>OJIO01000120.1_pt1 | contig 64640 bp, 56 predicted proteins | sample 1595621 | NCBI WGS metagenome assembly OJIO01 (sample SAMN05416776, study PRJEB24817) | seawater metagenome | isolation source: Sea water | place: Canada:Atlantic | collected 2013-07 | reverse complement strand
CTTTCGGGGTGGCCTTGGGGGCGGGGGGGCGTCCAGCGAGCCACTCGGGGCCAAAGAGGCTGGCGATCTGGGTGCCCAGCTCCCCGCCGCTCATGCTCCCTGCCTCTCCACCCAGAGAGCCCAGGGCCGCCATGCCGGTGCTCAGGGCAGGTGCCCGTTGCGCTGGGAAATACATGGGCAGGGCCATCAAGAAGAAGACCGGCCACAAGGTCGAGGCCACCGAGGTGCTCAGGATGCGCGGCTTGGCCAACAAGCCCAGGCCCATCACCGGCAGCACCACCAGGGTCAATGCGCTGATCGCCAGGGCGGAGGCCGGGGCCTCGCGCAGGGCACCCAGTCCCATCAGGACACAGAAGACCACCGTGCCCAGGGCCACGCCGACCAGGCCGAAGATCACGGCGATCACACCTTGAAGCTGCTTGGGCATCTCGGGGGCCTTTGGGGTTAGGCGGCTGGCACCGCTCTTGGAGGGTTCATGGCACGCGCCACATGGTTCTGTATCGACATTGAGTGCTCCGGCACTGTTCCGGGTCTCTTTGACATGATCAGCCTTGGCGCTCAGGTGGTCTACGACCTGGAGGACAACAGCCTTGCACTCGGCCCTCAGCTCTACCTGGAGTTCAAGCCCCAGGCTCCTCAAGTAGACGCCCGCGCCATGGAGGTCAACGGCTTGGACTTGGAGCGCCTCAAGGTGCAGGGGCTGCCGCGCATCGAAGGCCTCAAGAAGCTGACCGCGTGGACCCAGAGCCACTGCCTGCCCGGCACGACCCCCGTCTTTGTCGGCCACAACGCGCCCTTTGACTGGTCCTTCGTCTCCTATGCCTACAAAGCGGACGGTCTGGAGAACCCCTACGGCTACAAGGCTCTGGACACAAAGGCCCTGGCCGCCGGCGTGCTGAACATCCACTGGCTGGAGACCGGAAAGGAGACCCTCAGTGAGCTTTTGGGCCTGCCGGAGGAGGACGCGGTCAAGAAGCACCGGGCCGACTACGATGCCTGGTACCAGGCTCTGATTTTGGTGGGACTGCTGGAGCTTCAGCGCGGGCCTTTGCCGAAGCTGGAGGGCGAGGAGTAGCCCTCCTGACTTCACTGTGAGTCCTCAGGCCTGTGCGCAGGTGTAGACTGAAGGTCATGGAAGGGTCTGATCCGCACTTTCTGCATACGCAGAAGGCACTTCAAGCGGTTCTCCAGCCTCCGATTGATGGGGCGAGAGCGCTGACTTGGCTGGGTAGCAAAGAGCTGCTTCTCGTTGCGACGTCCGATGGTCAACTCATCGAGGTCGACCCGGTGTATGGGACGCGGAAGCTCTCCGGCGCCGTCACCGATCCCGCCTGCCTGTCCTCGTCTCCCGATGGAAAGCATGTCATCGTGGTCGAACGAGGCCAGGGTGTTGCGGTCCACGAGACCCGCCGCGGAGAGCGCCAAGCGGAGTTCGAGATCCCTCTGCTCTCCGACGTCGCAGTGAACTGGCTGCCGCGGCCTGGTGGACAGCTTGGCTTTGTGGTGACCGGTCAGACGCTGGACGGCCGGGTGGCCCTGATCTCCGAGCTCACTCTGGGCCGCCGGAAGCGCGTGCGCCTGCCCAAGCAGACCGTCATCGGTCTGGGGGCCAATGGCCAGGTGGTCTCCGCACGCATGTACAGCGATGGGCTGCGAACGGTGGCCTTTGGCAAGCCACTGCCCATGGGTGAAGTGAGCGCGCACCGCCTGCGCTATGCCGGACCGGGTCTGCTGTTGGGGCTGGCCGAGGGTGGCTTGACGGTTTGGAAGGGTGCCGAGTCACAGACCATCATGAGCTTTGAGATCACGGCAGGAGCCGTGCACCACAGCGGCGAAGTCGTGGCGTTGGGGACCCGCTCCGGGGACGTGGCCTTCGCGGCGTTGCACGATGGGACCGTCAAACGGGCACGACCGGGCAAGGTCAGCGGCCATGAGGGTCCGGTCCAGCAGATCTGCTTCTCCAGAGCTGGGCCCTGGATTGCATCCAGCGCAAAGGGTGTGCGCCTCTGGCGTTGGTAGTGACAAAGCCTGCGCTGGCGAGAGCAAGGCCTCTGGCGGTGCTCGGGCTGCGTGAATAGCTTCGGGGCCTGGAGTTCCCATGCTGCCCGTGAAGATCTGTTGCATCCAAGACCGGGAAGAGGCCGCCATGGCCATCGCCCACGGCGCGCGCAGCTTGGGCTTGGTCTCCCAGATGCCCACAGGATGGGGACCCATCGACGAGGTCCGCATCGGCCACATCGCAGCGAGCATCCCCCCAATGGTGGACTCGGTGCTGCTCAGCTCCAAGCGCACGGCCGCTGAGATCATCGGGCAGCTGCGCATCACCGCCTGCAACAGCGTGCAGATCGTCGATGCCTTTCCCGCCTCCGGCTACGCGGAGATTCGTCAGGTTTATCCTGGGGTGCGCATCTTCCAGGCCGTTCATGTCACGGGCATGGAGACCCTCTCCAAAGCCCAAGAGCTGGCGCCTCTGGTGGACTGCCTGATTCTGGACACCGGTGGCCCCAACGGCCAGCTGGGTGGGACCGGCCTGACCCACGACTGGAATATCTCTGCCGAGATCGTGCGCCAAGTCGAGGTGCCGGTGCTCTTGGCCGGCGGCCTAAAACCCCACAACGTGGTCCAGGCCATCGAGACCGTTCGGCCCTATGGCTTGGACCTGTGCACCGGGGTGCGTTCCGGTGAGAAGTACGCCTTGGATGCCGTGAAGCTCAAGGCCTTCATGGACGCTGTCGCCAGCGTCTGAAGCGGCGTCCAACGGGGCCCTCAAAGCGGGCACCAACAGGCGCCTACTTGACCTCGAAGGGGAAGGCGACCTGCATCTCTTTGGGGAGACGGTCCAGGCTCTCAGCTTCGGTGGCCTTGAGGATGCCCTGGGCATGGAAGGCGTAAAAGCCAGGCTCCAGAGGGGCCTTGGTCACGATCAGGTAGTTGTCTTGAGCCTGGGTGCCCTTGATGTCGAAGGCCAAGTCGGTGTCGGCCACCCACAGGTCCAGCTCCACGTCGGTTGCGCCCAGAACGCCGACCACTTCGGCCTCTTCGATGAACTTGAGCTTGGACAGAGTCAGGTTCTGCTGCTTGAGCTCGGCGGCGCGCAGGCCGCTCTTGAACACGAAGCGCTGGGGTTGGCCGCTTGGGAGGGCCTTCTCCGGCACGTTCTTCAGACCATGCCAGGTGGTCTTGTCCGTCGCCACAGTCTTGATGGCCTCTGTCGCCAGCGGCATGTAGTCCGCGTTGCCCACGCCGTAGAAGCCGACGCTGTCGGGCTCGAAGAAGAGCGTGAAGGCCAAGGCGTCGGGGTTGCCCTCGTCCGGCACTGTGACGGTGCCAAACTCAGGGATGAAGCCCTCCTTGCCGGCCATGATCTCGAGCTTGCCAGGGACAACGTCAAAGCTGACCTGGCCGTCCTTGCCCGTGGTGTAGGGCTCCCCGGTGGGCAGCTTGATGGTGACTTCCTCCAGAGCGGTTCCGAACGCGTCGGTCGCGTTGACGGAGAGGGACTGGGGATCGGTGCAGGCAAGGGCGAGAGCGAGCAGCATGGGCGGGCCTTTGGGGGGCGGGGTTGATGGCAGTAGCCTACTTCGCGGGGGACTCTGGGGCCACCCCAGGGGGCTGGGCGCGCTCAGAGAGTCGGACCAAGTAGTGGTAGGCTGAAGGCATGTGGGCTGCTCTTCTTGGACTCTCCATCGCCCAAGGGGCCACCCAAGTGCAGGTGCACCTGAGTGTTCCTGAAGGCCGCGCGCAAGACGGCTTCCAGGCCCAAGTGCGCTGGCTTGGAGAACCCCAGAGTCAGGAGCTGGTCGGGGAGAGCGTGGCCACGGGCACCTTCTCTGGGCAAGAGCTCCGCTTTGTGCCCATAGAGATCTGGAGCGATACGCCCCAGAAACATAGGGTCTACGCTGCGTTAGAGCCGGTCCCCGCTGGCCAAACCGAGCTGCACTATGTGCTGCGCGAGGACGGACAACAGGCCCAGCGGGTCTCAGAGGCCTTGCCGGGTGGAAGCTGGGATCTCAGCCTGCGCAGCGCGTGGGCAGTAGGCGGTGGCTTTGCTTGGTGGAGCCTGGCTTTGGGCCTGGTGGCTTGGATCGCGGGCCGCAAACCCAAGCGCACCAAGTCGGTCGCCACCCCCTCACAAGCCCCCGCTTGGCTCAGCCATCCAGCGGTGCTGTTTGGCCTGCTCACTCTGATGGCTGTGCTCTGGACCTTCCCGGCTGTGTTGGCCGGCCCCCAGGCGCTCGTCGGCCGAAACTTCGACGCACCTGGAACCCTCTGGTCTCTGGCCGCCGGACCTCGCTTGCTTGCAGGCGGCCTGATGGATGGGGCCACGGCCTGGCCTGTGGGCGGGGACTACCGGCGCTTCGACAGCTACACCTTGCTCCCGATCTCCGTGCTGCTTCAGTTCTTGGACCCGGCCCGCCTGCACGGGTGGCTTCAGATCCTGGGCTTAGGCCTCTCGGGAACCGCCGCGGCGCTCTTCGCCAAAGAGGTCGGCGCCCGTGGTCTTTGGCCCTTGGTCGGGGGCGCGCTCTACGCCTTCTCCGGGCTGGCCGCCACAGTGCTGCTCGAGGGGCACGTCTACCAGCTCGTGAACCCTTGGCTGCCGCTCTTTGCGGTGATGTGGTGGCGGGCCACTGGCGCAGAGGGCAGCTGGAAACAGGGGATGTGGGCCGGTGCGCTCTTTGTGCTGCTCGCGCTGACCTCGGCGTATCAGGGGCTCTCTGGGGCCCTCCTGGCCATCGTCTTCTTTGTGGCGGGGGTGGTGCACCAGGGGCCCAAGAAGCTCCTCCTTCCTTCTCTTTCAGCGGCCATTGTGGTGCTGCTGGGTGCCTTGCCGGTGCTGCTCTTCGCGGGCCCGGGTGCCGGGGGCAGCGAAGGCGTGGTCAACCTGGCTGGACTGGATCGACTCTCCCTCTCCGATGGGGAGCTGGACCGTTGGGACCACAGCTACACTCTGGCCCTCTCCGGCTTGGCCTTGGCGCTGGTGGCGTGCGTCCCCAAGCTCTGGGTCGGAAGAAATCGAAGCTTGCTGGTGCTCTTTGGGCTGGGATTGGCCCTCTGTGTGGGCATCCCTGCCAGCGACGCCGAGTCTCTGCCCCGCGGTCTCATCACGCCCCTGCTCTGGCTTGGGCTGGGAGATGTGGTGCGCTTCCCGGTGCGTCTGTTCTGGAGCGGTCTCTTGGGGCTCTCAGCACTGGCTTCGCTGGGGGGATGGACCCTGCAGCAACGCCGGGGTCCCAGGGTGGGCTGGCTCGGGCTCCTTGTCCTGGTCGAGGTCATGCTCGTGCACCACGTGGCCACGCGCCAGCAGGTGCAGCTCGCCCAGACCCCTGCGGTCTACAGCCAAGCCACCGGTCCTGTGTTGGATCTGTTCCCGGTGGGCGGAAGCAGCCCGATGGAGCAGGAGATGTGGTTCAACGCCAGCGCGTGTTTGGCCCAAGCCCAGCATGGCCACATCAGCTCCGAGCACTGCACCACCACCGACCCGCGCAGCAGCCCGCGCTTCCGCATCTCCAGGTTGCTGGAGCGGGATCTCTTGGAGGGGCAAGTGGAGCTCGCCGGGCAACACCTGGCCCAGCTTGGAGTGGCCCATGTGGCCTGGCACGTGGACTTGTACAGCGTGGCGGACCAGGGCCGCTTGGACGCCGGCTTGCGTGCGCTGGGCTCGGTGCAAGAGAGCACCGATGGCGGAGAGCGCTTGCTCTTTGTGACGCTCTCGGCGCCTGTGGGCAGTGATCCGGAGGGTGCCTACGCTCGGCTCCGTGAGCGCCCCCCCAAGGCCTTTGGTCAGCCGGTCAGCGGGCCCCCGGTCAAGCTCTCGGTGCTCGCCCTGGGCGACCCAGCGGTGGACGCGCTTCGCTTGGATGGGGCCACCATTCCGCTGGTGATGGGAGCGCGAGAGGACTTGGCGCGGGCCGATGTGCGACTGCCCCCGGGCTTTCGTGGGCAGCTCTCCACCTTGGGCAGCGAAGGCGTGATCTGGACCGGGCCAGCCGCCCTGCTTGCCGGTCAGCAGCTGGTTCTGGAGGGGGGCGTGCCAGTGCTCTCCGTTCCCCCTGCCATCAGTCCCGCGCGGCGGGAGGGTGCGCTCTGGGCCGCTTGGGCGGGGCTGGCGTTCTACCTGCTCTTCTTGGCGGGGTGGCTCTGGTGGCTGAGTGCGGGTGGCCACATCGAAGGATGGCGCCTAAAGTAAAGGACTCGGAGGTCCTTTGTTTTGCCGTGCACTTCTCCCGGCGTCCTTTGGCCTTCTGGTCGCCTGCAGCGGGGACGCCACCCCTGACCGGGTCGAGGACAGCACAGGCTGCATCTACCGCAACGGAGACCCCGGCGACAACGGTCCCATCTCGGTCTACGGACGGGCCTTGGCCGGTGCCGGCACGCTCTATGTGAACCCGGAGTCGGGCATGCGGCCTGGGAACACCTACACGATGCGCTGGGAGAGTGGCAGCGAGCAGGAGACGGAGATCGATGGATCGGGCCGCATCCCGATCTCCATCCAGGACTTGGAGGCCGGAGAGCAGATTGGCAACCTGCTGGATCGCAAGGGAGATGTGGCCCTCTACATCAGCCTGACCTTGGTCGAGACCGGAGAGCCGGTTGTGATCTGTGCTGGCCAAGTCTTGGAAGATGGGAGCGCCCAGGAACCCCAGCCCTTCGATGACCCGATGACCCTTCGTGCTTGGACCCAAGATGCGCAGGGCTTGGAGCTGGTTCTGTGGATCTATGAGTACGACGCGGGCTTGTTCAATGACACCATTCAGAGCGTCGGCACCCACCGAGAGATCCTGGAGCAGGACAACGTGACCGGCGTCTTGGAGCTCACCTACCCAAGGGACGACTCTGAGATCGGGGGGCTGGAGTTGGTCGGTCTGGCCCGTCTGCTGGATGAGAGTCAAGAGCAGGTCGGCGAAGACGTGTTCTTCCCCCTCTCCTTCGAGTGAATCATTAGAAGGACGTTGAGCCGGACAGTTTTTGGCTGGCCGCCTTCATAGACTGCAGTCTATGAAGATTCTCCACCTCAGCGACACCCACATTGGTCGCTCCGCCAAGCCCCAACCCGGATGGAGCGTGGAGGAGATCCACCTCTGGGCCTGGGACCAGGCTGTGGCCCCCGCAATGCGCGGCGAGGTGGATCTGGTGCTGCACACCGGCGATGTCTTTGACCGCTCTCGGCCACCGGCCGCGGCCATGGCGGCGCTGGCCCTGCGCTTGCGGGAGCTGGCCCGGCGGGTGCCGGTGGTGGTGTTGGGGGGCAACCATGACCGGGCGCGCCTGCACCGCAGCTTGCCGATGGGGGTGCCCAATCTGTACGTGGTCCGCGGCGCCCAGCATCTGCGGGTGGCTGGAGTGCGCCTGGCGTGTGTGAACTACCTGCGCTGTGCCCAGGCTTGGGGCCTTGCTGCCACGCAGGCCTGGGGCGGCGGTGCGGACTTTGTCTTGGCCCACCAGGCCTTTGATGGGGCCAGGGTGCCGGGCTTCTCTTTCAAGGCGGGACGGCAGCGGGACACGGTGGGAGAAGCGCAGCTGCCGGTGGGGGCCAAATGGGTTCTCTGTGGGCACATTCACCCACGCCAATCACTCTCTCTGGGGGCGGCCCAGGTGGTGCATCCAGGCAGCACCGCGATGACCTCGATGGCGGAGGAGGGGCAGGCAAAGGGTACGGTGATGTGGTCTCTGGAGCGTGAGATCACGTGGGCGTATCAGGATCTTCCTCCTCTTCCAGCCGCGGGCCCTCCGAAGCTGCGGGTGGTAGAGCGGCCCCGGCAGCTGGCGCTGATTTAGGCCCTGTTTTTGGGGCTCGGAGCTTACTGACGTGATCACTCCTGTTGAGCCTTCTCTCACTCGCCTCGGAGCCTGCTGGCCACGTTGCTCAACGCTCGACGGGCTCACGCACGCCTTCGGTCTCGCGCCTTGCCAGCAAGCCCCGATTCGTCGCGATAGACAGGATCAACAGTTCGGACCACGTCAGTAGGCTGAGATCCGAGGAAGGGGCCGCATCAACCATGCTGCGTCGGCCTCGGCCTCGGCGACGCGTCGGTCCTCCATGTGCTCGTCCACTGCCAACTCGATGTCCAAGAAGCAGCCCATCTCCAGGCCCTGCTCGGTGATCCAAGCGTTGGAGATGTGGATGCAGGTCTGGCCATCGGCACGCAGTTGAAGCTCCGTGCGAAGCAGCAGGCCGTCGATGGACACCATCACGTGATGCACCCCATGCATGGCTGCGGCCACGTGGGCGTTCACTGGCAGGTAGCTGCGGTTCTGGTGCAGCTTCTCCAGGTCAGCGAGGAGGGGGGCGGCGAAGGGGTAGATGGTCAAGTTGCTCATGTCGTACATGGGCTGTCAGACCGGTGTTCTGTGCGTGGGACAGTGTGTTCATCTCCGGAGCTATAGTCCCAGTTACGGACCCCAGGACGACCCGCTACACCTCGATCTCGAGCAGGGTGAGACCCAAGGCGGGGGTATGTATCGCCAGAGGGCCACGCGCCGATGGCTGGAGGTGTCCAGCCTAGAACATCGGGCCGGCCAAGCTTCGCGCGGGTCCAGACTTTGTAGGGGAGCGCTGAATCAGGTCAGAGTTGTTAGGCAATGCCGCCTTTCTTGGATATAGTTGGGCGGGGACGGCTGGCAGGGCGACCCTGGGAGGCAGGATGCTTTGGGGACTGTTGTTGGCGTGCACACCGGGGTTTTCGGAGCCGGAGATTCCGGACTACACGGCCTCTCTTCGCAGTGGGTTGAGCGTGGATCCCTTCACGGGGATGCTCTGGATTGGGCGTGTGGAGCAGGACCCGCAAGTGCAGGCCGAGGTGCAAGCCGAATACGAGGCCATCATGGCCCAGGCGGAAGCGAGCGGAGAGCTGACCTGGGAGGAGCTCATGTACCTGGGGGACCTCGACGCCAGGGTGCATGCGGCCTCGACCGCGCGGGTCAGCAAGGTGGATCCCCAGACGCTTCAGGCCACCGAGATCGGGGTGTACCAAGGGGAGGCCGGACCGGCGGCCGTCTTCGCCCCGGCTGGGGTCTATCTGGGCGAGCGGCCGGTCGATGACCAGGGCTACGCCACCGGCTCCGTGGTCTACGAGCACCCGGAAACGGAGGGCTTCCTGCGGGGAGGCGGCCTGGCACCTTCGCCTCTTGGGGGGTGGTTTCTACACAAGCAGAGCGGGGTTCACGCCCTGGTTCCCGACAGCCTGGGCTGGAGCTTGCCGCTCGCATCGGGGGACTACGCCTTCTTGAACAAGGGTGAGCTCTTGGGGCTGCGCTCCGGAGAGCTGCTGCGCTGGCAGCCCGGGGTCTCTGAGCCCACGTCGCGCATCGCCTTGCCCAATGGGGTGCGCCCGACACAGATTCTGGATCTTGCGGCGAGCGACCAACACGCCTTGCTCGCCATTCCCTACGAGAGCGGACAGGGACCCGAGGTCTGGCTGATAGACCTGGTCTCGGGTGCTCTGACAGTCCTGCCTCCTAGCTTCATCAAGGGGAAGTTCACCGATGAGGGGGGCTTTGTCTATGGCGAGAGTGGCGGTGTGGTCTCCATCTACAGCGCCCAGGGCAACCTGGTCAACGAGCTCTCCTTCGAAGGGGAAGGAGAGGCTTGGCTCAGTCCAGACGGCGGCGCGATGGTCTTCGAGAACGAAGACGGTGTGGGTTGGCGCAGCGTGGCCACCGGCGCGAACACCTTCGAGGAGGAGCGAGATCTGAGCAGCTTTCAGTACGCCCAAGGGCGTCTGTGGACCTCCGCGGCGGGCGGGGTGGAGTCTTTGGACCTGGACACCGGACTGTGGGAGATGTGGTCCTTGGGGGACTGCAGCCTGAGTCAGCTCGTGGTGCTGCCCGATGCACAGACCCTGGCCGGGCGCTGCGGCAGCGATGAGGTGGGGCTCTTCGACACGGTGAGCGGCGCGCTGGTCGGGCGGGTGGGGCTGTGATGGCCTTGCTGCTGAGCCTGGCGTGCAACGGGATGGGCTCGGGCTATGGCTTTGCCTTGCCCGAGAGCCCCGATCTGGGGAGCGGCCTGGGATCGGAGCTGGGCGTGGATCCCTTTACCGGGCAGGTTTGGACCTCCCGCTACGTGCTGGACTCCGCCTTGTTGGCCGAGTACCAAGAGCTGACTGAGCTGGAGGACCGCAGCGCTGCCCAGGACGAGGCTTTGCATCAGGCCGCTTGGGAGCTCTTGCTGACCCAGAGGGAGTACGTCTTCCAGGTGGATCCGGTCGACGGATATGGAAGCACCGTGGTCGGCGACTTCCCTGGTCTGGCTGGGGTTCAGGCCCACTTTGGGAGCTCTGGGGCCATCTTAGGGGTGCTGCCTGTGGACGAGCAGGGCTGGCCCAGTGGGTCCGTGCGTCGCTATTCCTTGTTGGGGCAGGGACGCCTTCACAGCCGGCATCTGCAGCTCTCTCCCCAGGGTGACTGGTGCTTGGGGGAGCTGAGCGGCATCGCTTTGCTCTTCCCGGCCGATTTGTCTTGGAGCCGCCCCATCGAGAGCTTGGGTCCGATGCAGTGGTCCCCGCTGGGCAGCTTGCTGCGCCTGGAAGAGCGCACCCTGTCCTTTGTTGATCCCTCCGATCTTGGTGTTTTACGCGCGCTTCCACTCTTGGAGGATCAACCCGAGGTGGAGGTCCTGGCGCTGCTGGATGTGGACGCCTTGGAGAGCCAAGTCTTGATCAGTGGGCTGCTGGCAGACGGCAGCTCGGCGGTCTTTTTGATCGACCTGGCCTCGGGCGCAGGAGAGGTGCTGGGCCCGGAGTTGGCGGGCGCAAAGTTCACAGCCATGGGGGAGATCTACGCCCTGAACCAAGGAGTGCTCACGATCCGAGGCAGCGACGGTGTGCAGCGTACCCAGGCCCTTGCCTCCAGCGCCTTTTGGATGGACGACGCAGGGCGTCTGTTGGTCTACGAAGAGATCAGCGAGGACGATCAGAACAACTTCACCTTCTTGAACATGGAGACCGGAGTGAGCGCTTGGTTCGGGCGGAATCTCCAGACGGTCGAGCAGATCGGCGACACCCTCTGGTTCCGTGCGGACAACAACGTGTGGCCGATAGACACCGAGACAGGGATCGTCGGTCGCGGGGTCTTTGACTGCGTGGCCTCGGACATCGCGGCCCTTGGGGACGGCACCCTGGCGGTGCGCTGCGATGAAGACACGAGCTATTGGTTTGGCGATGAGGACGGCGTGGCCGACGAGTCCCTGCTCTTTGTGGATGGCACCTCGGGCGAGCTTGTCGAGCGGGTTTGGCTCTGAGCTTCAGGTGGCCAGTCCGACCTGGCTCAGGCCGTAGACCCCTCGACTGACCCGCTCAAACCACCCATAGTGGTTGTCCGACATGATGTTTCGCGCGGTCGGCACTTCGGCCCCCTTGGCCACAATCGACGCCTTGCTTGGACCGTGCTCCTTCAGGTAGGCCTGACAGCGCTGAGCGTCGGCTCGGTAGGCCGTCATCAGGTTTGCTCGGGTTGAACCGCCCGTGTTCGGATCGCCGGGCAAGCGGGCAAACTCTCGCAGCAATCTGGCCTTGCGCTTGAGATTCTTTCGAGGACTGTAGGGGGCGGGATCGCAGACCACTTGGGTGTGGCCGTCGCTCAGGCGCACCAAGATCAGCCCCAAACCCAGGCGTCTGCACAGCCCTTTGTTGCGTTTCAGGGCGGCCCGCGAGGCCTTGGATTTGTTGTGTGGCACGGCAACGTAGACCACATCGGTGATGGCTTGTCGGGCGATGGCTTGGTGGAATAGGGAGAGAGAGAAGCCTGTTTTTAACTCCACAACGACCGGGTCCTCGTCGCCGCGAACGCCCATCACGTCCAGAGCGCCGACCTCGCCTTTGACGGTGTAGCCCTGGGACTCGAGCAGGGCTTTGACGGGGGCGTAGAGCTCGGTTTCGCGGGGGGGCATGGGTCTTTTGCTCTGGTTCGGCAAGGCAGTTTGGATGGCTTAATCTCTGCTTGGATGGCTCGCTGCGGGTCAAGGGAGAGCGCTTGAATCCGATGACGTCTAGCTCTGGCTACGAGGCCCGTTTTCATGAGGCGCTCTCTGCGCTGCTCGGCTCGCTTCCTGTGGGTGGGACCCGCGGCGTCGACCCATCAGAGCAGCTCTGCTTTGCGATGGAGCTGCTTCTTCCAGCTCTGCTCGGAGAAAAGTACACGCACTGGCGTTTTGAGAGCTTGGACGGCTTCTTTGACCTGCAGCTTCGGCGTACTGGAGCGGCTTCTGCGCACCTGGAAGGCATGGCTGTGGTCATCAGTGATCAGAGCGTGGTGCCCTTCGTATTTCAGGTCGCTTTGGCGGAGGAGGGCATTGGTTCTTTTCAGCTCGGTTTGGCGGCTGATGGGGAAGATGCAATGTCGTGGACTGAGTTTGGCCGGGTTCGAGGGAAGGGCTTGAGGATGCCGGAGGGTTGGCTGTATTTGCATACATGTCCGGGGACAGTCCATGACTGAGTTGCCCACTTTCCACGATGCGAGATTGGTCTCCGTTCACTTGGATTGGGCCAGCGCTGTGGCAACCATTGAGCTCAGAGTCGCGCAGCACACCGTGCCTCTCCGGATCTTGGACTGTACGGATGTCTGTTTGCCGCGCCGGGAGGAGTGGGGGAGAAGCGTCTCCGTGATGTCCGCGCAGTACTTGGACGGTCACGCGGAGGTGGGGCTGGTGGTCGAGATGCAGACCGGAGACCGCTTGGTGTTTCGGGGGAGGGTTTCGCTGGAAGAAGGATGATTGTGGCGGTCTCTCTTTCTCTACGAGTAGGTGCGAGCTTCGAGGGCCAGGCTGCCCGCGACGAGATGGTGCACGAGTCACCAGAAGCGTTCCTGCACTTGCGCTATGAGCGGGCTACTCTCGACCCCTTCCCAAGTTGGGTTGACCTTGAGGAGCCGCTTTGAACTGGATGAACTGGGCTTTCCCTCTCGCACTCGTGCTGATCATCGTCGTTCCAATCGCGATCAGAGCTGCGCTTGAGATGCGCCGTCGCAAGCGCCGAATGGAAGCCGCTCTGGTCGACGATTGTGGTCTGTGTGGCTCGGAGATCGAGCACGCAAACGCCGTCTGTGACACCTGCGACTGGAACCCAGAACTCCGACACGCCCCTGAGCTGCGCAGCAAGTACGAGGCTTACCGAGCCCTTCGGCGCGCCATCGAGGAGAGCAACGCGGCGGATCTCCAACATTCCCGGGCCCGCGAGATCGGCATGCTGCCTGGGGGTGGGGCCAGAGCCCATGCGGCGGATGCCGCTGACCAGGGCTTTCGCGCAGAAATGGACGCCATGAACGCCGTGGATCAAGCGCTGCTTGCGGCACCTGAACTTCGAGCCCGAGTCGCAGGGCTCTCGGATGCATTCGAGATCGCGTCCCGGCTGATTCCGGAGCTTCGCGCAGAATTGCTGGCGGCCTGTAGGGCCCGGTGATGCCCAGGGAGAGTCCCTAGCGCTTCCGCCCCATCCAACCCCGCAACACGCCCAGACTCAGCTCCCCAGTGTCCGCCAGCCGCGCCAACATGCGCTCCCCACTGCGGGCCAACTCCAAGAGCCTGGCCACCCGTGCGGAGACGAAAGCCAAGCGCTCACTGTCCTCGCCGGCGGCACGGGCCTCTTCGATGAGCGAGGTGGCGTGCTCCAGGGCTTGCACCGTGCGGTGAACCTGCTTGAGCTCCCGCTCCTTGAACACCCGCGTGACCATCGCCCAGATGTCGGTCTCGGCCCGGTACAGCTTCTTTCGTCGTCCGGATCCGGCCCCCGAAGAGGTGTCCCGTCCGACCACGCCCCAGAGGCGCAGCTCATTCAGAGTCATGCTCACCGAGCCCGAGGACAGACCAGTCCGGGCGCAGATCTCCTCTGCCGAGAGGCTGGTCTGGCTCAAGTACAGAGTGGCCCAGACCCGGCCCATGCTGGGCTTGAAGCTCCAGAACTCCATGATGTCGCCAATGGCGTGCGCCACCTGGTCCACGGCTTGGTCCAGGGGAGATTGGGTGCCTGTGCTGGCTTGTGCTTGAGCCATCGTGCGCCTCGCAGTATGAGAGTCATAGTCCCGAATGGAAAAGATTTCAATCCCTATTGAAGTTTTTGAAGCCGGTGACTATAAGGGGGCCACGATGACGCAGGAGTCAGGCATGGACGGACCCCAAGGAGCCCGCTCGCAGGGTGCCAAGATCCTTCCCCTGCGCCGTGGCGCGCCAAAGGGCGTGGCTGCCGGCAGCCCCCGAACCCGCATCCAGCCCCCCGCCCATGCATGGGCTCTGGTGGCCGACGAGATGGTTCGTAGTGAGCATGAGCTGATCGCTCTGCTGGGCAGCAGGGTCGAACAAGTGGCCGAGATCGGTCGCTACTTGGCCCGCTCCGGTGGCAAGCGCATCCGCCCTCTGCTGACGGTGCTCGGCGCGCGAGCGTGCGGGGTAGGCGGCGATCTGTCCCGTTTGATGTCCGTCGGCGAGATGATTCACTTGGCCAGTCTGTTGCACGACGACGTGGTCGACTCGGCCCCCACCCGCCGTGGCGAGCCTGCGGCCCACATGGTGCACGGCAACGCGCTGGTCATCCTCTCCGGAGACTACTGCTTGGCCCGCGCGGTGCTCCTGGCCGCTGAAGAAGGGGGCCACGAGTGTGTGCGTCACCTGGCCCAAGCCGTCGCCGCCATGTCCGAGGGCGAGGTGCTTCAGCTTCAGCGTGCCGGCCGCTTGGACACCTCCCTGGAGGACTACCTGCAGATCATCGAGGCCAAGTCCGCCGCCTTGATCTCCTGGTGTGCAGCCGCTGGCGCCCACATCTTGGAAGATGAGCACTTGGCATCCCGCATGGAGGCCTTTGGGCGCTCCGTTGGCGTGGCTTTCCAGGTCACCGACGATGTCCTGGACTATGGCGGGGAGCTGGCCCAGACCGGCAAGGAGCCCGGCGCCGACCTGATGGACCGCAAGCTCACCTTGCCGCTCCTGTACGCATTCGAGGCCACCCCAGGTCTGCAGACCCGCTTGGAGGAGCGCCCTCCCACCCGGGAAGAGCTGCCCGAGCTGCTGGAGATCGTGCATGACTCCGGCGCCTTGGAGCGCTCCTTGGCCTACGCCCGGGACCTGGTGGACGTGGGCATCGACCAGCTCAGCCCCCTGCCGGACACCCCCTACAAGCAGGCCCTCATCGATCTGGCCACCTACCTGGCCGAGCGGGCCTCGTGAGCTCGCCGGGCGCGCAGGGTCCCGTCGCCGGAGACCCCAACCGCGAGAACGACGTCCGGGACATGTTCGACCGCATCGCGCCCACCTACGTCAAGGCCAACGCCATGCTCTCCATGGGCGTGGACAAGCTCTGGCGCAAGCGCGGCATGGAGGCGCTTGGAGACTGTGTGAAGGGGCCCATGCTGGACCTGTGCGCGGGCACCATGGACCTGAGCTTGGCCCTGCACGATGCGGGCTGTCCGGAGATCGTCGCCTACGACTTCTCCGCCAACATGCTCGAGGTGGGCAAGACCCGCTTGCCGGCCGGCGCCAATGTCACGGCCATCGTGGGAGACGCCCAGAGCTTGCCCTGGCAGGAGCCACGATTCACCGGGGCAGTCGCCGCCTTTGGGCTGCGCAATGTGCCCGACAACCGCAAGGCGCTCTCCGAGCTCTACCGGGTGCTTCAGCCCGGCGGCCGCGCGGTCATCCTGGAGTTCTTCCAGCCCATTCGCGTGGACGCACGGGTCTTTCACAGCGTGTTCAACAAGGTGGTCTTGCCTACCGTGGGTGGCTGGATCTCCGGAGACTCCCAAGCCTACGGCTACCTGGCCGACTCCATGCAGGCCTACATGCCGCGCACCGAGTTCCAAGACATCGCCCAAGAAGTTGGGTTTACCCTTCGCATTGGCCGGGAGCTTCTTCCCCCGGTGGCCAGCTTGGTCTGCTTGGAGAAACCCAAGCACACCGAAGGAGCTGCACCGTGAAGGTTGTACTAGGAGTTTCAGGGGCCTCGGGCTCGGTCTACGCCAAAGGCTTGCTCGAGTTCTTCTCCGGTCCTGGAAAGGACGCTGGGCACGAGTGCCACGTGGTCTTCTCCAAGACCGGACGCTTGGTCTGGTCCCACGAGCTGGGCACCGACCCCAAAGACTTTGGGCTGCCCATCTACAGCCCTCTGGACATGACGGCGCCCTTCGCCAGCGGCTCCAGCGACTTTGAAGCGATGGCGGTTGTGCCCACCAGCGCAGGGTCCATGGCCCGCATCGCCCACGGCATGAGCACCGACCTGATTGGCCGGGCGGCCGACGTGATCCTGAAGGAGCGGCGCACCCTGGTGCTCTGCCTTCGAGAGAGCCCCTACAACCTGATTCATGTGCGAAACATGGAGCAGCTGATTCTGGCCGGGGCCAAGGTGATGCCCGCCAGCCCCAACTTCTATTCCAACCCCCAGTCCATGCAGGACCTGATCGACTCCGTGGTCGGCCGTGTCCTGGACCAGATGGGGATTGAGAACAACGTGCGACATCGCTGGGAAGGCATGACATGACCGCTGCACTCAAGCCCACACACAGTCCTCGCTTGAGCCCGCTGGCCCACATGGGTCTGAAGCGGGCCGGTCTCACCCAGATCACGGAGAAGGTCCTGGCTGGAGAGCGCCTCTCTCTCCAAGACGGGCTGCGCCTGATCGAGGAGCCCGATGTCGCCAGTGTAGGGGCCTTGGCCAACTATGTGCGCGAGGCTTGGCATGGCGACTTGGCCTACTTCAACCGAAACGTACACATCAACGCGACCAACGTGTGCGAGGCCAGCTGCATCTTCTGTAGCTTTGCCCGGCTCACGGAAGACTCCCCGCTCTCCTACACGATGACGCTCAAGGAAGCGGTGGGCCGAATCGAGGCTCTGCGCGATGCCTTCATCACCGAAGTGCACATCGTCAACGGCCTGCACCCCGGGCTGCCCTTCAGCTACTACACGGACCTGCTGCGGGCCATCAAGCAAGAGCGTCCGGACCTGCACATCAAGGGCTTTACCGCCGTGGAAGTGCACTACTACGCTGAAAAGTACGAGATGAGCTACGCCCAGGTCTTGCAGGAGTTTCGGGACGCGGGTCTGGACTCCCTGCCTGGCGGTGGCGCTGAAATCTTTGCTGAGCGCGCCCGAAAGAAGCTCTGCCCGGACAAGGTCACCACGGACGGTTGGCTAAAGGTGCACCGCACCGCACACAGTCTGGGATTCAAGACCAACGCCACCATGCTCTTTGGCAGCATCGAGAAGCTGCAAGAGCGGGTCGAGCACCTGGTCACGCTGCGCGAGCTGCAGGACGAGAGCTTGGAGAAGCGGGCGGTCGATCCCAACGCGGGCTGCTTTCAGACCTTCATCCCCCTGCGCTTCCACAATGAGAACAACCGCCTGGAGCGCATCACCGAGCCCACGGCCGCCGATACCCTGCGCACCATCGCGGTCTCCAGGTTGATGCTGGACAACTTCAGCCACGTCAAGAGCTACTGGGTGATGTTGGGCATGTCTCTGGCGCAGCTCTCCTTGAGCTACGGGGCCAGCGACATTGACGGAACCGTGCGCGAGGAGCGCATCTACCACATGGCCGGTGCCCGCACGCCCCAAGAGCTGACCCGCACCGAGCTGGTCCAGATGATTCGCAACGCCGGCCGCATTCCGGTGGAGCGCGACACCCACTACCTCGTCGCAGCGGAGGCCTAAGTCATGCCTGAGAACGCCCCCATTCGCGTCGCCGCAGTTGGCTACACCAACGCCTGGCCCCTGCTCACCCGCTTGGACCGCATCCGCTACCAGGTCACCGAGCGTCACCCCGCTCAGGTCGCCGAGCTGCTCGCCAGCGGACAGGCCGACGTGGGTCTGGTGCCCGTCGCCGCCATGCTCTCCGATGGCGACTACAAGGTCATTCCGGGCTGGTGCATCGGAGCCGAAGGCCCCGTTCACAGCGTGCTCTTGGTCGCCGAGACCCCGCCCGAGGAGTGGACCGCGGTCGCTCTGGATGGCGTGAGCCGGACCTCTGTGGCGCTCTCCAAGCTGCTGCTCACGGAAGGGCCACTCTCCAAGCGCGTTCCCGAGGGTCTGGAGATCTTCGACTGCGCAGCTGGCAAGGGCGTCGAGCATGCCCGCGGCACCGTCGCCGGTCTGGTCATCGGAGACGCCGCGCGCTCCCTGCCCGAGCGCCTGAAGACCCGCATGGATCTGGGCGAGCTGTGGTGGGCGTGGACCAAGCTTCCCTTCGTCTTTGCCGTCTGGGCCGGTAGGCCCGATCTTCCCCACGACGCCGTTCAAGGCCTGCGCCTGGCCGCCGCCGAAGGCATGGGTCTGCGTCAGCACCTGCCTGAGCCCGACCGCAGCTACGTCACCGACTCCATCCGCTATGAGCTGGACGACCGGGCTCTGATGGGCCTTCGTCGCTTCGCCGCTCTGGGCGCCAAAGCCGGCGTGTTGGGCAAGGATACCCCCAGCGGAAAGGTGGCCGAGTTCCAGCTCTATGGTCCGGCCAGTGCCCTGCGCCCCCGCCCGGATGTCGATGACCTGCTGGCCGCCTGTGCCGGTGGGGAGCCGGCTGATCTGGACGTGGCCACGACCCTGCACGAGCAGGCACCTCTCACGGACTTGGCCCTGGCTGCCAGCCTGCGCTCCAGCGCGCTCTTCTCCAACACCGAGACCGCCTACTGCTTGGGCGGCAAGGTCTCCGTCGCGCAAGACCCCACCGCCGTGCTCTCCGAGCTGATGGATCTGGCCGAAGCCGGCGCTTCCATGGCCCAGCTCACCGGCGAGCTCTCTCTGGAGAAGTGGCAGGAGTTGCTCAGCTTCGTGCAGGAGCATGTCTCCCTGCAGCTCAGTGGCCTGTCCCCTTCCCAAGTCCACAAGCTGGGTCCCGCAGCCCAGGTCATCACGGCCCTCAAGTCCGCTGGACTCTCCGCCATCGCCCCCGGTCAAGGCCTGCTGCTCGATGAGACCGCGCGTCGCCGCCAGGACGCCCAGATCACCGCTGCCCAAGAGCGCGTGGTGCTCCGTGCCGCCTTGGATGCCGGCATGATGCCCACCATCCGCGTGGTCTTTGGCCACATGGACACCCTGGCCCAGCGCCTGCGCGGCTTGCTGGCCGTTCGCGAGCTGGAGCCCATCGCCGTCTGTGTCACGACCTTCCCCATCGTGGATGTGGGCTGGCACGACAACACCGCCGCGGACCAGCAGCGCCTGAGCGCCTTGGCCCGTCTGATTCTGCCAAAGGCTAAGTTGGTCGCCGATCTCCAGGTGCATGGGCCCAGCCCCGCCCAGGTGATGCTGCACAGCGGCGTGGACGACTTTGGCGTGGTCTGGCGAGAGGGGGAGAGCTGGGATCCCACCCTGGCCTTGACCGAGCTGCACCTGCGGGAAGCGGGCCGCGAGCCCTTGCGTCGGGACCTGCACTTCAAGCCTGCAGGCGGCGCCCTGACCAAGCCGGCCTGGAGTGCAGACAAGCGCGCCCGTGCCTGAGCGGGTCTCTGGGATGCAGGTCCTTCGAACGCAGTGGGCCCTGTTGCCCACCGGCTTGGCCCAGAACATCGAGATCCACCGTGTAGACGGCGTGATCACCCACATTGGACCGGCCCCGGGTCCCTGTGCGCCTGGACTGGTTCTGCCCGGCCTGGTCAACGCCCACACCCACCTGGAGCTCTGCGGCCTGCAGCAGCCCGGCGGCGAGGGCCTTCCCCACTGGGTGCGCGGTCTGATGGGTCAGAGAAGGAGCCAGAGTCCCGCGGACCAAGCTGCGGCCGTTGCCCAAGGCATCGCCTCCCTGGAGGCATCTGGGACCCAGTCCGTCGGCGAGGTCACCAATTCGCGGAGTGCTGACCTCGCGCTGGCCGAGAGCTCCTTGAGCGGCGCCGTGTACCACGAGATTCTGGGCATTGATCCAGAGGATTGTGAGGAGGCGATGGCTTCTGTACAAAAGCCCGCACCCACCGGCTTCCACCTGCAAGCCGTGCCCCACGCGCCCTATTCCTGCTCCCCTGAGCTGCTCATCGCCGCCATCTCTTCGCAGCGTGGCCCAGCTCTGCCCACTCTGCATCTGGACGAGGACCCCGCCGAGCGGCAGTTCCTGCGAGATGGAAGCGGACCTTGGGCCGATGTTCTGGACTTCCTGGGCCGAAACCGGGCCGCTTTCAAGCCTCCCGGATGCACCCCGGTGCAGTACCTGGAGCGCTTGGGTCTTCTAGAGAAGGTGGCCCTGGTGCACTGCACTCTGACCCGTGGTGAGGACCTGGATCTCTTGGCCGAGCGGGGGACCCCTGTGGTGCTCTGTCCCAGCTCCAACCTGCACATTACGGGGATGCTGCCGGACGTTCCTGGCATGGTGGAGCGGGGGATTCCGTTGGCCCTGGGCACCGACTCGACGGCCAGCGGGCAGAGCTTGGATGTGATGGGGGAAGTGCGCATCCTGGTCGAGCACTTCCCGGAGATTCCGGTGGAGGTCTGGCTGCAGGCAGCGACGCGGGGAGGGGGCAGAATCGTGGGGGTTCAGGCGGAGTTGGTGCTTGGGGCCACCACGGAGCTGATTCGCATCGCGAATCCCGCCGAAGCATGGGCATCAAGTCCCGAACGCAACATCCCTTGGAGCAGCAGGGGTTGAACGCAACAAGCCCATGCGCATCGGGGGTCGAACGCAACACACCGATGGGCATCCAGAGCTGAGCGCAACAGATCCGACCCGGAAGGTCGGCACTTGTTGCGTTGACCCCTTGATGCTTCTGCTGGTGTTGCGTTGACCCCTCGATGCTTCCCTCCCTGTTGCATTGACCCCCCAATGCCCTCACAACAGTCCGGGAAAGCGGGGATCTCCAGCCATCTGCAGCAGAGGTCTAAGCTCGGCCCGGCTCAGAGCGGGTGTTCGGGACAGTGTGCTGCGGTTCACGCCAACTCGCCGCGCCAGCTCGGAGTCCGAGGCCGGCACGACTGCCTTGGCCGCGCTCAACCACAGGCGCCGCGCCGGCGTACGCCGCAGGGTGTGGGTCATCGGGACCCGGAGCCACTCGGACACCGCGGCACGAAGCTGCTCCAGATTGGGCTCAGGGACTCCGTTGGGCAGCTCGGATCCCTGGGTCGCCACGCTGGGGTCCGAGCTGACGTAGCTGTGCAGACGTGCAATATCCGCCACGGGGCCCCGCACGCTGCGGGCGCTCAGGCCGATGCAGTCTCGGTAGGTGGACCAGGTCCACGCCAGCGGGTCCTCGACCAGCCTTGCCCTGCAAGGGTTCAGGTGGATGTAGCGGGCCTGCCGCCGAATCTTCTTTGGGTCTTCGCAGGGCTCGCAGTGTGGCACTGACTCCAAGCGCACTCGCCCTCCTGCGTGGTTCAGACTGCGCGCGTGCCCGGCCAGGACTTGTGCCAGAGGACCCCGAATCTGCCGGGTTGTGAGCAGGTGGATGTGGTTGGGCATCAGACACATGGCCTCGCAGCCCGAGGCCAGTGGGCGCAGTCTTGTCCAGAGTGCGGCTGCGTCTTTGGGGTTTCCGGCCATAAGGCCTGTCTTGCTTCGGGCGACATAGTGGTACATGGCTTCTCCTCCAGCTCGGAGAAGCAAAGCCTGTGCCAGCGCACAAGCGACCGAAATCACTGGGTGGGGTGTCCAGTCTTCGACACCCCTGTCGAATCTACTCAAACAGAGCGGCCAGCCCTTTAGGGTAGATTTTCTGGCCTAGAACTCGCCCTAAAGCTGGCACGCCACTTGAAACAGAAGAGCCCGAACCCGGAGCTCCCATGTCCAACCTCAAGTGGGCCATCGCCCTGACTCTCCCCCTCTTCATCCAGTTCCTGCTGCTGCCTTATGCCCAGGCCGCCGCCAACAGCCACATGAACCCAGGCCACGTCTACGGCGCCCTGATTCTGGCTGCCGGAGTGGTCCTGGCAGTGCGCATCGTCAGGACGCGCATCTACCTGCCCGCCATTCCGCTCTTGCTCTGCCTGGGCCTGCAGTCTGCCGAGTTCTTCGGGCTCTACTGCCAGGGCTGTGCGAACTCCGGCTGAGAGCGGGTCAGTCGCTCGCTCTGGCGGCCGCTACGGCTTGCGCCCAGGCCGCATCGCTCAGGTACAGCTCATCCAGTCCTGGATGGGCCAAGAGCAATGTCATTAGAGACTCGGCGCTCTCCTCCCGCTCCCACGCCGCGCAGAAGTCCTGCAGAAGGCTCTCGTCGGTGAGCACGAGGGCTTGGTTCTCCACGAGCAGCCGGATCAGCTCCTCCCCGCTCATTGCGACCCTAGTCGGGAGTTCTCCCTCTACCTCCAGGGTCATCCCAACGACCCGCGCACCTGGGACAGGCACATAGCTCTGCTTCCAGAGAGCTTCTGGCCGGTTCAAGGGTGGGGGCAGCTTGAGCACGCTTAGCCAGCTGATGCTCTGGTGACCGACCCGGGTGATCTGTGCGGGCACGCCGGCCTCGATCAAGCCCAAGTCTATCCAGGGCGTCAGGTTCTTTGGGTCCAAACTCAGAGAGCTCTGCCCTTGGAGCAAGCGAATGTCTCGACCGTAGTCGTTGTGCTGGAAGCGTAGGACCCCCGAACCCTGCTCCGCCAAGCGCCCCAGGGCCTGCTCTATGTGCACCTTTGGGGGAAGCAGCACCTCGCACCAGCCCCCTCGTCCGGGAAGCACCACGCCCACCAAATCGGCTCCTGAGAGCACCTTGGCGGCTGCGTCAACGGACGGGCAGCGGAGGTAGTTGGTGTCGTGAGAGACGAGCATGGGATCCGCTAACGCAGTCCGCGGTTCTATTGAGGCGGTCCCCCGTCTTCCGCTTCAACCACCTCGCCGCTAAAGCAAGTAATAAACTGGTTTTCTCCGGCCTGGGCGACATGGTAGTGGTAGCCCAGAACAGCGTCGCTGTGCCCTCTACAATCGTCCAGATCGGTGGGCTCGCTGCCCCCCTCTGCGGCGTTCGCGTAGAGACCAAAGCCGTCCATCGCGTAGCCAATCAGAGGCGCGTGCTCGTCCTGCTCCACCTCGGTCGAGCAGCCTGTGGCCGCATGGTAGTGGTAGCCAGTGTTGGGGTTGACGTGGCCGCCGCAGTCGTCGAAAGCGGCGATGGTGTGGGCGGCCAAGATGGCGTCGGTTGGCGCGGGGGGGTCAAAGACCACGCCGCTGAGTGCCACACCGATCTTGCCGCGGGTGTCGATGGCATTGGCGCTGCTGGCCAGGGTCGGGGTGACCGGGATCTCCAAGGTGTAGGTGGTGTCCGCCAGGTATTCCAACGCGCACTCCACACAGTGGTTCTGGTACTGCTCCTCCACATCGGGCTTGGCGGCGCCCTCACAGGCCTCCTGGGTGGTGGTGACGTTTACGTCTCCGGTGCTCTCCTCGTAGAGCTGCCAGGTCTCATCCGAGTAGAACTCGGCCAGGGCGAGGATGAAGTCCCCGTCCAGGTCGTAGAGCGTGCCGCTCTCGATCCACTTGCCTGCGCTCTCTGCGCCCTCGCTGATGTTGCTCGGACAGAAGGGGCCGATCTCGTGGTTGGCGGGCTCGCCGGTGATCGTGATGCTGTAGCACTGGGTCTCGGTGCCGTTGGAGAGGGTGCAGTCCACTGTGGTGATGTCGGTAGCCAGAGCGCCGTCGGCGAAGTTGTCTGGGTTGACGCCAACGACAGCAGCGGAGACGGTGTCGGTCTCGGTGCTGGAAGAGTCGTCGTCGGAGTTGGTGCAGGCGAAGGCCAAGAGGAACAGCAACATGGGTCGCTCCATTGAGTCCTTACCTTATGTGCTTTGCACTTGGGTTTTCACCGTACTTCTTGTGTGCGTTTGTATCCGAACGACTCAATCCAGCGGCGCTCAATCCAGCATCACCGCCCAAGAGCTGAGAATCACCGGACTGAGAGGCCGTTGCACGCCAATACCGTACAGCGCCAGGGCATCTCCGCCGACCTCTTCCCCATGCAGCCCCTCGCCGTCCAGTGTGGCCGCCGCCAGCTCCTCGCCGGTCCAAGCGCTGCCCGAGTAGCTCAAGCTCACACCCTGGCTGCGAAGCACCATGCCGCTGGCGCTCCCGTAGGGCGTCGCGAAGCTCAAGATGACCTCGTCTAGGCCATCGCCGTCTAGATCGATGATGCTGAGCTGGTCAAAGGCGGGCACGCTCACGGCCGGAAGGGCCACCAGTGCTGCGCCGTCAAAGACCACCTCTTGGATGCGGGTGCTTCCGTCGGCCTGGGTGCTCCCCAAGATCAAGGTGCCTTGTCCCTCTCCGTCCAAGTCGGCTGCGCCCAGTGGGATGGGCAAGTCCGAGCAGTCTTCGGCGGTGGAGCTGCCAATCTCGATGGCGGCGGCCAGGTTCTGTGCCGGGTTCAGGGTGTTTCCTGGGATGTAGTAGGTGCTGTTGCTGCAGCCCTTGGCGTTTCCGTTGGGCAAGACCACCACGCGGTCACCCATCAGCTGATCTTCCGAGAGCGAGGCCAATACATCGCCCTCTGGCGCAGCAAGCTTGGCTCCGGAGCGCACACGCAGCTTGCTCGAGGAGGGGTAGAACCAGACGGAGGGCCCGCCGCGCTTCCGCTCGCTGGTGGCGCTAACTGCCCAAGTGCTGGTTCCCAGGTCCATCTCCGTGGACTCGCCGGCCGCAGGCAGGTCACCAACGTTGAGGGCACCCAGGGACATCTCGTATTCCCCGTCTTCGCTGATGCTGTCACCGAGCACGCCCACGCTGTCGCTCTGCAGCGAGAGCGAGCGGGACTCGTGAGAGATGGCGATGTGGGTCCATTGTCCGGGCCGCAGTCTCTTGAAGCTGGCCTGTCCAGTGCCGCCGCTCTCTGCTGTGACCAGACCCGATTTGCCGTCCACGGTGCCCAAGACCACCAGGGTGTCCTGCATCAGAGCGCAGCTCAGGGGGGCTGTGGGGTCGATGGCCAGGTCCATCTCTTTGCCGTCGGGCAGGGTGGCGATGGCGCGGCCGTCTTGGGTGCTCAGGGACCAGTCGTCCACGGCGCAGAGGGTGAGCTCGCCGTCATCGAGCCAGCGGCCGCCGTCCATGTCCAGCCACACCGAAGGGGCAGCTGTTTGGGCGTCGTTTGCCGAGCCAGCGACCACCGTGTCTCCGCCCATGGAGAGGACCTGGACGCTTGGCGAGAGGCTGGTGTCCCAGCCCTTCTCAGTGTTCCAGGTCCACTTGCTGAGCACCGATGGCGCCTGCACGCCGTCCCAGCCGGCTCGACCTTGGCGCATGTAGAGGTGCACGCTGCCCTCTGTGCCGGTGCGCAGCGTCATGTCTTGCAGCTCGGGCACATTCCCCAAGTCGCCTTGGTCCACGGTGACGGACTTGAAGCCGTCGGTGCGCACCAGGTAGTCGGCCATGTTGCCTTCGCCGTTGTGTGAGATCAGGATGAGACCCCCGGTCTTGCCCTGAATGTCGGGCGCGGCTGCCCCTGTGATGGTGGTGGGGTTGTCTCCAGCGGCCCCGAGCTTGCTCTCGATGCTGATCTCGCCCTTCTCATTAAGAAGGAACAACAGCATTGGGGTCTTGTCTTTGTCTTTGTCCTCTTCCTCTGCGAGCACCACGGTTCCGCTCTGTCCCTCGCCGCTCTGGATCGGTCCAGCGAAGGCAACCCGTGTAGAAGCGGACCACTGCCAGTTGCGTACCCAGACGCCGCCGCCCTTTGCGCTGTAGGAGTAGGACGCCAAGGCGGCGGATGGCTTGTCTTGTGTGGCGTTGATGCCCACCAATACGGTCAAGGCCAACAGTGCGCCGGATTCGTCGATCGCCATGTCTACGTCGTAGAGCACAGGTGCCTGTTCAGCCTCCATTCCAGCGTCGATCTTGTGCTGGCCGATGGACTCAAAGTAGAGCGGGATCTGCTGTACTGAGAAGCCCTTGGCACCCTGGGTGGCCAGAGCCAGCATCAAGCGGTCATTGGTGGCATCGAGCGTTGGGACCAACATGGCCTCGGATGCGCTGGACTTGAACTGCGTGGTGAACACGGGCGCACCGGCTCCATAGCGGCCGGAGAAGGTGCCGTTGTCGACAACGAATTCCTCCAAGTCCAAGCCGGTCTCCTGGCTCTGCAAGCTGCCCCCGAAGGTGCTGCTGAACTGAAGCTGGCCGTCCTTCTGCCAGAAGAGCATCTGGGCTTGGGAACTGACCCCCAAGACCCCGGAGACCGTGTCGGTGACGCCGCTGCTGCTCTCGCTCTGGACGACGCGGTCCAGCTCGTGTGGCTCCACTCTGAAGCGCAGCGTGCCGACCGAGACCATGGCCTGGGTTCGGATGGACACCGAGACGCTAGAGATGCCAAAGGCGGCTTGTGGGTCGGTCTTGAAGGCCACCCCGCCCTCCGTTGACCAGGTCTCCACCTCCTTGCCGTCTACCAGCACCTGAGCCTCGTCCAGATCCGCGGCCTCTGCGCATTCCAGGCCCAGGGTGATGGTCTCGCCGCCATTCCAGGAGGTGGTCAAGGGCCAGATGGTGCCCACCGTGCAGTCAGGGGGCAGCTCACCCGTATCGCCAGTGTCCAACTTGCCGGTGTCTACCTCCCCGGTGTCCTCGGTGTCTTGGGCACCGCTGTCCTCTGGGCGGTCTCTGGGGCAGGCCAGGAGGGAGAGAAGCAGGGTCCAGGTCATGGGATCTCCAAGGGGGGAGCACAACCTAGCCCGCGTTCTGTGCCCTTGGACCCTTCGCCGCTCCCACACGTTAGATGTCTGCAAGCCGGGAGCACGAGATGAGCCTGATGAAGAGCGCTGCGGACTACTCCCGCATGATCAAGCTCTCCCACACCATCTTTGCGCTGCCTTTTGCGCTGGCCGCCGCGCTGATGAGCTGGCGCTACGCCGACTTTGCCTGGCTGGACCTGGTGCTCATCTTGGTGTGCATGGTCAGCGCCCGCAGCGCCGCGATGGGCTTCAACCGCATCGCGGACCGAGACATCGACGCGGCCAACCCCCGCACGGCGGACCGAGAGATCCCCTCTGGGCGCATCTCGCTGGCCCGTGCTTGGGCCTTCACTGGGGCCTCGGCCGTGGTCTTTATGCTGGCAAGCTGGGGGCTGAGCACTCTGTGTCTGATGCTCTCGCCCTTGGTGTTGGCCGTGGTCATGGGCTACTCCCTCACCAAACGATTCACCTCGTTGTGCCATCTCTTTTTGGGCTTGGCGCTGGCCCTGGCGCCCGTGTGTGCCTCTGTGGCGATTCTGGACGCTGTGAGCGCAAGCTCCCTGGTGATGGCGGGCATCGTTGGGACCTGGGTGGCGGGCTTCGACATCCTCTACGCTTGTCAGGACGCCGACTTTGATGCGGGCACTGGGCTGAACTCTATCCCCGCCAGACTGGGTCTGAAGGGCGCGATGATCGTCTCAGCGCTGCTCCATGTGGTGACCGTTGGGCTGGTCGCCTGGCTGCCATTTGTGGGGGATTTGGGGTGGCCCTACTGGATTGGAGCCGCCATCATCGTGGCAATACTCATCTGGGAGCACTGGCTGCTTCGTCCCGATGACCTCAGTCGCATGAACAAGGCTTTCTTCCAGCTGAATTCGATGATCAGCATCGTGTTCATCGGTGGCGTTGTGGCGGGTACTTTTCTCTCGTAAGCCTCTCATGACGAGGCCTTTGCATCTGCACCGCAAGCGCGGGGTCTACCCTAAACAGGTACCGACCCTGGAGTCTTCATGTTGTTGCTGCTGAGCGCCTTCTCCCTTGCTCAAGAAGCGCCCCCCATCGTGGGCGGCGCGCCGACCTCAGACCACATCCAGGTGGGCATGTTGGCCATGTCGGATGGCAACAACACCACTTTCGACTTCTGCTCCGGTACCTTGATCGAGGCCAACTGGGTGCTCACCGCGGCCCATTGCTTGGAGGCAGCCCAGCAGTACGAGGACCAGTACGGCCTGGCCACCTTCTTCATCGTGGGGGACAGCTGGAACAGCATCGACACCTACGCACAGGCCGTCGACCTGATCCCGCACCCTCAGTACAACGCCAACAGCCTGGACCACGACATCGGGTTGATGGAGCTCTCTGAGCCGCTGAGCGACCAGGGCATCTACCTGGTAAATGACGTGGCCCCCAAGGACGGTTGGACCAGCAAAGATGTGACCTACGTGGGCTACGGCGTGACCAGTGGATACGGCGGCGGGGACGGTACATCCGGTGTGCGGCGAACGGTGGATGTGCCCTACTACGGAGCGGATTCGCGCTTCATCTACGCCTATCACGACACCCCAAACAACCCGAAGAACGTCTGTTCTGGCGATTCCGGTGGGGCAGCCCTGCTCAAGGTCAGCGGTGAGCTTGTGCTCGCTGGCGTGAACAGCTTTGTGAACGGCGATGGCATCAGCGATGACCCCTGTGAGGGTTTCGGCGCGGCCACCCGCGTAGACACCCACATTGACTGGCTCTCCGACTACGTAGAGCTCTCCGATGGCGACGCGGACACCGATACGGACTCCGATACAGACACGGACACCGACTCCGATGCGGACTCGGATGCCGACTCCGACACCGACTCGGACACGGACACCGATGTGGTCCAGGATGATGACCGCACGACCTCGCCTGTGGAGCCGGGCAGCCTGAGCGCTTCGGGCGGCTGCTCCAGTGCACCCGCGCCCGGCCTTGGCTGGTTGGGACTGGTCTTGGCGGCCGGTCTGATGATGGTGCGTCGGCCGAATAGACGCTAAGCGCTGGGAGAGAAGGGGTCTCCATGTTCGGCGTTGCATTGTCTTTTTTCGTGTTTCCCGTCTTGGCGAGCACCCCGCCCCCCATCACTGGGGGCGTAGAGACGGACGCCTTGCCGGCGGTCGTGGCCTTGGTCGGCGTCAAGCCGGACATCACGTGGGACCTCTGCACGGCCACGCTGATCGATCCCTACGTGGCGCTCACCGCTGCCCACTGCATCGAAGGCATGGAAAACGCGGACGGCTATGACTTTGAGCTGCGGGTGGGCTCAGGTCTGGGCGAGCCTGATGAGTCCTTTCCGCTGGATAGCTGGATCATGCATCCGGACGCTGACGTGGACATGGCCTTGGTGTTTTTGGCCGAGCCCGCGCTGACCTCCCCCTTGCCGCCCTTTGCAGAGCAGTTGGCGGTGGATGGGCCCGAGGAGCTGGCCAAGCTTGTCGGTTACGGAAGGACCAGCACGCCCAACAAGGATTCTGGGGTCAAGCGCAGCGTGGATGTGCTCGTTGGTCAAGTGGATGAACAGGTCATCTTTCTGCTGGACCGCGATGAGCTGCTTGGGGCCTGCAGCGGAGACTCCGGTGGACCGGTGCTCTTGGAGCGCGATGGCCAGTGGACCCCCGTGGCGGTGATGACCACGATCTTTGATTGGGACGGGGATGAGGAGGCATGCGGCGATGCGACTCTGGGCCTCTTGATCTACCCGCACCTGGCCTGGATCCAGGAAGAAGTGGCCGCCGTCCAGCCGGAGCCCGAGCCCGAAGGCGAGGAGCCCCAAGGGGACCCACCGGAGGAGGAGGGCGGCCGATTTGGCTGCTCGAGCGTGGGCGGCGGCAGCTCCTGGCCTCTGTCCTTTGGGGTGCTCGCTCTGCTCTTTGTGCGTCGGCGCAGCTGAGGGTCAGCCCTGTGGGTCATTCTCCACCGGCGGCAGACTCTTCAGGTACACCCCGATGGCCAGACGGTCTTCCCAGGACCACCACGAGTAGGAGTCCTCCACCTTCTCATGCATGACCCAGTCTGTGCGTGTCGCCGTGCCGTCAGGCTTTAGGCCGGTCTCCAGAAAGCGTGCGATGTCTTCGGCTTGCCAGTCGGGGATTCCATAGCTTGGATCCGGCGTGAGGTTTGGATGGAACTCCTCTTTGCCGGGGTTCGCTCCTCCACCCATGTATTGCCGCTGCTTGAGCACACCGGTACCTCGGCGCGGAGTGTGGCACTGGTCGCAGTAGCCCACGGCCTGCACCAGATAGCGCCCGCGGTTCCACTGCTCGGACTGCTCGGGGTCTGCTGCTAAGGGCCCAGAGTCAAAGGCCCGCATGCGCCAGTGGCGCAGGCCCACATCGGGGTAGCGGGGCTCGTTCTCGGGCACGGTGCCGGGCACCGCGGGCTGACTCTGCAGGTAGGCCCAGAGCGCCGAGATGTCCGGGTCCGACATCTTGGTGAAGGCCATGTAGGCAAAGGTCGGCCAGTAGCGCGCGCCTTCCGGGGAGCGCCCCTCTCGCATGGCCCTGAAGAAGTCTTCCTCCTGCCAGCCCGCCAGGCCGTCTTCGTGGCTGGAGATGTTGGGCGCGTAGAAGGTGCCAAAGAGCGTGGGGTTGTCTCTGCCGCCAGAGAGGTGCTCTCGCCCCGGCGGGCTGTGGCAGCCCACGCAACCGGCCACATGATAGAGCTGCTCGCCCTTGGCGATCTGGGAGATCGGCGCCGACTCGGAGTCACCCAGTCCGGTGGTCAACAGCAGGACAAGGCTGGGCAGCATGGGCTCCTTTTCTCGCACCCACTTGGATGCGCTTGCATAGAGCTACCATGCTGCTCTTCTCTGCATTGGCCCTGGCCCAGAGCCCACCCAGCCTCGTCCCCCCGCCCATCGTGGGGGGTGAGCTGGACCTGGAGAACCCGGCCGTCGGCATGGTGGCCTGGTTCGATGACGTGGGCGGCTACATCTTCTGCTCGGGCACGGTCATTGAGCCCCAATGGGTGCTCACCTCGGCCTCGTGCGCGGAGCTGGTTCAGACCTACCTGGACGAGGACCTGAGCGTGGACCTGCTGCTGGGCTTGAACTTGAGCCAGCTCGATGAGCAGATCGCTGTTGAAGCGGGCTTTCCCTACCCACAGTGGGATCATGTTGGGTCGGATGTGGGCTTGCTCAGACTGGCCTCGCCGGCGCAGGTCACTCCAGCCCCTTGGAACAGGGGAGCCATCTCCTCCGAGTACGAGGGCAGTACGCTGAGCTACGTTGGCTTTGGTATCTCCCAGAGCAGCGCCTCCGACGCCGGTTTTCGCCGGGTCACTCAGGTGCCGCTCTTGCGGTTGACCGCCCGGGCCGTCTGGGGCTACCACGACGACATTGACGCGCCAAAAGGCATCTGCGATCAGGACTTTGGCGGGCCGACGCTCCTGAGTCTGGATGGGGTCCCGACGGTGGTCGGGGTCAACGCCGAGGTGCTGCAGGACGGAGAGAGCTCCGATCCCTGCAAGGGCTACGCGATCTCGGCGCGCACCGATGTACACGCAGGGTGGGTGGATGAGCTGACCTTGGGTCTGATCGACACCGGCTCCATGGACTCGGGCCCGGAGGAGCTGGTGTTCGAGACCGAGCCTCAGGACTGCGGGGGCTGTGGAGGTGGAACATCGCCCTTTGGCCCTGCCCTAGTGCTGGCCGGACTTGCTCTGCTGTGCCGTCGTAAGTCTGGCGCAGTGGCTCTATAGAGCGAGCCTGCCTATAGTTAAGGAGCCCTCACGGGTTCCTTGGAGGATCGATGCTCCTGCTTACGTCCCTGGCGCTGGCCAAAACCCCACCGCCGATCGTCAACGGCAGCACCACCAGCAAGTTCCCTGCGGTGGGCTCCATGGTGGCGATCTCCGGCAGCCAGGGCGGCAGCTTTTGCTCGGGGACTCTGGTCACCAAGAAATGGGTCATCACCGCTGCGCACTGCGTGGAGGCGGCCGATGACTACTGGAAGTCCGGCTGGGACGTGTACTTCGTCTTTGCCAGCGATGTGTACAACGACAGCAGCTGGCAGGACTACGCCGAAGTCAAGCGGGGCATTGAGCACCCCAGCTACAACACCTCCAGCTTGGAGCACGACCTGGGCCTGTTGGAGCTGAAGACCAACATCACCTCCATCACCCCCATGCCGGTGAACCGCGCCTCCCCGACCAGCTCCTGGTCCTCCAAAGAGGTGACCTACGTTGGCTTTGGCATCACCTCGGACAACCGCAACGACGGCGGCGTCAAGCGCACGGTGGATGTGCCCTACTACGGCTACGACGCCACGGTGATCTACACCTACAGCGGCGACTCGGGCACCATCCAGAACATCTGCTCGGGTGACTCCGGCGGCGCTGCGCTCATGACCTTGGGCGGCACGCAAAAGCTGGTGGGTGCCAACTCCTTTGGCTTCAACATCTATGGCGGCAATGGCGACTGCGAGCGCCCTGGAGCGGCCGCCGGCTCCTCCCGCGTGGACAGCCAGTGGAGCTTCATCACGGACTATGTGCCGGCTGGTGACATGGACGCGGACACGGACGCCGACTCGGACTCCGACACCGACTCAGATGCAGACTCGGACAGCGACTCCGACAGTGACTCGGATGCCGACGCGGACACCGATCCCAACTGGGAGACCGGTGACACCGCTGGACCCCCGCGGCCTGCCTTTGATGGCGAGTCTGGTGGCGGCGTCTTGGGATGCACCACGCAGCCCGGAACCGGCGGTTTGCTGGGCTTGCTCGCAGCTGCGGGCTTGGTCTTGATGGGCCGCAGGCGCCGCGCCTGATTGGCGAAGCATGGGTCCTTTAGCGGGGACCCATTTTGTGCCGTAGAGTGGGGGCCAGAGGATTGTGTTCCCCATGCTGCTGATCTCCCCTTTCTTGTCCATGGCCCACGCCACGATGCCTCCTCCCATTGTTGGCGGCAGCGAGGTCAGCGGCCATCCCTACAAGCAAGTGGGCGCCTTTGTGGCGGAGAAGGGTGGCTTTGCCGGCAGCTTCTGCAGCGGCACTCTGGTCGCCGCCAGGCGCGTAATCACCGCTGCACACTGCGTGGAGGCTGCCGAGGACTACGAGGGCGCAGGCTACACCCTCTACTTTGTGGTCGCCGACGAGGTCGGAGGAAGCTGGGAGGACGCCGCGGTGATCAAGTCCATGCACAGCCATCCGAGCTACAGCGCCACGACCGCACAGCACGACATCGCGGTGCTCTACCTGGAGTCGGGCATCCAGGACTTTGGAACCATGGCTCTGAACACCGAGTACTTGGTGCAGGCAGATGTGGGGGAGAGCCTGACCTACGTGGGCTACGGCTTGACCGACTCGGACAAGGCCAACAGCGGCGGTACGCGCCGAAAGGTCAATGTCCCCATCTACTACTACGACAACAGCTTCGTTTACACCTACGCGGACGGCGCCTCCAAGAACGTCTGCAGCGGAGACTCCGGTGGAGCGGCCATCTGGAAGGATGCGGAGACCGGGAACTGGGAGTTGGTGGGGGTCAACACCTTCGTCTTCGACATGGACGAGGTGGCCCCAGACTGCGACTCGGGCAAGCCGGCTGCTGCCGCCGTGCGCATCGATCGTGAGCTGGACTTTCTAGAGGAGCACGTGGAGTTCGAGCGGGAAGGGGACAGCGACACCGACGCCGACTCGGACAGCGACACGGACACGGACTCCGATGCGGACAGCGACTCTGGGGTGCCCCAAGAGACCGGCGTGGACACCGGGCCGGAGGACACCGGTGAGGCGCCGGGAGCCGACTGCGGCGGCTGCAGCCAAGGCAGTCCTTCGGGCTGGTGGGCTCTGGGTCTACTCGGCTTGTTTGGGCTTCGACGCCGCCGAAGCTGAGCCCTTCATTGGCTTGGCGAAGCGGCCGCCCAGCATCTGAGCCTTGGTGTGGGGCTTAAAGAGCAGCACGATGCCCCAGATGGCCAAGGGTGCCGTCACGCAGCCCAAGAGGTTCAGAGCCATGGCGCTGACGCCCAGCCCCCAACCTTGGCGGTCGCCGGCGCGGGTTCGCCACGCAGCCAGGGCGGCAAAGAGGGCCACAAAGGCAGGCGCCGCCACGGTCGCCCAGAGGGGCGTATCGCCCAGCTCGTCGGTGCTCAGCTGGGTGTTGCCGTAGACGGTCACCAGGCTCATCAGGGTCCAGAAGACCGCTGTGGCCACCAAGATGCCGCGGATCTTGCCAAAGGGCGCCGGCGTGCTGAGCCAGGCCGCGCTGTCCGCTTCAGTCATCTTCTCGCAATTGGGCGACGACCACGGTGATGTTGTCCTCGCCGCCAGACTTGAGGGCTTCCTGCACCAGGGCGCCGGCCAAGTCCTCGATGTGGGTCTTGACGCAGAGAGCCTCGATGGTGCTGTCCTCGACCGGGTCACTCAGTCCATCGCTGCACAGGACGAGAACGTCTCCGGGCATCAGGGAGCGGGTGCTGGTGTCTGGTTCCACAGACCCGTGAAAACCCACGCTGCGGGTCAGGATGTTCTTGTGGGGCACGACCCGTGCCAGGTCGGGGGTCAGTCGTCCGGCGTCCACTTCCTGCTGCACGACGGTGTGATCGCGGGTCAGCCGCATCAAGCGTTCGTCCCGGAACAGGTAGGCGCGAGAGTCGCCCACGTGGGCCAGGTGTGCTTGGTCACGGTCCAGAACGACGACCACCAAGGTGGTGCCCATTCCCGTGTGCTTGGGGTTGTACTCGACTTCCCGCCGGATGTTTACGCTGGCCTGGTTCATGGCGTAGCGCAGGCGCTCCCGCAAGGCGTCAGCGGGGTCGTCCACGGTGGTGGAGAGGCGGGTCTCGTCGGGATCCTCGCCGCCGAGCAGGATCTCCTGCACGGTCTCCACAGCGATGGCCGAGGCCACCTCACCTGCGGCGTGTCCGCCCATCCCGTCGGCGACGACCAGAAGGCCCCCGTCAACGTCGATCAGCCAGGCGTCTTCATTGTTGTCCCGGACGGGACCGATGTCGGTGGCGGCGTAGGCTTCGACTTGCACGTAGTCCTTTTCCGGGTGGGGCTTTTCGCTCTTGGATCAGCGGGCTACGCACTATAAGCCGGGTTTCTCTTACACGGCAGCCACACCCGAGTTTAGGGCACACAGATGGCCCCCCCACCGCCAGAGCCGGACACCTCTCCAGGGGCAAGCATTGGTCCCTTCCAGGTCCTTGAGACCCTGGGCCGGGGCGGAATGGCGACCGTACTGCGGGTACAGGACAGCCGCGATGGCTCCTTCAAGGCGCTCAAGCTGCTGCACGGCGGGCTGAGCTCAGCGGAGCTGCGTCAGCGCTTTGTAGCGGAGTTTCAGACCCTGAAAGGCTTGAAACACCCCCATATCTTGAGTGTGTACGAGTCTGGAGAGCACGAGGGTCGCCTCTGGTTCACCATGGAGTGTCTGGACGGCCGGGACCTGAAGGCCGAGGTGCTCACCTGGGCCACGCTGCCCCCCGAGGAGCGATTCTCGCGCTGCGAGACCTTGCTCTTTCAGGTCACCCAGGCCTTGGCCGCGGTGCACGAACAGGGGCTGGTCCACCGGGACGTGACCCCAGGTAACATTCGCGTCAACGCAGACGGGCGCGCGGTGTTGATGGACTTCGGTGTGGTGCACATGCCCGGCGCCGAGCTGACCACGGTCGGCGAAATGGTCGGCACCGTTGCCTGGATCTCACCGGAGCAGATCTCTGCGGAGATCGGCGGCGGCCGGGTGGATGCCAGGGCGGATCTGTACTCCCTGGGCGCGGTCCTCTACTACATGCTCACCGGGCGGCGGCCCTTCCAGGCCAACTCGGTGGCCAGCCTGCTCGACAAGCACCTGCACCAAGTGCCGCGGCCGCCCCGTGAGGTGAGTCCCCTGGTGCCCGCCCACCTCGACGCGGTGTGCAAGCGCTTGCTCGAGAAGGACCCGGTGGCCCGCTACGGCAGCGCCCGGCACCTGCTCTCGGTCCTGGACCAACACCAGCGCGCTGCGGTGGATCTGCGGCGTTTTCCGGTGCGTTTGGTGGGTCGCACCTCTGAGATTGCCCAACTCCGTGAGGCGCTCTCGCAGCTCCAGAACGGCCGGGGTGGCTCCATCTTGGTGGAGGGACCGCCGGGCTTTGGCAAGAGCGCCCTGCTCCGGGTGGTGGAGGAGCGCGCTGCAGGCCTGGGACTGCGCGTCTTGGCGGGACGTTGTGGCCGTGATGACCATGAGTTTGGTGGCTTTGACGGGGTGATCTCTGGCTTGAAGTTGGCTGAGCTGCCACCCCCACTGGACGTGGCCTTTGGCCAGGCTCAGGGGACCCTGGAGCGCTACCAGCTGCTCACCGCGACCCGCGATCTGCTGCGAAAACACATGCCGCTGGTCATCGTGCTGGACGAGGTTCACCGGGCCCGACGCGGAGCTGTGGCGATGCTGGAGTTCCTGCTCCGCAACCACCTGCACCTCGCCGGCGATCCCATCCTCTTCGTCTTGGGTCGCAAGGCTGGCGAGGTCTTGGACCCTCTGGCCGGACTCTTCGAGGACACGGCCAGCGGTGTCGCCCCTCGGGTGCTCTCGCTGCAGCCCATCTCGATCTCCGCGGTCGAAGAGATGCTGCTGCAGCTGATCCCCGACGACGAGCGCTCCCGCACTCTGGCCAAGAGGCTGCACCGGGAAGGCGAGGGAAATCCGCACTTTATCGCCGAGATGATCCGCGGGTTGGTCTCCCAGGGCGTCATCGTTCCTGCGGACGCTGGCTACCGATTGGAGCTGGACACTGCCCTGGTCGCCAAGGCCCGTCTGCCCATCCCAAACAGCATCCGGGACGCTCTGCGTGCGCGGCTGCTCAAGCTCCGTCCGGCCTCGCTGGCGGTCGCCCGTGTCTTGGCTGTCTCCGGGCAGGAGCTCACCCTAGACGCCCTGCTGGAGTCCCTGCGCACCACGGAGACTGAACTCCTCCTGGAGCTCGAAGCCCTGCTCGATGCCGGCCTGATTCGGGCGCGTCTGGGGGGCATGGATGAGCTCTATGAGCTGGCCAGGCCCAGGCTCCAGGACATCTTGCTGGAGGGGATGCCCGATCAGCTGCGCAGGCAACTCCACCGCCGGCTTGGGGCCACCTTGGAGCGCCTGTACCGGCATCGAATCTCCACCGTCGTCGAGGCCATTGCGTGGCACTTCGAGCAGGGAGAGCTGCCTGCAAAGGCCTACCCCTACTTGCTGCGGGCTGGAAAGCGCTTGCAGGACCGCAGCTTCGTGCGCGAGGCCGAGGTCTTCTACGACCGGGCCCTGGCCGTGGAGCCGGACGCACGGGAGTACATGACTCTGGAGGACGCCGACCGGGCGCTGGCCACTCTCTTGCTTCGTCGTGGGCGCGCCATGGAGCACCTGGGCCGCAGCGAAGAGGCTGATCTGGACCACCATCAGGCCGATGAGTTGGCGCTGGCCATCGGCGATGAGCGTCTGCGAACCCGCACTCTGGCGGCCCTGGGATCCGCGGCCCGCAGAGATGTCGACCTGGACACCGCCGAGGACCGCTACACAGAGGCCCTGTCCATGGCGCGGCGCTTGGGGGACACCACCTTGCAGGTCGCGCCTCTGCACGGGCTGGCCTCGGTGCGCTGGAACCGCGGCGATCTGGACGGCGCCCGGCAGCACTGGCTGGAAGCTCTGAACGCCGCAGGCGCGGTGCAGGACGATGAAGCCTTGGCCCAGGGATACACCGGCCTGGGGCTGGTCGCGCTCTGCAAGGGGCAAGCGGCAGAGTCCAGGAAGTACCTGGAACAATCGGTGGAGACCTTCTCCCGCTTGGGCAAGCTCGGTCCCCTGATGGTGGCCCGCGTCAACCTGGTGGAGCTCTGCCACTGCACCGGCAACCTGCGTCGGGCCATGCAGCTGGCGGACCGCACCATCGCCCAAGCAAGAGAGACCCGGTACCAAAACGGTGTGGCCATCGGGCTGCAGTACCGGGCCTTGGTCTTGGTGGACCTGGAGCGCCTGGCGGATGCCCGAGAGTCCGCGGCCGAAGCCCTGATGCTCAGCGAGCGCCTTCAACGTCACGACGACGAGCTGGCCGTGCGCATCACTCTGGTCCGCATCGCCTTGCGCGAGCGTCGCCTGGATGAAGTGGAGCGGGAGCTGGTGCGGGTTGAGGAGCTGCTGGGCCGCTACGATCTGGAGGGCTTTGGACCCTTGGTTCAGGCCTGGCGCGGGCGCCTTCTCGCCGAGCGCGGCGCGCCACCGGAAACGGTGCTTGCTGCTGTCGAGAAGGCCTACGCCAACGTCGGCAGGCCTTGGCCTCACCAGCGCATCCGCTTGGATCTCATCGCGGCCTGGGCCCTGGGTGCAGCCGGACTGCGCTTTGAGGCCAATCAGCGCGCCAAGGGGGCCCTGCGCTTGGCAGAGACCTGCGGATTCCGCTTCTACGCGCTCAAGTCGCATTGCCTCTTGGCGCGCTTCTCCGACGAGGAGGCTGGGGTGTCCATGCACGGCCGCGTCTCTCGGGCCCTGGCCCGCACACTCTCGGCCAACTTGGGCCGAGAGGACGGCAAGCGCCTCATGGCTGTCTGCGCGAACATCGCGCACGGCTCCTAGGGCTTAAGCCTTAGCCAAAACTCAGGATAGACCAGTATGAAGCTGTATACGAACCCAATGTCTGCCAACTGCCAGCACCCGACCAAGCTCATCGAGCACTTGGGGATCGAGTGCGAGATGGTGGTCGTGGACCTGCAAGCGGGAGAGCAGCGTCGTCCGGAGTTTCTGGCTCTGAACCCCTGCGGTCGGGTGCCGGTGCTGGTCGATGAAGACGTGGTCTTCTGGGAGTCCCACGCCATCCTGCACTACCTGGCCGAGAAGCACGCCCCTGAGCTGCTGGGCACAGGGCCCGTCTCCCGTGCACGGGTGCAGCAGTGGCTGTCCTGGAACCTGGCGCACCTGATGCCCCACATGAGCGCGCTGGGCTTTGAGCGGCGCCTCAAGGGCATGTTTGGCATGGGAGAGCCCGACGAGGAGCGCATCGCGCGCGAAGAGAAGGGCTTGGCCAAGTGCCTGGCTCTGATGGAGCAGGTGCTCAGCGAGAAGGACTGGATCGCCGGCGAGCGCAGCCTGGCGGACTTCTCCCTGGCCAGCAGCGTGGGCCACAAGTTGGCGGGCCACAACCTGGATGCCTACCCCGCCGTGCTGCGGTGGATGGACCGCCAGAAGTAGGGTCAGCGCTTCGGCCTGCTCTTTACAAGCTTCAGGTTGGGGTGGGTCCGCGCTGCCTCCAGTCGCTGGTGCAGGGGGCTGTCCTGGCGCACGAGCACCATGGCCGCTTGCTGGTACCACTGGTCGGCGGTGCCGCCCTCGTTGCCGTTCCAGGGTTCTCCGCTCACTTCTCGGTGGCGGCGGTCCGTGGAGTTCACAGGGGAGATGACGCTGCCAGCCGGTGGGCTCTCTTGGGTCTCCCGCAGCGGCTGGCCCTGGGTATCGATCCAGCTGCTCATGGTGATCTGGCTCCCGACCAAGTCTTCAAGCTCGCTCTCGGCATCGGGCACCTCGTCGCCGCCGTAGCTGTACTGCTCCTGGACATCGGCCAGGCAGAGGAAGCGAGAGAACGCGATGGTCTCGCTCAAGGCGGACAGTCGCTGGGCTCTCCGCTCGTCTACGCCCTGCAGGCGCTCCCAGCCGAAGCCTTGGGGGGTGTAGACGTGGTCGAGCAAGAGCACCAGGACCTCGCTGCTCTCAAAGTGTGCCCGCAGCGCGTTCTCTATCTCCTGCTGGGAGCGCTCCACCCGCGGTCGCCCACTCACCCGCCCGTGCAGAGAGAAAGTGAGCGCCAGGCGTGTGCCGCTGGTGACCGGCTTGAGCTCGTGCACGCAGTCGGCGTACAGGGCGATGAAGGAGAGCCGGCGCTCGGTGGAGCGCTCGGCGCTCTCAAAGGCTCGCTCCTGGGCTCCATGCTGCACTCTCAGATCCCCACCCTGGTGTGGAAAGGGCAGCACCACGACCAAGGTGCCCCACATGCTGGGCTCGCGCTGGGTGTCCCGATGCGGCTTGAAGAAGCCGCCCTCCTCATAGATCACCAGCTTCTCTAAGCTCGCTCGGACCTCGCGGTCTTTGGGTAGACCCAGGGCGCGCTTGAGCTCTTGTAGGCCGCGGTCAATCCGCTTGTTCCATGCGGCGTTTAGCTGGATGCGGCTCCCGGGAAGCTCCCTGGCGTTGCGGACCTCGGCATCGAAGAGCGTCTGGTCTAGGTGGCCAAAGGGAGAGGGTTCGCTGGCTGCGATCAACGTCGCCACGAAGTCCTCGGACAGAGGCAGCCGACAGCGACCCAAGCCTTCCACCTCCAGGGCCAGCCCCATCGAAGCCAGGTCGGCCTCAGCGGCGATGGCCCCCGGTGCCTTGTCCTTCTGCAGGAGCTCTAAGACCCTCTCGGCGTGGTAGGTCGGCATTGGGTCCTTCCGGTTCTGGGGCCTCAGCGCTTCGGCGCATCTTTACCCAGCTTCCTCTGCAGAGTGCGGCGGTGCAAGCCCAGCACCCGCGCAGCCTGAGAGATGTTGCCCCCGCACTCCTCCAGAACACGCTGGATGTGCTCCCACTCGGCCCGGGCCAGGGTGGGCACGCTCAGGTCCGTCTCCTTTGTGGAGTGGTGGAAGGCCGCCAAGACTTCGTCGGCGTCCGCTGGTTTCTGCAGCACTTGAAGGGCGCCTAGCGCTCCGGCTTCTACGGCGGTGGCCAGGCTGGCAAAGCCTGTGAGCAGCACCACCTGAGGAGGCGACTTTCGGTCCATCAGCTCGGCCAGGATGCTCAGACCGGTGGCGCCGGGCACCTTTAGATCGAGCAGAACCCAGTCGCTGGGGGACTCAGCCATGGACTCAATGGCCTCGTCTGCGTCATGGGCCACGGATGTGGGGTGACCCCGGCGCTCCAGGGCGTTGGCCATGGTGCTGGCCAGGCGTAGATCGTCTTCTACAACCAGAATGCTCTTTTTCATGGGGTCTCCGAGGGGAGGGAGAGCGTGGCGGTGCTGCCTTGTTCGGGCGCGCTCTCCAGGGTCAGGGTACCGCCAAGCTGGCGGAGCACGGAGTCGGCGACGAAGAGGCCCAGGCCCATGCCCTCGCCGGGCTCCTTGGTGGTGAAGAATGGCTGGGTCGCGCGCTCGAGGACTTGTGGGCTCATGCCATGGCCTTGGTCCTGAATGCGGATCACGACGTGGTCAGCGTGGGCCTGAACTTGCAGCAACACAGACTGCCCAGGACCGGAGGCCTGCTGGGCGTTTCGGACCAGGGAGCGAATGACTTGGGCCATCAGGTCCTTCGGGACACGGACCAACGCCGCTTGCAGCTCGAGTCGAACTGGGGGGATCTGGGCGACGCCTTGCAGGGCGTGCTTCAGGAGCTCTTCCAAGGCGATGGGAGCAGCGCTGGTCGCTGGGGAGCTGCCGACCTGGACGGCCATCTGGGAGAGGATCTCTCGGCAGCGGTCTACCTCCTCCCGCAGCACCTGGGCGTCCGATTGATCCTCGGAGTTCTCCAGTCTCAAGGTCAGCTCTTTGGCGATGATGGCCACTGTGGTCAGGGGGGTGGCCAGCTCGTGGGCGGCGCCGGCAGCCAAGGTCCCGAGGGCGGCCAGCTGTGCGCTGCGGGCTTGCTCTGCCTGAGATTCCCGTAGCTCCGCCTCCGCTTGGGCCAGCGCCCTTCGGAAGCGCAGGATGGCCACGGAGACAAAGGCCCCCACCATACCGGTGCCCAGCCACATGCCCAGCAGGTGACCGCGCATGTGGGCGGCGTGCCCCGTGGCCGGGAGCAGAAAGAGGCTCCCGTAGAGGAGGCTGACGGCGACCAAGACGGTGACCACGCCGGCACGCTGCAGGATGAGCGAGGCCACGACGATCAAGGTCAGGTAGCAGGCCGAGAAGGGGTTCATCGCGCCGCCGCTCAGGCTCAGAACCAGGGTCAACAGGGCGACATCGAAGATGAGGGCGCCGGTGGCCACCCAGCCTGGCGCGGGGATCTCTTTGGTGGCTTGGTGCAGGGCCACGTTCGAGATGGCTTGCAGCCCCATGGGGATCAGCAGGGGCCAGGGGGAGAGGCTGCGATCCAAGAACATGGCGCTGCCGCTGGCGACTGCCACCAAGACCATGCCTGCCCACCGAAGCTGAACGAGGAATCGCTGGGCTGCACGCCGGTCAGCGAGCCATTCGGGACGTGGGGACGGCATGAGAGCAGGGTAACCGCGGCTTGGGGGTGGGCGGTGTGGCGGATTGACGCTGGGATCGCGGTAGACTCCTTCTATGAGCGTGCGCAACGGTCCCCGACACTTGGGGCCACCCCCCGGTCCTGGTTCTGCCGTCGGCCCCTATCGCCTCGTGGAGCGTGTGGGCTCGGGCGGTTTGGCGACGGTTTGGCGCGCTGAAGGCCCCGATGGCGAGGTGGCCGTCAAGGTCATGAGCCCCGACCGCACCACGCCGGAGCAGGTCACGCGCATTCACCGCGAGTTCATCGCGATGAAGCTGATGGACAGCCCCCACGTGGTCAAGGTGCTCTCTTCGGGAGAAGAGCAGGGATATCCTTGGTTGTCCTTGGAGTATGTCAGCGGAGGGACCCTCGAGTCCTTGCTCAAGCGCTGGGATGAGCGCCCCAACATGGACCGCTTCGCGGAAGCGGCGCGTCTGCTGCGCGGGCTGTCCTCGGCCTTGGCGGCCATCCATGAGAAGGGTCTGGTGCACCGCGACATCAAGCCCAGCAACATCTTGGTGGACCGGGACGGCTTGCCCAAACTGACGGACTTTGGATCGGTGAAGGCCCCCGACCAGTTCACCACCAACCTGACCATGGCCGGGCACTTGGTGGGCACCGTGGCCTTTATGGCGCCCGAGCAGATCACCGAGGACGAGATCAGCCCCAGGGTCGACCTCTACGCCCTCGGCGCGGTCTTTTACGTGATGCTGACCGGTCGGCGCCCGGTCGAGGCCGACTCCATCGCTGGCTACCTGGCCAAGCACCTGATGGAGGACCCGCCACCGCCTCTGCAGGTGGACCCCCGCTGTCCACGCAAGCTCTCCCGCCTCTGCATGAAGCTGATGCGGAAGGACCCCACCCAGCGGCCTCAGTCGGCCTTAGAGGTCATCGAGGCCCTCGAGGCCCCCGAAGCCCAGGCCAGCTTGCGCCTACACGGCCGTGAAGAGCTGCTGCGCCAGAGCGGTCAACGCCTGCAAGCCCTGCGACGTGGAGAGGGCGGAGAGATCGCGCTGCTGGGACTGCCGGGCAGCGGGCGCACCGTGGTCCTGGCGTCCATCGAAGAGCAGGCCCAGGAGCTGGGACTGGCCCACCACCTGGTGCAGCTTCCTTTGAAGGGTGGACTGGCCGGGACGCTCAAAGAGCACGTCGAGCCCTTGGTGCGAGAGGGTTTGGAGCAGCCCATGGTGCTGCTCATCGACGACTTGGATGCGGCAAAACGTCCAGACATCGGGGCTTTAGAGGCCCTGCTGCGGGATCCACGCTCTCGCGGGCGCCTGCTGGTGATCTACGGCTTGAACGCTCAGGTGAACACGCCCTTGAGCGAGGACACCAGCTACCTGCTGGAGCGCTTGAGCGCTGGGCTTCTCATCGACGTGCAGTCCGATCCCTTGGACTGCGGGCCCATCTCCCGAAAGGCCACCATCAGCCTGCTGCGGGATCAGGGCTTCTCGGGAAAAGCCGCGACTCTGTCCGGGGCCCGGCTCCACAGCTGGTGCGATGGAAACCCCAGGGCAATCCTGGAGTCTGTTCAAGCCTTCCACGAGGCAGCGTGGCTCAAGCAGCGCAGCGACGGCGCCCTGGAGCTCACAGTGCCCGGGGCCCGGGTACGGGGTGGCGATCTGCCTGTACCTCAACAGCACCGAGAGCTGGTCGAGGGCATCCTGATAGAGCTGGAGGCGACCCAGCGGCGGGCCTTGCAGGCCCTGGCCGTTCTGGATGGCGAGGCGGATCTGGGGCTGATCGCCGGGCTGTGCCCCGGCGGGCCCAGGGCGCTGGGGACCGAGAAGCTGGACCCCATCGTGCTGCGGGCCGGAGATGGCCTACAGGAGCTGCTTCGCTTCGCGCGCAAGGACACCCAGAGGGTGGTGCTGGAAGGCCTGGACGGTGGGGAGCGGGCACGTTTGAACCGGGCGGCCGCTGAGCTGCTCATTCGCAAGCACCGCCGCCGTCAGGGCTCGGTCGCTGAGCGGGCGGCCACCCACTTTCTGCGCGCTGGAGAGCCCGCCCAGGCTTGGCCACTCTTGGCCCGAGCTGCGCAGTGGAGCATGCGCCGTCATCGGGTGAGCGCAGCGCTGCGCCTGGCAGAGCGGGCCATAGAGGTGCGGGGCTTGGTCAAGGACGCCGGCCAGCAGGAGCTGATGCGTCAGCTCTTGGCTCTGCAGGGCCACGCCCTCTTGGAGTTGGGTCGCGCGGACGAGGCCGGCCAGGCCTTGCAAGGCGCCTTGGAGCTCTCCAACAGCGGGGACCTCTTGGGCGCAGAGATCAAGGGCCGCCTGGGCATGGCCCTGCTCGCGATGGGGCATCCCAATCCCGCGCGCACCCACCTGCAAGGCGCCCTCAAGGTGCTCCCCCAAGACAGCGCGGTGCGCCATGACTGCATTCGGGCCCTGGCCGAAGCCTTCTTGCAGGACGGTCGCCGAGCGGATGCAGCCCGCACTTGGGAGGAGGCGCTGAGCGCGGCCCGCCGCGGCGGAGAGCCTGCCCACGAGGGACGCTGTCTGCTGGGCTTGGGGCACCTGGAGCTGCGGGCAGGCAGCCTGATTCGTGCCGCGCGGGCCCTGGAGCTCGCGGAGCGCAAGCTGCCCGATGATGCGCCACGGGACTTGGCCATGTGCCTGCTCTACAGCGGCAACCTGGCCTTGCTTGACGGCAGGCTGCGGGTGGCCTTGGACCGCGGAAGGCAGGCTCTGCGTCTGGCCAAAGCGACCGAGCAGGCCGACTTGCTCTCCCTCTCTCAGCTGCTGTTGACCGAGGCCTACATGAGCGCCGGCAACACCGATGAGTGCGAGGCCATGCTGCCGGGCTTGATCGCCCAAGAGGCCGGGGACCCGGTCTTGGACGCGGTGGGTCAGGACTTGCTGCACAACCTGGGGCTGCAGATCCTGGGGCCCTCCGCAGTGCGCGGCCTGGCAGCCCTGGATGCTGCGCCCGTCACCTTGGTGGATGGGGCTCGGTGGGAGCTGTACCGGGCCTGGGCGATGATTCGTGAGGGAGCCACGGGCGCTGCGATGGGCCACGCCAAGCGCTGCTCAGAGCTCTGTGAGGGACCGGGCATGGCTGCGCTTCGCATGGAGTCCCTGCTCTGCCTTGGGGCTTTGGGGGTTCCGCCCAGTCAGGAGCTCAGGGAGTTGGTGCAACGCCAGCTCTCCGGGATGCCGGAGGAGCTGCGTCGGGGCTTTGTGGGCCGGTTGCAGAGGCTGGGGTTGTTTCCGGGCTGAGAGAGCTCTCAGGCGCGCGTGCCGTTGATCTCCACCAGGGTCTTCACCGGGCAGCCCTTGGCCAGCATCGCGCTCACCGGGCAGTAGCGCGACTCGCTCAGGTGAACGGCCCGCAGGACACGCTCGGCTGGCAGCGCGCCGGAGAAGCGGCAGGTCACTGTGATTTCGGTGAAGACCTTTGGGTGCGTTTGGGCCTCGGTCGCCTGTACGTGAACGGCAAAGTGCTCCGGGGCAAGGCGCATCTTCTCGAGGATGAAGAGCACGCTGATTCCCATGCACCCGGCCAGAGAGGCCAACAGCAAGGTCTTTGGCGTGGGGGCTGCGGCGTTGCCACCGTGTTCGCCTCTAGCGTCCATGGCTAGGCTGTGGCCATCTGAGGAGGCGTCAAAGGCCATACCGACGGTCCAAGTTGCCGTACTTTGCAAAGGAACTCCTAAAGGGACGAGCACGCTACCGTCCCAAGTTGGGGTCCGCTGACGCCCCCGCAGTTACACTGATGCCTGTGACACAGCCCCCTACTGATGTGCTCGAGATTGGCGACACCCGCATTGCTCCTGGCGGACGCTTGGGTGCCTACGTCTACGTCAAGAAGATCGGCACTGGGGGCATGGCGGACGTGGTCTTGGCCCGGGATCCCAACGAGGATCCAGTCGCCCTGAAGATCCTCAAGGGCAGCCGCTTGAACACGGGCTCCGCTCTGCAGCGCTTCCGCCGTGAGTTCCGCGCGCTCTCCCGCATTCGTCACCCCAACGTCATCCGCGTGGACGCCTACGGGGACCTGCACGGCCAGCCCTACATCTGCATGGAGTACGTCGACGGCAAGGACCTGCACCAGACCATCCGAGGCTTCCGCTACCTGGACAACGCCGACGACCGCTGGGCGCGCTGCGAGGAGATCCTGGTGGATCTCTGTCGGGCTCTGGCGCATGTACACCAAAAAGGCTTGGTGCATCGGGATCTAAAACCCAGCAACATCCTGATTGATCAAGAGGGTCGGGCCAAGCTCACCGACTTTGGCATTGTGAAAGACCTGGATCCCGAGGACGCCTTCAAGAGCGGCACCTTGGTGGGAACCTGGGCCTACGCCAGCCCCGAGCAGATCACGGGCGCCCCCATTGACCACCGCTCGGACCTCTACTCCCTGGGCATCCTGCTCTTCGCCATGCTCACGGGTTACCGGCCCTTCGATGCCAAAGACATGGCTGGCTACCTGGAGGCGCACACCAAGCAGGCGCCGCCTTCGGCCCGGGACTTGGAGCTCCAGGTCCCCAAGCACCTGGACGAGATCTGCGCCAAGCTGCTGGAGAAGGAGCCCAAAGACCGCTTCCAGTCTGCGCGGGAGATCCTCTACCGCCTTGAGCAGCTCCAGCCGGATCGGGTGGAAGAAGGGCAAGAGTGGGTCTCTCCCATCGTCGGCCGTGGCGCTGAGATGGAGCTGCTGAACAGCGCTGTGGACCGCTTGACCCGAAGCGAGGGCGCTGTGGTCTCGCTGCGAGGCCGCGTCGGCATGGGCCGCAGCCGGCTCTTGAGCGCGATGGAAGCCCGTGCGAGCGCCATCGGCATTCCGGTGCACCGCCTGCGGCCGGAAGCGGAGAGCCTCTACGGCCTGTTGGATCTCTGCGAGCAGGTGCTCCAGGCCTGTCCCCAGGCCCATGAGCTGGAAGAGGCGGTGACCGAGCTGCGGGAGGGGCGCGCAAAGGGCGATGCCCTGTACCGACTCACAGACCGCTTGCGGCCCGTGATGGCCAAGCTGCTCGAAGAGGGGCCCCGGGCGCTCTTCTTTGACGACGTACACCTCTTGCCAAGGCGCGGCGTGGAGCTTCTCTCCACCCTGACACGCAGCTTGGTGGGGGCCGGTCAGCCCCTGCTGGTTGTGCTCTCGGTGCAAGAGGGTCAGCTGCGCCAAGACACGGAGCGTCTGTTGGAAGGCGAGGATCTGGGCGTGGCGCCTCGCCAAGTGCGTCTGGAGGCCCTCTCTGAGCACGCCGTGGGCCAGCTGGTGCAGAGCCTCATTGGCCAGAGTCCACGGGGTGAGGTGCTCTCCAAGCGCCTGCACGCCGAGACCGAGGGCAACCCCCTCTTCATCACCCAGTTCTTGGAGTCCTTGCTCCAGTCCAACCTGATCGCCTCTACCCCCAAGGGGCTGCGTCTGAGTGCAGACACCGAAGAGGTGCGCACCGGCCATCTGGAGATTCCTCGCGGCGTCCAAGCCGTCGTGCGCCAACGTCTGGAGGCCGTGGGGCCGCAAGAACGTCAGGTCTTGAACGTCTTGGCCGTCGCCGGTGGCCCGCTGGATCTGGACCTGCTCTTGGAGGTCTTGGACAAGGACGAGGACGAGGTGCTCGACCAGCTCGACGCTCTGATTGGGCGAGGACTGATCCGGGAGAAACGTCGGGGCAGCGCCGTACTCCACGAGTGCTCTCACCGGCTGCTGGCCGATGTGGTGTACCGAGGCCTGGACTCCAAGGACCGGGCCGGTCTGCACGAGTCGCTGGCCGCCGCCCTGGAAGTGGCCGCAGAGCATCAGCCACGGCACTTGGAGCAGGTCGGCGAGCACTTTCGTCTGGCTGGAAACGCCGGAAAAGCCTTTGTCTACCTGACGGATTCGGCCCATCGTATGCAGGGCCGTAGTCTGCCCGCCATCGCCTGGGACTTGAGCACGCGGGCCATGGCCGTCGAAGAGATGGCGCGCACCGATCTCTCGGAGCAGGCCTTCGTCGCGGCCCGCATCACCCTCTTGGATGTGCGCCTCAAGGTGCTCTACCTGCGCGGGGAGTGGGAGGACTGCCAGAAGACCTGCTTGGCTCTGCTGCGCAGCGCCGAGAAGCTGCCGGCGAGCGCCGAGTCGGTCAACGCGCGCTGCACTCTGGCCCGGGTCTTGGCCCGTCTGGAGAAGCCCCAGCTGGCCATTCAACAGGCCGACCAGGCTCTGGAGCACGCCCGCAGCGGGCGCCTGCGGGAGTCGGTGGCCCAAGCCCTGTATGCCCGCGCCGCCTTGGCCTGGGAGGCCGGGGATCTGGACGCGGTGCAGCAGCTCGCCGAGGAAGGACTGCTGCTGGCGGCCCCCCGCGCTGTGATTCGAGGAGACCTGCAGGTGGCCTTGGCCGCCGCCCAAGCGGCCCGGGGGCAGATCCACCTGGCCTCGCGCGGGTTGGCCAGCGCTGAGAAGCTCTTTGAGGAGCTGGGCGAGAAGGCCAGCCGCTGTGTCGCCCTGTGCAACTTGGCCGAAATGAGGACCTGGCAGGGACTCTTGCAGCAAGCCCAGCGCACCGCTCGCCGGGCCCAGGCCGAAGCGGAAGAGATCCACTTCCGAGTAGGCCGCGGCACCGCCCTGCGTGTCCTGGGAGACGCTCTGCTGGAAGCGGGCGAGGACGGCGAGGCCAGAAAGGCCCTGGGTCAGGCCCTCACAGAGGTCCAGCCTCTGGGTGTTCACCAAGAGACCATCGCCTGCCGCTGGTCATTGGCCCGCCTGGCCGCCCGCCACGAGGACCCCACCACGGCCGAGGCCCACTTGGCCATCGCGCGGAATCTGGCCAAGCGCCAGGACCCCGAGTCTTATGGGCCGGCCATCGTGGCCCTGAGTGCTTGGGCTTGTGCCCTCACGGGAGATGCCGGCGATGCCCGCCGCATGCTGCAGACCGCCGAACGCAGCGCCGATGCGCTGCCCGTGCCCAGGCGCGCCCGTGTGCTCATGGAGTGCGCCCGCGCCCACCAGGTCTTGGGGGACGTGAGCGATGCCGAGCGTGTGGCCCGCGCAGCGGCGCACCTCTGTTCAGCGCGGGGTCTGAAGCTTATGGACCTGGAGGCCCGGCGCCTCCTGGCCAGCTTGGCGAGCAAGTCCGCGGACGCTGAGGGTTGGACGCGGGAGGCAGATGCCATCGCAGCGGAGCTTGCCGGGGAGCTGTGATGAGATTCTGTGGCGCGTTTCTTCTGCTCTGAAGGCGTCTTAGCGTGTTTCTTCTGCCTGTTTGCTTGCAGGATGTCCGCGGGCTTTTGCGGGTGGACGCGGCGAGTTTGTCCTGGTTGCAGAACAGGAGAAGCGTGCGTGGCAGCACGCTGGTGTTGCGGGCTGTGGCGCGCTGAGGGCCCGGAAGGGTGAGCTGACCCCCATGGGGGGGCAAGAGGGCCAGCTCTGGGGAATCCGAAGACTCAACCCACGCAGAACCTATGAGGTGTCGCGGGCCTTGTCGACACCTTGGGCAAGTTGCTCGGTTCAGCATCCTGGGGCAGCTCCGGTCACGGTTCTGTTCCTTGTCCCCGCTTGGCCACCCTTCCGAATAGACTCCGGGGCCAATGTCAGAGCAAACGAGCACCTTCCCAGAGGCCATCGGCCCCTACCTGCCACTGCGCCTCTTGGGCCAGGGCGGCATGGCGGCGGTGTACCTGGCCGTGGACCCTCGCGGGGTCGAGGTCGCGGTCAAGTGGCTGGACAAGGGCAGCGGCCGGGTGGCCCATCGCTTCGCCGGGGAGATCCGGGCGCTCAAGCGCCTCAAGCACCCCAACATCGTGCGCTACATCGACGACGGTCACCACGAAGGCCGGCCCTACATGGTCATCGAGTACATCGAGGGCCAGGACCTCTTTGTGTATGCCGACAAGCTGCGGTTGCGGCCGGCGCACGAGCGCTATCGAGAGACCCAGCGAATCGGTGTCGCCCTCTGTGATGCCCTGGCGGTGGTGCATGACGCCGACATTGTGCACCGGGACGTCAAGCCTTCCAATGTGCTGCTGGAGTCCAACGGTCGGGTGGCGCTCTCCGACTTTGGCGTGATCCGGGACCCCGAGGAGCAAGAGCGCACCCGGGCGGGCACCCTGATCGGCACGACCAACTACTGCGCCCCGGAGCAGCTCCGTGGAGAGGCGGTAGATGGGCGCTCGGATCTCTACGGCCTGGGCTGCACCCTCTTCGCGCTGCTCACTGGTCAGCCGCCCTACCCCAAGCGCGAGCGGGACAAGGTGGTCTACGCCCACCTGCACGAGCCCATCCCCCAACCAAGTGCCATTGACCCCAGCGTGCCGCCGGCTCTGGAGCTGGCCATCCTCAAGTTGATGGCCAAGAAGGCCAAAGACCGGCCGGCCAACGCACGCGAGGCCAAGCGAGCGCTCCAGGCCACCGGCGGTGCCAAGGCCCCTCCACCTCTGGCAGGGCGGCAGCGCTACGTCGACGCGGTGCGTGAGGCCTTGCAACAGGTCAAGCAAGGCCGCTCCGTCGCCATCCAGTCGGTGGGCGTGTCCGGATCCGGTCGCTCCTGGCTACTGGAGGTGGCCGAGGAGCTGGCTGGCACCTTGGGGGTTCCGCTCCTGGTGGCTCGGGACAAGCCCACGCTGACGGCCGGCTTGAGACGCATGCGCGCCGGCGAGGTCATGGCGATCGCGACGCGCTTCCGCCTGCCGGACGATGTCCAGACCGTGCGCATCATCCTGGAGCCTGTTGGCCCCGCGGACCTTCGTCGAACGGTGGTGTCCATGGGACCGGACACCCCTGAGCCACACCTGGTGGCCGAGCGGCTTTTCCGGGAAACGGGCGGACACCCGGCCTGGCTCTTGGCCACCCTGGCCGAGCACCGCGAAGGCAAGATCTTGAATCTTCCGGTGCCCCTGGAGCCGCCTGGCCGCTTGATCGAGGCGGTCGAAGAGTTGCCCTTGGAGGCGCTCGACGTGCTGTGCGCGGTCTGCATTCTGCGCCAGCCCCCGGACCGGGAGCTCATCGAAGAAGTGGCCCAGGTCCCATCCGGTGACTCCTTGATGTTCTTGGAAGAGGAGGGCCTGCTTCGGACCCACGCCTCCAAGAGCGCCCCCGTTGGACAGCTCGTTCGGCGCGCGGCACTCCAGGCCCTGCCGGATCTGAACGCCATGCACCGGCGGGCGGCCTTGGCTCTGGAAGACCGCGGGATGCACTTCGAGGCCCACCACCACCGCGTGGCTTGCGGAGATGCGCGGGCCGAGGATGCGCCCACCCGTCCCGAGCACGGCGAGCAGGAGCCCGGCCAGCGCCTGAACCGGGCCATGGACCTGCACCTCTCGGGGGTGCTTGCCGGCGCGCGGCGGGCCTGTGAGGCGCTGATCAAGAGCTCGCGTGCCGAGCGAAACCCGGGCTTGGAGATGGACCTTCAAGCCGGCATGGGTCTGATGCTGCTGGAGCAAGGTCAGATGCGTCTGGCAGAGGCCCGCCTGGCGGACGCTGTGGCCTTGGCGCGCGCCCAGGAGCGCCCCCATGACCGCCGCGTCGCGCATCTCTGGCGTGCCGTGGCCACCCTGGACAAGCGCCCGGACTCCCGGGCCGCGGCTAGCTCAGCCCTGGACCGGGTGGGCCGGGCCTTGAACCGGGTAGAGGCGCCCATTGGTCCAGTGGAGTCGGCTCTGGCCGCCGCCATTCAGGCCCGCTGTGCTGCGCGCATCGGAGACCTTCGCGGCTATGAGAAGGCCCTGCAGCGCTCCCACGCGGTTCTGGACCTGGCCCCAACGCTGCTGCGCCTGCGCATCCAGCTTCAGCTGGCCCAAGCGGCTCTGGAGGCTGGGGACCGTCCCGAGGCCCAGAGCCGGGCGAACGCGGTGGTCATCGAGGCGGGCAACAACGGCTGGCGCACCCTGGCTTGGCTGGGACGTCGGGCCTTGGCCCGGGCCCTGGGCACCCACCCTCCGGAGCCCCGAAGCTTGGCGGAAGGACTCTCCCCGGCAGACGTTCGGGCGCTGGTCAACAAGCCCTAGCTCTTGCGCCTAGTCGATGCCCAAGGCCTTGAGCAGAGCCCGCACCACCGGCACACTCAGGCTGTTGCCGACCAGCTTGTACTGCTTGACAAGGTCCAGCCCAGGGGCCAGCTCAAAGTCTTCGGGGAAGCCGTGGAGACGCAGGATCTCCTGGGGAGAGAAGCGCCTGACCCGGCCGTCGGCCGACCGCAGCAGGGAGCCCGCCTTGAGCAGGCTGCGTCCGTAGCCGCTGGTGAAGGTCTCGGTGCTCTGGTCCAGGGCGATGATGGGCAGCACGCCGAGCAGGCGTGTGGTGTCCTCGTTTGAGAGGAAGAGGGCGGGATCTGGATGCGGGTCCAGGTACAGGCTGAGGCGCAGGCTCTCAGGCGCAAAGACGGGCTCAGGAACCGCTCCCCCCTGTGAGGCCAGCACGTAGAACCTGCGCCGCCGGTTGGGAACGCCGAGCTGACTTGGACAGAGGACCCCTTGCCAGATCTGATAGCCCTGCAGAGCGTCCAAGAAGCGCGCGTGGCCCTCGGAACCCTCAAACTGCGGCACGTTCTCCAGGCCCACGAAGCGCGGCCGAGCCTGGGGAATCAGGGCGCAGACGCGAAGCAGTGCGGCGGAGCGTTTGTCCGCCAGATCGCGCTGCTCCCCGCGCTGGGTGTAGGGCTGGCAGGGAGGGGAGAGCCAGAGAAGATCGCTTGAGGGGATGGACTTTAAGCCCGCGATATTCCAAGCCTTCGGGGTGTGTCCGAAGTTGTGGGCGTAGCTCTGGCGGGCCAGCTCAGACTGGTCTACGGCCAGAACCTGAGCGTCAGGAGGCAGAGCCGCAGCCAAGCCTCCGATTCCGCAGAAGAGCTCGGTGACCCGCAGTGGTGTGGGGTCCACGGGCTCGGGGCTCAGTCCCGCCGCCGGATGAGCAGACCGCCCAGGGCCATCGCCGCCAACCAGAGGGAGCTGCTGCCTGGGATCTGGCTACAGCCCAACAAGCCTGGCTCTTCGATCGGCACGTTGTTTGCGGTGGGGTCCAAGGGGTCCCCGGTGTCGATGTACATGGGGTCGTCCATGTCCAAGGCTGGCTCCTCGAAGCCCACCTCATCCAGGGGGACGTAGCCCTCGATCCACTCCAGGGCGCTGTCGACGCGTGCAGAGCCGGAGCCGCCGCCCACGCAGGACGTGGAGCCGTTCTGGACGGCATACACGAAGGAGTTGACGCTGATGATCTCCCAGGCGCCTGTGGTCTCGTCCTGGCGGATTCCACCACCGCCCGAGTCACCGGAGCAGAGGTTCTGCACCGGGTCGTAGGCGTAGAGCACTTGCTCGTTGCTCTGATAGATGGGGATGGTCGTCACGCGCTTTACGCCGCCGCCGCCGCCATCGTCCTTGGTGATTCCGTAGCCCAAGAAGGTGATGATCTCGCCCTCCCAACCCATGATGTCGTCGGTGTTCACAGACATTGGGGGGATGGCGGTGATCGGTGTGTCCAGGTGCATCAGACCCAGGTCCCAGGACTCGTTCAGAGCGTTCCCGTTGTAGGTGGGGTGCATCTCAAAATCGTCGCCTTCGGCATAGCCGATGACGCCTTCGGATTCGTAGACGCTTGGCGCCATGTAGAACAGGATCGCGACGCCTTGGCGCTTGTACTGCTCAGCGGCCTCGATGCAGTGCGCTGCCGTGATGACCCATTCGGGATGAATCAGGGTCCCGGAGCAGAAGCTGGATCCGCCATACCCCTCATAGTAGGCGAACATGGACCCGACCTGGGGGTGCTCGCTTGTGCGCTCCCCGTTGACCATAGGAGGTGCGGTCTGAGCGAGGGCAAGGCTTGTAAGGATCAGCATCGGTCTCTCCTGACGGGAGCAACGTAGCGAATTCCCTCTGCCCCTGTGTCGAGGATTGGTAGGATTCCGGCCCCGGAGGCCCTGCCACATGTTCCTGCTCTTGCTCTCTCTCGCGTGCCGCACCAAAGATGTTGCGGTCGATACTGGCACCTTGGTCTCCGATCAAGACAGCGATGGCATTCCCGATGACGAGGACTGTGCCCCGGACAACGCCGAGATCTTCCCGGGTGCCGAAGAGATCTGCGATGGTGTGGACAACAACTGTGATGGCGTGATCGATACAGACGCCACCGACGCCACCACCTGGTACGAGGACAAGGACAGCGACGGCGCAGGCTTGGACGGCACCGAGTTGACCTCCTGTGAGAGCCCCGGCGCCCTGTACGCGGCCGCCGGTGGGGACTGCGATGACCTGGATCCCGAGAGCTTCCCCGGCGCACCCGAGCGCTGCGATGACGTGGACAACGACTGCGATGGGGTGGTCGACAACGACCTGAACACCCTCTGGTACGCCGACGTGGACGCCGACGGCTTTGGCGATGCCTCCAGCACCCTGGATGAGTGCGACCCGGGCGCCGGTTGGGTGGTCGACGACACCGACTGTGACGACCTGAACGCCAGCACCTATCCCGATGCGGAGGAGGTCTGCGATGAGGCGGACAACAACTGCGATGGTGTGGTGGATGAGGGTGTGACGGAGGTCTTCTACGCCGACAGCGACGGCGACGGCTGGGGCGGAGAGAGCACCCTAGAGGCCTGTGAGCCTCCTGTTGGCTACGAGGACAGATCGGGCGATTGTGACGACACCGACGCCTCCATCTCCCCCGATGGCACCGAGATCTGCGATGGACTGGACAACGACTGTGATGGCACCGTCGACAACGACGATGCCGTGGACGCGGACGACTTTTACCTGGACGCGGACAGCGATGGCTACGGAGACCCGGCCCTGAGCACCGCCGCTTGCGATGCGCCCAGCGGCTACGTCGACAACGCCCGAGACTGCGATGACGCCGATGTGGCCATCAACCCGGCCGCGCTCGAGGTCTGCGACAGCGCCGACAACGACTGCAACGGCTACATCGACGATGACGACCCAGGCCTAACGGATGGGTCGACCTTCTACCTGGACTTTGACTCCGACGGCTACGGCGGCAGCAGCTTCACCACCTCGGCGTGCTCTGCACCCAGTGGCTACGTCGCCGACAGCAGCGACTGTGATGACTCCGAGGCGAGCACCAACCCGGGCGCCGACGAGTACTGCAACACGGTGGACGACAACTGCGATGGCGCCATCGACGAGGACACAGCGCTAGACGCCAGCACCTGGTACGCCGATGCCGACTCGGACACCTACGGCGATGCCTCCGTCAGCGACGTGGAGTGCGATCAGCCCACTGGCTACGTGGCCGACGACACCGACTGCGATGACACCGACGATACGGTCTACCCGGGCGCCAGGGAGCGCTTGGACAGCCTGGACAACGACTGTGATGGCACCGTGGACGACAACACCTGGGTGGGCTCTGGCGGCGACGGCGCCCTGAGCGTGACGGGCTCCACGAACCTCAACTCGGACGCCAGCGGGACACGCAGCTACGCCGATGCGGTGGCCTACGGCGTGGACAGCATCTCGGCAGCGGTTCTGACCCTGGATGCCACCGCCGATGGCATCGTCGCTGGGGATGAGCTGCTGATCATCAACCTGCACGGCTCGGACTCCGCCTACACCAACGTGGGCAACTACGAGTTCATCGAGGTCGCCAGCGTCTCCGGCGCCGACGTGACCTTGAGCAGCACCCCCAGCGTGACCTTTGGCGAGAGCAGCAACGCCGATCTGACGGATCAGACCGTCATCGCTCAGCGGGTGCCTCAGTACACCGATGTGGACCTGAGCAGCGCCGGTACCCTGAGCGTGGACTACTGGGATGGATCCACCGGTGGCGTGCTCGCCTTCCGGGCCACCGGTACAGTCACCATCGCAAGCGGTGGCGTGATCGAGGCCTCTGAGCTGGGCTACGAGGGCGGGGCCACAGGCACCTCTTCAAACTGCGATGCCTTCCAGGGTGAGTCCTACGCCGGAGAAGGGGACGGCGACGGCGACGGCGTCTGCACCGCCTACAACGAGAGCTACGGCCACTGGATCAACAACTACGGCGGCGGCGGCGCGCACATCACCGGTGGTGGTGGCGAGTACGCAGGCGGCGCCACCGATGGAGACTCCTGGACCGGTGGCAGCGCGACCGCGCCATACGCCGGAGACACCTATGGCTCCACAGACTTGAGCAGCCTCTTCTTCGGATCCGGCGGCGGCGGCGTGTGGAAGGGCAGCTCCAACCCCGGACCGGGTGGTGATGGCGCCGGCATCGTGTTCATCGCGGCCTTTGAGATCGACGCCCAGGGCGCAGACGGCATCACCGCGGTGGGGGGCACCACGCCCTACTGGTCCACCGGGTCCTGGACCTATGGTGCAGGGGGCGGCGCGGGCGGCAGTGTCTGGCTGATCGCCGACGTGCTCGCCCTGGCCTCGGGGGCGGTCTCGGCTGAAGGCGGGCTGGGAGAAGCCACCCACATTCGCATCGGTGGAGATGGCGGAGAAGGCAGGATTCGACTCGACTACAACGAGCTGAACGCCGAGACCCAAGGCACTAGCGGAGCCAGCACGGAGGAGGCCTTGGTGGCCGAGCCCGATCCTGGGTACAGCGCCACGCCGTGACTCGCTCAAGCCACGCCCCGAGTCACCGATAAGAGGGGCGTGACCTCCAGTACGACCCAGCAGCCCATTGTCCGAATCCTGTCCTTGCTGGACCGGGCAATTCCCAAGTCTGTGCTCGAGGATGCGACCCAGCAGCGTTCGGCCTACCTGTTGGCCGGCCTGCACGTCATGATCCTCCTTGTCGGGGGCCTGAGCGTCGTCAACATGGCGCTGGTGGGCCAGTGGCCGCAGGCCACCTTCGGCTTGCTCGTCTGCGCGTTCACCCTTGGCTTGAACTACGCCTTTCGGAGTGGCTCTTCGATAGCTTGGGTTGTCCGCTGGACCCTGGCGATGTGCATGATCTACATCTGCTGGGTGCTCTGGGAGACCGGGGGCATCCGGGAGGGGGTGACAGCTAGCTACATGGCGTGCATCCCGGTGGCGGCCTTGGCACTGCGAGGGCCGAAGCGGGCCGCCTTCTGGGGTTTGGCGGTCGTCTCCGTCTTCGTGGTTTTCGGATGGATTCAGAATCAGCCAGACTTGCCTCAGCCGCCCCCGGTCGATCCAACCAGCCTTGGCAGTGTGGTGTTCGCCCAGTCCACCTTGCTGTTCTTCTTCCTGGGGATGGCGTGGTTCCAGTACAGCCTCTCGGAGCTACAGCAGGAGCAGCTGCAGGAAGCGCGACAGAAAGCCGATGACGCCTCTCGGGCAAAATCGAGCTTCCTGGCCAACATGAGCCACGAGCTGCGCACCCCGATGAATGGCGTCTTGGGTCTGACCCAGGTCCTCCTGGAGGACGGCGAGCTGAGCCCGGAACAGGCCAGCACACTGAAGGCTGTGCGCAGCTCCGGGCAGAGCCTGGTCGCGTTGCTCAATGACATCCTCGACTTCTCCAAGATCGAAGCGGGCCGCCTGGAGCTGGAGCTGGTGCCTTTCACGGGGCGGCAGCTTGTGGAGCAGGTCTTCGAGCTCCTGGGTGAGGCGGCGCGGTCCAAAGAGCTGGAGCTGCGCCTCGTAGAGAAGGACGTCGGGTGGGTGATGGGCGACCCTACGCGCATTCGTCAGGTGCTCCTGAACCTGATCGGCAACGCCATCAAGTTCACCCCTGCGGGCTACGTCGAGGTTCGCGTGATGCGCTACGACGAGATGCTGCGCTTCGAGGTCCAAGACACCGGCATTGGCATTCCCTTGGAGAAACAGGGGCAACTCTGGCACGCCTTTACCCAGGCCGACGCCTCGACCACGCGCCGATTCGGGGGCACCGGCTTGGGCTTGGCCATCTCCCGCCGGCTGGTGGAGCTGATGGGAGGAGGGGTAGAGCTTCATTCCGCGCCAGGGATGGGCAGCTGCTTTGGCTTTTCGGTGCGAGCCCATAGCTGCCAGGCCCCCAAAATCGAGGACACCAAGGCCATGTTCTTCCAGTTGCCCGCGAACATGCGCGTGCTGGTCGCCGAGGACAACCTGGTCAATCAGGTGGTCGCCCGACGGATGTTGGAGCACTTCGGCTTGGACCCGGTGATCGTTCCAAACGGGGCCGAGGCTTTGGACAAGATGCGTCAGGAGCGCTGGGACGTGGTGCTCATGGACTGCCACATGCCGGTGATGGACGGCTTGGAGGCCACCCGCACGGCCCGCAGCGAGGGCTCCGAGCAGTACATCGTGGCCATGACCGCGGGCACCATGCCCGAGGACCGACGGGCAGCCGCGGAGGCCGGAATGGACGGCTTTGTGCCCAAGCCGGTTCGCATGGAGGACCTCAAGCTGCTGCTTCAGGAGCTGGTCTTTCTGCAGCGGGCTGCCAGCTGAGAGAAGGCCGACGCTAAGCCTTCTCTCCGGAGAGCCAGGGTAGGAGGATCTCCTCCAGTCCCGTGGGGTTGTCCACGTGCACCCAGTGTCCGCTCTCGGCCAGCATGTGGTGGTGCACGGGACTCCAGGCCGGCAGCTGGTTGATGCGCTCGGCGTCCTCTGGGCGCCAACGCTCGGAGCGCTCCGCCTGCACGATGTGCCAAGTCGGTCCGCTGGGAGGGCGCTCCAGCAGGATCCAAAAGTCCTGCACGAAGTAGTCGCCGATGAGCTCGGTCACTGCGTCCAAGTCAAAGCGCCAGACCAGCCCTTGGCCTTCCCGCTTCAAGTTGGTGGTCATCCAGAGCGCGATGCCTCGGCTCAGGCCGTGCTCGGCCAGCAGGGGAATGAGCTCGTCTCGCTTGGCCAAGGGGAGCGGGATGCTGCGAAGGGCCCGAATCACGCTCACAACTTCGCTGTCCTCCACATCCGAGGCCAGGTTGCTCGGCGGGCTGTCCAGTACCCACACCTGCTCTAGGCCCTCGCTAAAGTCCCGCCCGTAGGCCAGGGCGACCTTGCCGCCGAAGGAGTGACCGATGACCGTGCTGGGGTGTGCGTCCTGTCCGGGAGCTGGGGTGAGGGCGTCCACGAAGCGCTTCAGGTCGCCGGCGCAGGCGCCCACTGTGTGCGGCCCAGTGAAGACGGGGGAGCGACCATGGGCCCGCAGATCGACCAGCTCAAAGCGCCACTCTGGGCAGCGTTCGGCCATGGACTTGGCGAAGCTCATCCAGTTCCGACCTGAGCCCAAGATGCCATGCAGGACCAGCGCGAGCTTGGGGCCCTGGCCGATGGAGATGCTGTGGAGGACAGGGCTCTGGTTCTGGGGCATGCGCGCTTCCTGGCTGCGGGCCTTCTACAGCGCCAGGATCTCGCTGGCCACGATGGCGTTGTTGTTGTCCCGGAACTCGACCAGGATCGTGCCCAGCTCGGCATCGCACACAAAGCGGCACCAGGTCCACAGATCCACATCGGCGATGACATGGGGGTACTGGCTGCTATCGCCTGTGAAGAAGCCTGGAATGGGGTTGACCCGGGAGCCCGATGGGCCAGCCATGACCTCGACTTGGTGGGCTGCGATGCCGCCTTCTGGGTCCACGTAGCTCAAGGCGCCGAAGTGCATGTCTCCCGTCACCCAGAGCAGCCCCTCCACCTCCGCGACCCCTTCCAGAAGGGCTTGGCGCTGCTCGGGATGTCCGCTCCAACGGCTGGTGTCCAGAGCGTCCTTTAGCATCGTGCTCCAGTCGGTGACCTGGATGGAGGTGAGCACCACCTTGAAGCGCGCGCTGCTGTCCTGCACCCCTTCGATCAGCCACTGGAGCTGCTCGGGGCTCATCATCTGGGGCCAGCCAGGACCGCGCTCGCCGCGGCAGTCCAGCACGAAGACCTCCAGGGTTCGGCCCCACTTCAGAGAGCGGTACAGGCTCCCTCCCGGGCCCTCTTGCTGGGGCATGCGCTCCCGGAAGACCTCTATGGCCGTCTGCAGTTGGCCCTCGGCCAGGTCCTCCTCGTACCAGTCGTTGTCGACCTCGTGGTCATCCCAGGCCACCACCAGGGAGGTCCCGGCGCCCAGGTCCACCAGGCCCTGGCGGGACATCGCCTCGTCCCACACCGCCTCGTAGTCGGCTCGGGTCACGCTGCCGTCGGCGTAGACCGCATCCCCGCCCAAGAGGAAGAAGTCCAGCTCGCTCTCGGCGGCGTGGCTCAGGGTGGGCCATGGCGCGCCGGTGTAGCCCAGGCAGCTGGTGGCTCCAAAGACGATGACACGGTCCTGGTCTGCGTCCAGAGCGGTGCGAAAGCGCCCGATGGGGCTGCGCAGGCTGCCATCCGAGCTGGTCCAGACCAGTCGGTATGCGGTGTCCGGCTCCAGGCCCTCCAGAGTGTGGCGAAGCACGCCGTTGACGGCCTGAACATCGGGGACTTCCTGGTCTTCTACCCAGTCATCGCCCTCGGCTCTCACGAGGTGTAGGGTGCCGCTCTCCAGGGTGCATCGGCAGCTGCAGATCGCGTTGTCCGGTCCTACGTCTCCAACTTGAAGAGACCACGCGAAGGTGCTCGGGTCGGCCTGGCCCGGTGCTTGGGTCCATGGGCCTGGTTCTGGGCCGCGCTCTGGAGATCCGCTGGGGAGAGCGCTGTCTTGGACCTCTGGGTCACGGCAGGCCATCAGAGCGGTGGCGCCGCTGGCCAGGACAAAATTTCGTCGGTTGAGCTTCATGTTGCAAGTATGCCCTTGCCGGGGCGTGACTTGCGGGCAGCTAAGCGTTGAACAACACGAGAAGCGGAGCGAATCATGAGCTGGGACACCACTGTTCTTCCCCAAAGCCTGGCCCAGGCCACCGGAGCTCAAGCCTGTGGAGCCAAGCTGGGTTTGCCTGCACTGGGTGGAGCTGTGGTCGATGCGCGACGGGAGCGCATTCAGGACTCGCCCAACTTCGATGGCACCCGTTTTCTAAACGCCATTGAGACGCCTCAGGGCGTCAAAGAGATTGGAAGCGTGGCCAAGGAGTTCATCTCTGGAAAGCAGCAGCGCGAGCCGAAGGCGGCCCACCCCATCTTCATGCCCCCCAAGGGCAGCTTGGTCCCTGGAAAGGGCGAGGATCTGCGCGTGACCTGGCTGGGACACAGCTCGACCTTGCTGGAGATCGACGGCCACTTGGTGCTCACAGACCCGGTCTTTGGCCCCCGCGCAGCCCCGGTCTCGTGGATGGGGCCCAAGCGTTTCCACCCGGCCCCCGTCGCCGCCGAGGATCTGCCCCCTCTGGACGTGATCTTGATCTCTCACGACCACTACGACCACTTGGACTACCCGACCATCATGAAGCTGGCCGCGCGCAAGACCCAGTGGGTGACCACCATGGGGGTGGGCGCACACTTGGAGGCTTGGGGCGTGCCCGCGGAGCGCATCACGGAGCTGGACTGGTGGCAGGCTGCCCAGTTCAAGGGTCTGAACATCACGGCCACCCCCTCACGCCACTTCCAAGGCCGCGGTCCCAGCGCAGCAGCGGAGACCTTCTGGGCCTCTTGGGCCATCCAAGGTCCCAAGAGCAGCGCTTGGTTTAGCGGCGACACCGGGCCCTGGGACGACGGCTTTGCCGAGATCGGAGAGCGCTTTGGTGGTTTTGATCTGACCATGATCGAGATCGGCGCCTGGCACCCAAGCTGGGGCAACATTCACCTGGGTCCGGACAACGCGGCCAGGGTCCACGAGCTGGTCAAAGGCAAGACCATGATGCCCGTGCACTGGGGCACCTTCAGCTTGGCCATGCACGCTTGGGATCAGCCGATTCAGCGTCTGACAGAGTTGGCCGAGCAGCGCAGCATCCAGCTGCTCTCTCCGATGATGGGAGAAACGGTGCATCGGGAGTCTGGGGTCTCGAAGTACTGGCTTGAGCACGACTAGCGGAAGCGGCTAGTGCCCCAAATACAGCAGCCTCGCGCCGCGGCTGTGCTCCTCAAAGTTGGCCCAGCCTGTGGCCACCAGAGGCCCTTGGCTCTTGGGATCCGGCGGCTCTCCTGGAGAGCAGCTGCGGGAACCGAGTACGCGGCAGCTCAGAGTGTCGAGCCAAGCGCGGTGGGCACGAAGCGCGCTCTCTCCGGGGAGGGGCAGGGCGCAGTGACCAGCCACTACGCGCACAAAGCAGTCTGGTCCGTGCAGATCCGTGACGGTGATGCGCCGCTCGCCGCTCGGGGTCAGGGCATCGCCTCGCCGCCTGTAGGTGGCCACGATGACCTCGCCTGGCACGGCCAGCTCGAAGCGGGGTGGCTGGGACGCTTTGCCTGCGCCGGGTGGGATCTCTCCGGGCTCCAGAGCCCAGTGACCTCCCTTTGAGAGCTCCCAGAGCGTGTCGATGCGCAGGGCCGTGAGGGGGCGTCCGATGGCCAGCAGCTCCGGCTTCTGCACTGGACGAGCCGGGCGCCCGAAGTGTTCGCGGTACCGACTGGCGCGGTCTTGGATGTCCCCAAGGTTGCCGGAGCGCAGGACGACCTTTGGATGTGCCGCTCGGGCATGCATGCGCGCCGAGGCCAAGTCGAGCCCAAGGGACTTGGCCAACGCAGGAGCCTGCTCCACGTCTGTGGGCGGCTCGATGAGCAGCGCCACCGGGAGGCGAAAGGGAGGGAGCTCGATGGGGGTGGGGTCCGGCAAGGCGTCGGCGAGGGTTCGCAGAGAGCGCAGGATGGCTCCGGCTTGGGCCAGGCTGGCTTGTGCCGCGCGAGGGTCCTCCTCCCAGTGTTTGGTCGCCTCATCAACCTGCGCATGCAAGGCCTCCAGCAGCTCGGCGGGATCTTGGACGGCGGGCTGTGGTTGCTCAAAGGCGAGCACCACGCGGGGCTCGGGACGCGGTGCATCGGCGGGTTGAGGGTCCTCCATCTGGCCCAGGACCTGCTCGACTTGGCCAAGGTTTCCCCCACGCAAGGCCTTGTCCAGGGCCCGGTCCAGCTCCCGGGAGAGGCGCTGGCGCTTGGGCGGTGGGGCTGCCGTCGGGTTGGGCATGGCGTGGCCGCAGTACAGGCAGGCCACCCGGTGGGAGGCGTTGGGCCGGCTGCAGCTTGGACAGAGGCGGGGATCGGCCAAGACAGGGCTCCTAAGGTGCCCAGCCTACCGCACAGGACGCAGGGCTAGTTCACTTGGCCCAGAGGGCGTGCAGTCCGGCGGCCTCGGCGTCTCCGGTCGCGATGGCCAGGACCACACTGTCGCGGGGAATGCCATAGCGGGCGTTGGCCTGCTCGATGAGCTGGTCCAGGTCGTTGGCGCTCTCGTGGATCAGACCCACGATGCCCGATGGGGCGTCAGCGTCGGCGCTGTGGTGGCCGCTGATCGCGTTCAGCAAGCCCTCGGGGAAGGTCCACTTCTTGGCCAGCAGTCCTCCGATCTCGGCGTGATCCCAGCCAAAGCGCTGCTTTTCTAGGTCATCGAGGTCGCCTTCGCCGCCGTGCCACGCGGCCAGCACTTCGCTGTAGCCCTTCTTGCGTTGGGCGATCAGCGGCACCGCGAGATCCTGAAGCAGTCCAGCGGTGAAGGCCTCTGAGGCCAAGCGGGGGCTGACGGCCGTGGCGATGGCCCGCGCGATGGAAGCCCGACGGGCAGCGGTCTTCCAGAAGCGGGTGCGGTTCACCCCTTGAACGCGCTTGGGGCTGGTGGACTTCACTGCCACTGCCAAGACCAAGCCTTCCAGCTGGGTGCGCCCAAGCAAACTGGCCGCGTGTCCAATGCTGGAGCAGGGCCGGCGCAAGCCAAAGGCCGCCGAGTTCACTGTCCTGAGCAGAGAGACACTCATGTTGGGGTCCCGCTCCAAGATGGTGCCCACGTCCCGCAGGGAGGTCGCCGGGTCTCGCAGCTTGTCCAGGGCCTGGTTGGCCACCTTTGGAAAGCTAGGCAGCGGTGCGTCGCCAATGACATCGATCAGCTTGGTGGGGCTGTCGCTCATCATGCGCTTGAGTGCAGCAAACATCAGGCCCTCCTGGCCATTTTATTGGCGAACATACTGAGCAATCCGCCCAGCATTACGTAGCCGAGTACGACCTCGACCAAGACCGCTCCCTGGGCCCAGCCGTCGGCAGGCAGCACGTCCCCGAAGCCCAGGGTCGTGAGGGTCACGATGGAAAAGTACAGGCTGGACAGGGGTGCTTCATGCGCGCCGTAGTCGATGGCCATGCCTTCGTAGATTCCGGCAAAGGATACGGCGATGAAGGCGGTCCACATGCCCCAACGGCTGGCGCTGCGTCCGCAGTCCGATGTGGCCTCCCAGATGGCGTAGCCGATGGCGTTGGCCCTGGAGCTGGTGCGGAACTCGTAGAGGTAGTTCTCGTCCATCATGTGACGTCGGAAGAGGCTGGAGCCGCGCCAGTCGGCGTGGCGGGTGTCGGCCAGGATCCAGACGGCTTCCTCGTAGCCGCGAATGTGGGTCAGCTTGGCCTCGCGCAGGTCGACCTCTCTGAAGTTGGCGCCGTGGACTTGGGCCTCGCTGAGGTCGGCGCTCTTGAAGCTGGAGCGGATCCCTTCGACCCCCCGGAGGTTCACCTCACGCAGGCGGGCTTCGGCAAAGTTCGCAGTGGCGATGTCGGCCTGCTCCAGGTCGGCGCCGCTGAAGCTGCAGCGTTCGAACTGCCCACCGCTCATGCGGGCCTGTTTGAGGATGGCGTGGCCGAAGCCGGCGCCCTTGGCTTGCACCTCGCACAGGTCGGCGCCGCTCAGGTCTGCCCCCAGGAATTCGGCCTCTCGGAGGTCGGCCTGGTAGAGCACGGCGTCGACCAGCTTGGCGTGTGCCAGGCGGGTCTTTCGCATCGAGCACTGGGAGAGGTCCTGTCCGGAGAGCTCGCAGCCGCTCAGGTCCAGCTCGCTCAGATCTGCCCCAATCAGGTCCAGGTCGCGCAGATCGGCGGGTCCCTCGGCCAAGAGGGCTTCGACCTGCAGACGTATTCCTTCGGATTTGGGCGCAATGGCCAGCATGGATCCTCCAAGCTCTGTTCTCGGATCCTTCTGGCCAAGGGTTGAGGGCGGGGTCCGGATCTCCCAACTGCGACACATTTTCCCCACCCTTTTGGAGCGAGGTCCCCATGGCATCGGGCTCCTTGGGGTTGGCACAGGGCTTGCTTAGTGACTGTCTCTTATACACATCTGACGCTGCCGACGAAGAGGATAGTGT
>OJIO01000118.1_pt1 | contig 64950 bp, 63 predicted proteins | sample 1595621 | NCBI WGS metagenome assembly OJIO01 (sample SAMN05416776, study PRJEB24817) | seawater metagenome | isolation source: Sea water | place: Canada:Atlantic | collected 2013-07 | reverse complement strand
GTATTCGGTACTGAAGGCTCTGCGCACCCGCTTTTCCAGTGCGGGACTGGGTTCATGCCATAACCTCCTATTTAATATAATTAATAATCCACTAGCCCCACCGTCCCCGCCAACCGCTTATTAATCACTTTAACCTCCGCTCGCCATATCTGACCCTGGCGTTTTAATACACTGGCTAATTTATCGCTAAAAGGCGGAAGGTATTCATCTGGCATCTCCGGAATCACCAGATACAACATAATTCTGCGCTCTGGCCCAAGTGGTGTAACTCTAGTCATCGGGCCCATTTGGTGAGTCAATTCGTTATGACGCTCCAGCAAACCTGCCGCGAGTATTTGTAATGAGTTATCCAGCTTTTCGAAGATACTGGTGAAAAATTCGTCGTATTCTTTGGGGAATGTATGAGGGTTAGGAACCGAGCTTTTGGCTTCGATCAGCAGCAAGCTATCTTGCGGAGTAAGCCAGACAAACTCACAGGCCTTGAGTTGTTTGCCTCGCAAAAATGCAGACTCTTCGATCCTGAAAACCCGATCAGGATCAAAAGGCCCAAACGTCATCCCTGACTCTGTGATGGTGATCATCCGATTCCTTCGAACTCCTGTTCAAACAGCCTGACGGATTCCTTGATGATTTCGGTTTCTGGCAGACCGTCATTTAACAAACAACTCTGTTGCCAGACACCCTGAGAATCAGAGAGAAAACAAGGGATGGGCAGTTGTTGCTGGCGAGCGATCAAGAGCAGCTTTTTGACCACATAATAAGAATGGGTGGCCATAAATATCTGCATGCCCTGCTGTGCCAGCAGGGCCAGAATATCCAGAAACTGCACAATCGCTGTCGGGTGCAAGGCGGATTCTGGCTCGTCGACAAATATCACCGAACCCGGTGTCAGGAAACGGTTGCCGAGCAAGGTATCCAGAATGGCGATTTTCTTGATGCCTTCTGCCGTGCTGTGAATCGAGAATTTCGAGTTGCCCTGTTTGTAAATCCACTCGTTGTTCTCGAACGTGACCTTACCCTGAAACATCTCTTCCAGTTGTTTGCGGGATCTGGAAAAGCTGTCGTAGTTACGGCCCTTTTGTGGTTGGTTCTGCAACGCCAGCACCAGATCGGAATAGGTGGCGTCATAACCAAACTCACGATTCTGTAAGGCACTGCGCAAAATCACATGCCACAGTGACAGCACTTCCTTGGGGGGCAGAAAGATCGAGTTGTCTTCACGTTCAGAAAGGGTGTTAAGCGATGGCTTTACCAGCTTGCTGGTGTCTTGCCCAAAACTGTATGCAAGACTGGTGTTGTCCGACATGGACACTTCAAAACTCAGGCGGTTGCCCTTGCCTCGACGCACCATATCGCCCAGAGAGTCGGTCTGAAACGTCCAATAGAGCTTGTCACTCAGAACGTCATGGAATTCACGCTTGTCATTGCCGCGCCCGGATTCTTCCTGAGTACGCATAACGCAATAAAGGCTTTTCAGCAGCCAGGTCTTGCCACAACCATTTTCCCCAATGATCAGATTCAATGCGCCAAGCCCCTGCCCTTTGGCAGAGGCAATCGGCCCGCTATTGGAGATGGAGAAACTGTAAATCATGCACATGTCCTGAATGATGATTACTTAACTATACCACCATCTTCTACAAGACAAACCGGACGACCTGAGAGTTCGTTAAGCACCAAACTCCGCGACGTTGCAGGTATCCATCCCCCCGTTTTCAACAATATGTCGCTGAGTACCGACACCTGCCATTGCCAAGCATTTGTTTGGCCATTTAACCCTCAACGTTTCCGCTTTTTTATGTGACGGATGGCAACGCAGCCCCGCCACTAGCGCCCGTAGCTTCCGCGCATCAGCGCGCTAATATCCGCAGCAGCCTTGTGCATGATGGGTGACAGGCTTTTTTCAACTCACTGCAATTCACCGTCGACAAACGCACTCAGAATATCCATCACCTGCTCCTGCTCCGGCGTTGGATTCTGAATACCCGCCATCGATGCCAGCTTTGACCGGGCTGCGTCTTTGATCAGGGCAGACTCTTCCTCGGTCAGATCGTGAATCAGGGTTTGCCAGGCATTAATTTGCAGATCGGCAGTTTCATCCGGGTCATAACCGTTGTCCGGTTCTACCGAGAGATAACAGAGCAGGTCCATCAGAATGGTGGTCAGGTTTTTCATCATGAATTCTCAACAGACATATCCTGCGCAGTTAACCCACGCCATGAAAAAGAGTCAACCGGCCAACAGACTGCGCTCCCATGCTAACCGGATCTCGTCCCTATGCTCCAGCGTGGGGATGTTGCGGCGCCAATCTATCTGGTGCTTTGGTTCAGAACACATCTCCCAGTGAACAACAAAAGATGATTTGCGAGGCGTTATTGACGTGTTCGTGCTGGATGTTTCAAACCCGTCGTAATTGAACTCTCGAATCTGAAACCATCGGAGCTATCCCATAAAGTGCTCGTCCAGCTTATCCAGCAGCTCCAGCCCCTTGCTCCTGTCGCCCACTGCCGCCATAGCCCTGAAGCGGACTTCAGTATCAAACTCAGCGATGGCCTGGGTTGATAGCTCTTCAATCAGTTTGTTCATGCTGATTTTTCTGTGAGCTGCCAGAGCTTTCAGGCGATTATGTTTATCGTCGGGCAAGCGTACGGTCAATGTCGACATGTCAATTTCCCCTCAAATTTCCAGCCCGTTTCTCAACGATGTCCGCCGGCTCATGCGCATTCGGGGCGACGGGGGCTATCTATTTAATTCTGCACAGCCCCGGCTCTGATTTCGTAATTCGAGACCATCCAGAAACCGGCGGGTACCGGATTATATAGATGATCTCCGACCACTCAGACGTCGGGCTCAAACCGGGTTATCAATATCGACAAACGTGACCTTGATACCAAACTCGGTTTCCAGATGCTGCCCCAGAGCCAGAACACCGTAACGCTCGGTAGCGTGATGACCAGCACTGTAGAAATGGGTGCCGGTTTCGCGCGCCAGGTGCACCGCCGGTTCGTTGATTTCACCGGTGATATAGGCGTCGACACCGGCATCCACTGCCAGCTGCAGATAACCCTGCGCGCCACCGGTACACCAGGCAACTGTTTCGATGATGTCTTCATCTTCGCCAATATGTAATGGCGTACGATCCAGGCATTCGCCAATCCATTGGGCAAACTCGGCGGCAGCCATCGGCTTTGATAATCGCCCGATCAGGCCGGGGGTCGTATGATCCAGCGGATCGATAGCGCTGGTGACGGTCAGTTCGAGAATATCGGCCAGCTGGGCGTTGTTGCCCAGTTCAGGGTGAACATCCAGCGGCAGGTGGTAGGCGATCAGGTTGATATCGTGGGCCAGCAGGGCTTTCAGGCGTTCGCGTTTGATCCCGGTCACACAGGCATTTTCGCCTTTCCAGAAGTAACCATGATGCACCAGCAAGGTATCGGCACCGAGCGCAATGGCTTCATCAATCAGCGCCTGATTGGCTGTCACGCCGGTGACGATGTGCTGAATGCGATCTCGACCCTCGACTTGCAGACCATTTGGGCAATAATCCCGGATCTGCCGGTTTTGCAACAATTGGTCCAGATATGTCAGCAGCTGCTGGCGTTCAATAGCGCCATCTAACATGATGCGTCTCGCTTATTTCTGTTAAATTTGTTGGCCAGCAATAATCGATCTGATCGTTTGAACCTGCGGCTTGCTCGCAACCCCGTGGAGACTTGCTTACATGCCCCGATATTCCTTTGTTCACACTATGCTGGTGCCATCACTGGTCGGTCTGTGTGTCGCCTTGATGATTCTGCTTTGGGCGCCGCAATGGGTGACGCCTGCGCTCCAGCAACAGAACCAGCAAACGGCTGCTGCCGTCCAGCAGGATACACCGACAGCGTCCGGCATGGTGAGCAGTTACGCTGATGCTGTGGAGCGGGCAGCTCCTGCGGTTGTCAACATTTACACCAGCAAGGTGGTAAAACGCAAACAGCATCCGCTGTTTGATGATCCGCTGTTCCAGCGTTTTTTCAACACCAAGCCAGAGCCCAGCGAGCGACTGCAGTCCAGTCTCGGTTCCGGTGTGATCATGACAGCGGAAGGCCATATCCTCACCAATAATCACGTGATCAAGGATGCCGACCAGATTGTGGTAGCCCTGCGTGATGGTCGCGAGGCCAATGCGACTCTGATCGGCTCTGACCCGGAAGCGGATCTGGCCATTCTGAAAATTGACATGGCAGATCTGCCGGTGATTCAAGTGGCCCATAACGAGCATCTGCGGGTGGGTGATGTTGTGCTGGCGATAGGCAACCCGTTTGGCGTTGGTCAGACGGTGACATTAGGAATTGTGTCGGCTACCGGGCGTAACCAACTGGGGCTGAATACCTACGAGAACTACATTCAGACCGATGCTGCCATTAATCCGGGGAATTCCGGTGGTGCCTTGATCAATGCCAACGGCGAGCTGGTTGGCATCAATACTGCAATTTATTCCCAGAGTGGTGGCAGCGAAGGCATTGGTTTTGCCATTCCTGGCACGGTTGCCCAGCGGGCACTGACGGATATTTCCCAACACGGTATTGCCATTCGTGGCTGGCTCGGTATCGAAGTGCAGGAGGCAACCCCCAAACTGCTGGAAGCGCTGGCCCTGCCGGAGGCGCTGGAAGGGCTGATTGTGACGGGTATCTATCAGGATGGCCCTGCGGATCTTTCCGGGCTGACGGTCGGCGACATCATCGTCAAGATCAACCAGATGGACGCCAGTGATGCCCGCGCTGCGATGAATCAGATCGCTATTCTGCATCCGGGCGACAAGATTCTGGTGGATTTTATTCGTGAAGGAAAACTGGCCCAAACCGAAGCGATTGCCGGTCAACGGGGTGCCCAGCCAGAAAGCTGAGCATTAGCAGGAGCCTGCTGCTCTACTGCGGACAGGCTCCTGAGCCGCCAGCGGCCGCATCAGTCCTTGATGCGGTACTCGGCGGAACGGGCGTGGGCAGTCAGGAACTCACCACGAGCCAGCGTTGAAGCTACTTTTCCCAGTTCCGATGCGCCATCAGCTGAACACATAATCAGCGATGAGCGTTTCTGGAAGTCGTACACCCCCAGCGGCGATGAGAAACGCGCCGTGCCCGAGGTGGGCAATACGTGGTTCGGCCCGGCACAGTAATCACCCAATGCTTCTGCGGTATACCGACCCATAAAGATGGCTCCGGCATGACGGATGGACGGTAACCAGGCTTCCGGGTCTGCCACCGACAGCTCCAGGTGCTCAGGTGCAATGCGGTTGATAATGGCCACTGCATCGTCGTCTGAGCGGGCGTGAATCAGCGCCCCACGCTCCGCCAGCGATGTACGGATAATTTCGGCACGTTCCATGGTGGGCAACAGCGTGTTGATGCTGGCTTCCACTTGATCAAGGAAATCGGCATCGGTTGATACCAGGATCGACTGGGCATCTTCATCGTGTTCTGCCTGGGAGAACAGATCCATGGCAATCCAGTCCGGGTTGGTTTTGCCATCACATACCACCAGAATTTCTGACGGCCCGGCAATCATGTCGATACCGACCTGACCAAACACCATGCGTTTGGCGGTGGCAACGTAAATATTGCCAGGGCCAACGATTTTGTCCACTCCCGGTACGGTTTCGGTGCCGTAGGCCAGTGCTGCCACCGCCTGCGCACCACCAATGGTGAAGACCCGCGAAACGCCGGCGGCAGCGGCAGCGGCCAACACCAGTTGATTCAGCTCTCCCCCTGGCGTCGGCACCACCATGATGATTTCCTGCACGTCGGCAACGTGAGCCGGAATGGCGTTCATCAAGACCGAAGACGGATACGCGGCTTTGCCACCGGGGACGTAAATGCCAACGCGGTCCATCGGGGTGATTTTCTGCCCCAGCACGGTGCCGTCGGCTTCGGTATAACGCCAGGAGTCCTGCTGCTGGTGTTTGTGGTACGAACGAACACGTTCAGCGGCCGCCAGCAAGGCGGTACGTTGTGTTTCTGGCAAGCCATCCAGTGCATCCTGCAACTGCTGCTGGCTCAACTCCAGGTCGGCCATGGACGTCACATCCATCCGGTCGAACTTGTTGGTGTATTCAATCACGGCGGCATCGCCACGGCTGCGCACATTATTGACGATGTCGGTGACGGCCTGTTGGACGCCGGTATCGGATACCGAATCCCATGACAACAGCGCGTCCATCTGGCTGGAAAAATCCGGCTGGGCGGAGCTGAATCGACGAATGGATAAAGTCATGTTGTCTCCCCGGTTATTTGGCTTGCTGCTGTTGACGCTCTACCGCAGCGCCAATCAAATCGATAATAGGCTGAATCTGGGCATGCTTGACCTTCATCGCGGCACGACTGGCCACCAGTCGGGAGCTGATCGGGGCAATCAGGTCACGCGCTTCCAGACCATTGGCCTTGAGGGTATTGCCGGTATCCACGATGTCGACGATCAAATCCGCCAGGCCCATGATCGGTGCCAGCTCCATGCCACCGTACAGCTTGATAATGTCGACCTGACGGCCCTGTTCGGCAAAGTAGCGTTTGGCCACGTTGACAAATTTGGTCGCCACCCGCAGCCGCCCTTCTGGCAAGGCATAGCCCTTGATGGCCGCCGTCATCAGCCGACAGGTCGCAATGTTCAGATCCAGTGGCTCACACAGATTGTCGCTGTTGTACTCCATCAGCACATCCTTGCCCGACACGCCCAGATCCGCTGCACCGTATTCGACATAGGTCGGTACGTCCGTCGCACGAATCACCACCAGCTTGATATGCTCATGATTGGTATCGAAGATCAGCTTGCGGCTTTTTTGAATGTCTTCCGCCGGATGAATGCCCGCCTCGGCCAGCAGGGGCAAGGTGTCATCCAGAATGCGTCCCTTGGACAGTGCAATGGTAAGCGGTTGGGTCATGATGTCCTCAATCTAGTGTGGTGTGCCAATCAGCCGGAAATTCGACGGATATTGGCACCCAGCTGCTGAAATTTTTCTTCAATACATTCGTAACCACGATCAATGTGGTAAATGCGATTTACGTCGGTGGTGCCATTGGCGACCAGCGCAGCCAGTACCAGCGAGGCCGAAGCCCGCAGGTCGGTGGCCATCACCGGGGCACCACTGAGTGTGGCACGACCGGTAATAATGGCCGTGTTACCTTCGACATGAATATCCGCTCCCATGCGCACCAGTTCCTGGGCGTGCATAAAACGGTTTTCAAAGACGGTTTCGATCACAGTACCCACACCTTCAGCGACCGCATTCAGCACCACAAACTGGGCCTGCATGTCGGTTGGAAATGCAGGGTGCGGAGCAGTACGAATATTCACTGCTTTAGGGCGGCGGCCGGTCATATCCAGCTGAATCCAGTCGTCACCGGTGGTGATTTCGGCACCCGCTTCTTGCAATTTCAGCAGCACCGCTTCAAGTAATAACGGGTCGGTGTTGCGGGTTCTGACGCAACCACCGGTCACGGCCGCAGCGACCAGATAAGTACCGGTTTCAATGCGATCGGGCAAGACTTCAAAGGAACAGCCGTGCAGGGTTTCAACGCCGTCGACCGTCAAGGTCGCACTGCCTGCTCCCTGAATCTTGGCACCCATGGCAATCAGGCAGTTGGCAAGATCCACCACTTCCGGTTCGCGGGCAGCGTTTTCAATCACTGTCCGGCCATCCGCCAGCGCGGCAGCCATCAGGATATTTTCCGTGCCGGTCACCGTGGGGGTATCCAGGAAGATATGCGCACCCTTTAAACGGCCACCTGGCACATGTGCCTTGATGTAACCATCCAGCACATCAACATGTGCACCCATCGCTTCCATACCACGCAGGTGTAAATCAACCGGACGGCTGCCAATGGCACAACCTCCTGGCAAGGACACTTCGGCTTCACCATAACGCGCCAATAATGGCCCCAGCACCAGGATCGATGCCCGCATGGTGCGCACCAGGTCATAGGGAGCAACACAGCTTTTCACATGGCGGCAATCGGTCTCGACCGACATATCTTCGTTGATTGCCACTTCAACACCCATGCACCCCAGCAATTCCAGCATCGTGGTGATGTCATGCAGGTGCGGCAAGTTACCGACCCGCATAACGCCTTCGGCTAGCAAGGTAGCGGCCAGAATTGGTAAGGCGGAGTTTTTGGCACCCGAGATCCGAACATCACCGGACAGCCGGTTGCCGCCAACAATTTGCAATTTTTCCATGTGTCTTCCAGAAATCAGCGCGCAGCATACTCAGCGCTGGTGAAGGTACGAATGGTCACAGCATGCAGCGAGCCATTGGCGATCAGAGGATTAAGTACTGTGTAGACAACCTGTTGGCGTTTAACGGCATTCAGGCCTTCAAAATGATCGCCGATGCCCTCTACCTGATATTGGTAACCATCACCATCAACAGACCACTGGACGTCAGGAAACTGGCTTTCCAGCATGGCCTGGATTTCGGAGAGTGTAGAAGGTGTCATATTGCTCCACCGGTATTGGAATTAGAGAGGGCGGGAATGATAGCGGATTTAGTGGATCAGAATAAGTGGAAGGAGGATCAGCAATAGCTATTCGGCCGATAATCAGCTTGAGGGGGCCGGGCCGTACGCGGTGACCATCAGGAACGGCACCCAAGCCGTCCCTCTTTTTATGCGCGTCTGTGCGTTATGCGTCAGTGACCATGACTTCGGCAAACAGCACTTCCAGGTCACTGACCTGCAGAATAGGCATCAACCGTTCTGGCACCGAGCGAATGGTCATGTGAACGTCGTGCTGGCGTGCGGTTCTCATCCAATCGAGTAGCAGTGCCACGGCGGCACTCGACACCCGATCCACATTGGACATATCCAGACACCATTCGCCACCGGAGCTGCGAATCATTTCGTGCCCTGGTTCAATCAAGGCAACCACAGTGGACGCCAGCATGTCACCACTGACATTGGCCAGGTTGGCGGAGAGGGACTCAAGCGTGGTCATTATTGTGCCCCACTGACAACGGAGCGCTTGCGCAACTCGCGTCCCTGCTCTTGCAAATTTTCGATCCATTGATCGATGGCCGCACCGATATTGCCATTATTATCTTCAACCAGCTGAACAAACTGTTCATTAAACAATTGTCCGATGTTGATGCCGTTAACAATCACGTTTTGCGCTTTCCAGGCGTAGGAGGACAGGTCGTAGTACATGCTCTGGGTGATGGGAAAAACCCGACCACTGGGGGTAATAACTTCCAGATCGACCAGAGTGTTGGATGATGTGTGTTCAAAATCCTTGCGAGGCGGTAGCATCCGGACTTCGTAATCGGTGAACTCAATCAGGCCGGTCGCGTAGGAACTCAGCAAACTGCGCTTGAAGGCACGGGCAAAACGCTGGCGTTGTTCCTTGCTGGCATCAAAATAATAACGCCCCATGATCTTGCGAGTCAGCCGGCGAAAATCCACCATCGGCCCCAACACATCTTCCAGCTCCCAATAAAACCGGGCCTTGTCACTCTCGTAAAGATCCCGATTGGTGTTGATTTTCTCCAGCACCTTGGTCGTTACCCGTCGCACCACTTCGTGGGCGTGCTCGCCCAGTTCTTCTGACTCAAGTGCCTGAACACCAGGCGCAAGCAATACCATAACCAATAATAGCAACCGAATCATGACGTCTCCTTCTCTCCATGTAGCGCGGGCTTACGTTGTGTATCCACGGTCTGACAGCTGCCATACGCCTGATCTGGGAAGCTAAGTTACAACCATTACAAATTGCAACAAAGCGATCATAAAAGCAGCAAATCAGCCATCTTCTGCCTTGTTAAACAAGAAACGGCCAATTAATTCCTCAAGTACCAGCGCCGACTGGGTATCTTCAATCCAGTCGCCTTCTTTGAGGAAGTCTTCCTCGGCACCCACGGTCAGGCCAATGTATTTTTCTCCCAGCAAGCCTGCGGTAAGAATCGCCGCTGACGTATCGCTGGTCAGGGTGCTCATGTCCTTGGTGATTTCCATCTCGACAACAGCCGAGTACCATTCTTTGTCGAGGTACACCTTGGTCACCCGACCAATGGTCACTCCCGCCATGGAGACCTTGGCGCGCTCGTTCAGACCCCCCAAATTTTCGAAACGGGCCTTGATGGTATAGGTATCTCCGGCATCACTCATCGACAAACCGCTGACGCGGAGCGCCATCAGTACCAGAGCCAGAATACCGATCACCATAAAAGCACCGACGGTGAGCTCTACAGAACGCTTTTGCATAATTAAACGCCTCCAAACATGACTGCTGTCAGTACAAAATCGAGTCCCAATACCGCCAGCGAGGAAATCACCACCGTCTGGGTTGTTGCCTTGCCAATGCCTTCTGAAGTCGGCATTGATGCATAGCCCTGATAAACCGCAATCCAGGTCACCACCCAGCCAAATGCGACCGACTTGATAATTCCCTTGACCACGTCGTTATAAAATTCGACTGACGCCTGCATATTGCCCCAGTAGGCACCTTCATCAATACCCAGCATATCAACGGCAACAAAGGCCCCGCCCCAGATGCCCACGGTATTAAATATCAGCGTCAGCACGGGCAGCGAGATAATACCGGCCCACAAACGCGGCGTAATCACTCGCTTGAGCGGATCAACCCCCATCATTTCCATCGCCGACAACTGTTCCGTTGCCTTCATCAGGCCAATTTCTGCCGTTAACGCGGAACCAGCCCGCCCGGCAAACAACAGCGCCGCGACCACCGGCCCCAGCTCACGCAACAGCGTCAGCGACACCAGCGTGCCCAGCGCCGCCTCGGAGCCAAAATCAACCAGAATGGTATAGCCTTGCAACCCCAGCACCATACCGACAAAGAAGCCGGCAACGGCAATAATACTGAGCGAGCGCACACCAACAGAATAGAGTTGTCGAATCAGGTCAGAAAACGTCGCACTGCCTGGGCCGCCCCAAGCCAGTGAATGCCATAACACCAGGGACGCAGCGCCCAGTGCCTCAATGGAAGACAAGCCACGACGGCCCAGCAACTGCAATCGATTGAGCATATTCAGTCGCTCCCTGCCAATATGTCCTGGCGGTAATCATTCGCGGGATAATGAAACGGTACCGGCCCATCAGGGTCGCCATTGAGGAACTGGCGAACTTCATCCGAGCCTTCATGCAACAGCTCATTCGGCGTGCCAAAACCGATCACCTTGCCACCCGAGACCAGGCACAGGTAATCAGCAATCCCGCAACATTCCTCAACATCGTGGGATACCAGCAGACTGGTCAGTCCGAGTGCCTTGTTCAGCCCGCGAATCAGCTTGACGATCATTCCCATTGAAATAGGGTCAAGACCAGTAAAGGGTTCGTCGTACATGATCAGTTCAGGATCCATGGCGATGGAACGTGCCAGTGCCACTCGACGCGCCATGCCGCCGGACAATTCAGCCGGATTAAGACTGCGAGCTCCGCGCAAACCGACGGCTTCCAGCTTCATCAGTACCAGATCCCGAATCATGGATTCGGGCAAATCGGTATGAACACGCAAGGGGAAAGCCACGTTATCGAACACATCCAGGTCAGTAAACAGGGCACCGGTCTGGAACAGCATGCCCATTTTCTGTTTGCGGAGTTCGAACAGCTGATGACGTTTGAGAGTGGTAATTTCTTCTCCGGCAAGCAGGATAGAACCACTGTCGGGAAGCAACTGACCACCAATCAGGCGCAACAAGGTTGTTTTCCCGGTGCCACTGGGACCCATGATTGCGGTGACCTTGCCACGGGGAAAATCGACGGACAGGCCGTTGTAGATCAAACGATCGCCGCGTGTAAAGGTCAGATCACGCACCGAGATGTAGGGCTGCTCAACCACCATGAAAGCTTCCTTACCTGGGCCGGAAATGCGGGGTTTAAAGTGAGCGCTAGCATAGCGGATTGCACAGACAGAACCAACGCTGCTTTTGTGATGACCTTCACCCGCCACAAAACGCATTGTTCCAATTGCGCCCTTGCGCCCCTTCGGTACAATGCGGCCTCTCTATCATCAAGCACGTCAAAGCAGAATTCACCTGCAGGAGCATCATGATCACAGCACTGGTTGCCGTCCTTATCGGTTTGGTTGTTCTGGTATGGAGTGCCGACAAGTTTGTCCTCGGTGCTGCGGCGACAGCCCGTCGTCTCGGCATGTCACCGCTGCTGGTCGGACTGACCATTGTCTCCATCGGCACCTCCGCTCCCGAGCTGTTTGTCTCTGCCGTCGCGACACTGGATGGTGCTGGCAACCTCGCCATAGGCAACGCACTGGGTTCTAATATCACCAATATCGGCCTGGTACTGGGTATTACTGCACTGGTCAGCCCGATTCCGCTGAAAAAGAAGTTGTTACGCAAAGAACTGCCACTGCTGCTGCTGGTCAGTATTCTTGCCGGTTTGACACTGGCCGACCTGGAACTCAGCTATATTGATTCCATCCTGCTGCTGGCCGGACTGGTTGCCGCCATGTACATCCTGTTTCAGGAATCCGATGACAGCGGCGAATCGCTGGTTGATGAAGACGAAGCCGCAGCGATTGAATCGCTGTCCACCAAGATGGCAGTGTTCTGGCTCTTGCTCGGACTGGTCTGCCTGATGATCAGCTCCAAGGCACTGGTTTGGGGCGCAACAGAAATTGCCCGCAGCTTTGGCATCAGCGATCTGATGATTGGCCTGACCATCGTTGCCATTGGTACCAGCCTGCCAGAACTGGCGGCATCGGTTGCCAGCGCCCTCAAAGGGCATCACGACATTGCGATTGGCAACGTGATTGGCTCCAACATATTTAACCTGCTCGCAGTGATGCCTGTCCCCGGTCTGATCGCGACAGTTGCAGTCGAACCAATGGCACTGTATCGCGACCTGCCCGTCATGTTGGCTCTGACTCTGGTACTGTTGGTACTGTTTATACTCAATCGTCGTAGTGGAGTGATGGGACGCTTCAGTGGCAGCCTGCTTGGGCTGAGCTATCTGGGCTACCTGACCACCCTGTTTATGATGACAAGCAACGGATAACGACAAGCAACGGATAACAATGAACACTGAATTTGATTTTGATTTTCTGAAATCGGCGCTGCGCACCATCGAACTGGAACAGCGCGCCATTCATAATCTGTCAGCCATGCTGGATAGCAATTTTATTACTGCCTGCCAGCTGATGCTGTCTTGCCAGGGTCGAGTCGTGGTCACCGGGATGGGTAAATCCGGCCACATCGGCAACAAAATTGCGGCCACCTTGGCCAGCACAGGGACACCGGCCTTTTTTGTTCACCCTGGTGAAGCCAGTCACGGCGATATGGGCATGATCACCGCAGTGGACGTCGTGATTGCCCTGAGTAACTCCGGTGAAACCGCAGAAGTGACCAGCCTGTTGCCGTTATTGAAGCGCATGGCGATCCCTTTGATCAGCATCACCGGCAATCCGCGTTCCACGCTGGGTCTGGCCTCGGCTGCCCATCTGAACGCCAGCGTCGATTCAGAAGCCTGTCCGCTGGGTCTGGCACCCACCTCCTCAACCACCAGCGCCCTGGTACTGGGAGATGCACTGGCAATCGCCTTGCTGGAAGCACGCGGATTTACCGCCGAAGACTTCGCGTTTTCACATCCCGGCGGCAGCCTCGGGCGGCGTCTGTTGCTAAAAGTGGAAGACATCATGCACAGCGGCCCAGAGATTCCCACGGTCAGGCCGGAATCCAGCCTGTCGCGCTCGCTGCTTGAAATGACCACCAAAGGCCTCGGGATGACCACGATTCAAACCGCCTCCGGCGATCTGGTGGGAATTTTCACCGATGGCGACCTGCGCCGTACCATCGACCATGGTGTTGATATCCATTCCGCCATTATTGCCGACCTGATGACGCGCCATGCCAAAACCATATTACCCGGCATGTTGGCCGCAGAAGCGTTGAAAATTATGGAAGACAGTAAAATCAATGCGCTTGTCGTGGCTGAAAACCACCGCATCTGCGGCGTGATTACCATGCACGACTTGCTGCGTGCCGGAGTCATCTGATGCGCAAGCGCTATCTGCTGCTGGTACTGGCGGTGGTCTTTGGCCTTGCCTTGCTGGCAGTAGAACGCTACACCACTGAACTGGTCACCGCTGAAACCCAGGTGGTCAGTTTTGAACCGGATTATTATGGCAAGCAATTACAGCATCGCCACTACGACGTTAATGGCCAACTGCAGCAAACGCTGCAAGCGGATGGCTCCAGCCATATTCCGGCTTTCTCGGAAACCCGACTGGAGAATCCCGTTATTATCACCCAGACGGCTCCACAACAGGCATGGCGTGTCAGTGCTGAATCCGGCCGCATTCAGGATGCCAACAGTCTGGTTGAATTACGCAATCAGGTCGAAATACGTTCGCTGGCGGAGACCGGCCAGACAAATGACGATCTGAGTATTGAAACCAGCCAACTGCTCTACGAACCGGAATTGGCTACAGCCTCTACGACCAAACAGGTTACCATTCGTAATGGCAACAGTATTACCCACGCAACAGGCATGACTCTGGACATCAAGCGTCAACACCTCGACCTTCAAGAACACGTGAGTACCCGGTATGTACAATAAACTGGCAGCCCTGCTGCTGCTCACCAGCGCCCTGGTTGCCACGGTAGAGGCATTGCCAGAAGACTGGCAGCAAGAAATGATTATCCAGTCCGACCGCGCCGAACTCGATCGCAAAACCGGCATGGTCGTTTATGAAGGGGATGTGGTACTGACGCAAGGTACTCTGAAAATCGAATCTGAACGCCTGGTACTGATCCTGAACGGCAAAATTCTCGAACAAGCCATCGCCGAAGGTCAACCCGCCCGCTACCAGCAACAGGTCAGCAGCAACAAGCCGGTCACTCAGGCAACCGCCAATCGCATCGATTTTTACGCCACCCGCAAGGAAATCGCGTTTAAAGGCAATGCCGAATTACGCCAGGAAAACAACCTCTTCAGTGGCGAACTGATTCGCTACGACATTGAACAGGAAACCGTGACCGCCAGCGGCTCCGACACGCCTGCCGATGGTACGGCTGAGTCGGAAGACAAACAGCGTATCCGGGTGATTATCCAGCCCCAGCCCGACACGGAAGCACAACCATGAAAACGCTCAGGGCGGAACATCTGGCCAAAAGCTACAGCGGCCGAGAGGTCGTCAAAGACGTATCCCTTGCCGTCAGCAGCGGGCAAATTGTCGGCCTGCTCGGCCCTAACGGAGCCGGTAAAACCACCTGTTTTTACATGATTGTCAACCTGGTACAGGCCGACAAGGGACGCGTCAAAATTGACGACGACGACATCAGTCACCTGCCCATGCATGGCCGTGCCCAGAAAGGCATTGGCTATCTGCCACAAGAAGCCTCGATCTTCCGCAAGCTCAGCGTCGAAGACAACATCATGGCCATTCTGGAAACCCGCACGGAACTGAAAAAACCCCAACGCCAGCAACAGCTGGAACAACTGCTGGACGAATTTCATATCCAGCACATTCGCAGCAGCCTGGGGATGTCACTCTCCGGCGGTGAACGCCGCCGGGTAGAAATTGCCCGGGCACTGGCCGCCGAACCCTCCTTTATTTTGCTTGATGAACCCTTTGCCGGTGTCGACCCGATTTCCGTATCCGACATTATGGCCATCATTCGCCAGCTCAAGGCGCGCGGCATTGGCGTACTGATTACCGATCACAACGTCCGCGAAACCCTCGCAATTTGTGAAAAAGCCTATATCGTAGGCGGTGGACACATTATTGCCGAAGGCAGCGCCGATGAAGTACTCGCCAACGAACAGGTTCGGGCCATCTACCTTGGTCAGGACTTCCGTCTTTGATTCTTACTGGCTTACAGGGCTATGATGCCCGGCGCTGTTTCATTTCGACACCATGAAAAGCATTCCCAGCCTCACAGGCTGGCGTATAATGCACAGACCATGCCGACAACCGATGAACTATAACGCTGTATGAAAGCATCGCTTCAGTTAAAAATGGGTCAGCAGCTGACCATGACCCCTCAGCTGCAACAGGCAATTCGACTGCTGCAATTGTCTACCCTTGATCTGCAACAGGAAATCCAGGAAGCCCTGGATTCCAATCCCATGCTGGAATTCGAAGAGTCCGAGCACGACGACTATACGGATGCCCAGCAAACCAACGGCGATCAGGAGCGAGAAGCCGCCGTCACGGCGACAGCGACCGACACCGACACCCAGGAACTGGGTGAACAGTGGTCGGACGACAAGATGCCGGATGACCTGCCGGTCGACAGCAATTGGGACGATACCTTCCAGACTACCGCTGGCGTTTCCTCCGGTTCAGGCTCTGTCGGCGACGACGACTTTGACTACGACTCCCGTCATGCCACCTCCGACGACCTGCAAGGGCATCTGGAATGGCAACTGAATCTGACTCCCATGAGTGATGTCGATCGCGAGATTGCCACCATGCTGATTGACGGTGTCGACGACGACGGCTACCTCCACACCACCATAGACGACGTACTGGGTTCCATGGATCCGGAATTTGGGGTTGAGGAAGACGAAGTCCAGGCCGTACTCAAACGCCTGCAACAGTTTGATCCGGCTGGTGTTTTTGCCCGCGACCTGCGCGAATGCCTGATCCTGCAGTTAAACCAGCTGCCAGCCGACACTCCCTGGCTGGCAGAAGCCAAACTGGTGATCGGTGACTACATTGCCCTGCTGGGCAGTAAAGACTACCCCACGCTGATGCGCAAAACCCGGCTGAAAGAAGAAGACCTCAAAGCCGTATTACGCCTGGTCAAGGAGTTGAATCCCAAACCAGGAGCCGGAATCAGCTCCGAACAGTCAGAATACGTTGTGCCCGACGTGATCGTGCGTAACATCCGCGATGAATGGCGCGTTGAACTGAACCCGGATATTGCCCCCAAACTGCGGGTAAACTCCGACTACGCCTCGTTGGTGCGCCGCTCAGACAGCAGTGCCGACAACGCCTTCCTCAAAGATCACCTGCAAGAAGCGCGCTGGTTTATCAAAAGCCTGCAAAGCCGCAACGAAACCCTGCTGAAAGTCGCTACCAAAATTGTCGAATATCAGCTCGACTTTTTTGAGCAGGGCGAAGAAGCTATGAAACCACTGGTACTGCATGATATTGCCGATGCCGTTGGTATGCACGAGTCGACCATTTCACGGGTAACGACGCAAAAATTCATGCACACACCGCGTGGTATTTTTGAACTGAAGTACTTTTTCTCCAGCCATGTCAGTACCGATGCTGGCGGCGAATGTTCATCAACCGCCATTCGCGCCATGATCAAGAAGCTGATTAGCGAAGAAAACCCGCGCAAGCCACTGAGTGACAACAAGATCGCCGTCGTCCTCGGAGACAAGGGAATTCAGGTTGCACGCCGCACGGTGGCCAAATATCGTGAGGCAATGATGATTCCGCCATCGAATGAGCGGAAACAGTTGATTTGATCGACCCCGTCGATCCTTGTTCGGTTTAAAGCGAGCCATAAGGAGCCGTTTATGAGCATCAATATCAGTGGACACCATGTCGAAGTTACCGAAGCCATGGAAGAATACGTCAAGGAAAAACTGGTTCGCCTTGAGCGGCATGCCGAACCCATTACCTCTGGTCAGGTTACCCTGACCCTTGAAAAAGGCCGTCAGCTGGCAGAAGCATCGCTGCACGTCAGTGGTGCCGATTTTCATGCGACGTCATCCCATGACGACATGTACGCTGCCATTGACTTGCTGGCCGACAAACTGGATCGGCAAGTGCTGAAACACAAAGAAAAACTGGTTGCCCGACAGCACGGACAAGGCTGACACATGAGCATAGCGATTGCCGATATTCTTGCGCCTGAACGTACTCGTACCGATGTCGCCATTACCAGCAAAAAAAAACTGCTGGAGTTTCTGGCAGAGCTGATTGCTGAAGAAGTGGATGGCAGCTCATCGGATGAGGTTTTTGAACGCCTGCTTGGGCGTGAGCGCCTTGGCAGTACCGGCATTGGCGAAGGCATCGCTATCCCCCACTGTCGATTACGGCAATGTGAACGGGCCGTTGGGGTATTACTCCACCTGCGCGAGGCCATCGACTTTGATGCCATAGACCATCAGCCAGTCGATCTTGTATTTGCCTTGCTGGTGCCTGAAGAAGCAACAGACGACCACCTGAAAATACTGGCAACCCTGGCAGAAAATTTCAGCCAGAGCCAATATCGCCACCTATTGCGCAGTGCGAGCAGCGACCAGGAACTGTATCAACGGGCGCTGGCCGACAACTGACCTTGCCCAAAACACGGAGACAGTACATGCGTCTGGTTGTGATCAGTGGCCGTTCAGGCTCAGGTAAATCCAGCGCACTGGCGGTGCTTGAAGACCTCGGGTTTTATTGCATCGATAATCTACCGGTCGATTTACTGCCAGCACTCGCAGGCCTGCCCTACAGTGCAGAAAAACGCGCCAACGTTGCTGTCAGTGTTGACGTTCGTAACCTGCCCGATGCCATAGAGCAACTGACCCAGGTGCTGACCCGCTTGCCGGAGCAGTATCGCCAGGTCGACATCGTTTTTCTTGATGCCACCGAAGAAGTCCTGTTACAACGCTTCAGTTCAACCCGGCGCAAGCATCCGCTCACCAATGACAATATTTCCCTGGCGGAAGCCATTGAGCGCGAAACCGAATTACTCGAACCCGTCGCCAACCTCGCGGATCTGACTCTGGATACGACACGCATGTCGGTACATGAGCTGCGGAGCCTGATCAAACTGCGAGTGGCCGAGAAAATCACTCCGGACATGGCTGTGCTGTTCCAGTCGTTCGGCTTCAAACAGGGCATTCCCCTGGATGCCGACTTCGTTTTCGATGTGCGCAACCTGCCCAATCCCTACTGGCAGCATGAATTGCGCCCGCTGACTGGGCAAGACCCGGCCATCATCGAGTTCTTGTCCGGCCAACAGGAAGTCACCGAACTATTTAATGATATTCAGGCATACCTGTTGCGTTGGCTACCCCGTTTTGCTGAAAATAACCGCAGCTATTTAACCGTTGCGATTGGTTGCACTGGTGGCCAGCATCGTTCAGTGTATTTATCTGAACGACTGGCAGAAGCCTTCAAGCAAGAATTCGGCAACGTTCAGGTGCGTCACCGCGAGCTGCGGTCGACTGCCAACAGCAGTCACTGACACACACCAAAAACAATGACATCGTTCGGGAGCCTGGATGGTCAGCACTCAAATAACCATCATCAACAAACTTGGTTTGCACGCACGGGCAGCAGCCAAGTTGGTTTCGACTGCCGCCGCCTACGGTTCTACCGTCAAGATCGGCTATCCGAACCGGATGGTTGATGCCAAAAGCATCATGGCGGTGATGATGCTCGCCGCCAGCAAGGGCACTGATATTCAAATCGAAGCCGAGGGTAACGATGCCCAACCAGCACTGGATGCGCTCTGCGAGCTGATCAACCGCCGCTTCGATGAAGGCGAATAAAATGTACCCACCCTGGTGTCGCCACTGCTTGCCAAGATTCGCTAACACATAAAAAGTTTCCTATAAAATCAAATCACTAGCGACATAAATGCGAGTAGTTTCAGCACTGCTCACATGGCAACACTCGACGATTCACGCTAGAATCATGCCATTCACTCCGTATCGGGGCTCCCATGGCAGAACTCAGCGAAAAGGCCAGATCCAAACTCCATAGCCTGAACGAAGCGCTCGAATCTGGTGCCATGACTCGGGTGCGCCGGATCATCAACTCCGGCCTCGCCCCTGTCGATGTTGCCCATCTGATCGAATCCTCTCCGCCCAAGGCCCGAAAAATCATCTGGGAACTGGTCGACAAGGAAATCGAAGGTGAAGTGCTGCAATATCTGGCGATCGATATCCAGAGTCAGTTCCTCAGCGACATGAGCGCCGAGGAAGTCGTCGATGCCACCGCAGATCTCGACAGCGATGATATTGCCGATATGCTCCAGCAACTTCCTGAGCAGGTTACCCAGGAAATTCTGAGCTCGATGGATCATCAGGATCGTGCTCGTGTTGAAGCCATTCTTGGCTACCCGGAGGACAGCGCCGGTGGTCTGATGAACACCGACACCATCACCATTCGCCCGGACATCACCCTTGATGTGGTGCTGCGTTATCTGCGCCGCCACCAATCGTTGCCAGACATGACGGATAACCTGTTGGTGGTAAACCGGCAAAACGAGTTTATTGGTGCCCTGCCAATCCGTAAATTACTGGTGAGCGACCCGTTGCAGACCGTTCGTGAAGTCATGTCAACCGGCAGCACAGTGATCCAGGCGACCCAGCATGAAACCGAAGTCGCCAAACTGTTCGAGCGTCACGACCTGGTATCGGCACCGGTGGTGGATGCCAACGGTATGCTGCTGGGCCGTATCACCATCGATGACGTGGTCGATGTTATCCGCGAAACGGCTGATCACTCACTGATGAGTATGGCGGGTCTGGACGAAGATGAAGATACCTTCGCACCAGCACTCAAAACGGCGCGACGACGGGCTGTCTGGCTCGGCATCAACTTGATTACCGCCTTTATCGCCTCGGCCGTGATTGGACTGTTTGATAAAACCATCGAGGCCGTGGTCGCATTGGCGGTATTAATGCCAATTGTTGCCAGCATGGGTGGCATTGCTGGCAGCCAAGTACTGACACTGGTGATTCGAGGACAGGCGCTGGGTCATCTCAGCGGTGCCAACTTCCGCTGGTTATTTAATCGTGAGCTGTTGGTTGCCGCGTTAAATGGTGTACTTTGGGCTATTGTCATCGCGATACTGGCGTGGGTATGGTTCGGAGATCCCAGACTTTCCCTGATCATGGCAGCAGCCATCATGATCAACCTGATGGCCGCTGCTGTTGCTGGCGCTTCACTGCCTCAGATTCTCAAAGCCAGAGGCATTGATCCGGCACTGGCCGGAGGTGTTATCCTGACGACGGTGACCGACGTCGTGGGTTTTATGTCCTTCCTCGGACTGGCGACCCTGATCTATATCTAGCAGTGAAAGCAGCCCCAGGGGTGCCCTCACCGCACTTTAACGAATACGCACGAGAAGACTATTTATTATGAACGACTTTGACTCCCAGCCAGACGAAGAATACGAACTGGTCAGCAAGACCGAAATGAAGCGTGAAGCAGAGCGCTGGCAAGCACTGGGAGAACAACTGACGGAGTTGAACCCGGCATTGTGGAACGACATGCCAATCACCGAGGTATTACGGGCCGCGCTGGAAGAAAGCCGACGGATAAAACAGCATGGCGCCAAGCGTCGCCATCTGCAGTACATCGGCCGAATCATGCGTGATGAAGATATCGAAGGTATTCAGGGGAAAATCGATCTACTGGATCCTTCCAGCGATGCCTACGGCCGCCGTCAACGGCAGTATGAAATGTGGCGTACACGCCTGCTGGAAGACAGTACCGGTCTCAACGCCTATATCGAGCAATACCCTCATATTGATCGCCAGCAACTGCGCAACCTGGTACGCAATGCCCAAAAGGAAATGAGCGGTGACGATGCCCGTCCAGGGAAAGCCTACAAAAGCCTGTTCCAATTGATCAAATCCGAGAGTGAATAACGGCCAAGAACTGCTGAATATACCGCGTAGGGATTGCTCAATGATGAGCGCGCATAACGCGCATAAAATGGCAGTAGACTTCACACGTTCACGCTAATCTGCGCTGAACCATAAAAAACCGTTACCGGCACTGCTAACGGTTTTTTTTATGTCCGACCTGGTCATTCCACCGATAAAATTCCACCAGTAAAATCAGTCAACAATCATGCAATTGCCCCACTGACAACGTACCAGCAAAAAACTGCCATCGTCACAACGGGCCTGATACACCTCATCTGGCCAGGCGTTACTGAGCAAGCTGACTTGCGCTCCCGGACAGGCAAAACGCTGTGACAGTTTTTCTACCACATAATATGATCGGCCATAAACCTTGCCTGTCTGTTTCTCCACAGCAGCCTGTTTCAGCAACAAGGCGTCACCTTGCATATCCTTATGATGCTGCAACTCCAGCAAAGCCTTGTAGGTCGCCTCGCGATCAGCCAGATCCAGATCTCCACGATCAAATTCTTCCAGCACCTTGAGACAGCTACTTTCTCGTTCGGCGTTATTTGCCAAGGCGGCGTTCACTTCTTGCTCCGCGCTTTCAACGATTCCCCAGGTCAGTGCCATCGCCAGACGCGCACCGGTCGGTTGGCGGGTGTCTGTCACCGTCACCAGATCATAGGCCAGACCATAATCGGCGCTTTCGACCAGATTACCATTCCGGCTCCACCAGTTCTGGCGTGCCAGTTGGGCCGCCTTGTCCGCCTTGTAGCTGACTTTCGAACAACTGTCTGCCCATGTCCGCAAACGCGTATCCAGCGCCAGCGCATCATAAATTGCCTCCCCTTTGGCAGATAGGGGGCTGGAAGCACACCCGGACAACCCAGCCAGCAGTGCGGCGGCAAGCATCACAATCTGAATACGGAGCAAACCGGTTCCCGCTATCATCTTCTTCATCAACATAATCAGTTTTCCTTTTCCGGAGAGTGATGCACTGTCAGCCAGGACAGCAAGTGTGCGAAATCAAACGGCCAGCCAAGCTCATCACAGGAGCCATCATGCCGAATCACGGGGATACGAATACCATAACGCTCAACCAGCCTGTCATCATTGGCAATATCTTCGTATCGATAAGTTACCGGAAGCAGGGTAGCAGCCTGTTGCAGCAGCCGGCCTGCGTCTTCACACAAGTGACAACCATCGGTACCAAAAAGCGTAAAAGCCATTTAATGATCCTTAATTAAACCTTTAAACTGGGCACATCAAGCACGCCTCAATCAAGCTGGTCAAAAAAATTCGGAAAATTGTATGCCATGTTTCTTTCTCAGTCAGTCATCAATCAAACTTCAGTACAATTTTCTACTGGTAAATTCATGGTTGATGATGAAAACTATCTTACTGATAATTAACTTATTATTTATCCGCACACCAGACTTAAAAACACAATAACGCCATCGGCGACACTCAAGCAGTAAGGCAGCAATCAATATGACGACGGATCAGGGGTATCTTGCAGCACTGACAGTGATGCCATTGCTACAGATTTTGCCACATCAACACAGGGAACATCTGCCAGCCCCATTGGGGAATGTAACGCCGGAGCTACCCGCCATACTGGATGCTGCCACCGCAGACGAGTACATTGCCCATCTGCGAGCAACACACAACAACAACGATTTCTGTGTTTTACCGCCACTCCGCTTCGATAGCATTGCCAGCGGCCCGCTACATCATCTGTTTTTGTGCAGTAACACCTTGCGTGAAGCACTGTACTATCTGGAAAAGTTTTCCGCCCTGCTGTCGGAACACATGGTTGTCAATGTCACCCGTACTCGGATGGGGCCATTACGCGTCCGCATGGATCTGAAAGCAGCTATCGAGAATGACGTCAGCCGCTGGCGTATGGAATTGCTGATCAGTACCTTGCTGAGCTGGTTTCGCCATCTCTGTGGCTCACGCTTAAGCATTGAGCGCATCCTGCTGCCGTGGCCAGAGCCAGACTACACCCAGCGCTATACTCAACAATGGCAAACCGATCTGCTCTTCAATTGCCCGCAGTGTACGATAGAGCTACGTCCAGACAGTCTTGATCTGGGGTTACACCATACCAATCCGAACATTACTCAAATGATGCGGCGTGAGGTTGAACAGCAATTTCGCAAACTCGTGCGGGCTGGTTCACTGTGCAATCATATCCAGCGGGCTCTGACCAGCGGGCAGTTAAGTTTCTCCGCCACCCAGCAAACCATTGCTGAACATTTCAATATCAGTACCCGGACGCTGAATCGCCACTTGCAACGAGAAGCGACATCACTGAAACAACTGGTGACCCGAGTAAGAATCGAGCGAGCCAAGCACATGCTGCTCAGTAGCAACAGCAGCATTGATGATGTTGCAGTAACACTGGGACTGTCGGGAAGACGTGCTCTGGATCGTATATTTTACAAACACGAAAACATCAGCCCAGCGCAGTTTCGTCAGGATGCCAATACAAAAATTTCGGAAGTCGCCAACTGAGTCGATCAGGTGCCAACCAGACCTAACAGTCTGGCGCGCTGGATCACCGCGACAGTCAACAAATCCGTAATACGGCCATCCAGCGTCATCGCCAATGCTTCAGCAAATGGAATACGCTGAATATCCAACTGTTCGGTTTCGTCAAAGCAGGGCTTGCCCTCGGTCAGCCCACAGGCCAGATAAGCAAAGGCTTCTTCATTGGTGATGCAATTGCTGACATGAAAATACCCCAGCGACTGCCACTGCTCAGCAACCAGTCCAGTTTCTTCCTGCAGCTCACGCCGAGCGGCCAATTCTGGCGCCTCATCCAGTGGCCCACCACCCATGGGTAGTTCCCAGCTGTATTGATCCAAAGGAAAACGGTGCTGACCAACCAGCCAGGTATCACCATTATCCGCGACAGGCAGAACTGCAATTGCACGATTTTTGAACGTAACAGTGCCATAAATACCCGGTTTGCCGGTTGGCGCTATCACCTTGTGGTCGTCGACCCGTATCCAGGGATTTTCGTAAACGGATTGGGCACTGACAATAGTCCATGGACCGCGCTGTTGTTGATCATTCTGAGACATATGGGCTATCCCGGCGAGAAATTTGGCTCCAGACTGCCATAGCCAACAGCCAGATGCCACCGGCGATCACACCCAACAAATGGGCGCGGGTTTCTACCCGTCCACCAATAATCGCCATGATCGCCTGGTCACTGTAAAACGGTGTCTGTTCCCACAATACCTTGACCACAATCAGACCGGCAAAGAGCAGCGCGACACGACGGCTATATCCTGACGCCAAAAACGGAGCTACCATCAAAACGCCGTGTAACACTCCAGACAACCCCACATAACGCTGTAAATCTGCGGCCAATAATATCAACCCCAAACCCGTGATACAGCTGCACCAGAGCAACAGCCAGGCCAGCACACTGTCTTTCACCGTCCTGCGAGTGATTGCCGCCAACAGTGCCAGGCCGCCGATATTTCCCATCGCATGCAGCAATGACAAATGCACCCAGTGGCAAGTCAGCAAACGCCACCATTGGCCCTGATCAATCCGGTTACGATTAAACTCCAGCCACTGTGAGCTAAACGGTTCCAGTGCACTCAACAGCAAAACTACGGCGACACAGACTGCACAGGTAAGATAGCGACCGGGCTGGTTCATAGTGACACTCCCACAATGATTGCCAACCATCCGGTTACAATCAGGTTATAAAAATCAGGCGGATGTCCTGTTCGAGGAGCGAGACGCCCACAACAAGGGCAGCCCCAAGATCAGTAGCCACCAGCCACTGCCACCCGATGTACCTGCAGTATCATGCGTGCTACTAACCGTTGTTAGCGGGGTTTCAGTTTTGCTGGTTGTTTCAGAAACAGTACTGGCCTGAGTGCCAGTATCATCATCCCAGGGCACCAAGGCCAGACGGTATAACAAGCGCACATTGACATCATAGGGCTGTACCGTCATCAGCACCTGCTGCTGTAAGAAAGTCTGTCCACTGCTGCTCCCCTGCCGATCAAGCCCGATAGAAGCACCCGCGGAGATAATGGCACCCGCCACAGCAGACACCGACAAAGCCAACACGGCACCACAGTCACCCAGACGGTGGGCGCTGAAAGGGATCCGGTTCCAGCCGGCCTCAAGCATCATGTCTTGGTCAACAATCTCACAGCCACTCCTCGCCGCAGGCATCGCTGTCAGCGACAAATGCACCATGCCGGCACCGACGGCATAAATGTCTACGCCTTCAATGGTGCTATCCTCAGGTTGTGTTTCCATATCAAAATGAATAACCAACGCACGGTCATCCCGATTGACAAACCAGCCATCTGTCGCCAGCCACTCAGCGTAACCCAGATTACGTCCGCCCATATCCAACAAGCGCTCGACCCGTAATTGCGCACCCTGCTCTCCACCTTGACCGGAGATCAACGCCAACAAGTGGCTACCATCAAGAGTGTAGATCCCCTGATCCTGCCAGCGGTCAGTATCCGAAACGACGGCTTCACTCAAAACAAAACCGGTTTCCAGAGGTGTAGCCTGAACGGCAGTCGCAACATTGGCCATCGACTGCAACCGGTCATCGACCCGACTGACCAACAACATATTATGTGGCAGTGCCTGGTCGAAGCCATCATGGGTGCGGTATTCCAGTAGCACCCGTTCACCATGACGGTAATCGTCTACCGGGATCTCCAGTGCTCTGGCCATCAGGGACGAACTTTCCAGCTGCCACAGGCTAATACCCTGACCCACGGCTTCAGGTTGTAAAAAACCGGCTCGATGTTTGGACCAGGCCAACAGATGCGCTGGCGAATCACCGGCAACCTGCTCACCATTCCAACCACCCAACCCCATCAGGCCCCAGCGTCCAACACCATCGGCAAAGCCGGTGTTATTGTGTAAATCTGGCAGCCCTAACAGTAAATGACCCAGTTCATGACAAATAACCCCCAAGGTAGCCAGATGATCTTCATGTTGTTCACCGACCATCGCGTAACCATCCAGCGTTACACCTTGTATGGGCAGCTGGCCAAAAGCAGTTTTGTGCGCCCATACCCGTGGGTGACTGGCACTGGCACCGGCATAGGAATGCTCATAACCGGCAATCACAAACACAATCCCCAGTTCCTGAGCCGATAGATGACCATTACCATCAAGATCCAATGCCGTCAGATCCGGCAAACCACCCTGTTGCTCCAATGCCTGCATGATGTTTTGTGCGAGCAAGGCACTGACACCGCCCCCCGCCCCCATCCCGAAATCCGGGTGTGGATAATCCAACGTCACATCAACAACCGGGTTGTCGGGATTGGCCGCTACCAGGAGCAGTGCGCCATAGGAATTCTCGGCGTAATAGGCACTCACACTCTGTCCAGCAGCAAAAAAGCGCTGCTCTACTTGCTGATTGGAATAAACAAAGCCCTGATTACTGAATGCAACCCGAATCACCAGTAACCGCTGTGTCCTGTTAACGGCAATGGCATTCACCTGACGATCGACCAGCACCAGTCCTCGCACATTGGGTTTCGCCACATCAGTCAGGCCGATGCTTGCTCTAACCGCAGTCGCATCCTCCAGCGGTGGCATCAGCAAACCATCAGGTTCAGGCAAACTGGCATTCGCCAGCGATAGTGTGATCAGCAAGAGACAGGAAAGACACAGTTTTCCGAGCAGGGAGGCAGACATGAAACAGGCCATGTATAAGGGTCTGTTGCAAGCTTAGGTACGGCAAACGTTAGGTGCCGGGATAACAACAACACGCTACAAATCAGCAAAGTTGGTAACACATTAGTGCGATAAACACACAAAAGTACTTGTGCATAAGAAAAGTCATGCTATTCAGGCTTGAGTGTTAGCCCACAGATAATACCCAGACAAGTAAAAACAGCGGTACTGGGCACAGCCGGTCAGAATGACCAGCGAGAAAGCCAGAAACTAACGTCGTTTATTAGTAACGTTGATCCAGGTAGTCCAGAATTGCATCCGGACTGTACAGCCATTGACTGTCCTGCTCACCGTCGATACGCAAACAGGGCACCCTTGATGCACCGCCGCCGTTAACCAGCTCATTACGATAAGCATCGACACGTTCAACGTCTTTTTCCACCACCCGCAAACCGAGGCGCAAACAATGACGCCGCACCTGAATCGAGGCCGGGCAGTTACGCGAAAAATACAAATGCATCCGCCGTGACTCACGATCCAGTGCCGTTTGCAGAGCGGGTGGGCGCACAACCGGCTTAACAGGAACCACTCGATCGACCCAATCAAAAGCCATACTTTTCAGTTGACGAGCTACATTCATATAATCAGGACTCAGCGCACGAAATCGATGCGCATTGTAGTCCTGTTTTGCCACACAACAACCCCTTATTGAGTACTTTTTTACACCGCCACCACGGGTAAGCCAGATCGCATCAATAACACGTCAACCAGGAGATTGGTTAAGCAGAAATATCGCCACCAACAATAACAGCATCGAGCAGGATACAACCCAGCGGCTGTAAAAACACACGCGGCAATAACGTCCTGCCATCTTCACCACCTCCCAGTCATTCCCATGACCAGAAGATAGTTCAGAGTAGCGTTTACCGCCAATACAGAGCGTTACTGAATCCAGGTATTACGTTCAAACGAAGGCAAGTCACTCCAGCTTTTCCAGTGCATCCAGACCGCTACGGCCTTGCCAACAATATTTTTCTCGGGCACAAAACCCCACACCCGTCCATCGCTGCTGTTGCCGCGATTGTCGCCCATCATAAAGTAATGCCCTTGCGGCACATCCCACTCGCCCTCTGGGCCTGCCCAGACCACCAACTCAGTAGAACCTGCCGGGCGACCGACTACCCACTGTACAGTTGCCTGGTGCTCACCCAGCGACTCTTCTGCCAGATATTTGACCGGACGGTACACCGGCTCTCCACTCAAGGCTTGAGTCGCAATTTTTTCACCATTAATCGTCAATTGGCGATTGTGATAATCAATATGATCGCCCGGCAAGCCAATCACGCGCTTGATAAAATAACGCGGATCATCCGGCGGGAAAAACACCATCACATCACCCCGCTCCGGCTCACCGACAGGGATCAACGTGTTACCAAAAACCGGCATTCTCAGACCATAGTGAAATTTACTCACCAGAATAAAATCACCTTCGGTCAAGCCCGGTTCCATTGATGCCGACGGAATCTGGAACGGTTCGGCAATAAACGAACGCAACACAAAGACAATCGCCAGCACCGGGAAAAAAGATTTGCTCTGCTCCACCAGAAAAGGCTCACGTGCGGCAACGGCTGCGGCGTCCATATCACCCAGAGCCGTTTTGGCATCGGCACGATCAGCGCGCCGGGTCGCCAGAAACAGCTTGTCCACCAACGCCACGATGCCGGTAAGCACAGTAGCGACCATCAATACGAGCGGAAAATCAATATTCATAAATAGCAATAACCTGAAAACGTTGCATCATTGAGGCGGGCATTCTAGCTTACCAGGAGAGGCTCCTGAGATTTTATATTGCCGAAAGGGAGATTCTTCTGTGGCTGGCTCACCCTGAGACACAAGGTGAGAGAGTGGGCAATATTCATCTCGTTAAGCCGCTGTGTTGCCACAGCGGCTCCTTGATTACCTGTCATTAGCAGTACAAATGCAGCACTGGCAGGAGACAGGCAAAAACCGATCAGATTTCGAAACTGTGACGCAGTACGATGGTTTCGACGCGGTCAGGGCCGGTAGAAATAATATCGATCGGTGCGTTGATGGCTGTTTCAATAAAGCGAATATAGGCGCGGGCATTTTCTGGCAAGTCTTCCAGCGTTTTGGCACCAAACGTGGATTCAGTCCAGCCCGGCAGCTCTTCATAAACCGGAGTGATCTTTTCAAACTTGTCAGCGCTGGCCGGCACGTTCATCCGCTTGCCATGTTCATCTTCGTAGCCGATACACACCTTGATGGTTTCCAGGCCGTCGAGTACGTCGAGCTTGGTCAGACAAATAGTATTGATCGAGTTCACACGAATCGCGTGCTTGACCAACATGGCATCAAACCAGCCACAACGACGGTCGCGGCCAGTAGTCGTACCTTTTTCCTTGCCAACCGTGGCCAGATGTTTGCCAACGTCATCAAACAGTTCTGTCGGAAATGGGCCAGATCCCACACGGGTGGTATAGGCCTTGGTGATTCCCAGAATCTGATCCAGATACAAGGGGCCAACGCCAGAACCCGTCGCTACGCCACCTGCGGTGGTGTTGGACGAGGTGACGAATGGGTAAGTACCGTGGTCAATGTCCAGCAGCGTGCCCTGAGCACCTTCAAACATGATGTCACCACCGGCTTCACGGACGGAGTGCACCAGATCCACGGCATCAACCACGATGCTTTCAATCTGTGCAGCCCAGTCTTTGCAGGATGCCAGGGTTGCTTCATAACTGACTTCTTCCACACCATAGTAGTGCTTCAGTGAAAAGTTATGGTATTCCATGACTTCTTTCAACTTATCAGCAAATTCCGGCTGATACAGATCGTCGACACGCAAGCCTCGACGGCTGACCTTGTCTTCGTAGGCCGGGCCGATACCACGACCGGTAGTACCAATCTTGGCGTTACCCCGTTTGATTTCGCGCGCCTGATCCAGAGCCGCATGATAAGGCAGAATCAATGGGCAGGCATGGGATACGCGCAAACGCTCCATCACCGGCACACCACGATCTTCCAATGCCCGCACTTCTTTCAACAGTGCGTCCGGTGCCAATACCACGCCATTCCCGATGATACAGGTTACGCCATCACGCAGGATGCCAGAAGGAATCAGGTGCAAGGCGGTTTTTTCGCCATCAATGACCAGAGTATGACCGGCATTGTGGCCACCCTGAAAGCGCACAACTGCAGCGGCTTTTTCAGTCAGCAAGTCAACAATTTTACCTTTACCTTCGTCACCCCATTGGGTGCCGAGAACTACAACACATTTACCCATGTCTGTCTCAATCTTGAACTGGTTGCACTGAGACCAGCTGCCACTGGCCATTGATGGTTTGCAGGGAATAATCCGCCTGCTGTGTATCCTGCTCGCGGCAGGAGATAACGCGCATCCCCTGCTGCCTTAATTCATTCACTTGCTGCCAGAGCGCAGCATCGTCAGAGGTTGGTGCCAGCACCAGCGGTTTACGCTCCGGTACAAAATTACCCAGACGGGCCAGAACCCGCAAGTCGGCACTGAACCCCCGTGCCGGACGTGCACGGCCAAAGGCCTTGCCGGTTTCATCGTAACGACCACCCTGAGCAATCGCATCACCGTAACCGGGTACGTAGGCACCAAACACCAGACCGGTGTGATATTGGTAACCACGTAATTCCGTCAGGTCGATATACAGCGGTACCGCAGGGAAACGCGCCAGAATCTGGCTGGCAACCACGCGAATGTGTTCCAGTTCTCCGGCTGCCGCCGGCACCAGTGCCGTCAACTTGCCAAAGCCGACTTCCAGATTGTCTGGCGTACCTTGTAAACGTGCCAGCAGTTGCAGCGCTGCGCGGCTATTGCTATCGGCAATTTCCCGTTCCGCCCAGGCATCAATATCACTGGCACATTTGAGTTTGAGCAAATCAAACAGCTCGGCCTGTTGTACCGCCGTCACACCAGCCTGTTCAGCAATCGCACGATAAACACCGACGTTGCCGATATCCAGATGGACATTATCAACGGCGCTGGCAGCCAGCAGGCTTAACATCAACCCGAGTATTTCAACATCGGCTTCCGCTCCCGCTTCACCAAACAGCTCTGCGCCTATCTGGGTTGGTGTACGGCTGGCCAGCAGTGAACGGGCACGGGTATGAAAAACCGTACGGCAATAACAGAAACGTCCAATTCCTTGCGGAGCCAGACTGTGGGCGTCGATTCTGGCAACCTGCGGTGTGGTATCCGCACTCAGTCCTAACATGCGGCCAGAGATCTGATCGGTTACCTTGAAGGTACGCAGATCGAGATCCTTGCCTGTGCCGGTCAGCAGCGCATCCAGATATTCCAGCACGGGCGGCATCACCAGGTCGTAACCCCAGCCGTCCATCAGGTCGAGTAAACGTCGACGCAAGTGTTCTATCTGCTGCGCTCCCGGCGGCAGGACTTCTTCAATACCGTCCGGCAATAGCCAGCGATCCGCTAGAGTCATTATTCAGCCTATATCAATGGGTAACATACAAGAGTGTCAGGCCCAGCACGATGCTGGCCAAGCCAACCAGGCGTACCGTTCGGTCACTATTGGCAGCCGCCATTTTTACCCAGCATCGCCAACGCCGTGGAATCAGGAAAGGCGTCAGGCCTTCCAGAATCAATACCAGACAAAAGGCGGCCAGAAGTTCCTGCCAGAGCGTCATATCTTGATCTTCTTTACACACCAGTGCGTCTCATCCGAGTCAGTGCGCCTGACTACCGATCGTCTGATGCTTTGGTTATGTCACAAAAAAACCGGGCCTTTGCCCGGTTTTTTTGATTTTAGCAAAGCTGCGCGGTGATGGCCATGAATCCGTACCCTGCAGCTGCTATCGCCATGGCCTGTCAGCTACCGGAAGGATCTTTGAGGTAACGGAAGAACGTACTGTCTGGCTTGAGCAAAATCACATCGTTCTGATTAAACGTCTCAGTGTAGGCTTTCAGGCTACGAGTAAAGGCGTAGAACTCAGGATCCTTGCTGAACGCGGCGTTATAAATGCGAGAAGCTTCTGCATCCCCTTCACCACGAGTCCGTTCCGCATCCCGATAAGCTTCCGCTACAATCACGGTCTTCTGACGATCGGCGTCGGCCTGGATACCTTCTGCCAGCTCACGTCCCTGGGAACGATGCTCGCGCGCTTCACGCTCACGTTCCGCCGACATCCGCTGATAGACCGATTCGCTCAGGTCGTCGGGCAAATCAATTGCCTTGACCCGAACGTCCAGCACTTCAATCCCCAATTCCGACTGGGTTTCAGTATTCAGCAAGCCGGTCAGTTTGGTCATCAGCTCATCACGCTCGCCAGAGACCACATCATGCATGGTGCGAGCAGCAATTTCGTCGCGCAGACCCTTATTCATCAGATTAGCGAGTAATTTCGATGCTTCCATCCGGTTGCCGGATGTTGCTTGATAGTAAGCTCGCACGTCCTTGATGCGCCATTTGGCGAAAGCATCAACAATCACGTACTTTTTACCCGCAGTCAGAAAACGGGCAGGGCTGGAATCAAGCGTCAGCACACGGGCATCAAACAGTTTGACGGTTTCAATAAACGGTACTTTCCAGTGTAAACCGGGCTGAATGTCAGCACCGACAATTTCACGGAACTTCAGCTTGATGGCACGTTCGGTTTCGTTAACCACGTACAAACCCTGACTGGCAAGCAGCAGGACAGCACCCACAATCACGGCGCTGGCAAAGGCTTTCGGAGACATTAACGACCCTCCCGACGAGTTGTAGTAGTAGTTGAGCTTTGACGTGAGCGCACTTCTTCCAGCACCTGATCGGTGAGGCGGGAAATATCGCTACTGGTCAGCTGACCACTACCCGATGCCGCCTGCGATGAGGGCATCGCCTTCATCAGCTGATCCAATGGCAGATACATCATGTTGTTGCCACCATCAACATCGACCAACACCTTGCTGGACTGGGTATACACATCTGAAATGGCATCAATATACAAACGCTCACGCATAACTTTGGGAGCCTTGCGGTATTCCGCCAGCAGATCGTTAAAGCGGGCAGCCTGACCTTCGGCACGAGCAATAACCTGTTCTTTATAGGCCGAGGCTTCTTCCAGCTGACGCTGGGCACGACCACGAGCTTCAGGAACAACCGAGTTGGCATAGGCTTCAGATTCGCTGATAAAACGATCCTTGTCCTGCTTCGCTTTTTGCACATCATCAAACGATGCTTTCACCTGTGAAGGTGGACGGGCATCCTTGATGTTGACTGTATTCAGCACCATACCGGTCTGATAGCGATCGAGATAATCCTGCAGCCGGATCTGCACCTGATCGGCCAGCAGATTACGACCGACCGTCAAAATCTGATCCATTTCTGTCGAACCCACTTCATGACGCAGGGCACTTTCAGCAGCAGCCACCAGTGTACGCTCAGGGGATTCAACCCGCAGGGCATACGCAACCGGATCGGATACGCGGTACTGCACGCTGAGCTCAATTTCGACGATGTTCTCGTCTTCAGTCAGCATGCGTTCCTTGACTTCCACTTCACGAACACCCGTGGTGTTGACCGGTGTTACCTGGTCGACCAGTGGAATCTTGAAGCGCAAACCGGGGTTTTCGGTCGAGCTGTATTCCCCCAAACGCAGTACCACGCCACGCTCGGTTTCATCCAGCGTGTATACCGAGTTAAACCCCAGCAAGACAATCAGGATGGCACCGGCAATTGCGAACAACCCGCCAAAACCGCCACTGCCGTTGTCCTTGTTATTACCGCCGCCAGAACCCTTGCCACCAAACATGCCGTTGAGCTTGTCAAGCAGCTGCTTGAGTGCCTCGTCCAGATCGGGTGGCTGACCGCCGCCGCCGCGGTTGTTGTTACCGCGGTTGTTGTTACCCCAGGGATCGTTGGGATTGCCCTTACCGCCGGGCTCATTCCAGGCCATAGTTAACTCCAGTCAGGAAGCATCCAATACATAAAAACCGGGCCTTACTCGCCGCTCCCCGCAGGGAATGACATTCGGGCCCGTTCAGAAAATTCAGTCGCCAATGATAACGATTTTGGCCAGGATTGCGACCAAAGCCGTTACTGGTTACTGCCAGGCTTCACGAACTTCTGGCAAAAACCGGGATTCGGCGATTTCCGCCCGTGCCAATGCACGTTTAAAGTCCTCGACCTGCAAGCGCACCGACAACAGCATATCGCCATTATCTTCATGCTGTTCGCGCTGGATAGCACCCAGCCCGTACAGTATGGCACGCAGTTTGGCATCCGCCGGTGTTAGCAGAATATCTTCGTCCAGTAGCTCTTTACCCAGCAATTCACCAATCGCCCGGGTTAACAGCTCGAAACCGTTACGATCAACCGCCGAAAGCCAGATGGCTTCTGGCTGCCCATGTTCGTCGCGATCAATACGTGCCTCTCCCCGCTCCAACAAATCAATCTTGTTGTAGACACGCAATTGCGGCACATCGCTGGCGTCAATTTCTGCCAATACGGACTCAACCTCGGCGATATTGCCATCCCGCTCGGCTGCCGCACAGTCGACAACATGCAGCAGCAAATCAGCCTCTGCTGCCTCTTGCAAGGTCGCCTGAAAAGCGTCTACCAGCTTATGAGGCAAATGACGGATAAAACCCACCGTATCGGCCAATACCACTTCGCCGATGTCATCCACCGGCAAGCGACGCAAGGTCGGATCCAGTGTCGCAAACAGCTGGTTGGCAGCATACACTTCGGCGCTGGTCAGAGCGTTAAACAAGGTCGACTTGCCCGCGTTGGTGTAACCCACAATAGCCACCGTCGGGATCGATGAACGCTGTCGTGCTCGCCTGCCCTGTTGCCGTTGGGCACGTACCTTGGCCAACCGGGCATGGATGTTTTTCACCCGCTCACGCAGCAGCCGCCGGTCAGTTTCGAGCTGGGTTTCACCCGGCCCGCGCATGCCTATTCCCCCTTTTTGCCGCTCAAGGTGAGTCCAGCCGCGAATCAGCCGGGTTGACTGGTATTGCAGTTGTGCCAGTTCAACCTGCAGCTTACCCTCGTGGGTACGGGCTCGCTGGGCAAAAATATCCAGAATAAGACCGGTGCGATCAAGCACACGGCACTTCAGGGCGCGCTCAAGATTGCGCTCCTGACTGGGGGAAAGAGAGTGATTGAAGATCACCAGTTCGCAGTCGTGCAAATGCACGAGGTCGTGAATTTCCTCAACCTTACCGCTGCCAATAAAGAATTTGGCATCTGGCACATCACGTTTGCTGGTAACCAGTTCGACCGGATCAGCTCCGGCGGAGATCACGAGTTCCCGAAATTCAGCAACGTCTTCACGATTGACGCCTTCCGGGAAATCGATATGCACCAGAACGGCTGTCTCGCCGCCGTTCTGTGGGCGCTCAAAAAACAATTAGACGCTACTCCCAATCCTGTCAGTTATCGTCACCGGATTCGTCACCGGTTTCCATTGGCTGCATCCGCACATTACGGGATGGCACAACGGTTGAGATGGCGTGTTTGTAAACCATTTGGCTGACGGTGTTTTTCAGCAAAATTACAAATTGATCAAACGATTCGATCTGCCCTTGCAGCTTGATTCCATTAACCAGAAAGATGGATACCGGAATACGCTCTTTCCTGAGCTGATTTAGGTAAGGGTCTTGTAGCGAGTGCCCTTTTGACATTGTTGTAGTCTCCTCAAAGAGTGGTGCCCCCAATATACGGCGGCAAAAAAAATAGAATAAACCCAGTCCGCTGCTTTTTCAGGGCAACTCGCTAAATATGGCGTTCGCCTCAAGTATTTTCAAGGCACTTGTCAACAGATCCGGTGAATCTGTCTCAAGCCAGTGTAAATCAGGCCAGCTGCGCAACCAGGTGATCTGCCGTTTGGCCAGCTGACGCGTGGCAATAATGCCACGTTCTCTCATACTGTCGTAATCATACAGTCCATCAAGGTATTCCCATACCTGGCGATAGCCGACTGCCCTGATGGAGGGCAGGCCGGTGTGTAAATCGCCGCGCTGGTACAAGCGCCGTACTTCATCAACAAAACCTTGCTGCAGCATCTGCTCAAAACGCCAGGCGATACGCTGGTGCAATAGCGCCCGGTCTGTCGGGCAAACCGCAAGGTTGACCAGCTGATACGGCAGCGGTTCCGTCTGCTGTTCAGCCCAGTACTGGGTCAGGGTTTTGCCGGATACCCGATACACTTCCAGCGCCCGCTGGATCCGTTGCTGATCCATCGGTTGCAAACGTGCGGCCGCGGCCGGATCCACTTCTGCCAGACGCTCATGCATCCACGGCCAGCCTTGGGTTTCGGCTTCGGCCAGCAACTGGCTGCGCACCGACTCATCGGCCTGGGGCAAGTCCGCAGCACCATCACGCAGGAATTTGAAATACATCATGGTGCCACCCACCAGCAGTGGAATACGGCCTCGGGCGCTGATCTCCGCCATCTCACGCAAGGCATCCTCGCGAAAGGTAGCAGCGGAATAGGGCTCTGCCGGATCACACAAATTAATCAGCCGATGAGGCGCCTGGGCCAGCATGGCAGCGTCGGGCTTGGCCGTACCAATATCCATATCGCGATACACCAGCGCCGAGTCGACACTGATAATGTCACACGGATAGCGATTCGCCAGCGCCAGCGCCAGCGCCGTCTTGCCAGACGCAGTTGGCCCCATCAAAAAAATAGCCGGCGGCAAACGGGATTGCCTCACTAGCGCCCCCTCAGAAACAGTTTGTCGAGTTCAGTCATACTGAGTTGGGTCCAGGTCGGGCGGCCATGATTACATTGACCACTGCGCTCCGTCGCCTCCATATCACGCAACAGAGCGTTCATTTCGGCAATCGTCAGTTTACGATTGGCCCGCACCGAACCATGACAGGCCATGGTCGACAGAATTTCGTTGCGATGTGCCTGAATCCGGTCGGAAGTGCCATGCTCCAGCAGATCGCCCAACATATCGGTCACCAGCTGCGGCACCACGGCCTGCTGCAACAGTACCGGAATTTGTCGAATCAATAATGACTCCGGCCCAACGCGGGCCAGCTCAACCCCGAGTTGGCGGAACTCTTCGGCATGCTGCTCGGCCATATCCGCTTCGCGTTCACTGACGGCCAGGGTCTCCGGCACCAGCAAGGGCTGGCTGACGACCTGTTGTTGATCGACGGCCAGCTTCAAACGCTCATAGGTAATCCGTTCGTGGGCCGCATGCATATCAACCAGCACCAGCCCGACGGTGTTCTGCGCCAAAATATAAATACCGTGCAATTGAGCAATAGCCAGACCGAGCGGTGGCATATCACCGTCATCGGTTGCTGGCATTACGGCGGGCTGTCCAGACAACGGTAGTGGTTGGCTCATGGCATGGTAAGCGCTGAGTTGGTCGGCAACCTGATTACCAGAGGGGCGCTGGCCAAATGGCTGCGCCTGACTGCCAATCGCAGCTCTGCTGCTGGCCTGGGCCTGCCAGGGTAAACGCTCCTGACCGGTAAATTCTCCCGTTGCCTGACCCGTCACCGGCAGCGACTGTCCGGCCGGATGCAAGACACCGTCACTCGCAACCGTTGGCTTGCCATCCGCCATCCCTGCTCCCAGCGCATCGGCATTGGTCGGCGGCAATTGATCGGACGGACGCACATCCGCCAGTACCCGGTGCAAGGTTCGAAACAGAAAATCATGCACCAGCCGACCATCACGAAAACGCACTTCGTGCTTGGTCGGATGCACATTCACATCCACCAGTTTTGGATCCAGCGTCAGATAGAGCACAAAGGCCGGATGGCGACCATGAAACAGCACATCACGGTAGGCTTGTTTGATCGCATGGACGACCAACCGGTCACGCACAGCACGCCCATTGACGTAAAAATACTGCATATCCGCCTGCGAGCGCGAAAAGGTCGGCAACGCCACCCAGCCAGACAGCGACAAACCCGCCGCCTCGGTATCCACATGCAGGGCGTTATCGATAAACTGCGGTGACAGGATCGCCGCTACCCTGCGTTCCTGTTCGATACCCCGGCTGGCAACACGTAGCTGATGGATGACGCGATTGTTATGACGCAAACAAAACGCCACGTCATAACGACTCAGCGCCAGTTTCTTCAGATGTTCTTCAAGGTGGGAGAATTCGGTTTTTTCGGTACGCAGAAATTTGCGCCGGGCCGGAGTATTAAAAAACAGGTCACGCACTTCCAGCGTTGTCCCTTCCGGGTGCGCCGCCGGGGCGACACTGGTCACCATATCACGGCCTTCGGCGGTCACCTGCCAGGCATCCGTGGCCTCATGATGACGCGACGTCAGGGTCAGTCGGGAAACCGAGCTGATAGACGCCAGCGCCTCGCCCCGAAACCCCATGGTGATCACGGCTTCCAGATCATCAAGAGTATTGATCTTACTGGTGGCATGGCGGCTCAGTGCCAGAGACAAATCGTCTTTTTCAATACCGCAGCCATTATCACGCACCCGTAACAACTTGATTCCGCCTTGCTCGGCGTCCACGTCAATGCGGGTTGCACCCGCGTCCAGCGCGTTTTCAACCAGTTCCTTGACGATATTGGCAGGACGTTCCACCACCTCCCCGGCAGCAATCTGGTTGGCCAGGCGAGGAGAAAGCAGATGAATATTGGGCATGAGTTCTTCAGGAGCTGGGGATTTTGATGGTTTGACCAATACGAATCTGATCATCGCTCAGGCCGTTGATGCGGCGCAACTCATTCAAGGCTACACCATTCTGAACGGCAATGTCCGACAGGGTATCACCACTACGAATGACATAGGAGCGCCAATGGTCAGCGCTGTCCTGATTGCGGCGACGCTCCGCCTCCAGCAAGGTGCCACTGGGCGGATGATCACTGAAATATTCCTTGATGCCACTGAAGATGGCCGCTGCCATCTTCTGCTGATAACTGCGAGTATTCAGCTTGCGTTCTTCTTCCGGATTGGAAATAAATCCGGTTTCAACCAACAAGGCTGGCATGTCCGGTGCCTTCAATACCACAAACGCTGCTTCTTCTACCTGACGCTTGTGCAAATGAGATATTTTATCCATATGTCCAAGGATGTCGGCTCCAATACGCTTGCTGGAATTACGTTGATACGTCATCGACAGATCCAGCAACGTCATTCTCAAATGATCGTCCTTGTCTTCCAGCGAGATCCCGCCAATCAGGTCGGCGTCGTTTTCCTTGTCCGCCAACCAGCGGGCTGTCTCACTGGTCGCACCACGATCAGACAGCACATACACCGAACTGCCATTAGCACTGGATTGTTTAAACGCATCCGCATGAATTGAAACCAGGAAATCAGCATTGGCTGCACGGGCTTTTTCAGTCCGTTCACGCAGGCCAATATAGTAATCACCGGTACGTACCATAAACGGCGTAAAACCCGCTTCCTGCTTCAACAGCGCCTGCAATTCCTTGGCGATGGCCAGCACCACGTGTTTTTCCTTGGTACGGCGTGCACCAGAAGCACCGGGATCTTCTCCACCATGGCCAGCGTCGATAGCAATAATGATGTCTCGGCGACGTGATGCCGGCGTCTCCGCTTTTTTAACCGGTTTCACTGGTGACAGCGACTGGGTTGTTTCCGGCCGCTTCAAATCAATCACCAGACGATGGTTGGAATAGACCTCATTCGGCGGTAACGGGAAACTGCTCGGATTCAGCGTTTCATTCAGGTCGAGTACAATCCGCAACACTTTTTTACTGGGGTGACCGGTGCGAATACTCGCAACCGCCGTCCCTTCCAGGTCGATCGCAGCGGTATCCAGCAGCATTTCAGCATCAGTCAGATCAATCACAACACGACTGGGAGAGCTGAGCGGAAAAATCTTGTGCTCGGAAGGCTCGGTCAAATCAAACACCAGCCGAGTACTTTCCGGTGACTGCCACACTCGAATATCGCGGACATCAGCATTCGTGATAGCGCTGCCACCAAAAGCCAGCCACAAACAGACATGCCAGAGTACTGACTTTTTCGCCCCAACCGGAGTTGCTTTTGCGGCACGGGACAACGTCATCCAACATCCCCTTGCTCTAGCGCCGCCAGCCACACAACCGCACGGTCGGACAGTGCCAGCAACTGCAGACGACGGGACTCACCCAGATCATCGAAATGAATTTCCAGATCAGCAGCAGGTAAAACACCCCGTCCCTTGTCAGGCCATTCAATCAGGCACAGCGCCTGATCCGACAGATAATCACGAATACCCATAAACTCCAGTTCTTCCGGATCGCCCAAGCGGTAGAGATCAAAATGACACACCTGGCAACTCTCCAGCTGATAGTCCTCGACCAGTGTGTAAGTCGGACTTTTAACCGCCCCAGCATGCCCCAGTGCCTGAATCAGACCACGACAAAACGCGGTTTTACCCGCCCCCAGCGTACCCTGCAGAAAAATCAGCCCGCCATTAACAACAAGCGGTGCCAGCTGAGCAGCCAGCTGCAGCGTCGCTGGTTCACCATGCAGTTCGCGGGTAAGGATCATTTTGGCAGGAGGGAGGCAATCGGTCACGGCGATCATTAACTCGTTCAGGAAAGATGTTTCTGGTATCGGAAAGTGGGCAAGTGTATCAGCCCGACAGCCGATTCCCAATGGAAGAGGATGTACCTCGCGGCGGTATGCAGGGGTCTGACCATCAAAGGCAACCGGTTCATCACTGGCAGTAAAACCAGGCAGAGCACTGATGTAAGGGGTCTCAACTCTCGTTATTCAATGCCCGGAGATAAGGGAACACATCGGTTGCCAGCAAGCCACGACTGCCACCTTCTGCTGCCGCCAGATCGGCTGCTGCACTATGCAAACAAACCCCCAAGCGCGCAGCGTGCCAGGCATCACTGCCCTGGGCCATCAGCGCGGCGATCACGCCGGTTAGAACATCGCCCATTCCGCCCGTAGCCATACCGGAATTGCCATCAGTACACACCGCGACACGGCCCCCCGGACGAGCAATAAGAGTTCCCCGACCTTTCAATACCACAACCGCTTGATACTTCTCCGCCAGGGCTCTCGCCGCGACGAAGCGATTCTGCTGGATCTCGATAGTATCCAGTCCCAGCAGTCGGGCGGCTTCTCCCGGATGTGGCGTCAGCACGACGTTACGTTCAGAGAATTCGTGGAACCAGGCTGGCGTTGCCAACAGATTCAATCCATCGGCATCCAGCACCAGCGGCTTCTCGCTGTTTAACACCTGCTGTAACATCAATTCGGACCAGCTGCTTTGTCCCATACCAGGGCCAACCGCCAGTACGCTGGCACTGTCGAGCAGCCCGGTCAGTTCAAGCCCGGAAGACACTCCATGCACCATCACTTCCGGGCGGCGCGCCAGTACAGCGACACTGTGTTCTGGTCGGGTAGCACAGCTGACCAGACCCGCACCGGTGCGTCCGGCCGCTTCGGCGGCCATGGTAACGGCACCCACCATTCCCTGATCGCCACCCACCACCAGCACATGCCCAAAATGCCCTTTATGGGAGTTACCGGTACGTACGGGTAATAACTGGCCAAGCTGCTGTAACCGATGCCAGCTGATGCGCTCGCAATCGGGTATGAGCCGACCGGCGGCGGCACCCTCGGTCGACAATGCTGCAAAGGCAATTTCACCACACAGATCGGGGCCATCAGCGACCAGCAAGCCTCGCTTGGTACCGACAAAGGTCACCGTCATATCAGCACGCACCGCAACACCCAGCACGCAACCGGTATTGGCATCCAGGCCGGATGGAATATCCAGCGACAAGACGTCAGCCGGGTGGGCATTGATTGCCCAGATGGCGTCGGCATACACACCGGCAACTGTAGCATTCAGGCCAGTGCCAAACAGTGCATCCACAATCAGCTCGCCATCAAAATCCAGCTCGCCCTCAAACACCTGGGGAATGACGCCGGCATCCAGCGCCAGTTGAGCCGCTTCCGCAGTAGCAGCAGAAACCTGCTCATGATTACCCAGTGTATACAGGCTGACGCTCATGCCATGCAGAGCGGCCAAGGCGGCCAGTACGTAACCATCACCACCGTTATTCCCGGCCCCTGCCATTACACAAACGGACTCGGTGTAACCCCAACGTCCGAGCAGACAGGCAAATGCAGCCTCTCCGGCACGCGCCATCAGTTCAAAGGTACGAATACCCTCGAAAGTAATGGCCGCCTGATCCAGTTCACGCACTTGCTCGGCGCTGTATAGCGCTCCGGGCAGGTGATCCACAATGCTGTTTGGTCGTTTCATCCCTGATTCCTGAAAATAGAACAACGCCGTTGCTCCTGACCACGGTCAGGGCTGGCTCGGCGACTGTCAAGCATGAGTATGTGCTCCAAGATTAACACCAGGTGCTATCTGTGGCTGTGATAAAATGACTGAATTATAAACAGTCTCTCCCTACTAAGCGAAACCATGTCCGACGAACTGCAATTAATTCCACCCGCTGCCATGGCCAGACTGCGCCAACAGCTAACAGACTGGGGAAACGAGCTTGGGTTCCAGCAAGTCGGTGTTACCAATATCGAGCTGAATGAACATGGAGAACGTCTGCAAGAATGGCTGAAACAGGGCTATCACGGCTCGATGCACTACATGGCAGACCACGGTGATATGCGCTGGAAACCCGATGCACTGCTGCCTGGCACGCTCAGGGTGATCAGCGTCAGGATGGATTACCTGGCGCCACACATTGATCTGATAAGCCAACTTCGCAATCCGGACAGGGCGTATGTCTCACGCTATGCACTGGGAAGGGACTACCACAAGTTAATCCGCAAACGTTTAACCCAACTCGGCCAGAAACTGGCGACCGAAGTCGAACAGCTGGGATTTCGGGCGTTTGTGGATAGCGCCCCGATACTGGAACGCGCTCTGGCCAACAAGGCCGGACTCGGCTGGATTGGCAAAAATACCATGTTAATCAATCGCCAGGCCGGGTCGTATTTTTTTCTCGGTGAGTTGCTCACCAATCTGCCATTACCCATGGATGCGCCTTACCAACAAGACCACTGCGGTCGTTGTACTGCCTGTCTGGAGATCTGCCCTACCCAGGCCTTTGTTGGCCCCCATGTACTGGACGCCCGACGCTGTATTTCCTACCTCACCATTGAACTGGATGGCCCCATTCCGGTTGAACTGCGCAAAGGCATGGGCAATCGCATTTTTGGTTGCGATGACTGCCAGATTGGCTGTCCGTGGAATCGCTTCAGCAAACCGACCACAGAAACCGATTTCACCCCCCGCCACCAGCTCGACAAAGCAACGCTGCTGGAGCTGTTTCAGTGGGACGAGCATACTTTTCTGAAAAAAACCGAAGGCATGCCGATTCGCCGAACCGGCTATGAAAACTGGCAACGTAATATTGCCGTGGCGTTGGGCAATGCTCCCGCCAGTCTGGACGTGGTCGCCGCGCTGGAACACAAACGCCCGCAGGTCAGTGCGCTGGTGCAGCAACATATTGATTGGGCGCTGGCACAGCAACAAGCCCGTTAACTTCAGTCAGAGTCTGATACGACCTCCCCCATCTCCGATCCAGCACAAATATCACACCAGCGACGAGTCAGTGAGCCGCTGGTGCTGGCTTACGGAAGACCATCAGAACACACAGCAAATACCCGGCAGCCACCAGCGCTGCCATCAGAAATAACAGCTTGCCCGGAAAAAACTCCATGAACGATGTTAAAAACTGACCAAGAAAAACAGCCATGGCAAAATACGACAGGTTTTTTCCTCGCTGCTCAGGGTGACTTTTTTCAACCGTCATATGATTCAGCAAAGGAATGGAAAAACCAAACCCCATACCCGCCAACCAGCCGCCCAGTACCAGTACTGGCAGCGAGTCCGCCCAATAAAACGCCAGATGTGCCAGCACATAAAAAGTAAACGCCAACCCCAATGTACCCCGATCTTTCCAGCGCAGATTCACCTTCGGCAAAAAGTGCGCAGTAACAACAGCAACCAGAGAGATAAAGGCCAGCAACAGGCCTATTCCATCGGCACTGTAGCCTGTTTTTTCCATACTGAGCGGCAAAACAACCACCGCCGTAAAAAATATCATCATGGCAGCACAAGCCGATATATACACCCAGATCAATTGGCCAGGCCCGCCAACCTCCTCTTGCTGCTGCTGATGATGCTCCACCTTGCCTATGTGATTACGAGGCACCAGAAAATACAACATCAGTAAAAACAACCAGGCCATCAAATAGATATAAAATGGCCATTGCCAGGACTTCGTTGCCAACAAACCACCAATAAACAAAAAAATAACACCTCCCAGCTCAATAGACATGCCCTGCCTGGCAATCATTTGCAAACGCTCAAATCCAGAATAAAACTGTGATATCAAGGTTGTACTACCAGCCATCACAACCGTGGTCGTTGCCCCCAACACAATACGATTGATATATACCGCCGTTGGCCCGGATAACCATTGTCCGGAAACCCCCAGAGCACCGTATAAAAACAGTGCAATCAACGTACACTGATAAGCACCAAAACGATCAATCAATCGACCAGAAAACGGCGCAAACAGTACTGCCCCCAGAGCCGGTAGCGTAATTAACAAGCCAGCATGATCAGCCACCCCCAGAGACAGGGAAATATCCGCCAGACCAGGCGCCACCACAGCCCCCACCATAATCGTCAGGCATGAAATACACAGCAGGGTAAAACTCCCTGAAGCAGCAAGTCGACTCATCAAAACTCCTGAAAAAACACAAAAATCGGGGTATGACAGTGGCGTCAAGACAGTGCATTCAGGTTCAGCACCTGGACTGGCATCTTGCCCATTAACAATCATCATTCGGTATCTGTATGCAATACCACCCCATCAAAGTAACGATCTTAAACCGGTAGCAGCTACACCAGAAATGATTTAATATTATTACACTTATACAAATATGGTATGAATTGGTGGAACTAAAACCCTTGAAAAGTTTTATTGCCGTGGCGAGATTAAAAAGCTTTTCTGCCGCCGCCCGCGAATTACACACAGTACAGCCAGCCGTCAGTCGACATATTGCCGCATTGGAAGATGAACTGGGTACAGCCCTGTTTATTCGTAATACCAGAGAGGTTCATATCACTGCTGCAGGTTTGCAGCTGTTTAACGACGCCAGCGCCTTGTTAAAACAGGCAGAAGATACGGTTATTCGCACACGAAAAGCGGCCAACGGTGAATTGGGCAGCCTGAAAATCGGCTATTTACCATCAGCTTGTTTAACCTTTATTCCTGACTTGGTACAGCGTTTCCATCGGCAATACCCACAAGTCGAAATCAGCTTGTTTGAAATGACAGCTTCCGAGCAATTAGCAGCCTTTCAGAACGAAAAAATAGATATCGGTATTTCCAGACCATTACCCACAGAACAACAAACCCTGCTCGATAGCCAACTTCTTTATACCGACCACCTGACCCTTGTGGTGTCCAGCCAACCCCCGTTATCCGGAGCAGCATACATACAGCTGGAGCATATCAGCCAGGAAGAGGTGATTCTGTTTCATCGAGAGGAAGCTGTCGGCTTGTTTGATAACATCATCAACCTATGCCAGCAACACCATTTTTCGCCCAATATTGTTGCTCAACCCAAACACATGCAAACCCTGCTCACCATGGTCGCCGCCGGCCTGGGCATCGCAATTGCCCCGATGTGTGTATCCCGGCTGTTTACCCAAGGCTGCCGTTTTATTCCTATTCAGGGTGACAGCACTGAAGTACTGACTCAAATCCATTATCGCAACAACCAGCTGCTACCCACAGCCAAAGCCTTCATTGATATTGCACTCGAATCCGTACCCTTTATTCAGCATGGCGCCCAGCTCCAGGACTGTTGAGACGCCCGGTATGAAGCATGCCTGAGAGGATATCGCAGGTTACGCCGGTCGCTTGGCAAATTGATAGCGATTCAAGCGTCGTTCCAATAGACGGAAGATCAGAATCATCACCGCAGCAATGGCCAGGTAAACCATGCCCGCCGCAAAAAACATCTCCAGCGGCGTGTAGGTGCGGGCAATAATGGTCCGTGCCATGCCGGTCAGATCCAGCAAGGTGATGGTGGAAGCCAGCGCGCTGCTCTTCAGCATCAGCAGTACTTCATTGCTGTAACCTGGCAACACGATACCAGCGGCACGCGGCAGGATAATACGCCGGATCATGGTCAATTTACTCATCCCCAAAGCCAGCGATACTTCGATCTCACCTTTGGGAATCGCCTGAATCGCCGCCCGTATCAACTCGGCGGTATAAGCTGCTGTGTTCATTGAAAAGGCGATAATGGCACACCAGTAGGGTTCACGCAGAATCGGCCACAGGAAGGACTCTTTCACTGCATCAAATTGTGATGCGCCGTAATAAATCAGGAATATCTGCACCAGCAGCGGTGTACCACGAAAGAAAAATATATAAGCGTACGGAAAGGCATTAATCGCCGGATTGGCCGACGCTCGCATCAGTGCCAAGGGCACCGCCAGCAACAACCCCAGCAGACCAGAAACCGCCACCAACTCCATAGTCAGCCAGGCGCCTTGTAACAGCCTGGGGAAATACTCCCAGATAACCCCCCATTCCCAGCTCATGCGCGGCTTCCTCTCAGTTCCGGTTTGCTACGACGTTCGAGATAGCCAGTCAGCAAGGTCGTCACCACCGTCAGTAACAAGTACAACAGCGCCGCTGCCAGATAAAAATCAAACGGTTGCTTGGTATTGGCAGCCCCAACCGAGGCCTGCCGCATCAGTTCGTTCAGGCCCACCACCGACACCAGCGCAGTATCTTTCAGTAGCACCTGGAACAGGTTGCCCAACCCCGGAATCGCCAGCCGCCAGACCTGCGGCATAATGATACGAACAAAGGTTTTTAATGGCGTCATGCCCATCGCCTGGGCCGATTCCCACTGGCCTTTGGGTAAATCCATCATCGCCATGCGGAACACTTCAGTGGAGTAAGCACCAAAAGCGATCGCCAGCGCCGCAACCGCTGCGGCAAACTGGCCAACATCAATATATTCGTCATAGCCAAACAGGCTGGCGATCCACATCAATAACTGTGAACCGCCAAAATACAGCGTCAGTACCAACAGCAGTTCCGGAATACCCCGCACCACCGTGGTATAGGTGGTAGCAATCGCACGGGCCACCGGCGACGAAGACAAGCGTGCGGTGGCACCACACAGACCAATGATCAAACCGAAAAAGACACTGGCCAACGCCAGCTGAATGGTGACCCACAAGCCACTTAACAGCAGTTGGCCATACCCTTGTAAATCCATAGCGATGGCTACCGTAATCCTGGGACTGAAACCTGCAACAGTGCCGGAGCCAGATTCTGGCTCCGGCAACCAACGTCAGTAAATATCAAACGGGAAGTACTTGGCGTTAATCTCGGCGTACTTGCCGTTGGCACGAATGGCCTTGATTGCCGCGCTAAACTTGGCCGCGAGTGCATCACCCTTACGCACCGCAATGGCAATATGGTCATCGATGTCGAGGTCAGCGCCTTTGAATTCAAAGCTTTTGCCATCGTCGGTACGCAGCCAGTCATAGGCCGGGAATTTGTCCGACATAATGCCGTCCAGACGGCCGTTAGCCAGATCGAGATAAGCGTTGTCCTGGGTGTCGTAGAGCTTCACATCAACAATATCGCTAAAGTTGTCTTCCAGATACTGACCGGCAATGGTCGCCCGCTGGGCACCAATTACCTTGCCTTTCAAACCGGCCTTGCTGGTTTCCAGTGGTTTGCCTTTTGGCCCGACAAACGCCAGTACGTTGGCGTAGTACTTTTCGCTGAAATCCACCACTCGCAAACGTTCGTCGGTAATCGACATGGAGGCGATAATGGCGTCGTACTTGCGTGCCCGCAGACCCGGAATAATACCGTCCCAGTCCTGTGCCACAATCTCGCAGTCGGCTTTCATTTCAGTACACAGGGCCTTGGCGATATCGACATCAAAACCGATCAGGTTGCCCTGATTATCGGTCATATTAAACGGCGCATAGGCACCTTCTGTCGCAATACGGATTTTGTCACCCGCCAACGCCAGCGGAGCCGTCAGGCAGGATACCAACAAACAGACAGTCGTCATTACCTTACGCATCGTTCTCTTTCCTCATGGTTTATAAGATCAAGGGTACTGAAAATAGCGGCAGCCACAGCCGCACTGCTCATCACCGCTCATCAGGATTGATGGCTGGCCATAAAATCTTTCACTCGCCGGGATTTTGGCTGATCGAACACCTGTTCAGGCGTGCCGATCTCTTCTATTTGACCCTGATGCAAAAACACCACCTGGCTGGATACTTCACGGGCAAAACGCATTTCGTGAGTCACAATCAGCATAGTGCGGCCCTCTTCGGCCAATTCGCGCATGACCGCCAGCACTTCATTCACCAGTTCAGGGTCGAGTGCCGACGTTGGTTCATCAAACAACAGTACCCGAGGTTCCATTGCCAACGTACGGGCAATCGCAACGCGCTGCTGCTGGCCGCCGGACAAATGCGCCGGATAGGCATTTTCCTTGTCGGCCAACCCCACCTTGGCGAGTAATTTACGCGCGCGCTGAATGGCTTCTGCTTTGGGCACCCCCAGCACATGCACTGGAGCTTCGATAAGGTTCTGCAAAATGGTCATGTGCGGCCAGAGGTTAAACTGCTGAAAGACAAACCCGAGCCGGGAACGCAGCTTTTCCAGCTGCTTGCTACTGGTCGCTTCCAGCTCGCCATTTTTACCCGGCTTCAACATTAATTGTTCGTCGCCAATAACAATTTCGCCCTGACTGGGTTTTTCCAACAAATTGATACAACGCAGCAAGGTGCTTTTGCCTGATCCGCTGGATCCAAGAATCGAGATCACATCCCCTTTTCTGGCTTGCAGCGTAACGCCCTTCAGCACTTGCAGGTCGCCATAAGATTTGTGAATGTCGATCAGCTCCAACGCCAGATTCGAAGTACTCATGCAGGACTGCACTCTTGTGGAAGAATGGATGTCGTTGAAGACACAGTAGTAATTTTTCCTATTTTCAATGGCTTACAGATAGATGACAACCAAAAAAACAAACGATCGTTTAACAATCTGACCCAATGTTGGCAATACTATCCTGGCTTCGGTAACACACCGGATATACAAACTGGTCACCCGCTAACCCGGCCTTCCAGACGCTAGCTCAGGCATAATCTCAGGCATAGCCAGAATCCAGGTCACAAGACCATAAAGTCCGTTGCGCGTAACACTGGCTGCCGTTTTGCGTTTGTTTTTCCAGCCACCCAAAACAATAACGATCTGCCCAATACGATATGCCCAATACGATATGCCCAACAAATGTTGCCTGGCACCGCCGACCGAATGTAGTAAACATCAGGGATCATCTATTTAATCCGCTGCCGAATAGTATTCGATAAACGCTCTTGTAAATCGGGTTTGGACACGGCATCCAGTCGGATCACAGCGGCATTGTGGCCAAAGCAGCGAAGCAACACAGACAGTGGTAATCCACGGCAGTCGCAAGAGCCTATGTAAAACAAAAAACTCACAATGAGGCGACCACCGACAAACAGCGCATACTGCCGTTTGCCACTGACTTGTTTTCAGGATAGAACCATCCCTTCAACTGCGCATTGTGGTCAATATTCGCAATATGACCCGTTTTGAGGCCATCCTAGGGGGCGTTCTCAATTGGTCAATTGGATCTGCTGAGAGCCCGTTGGCTTCAGAACAAGGCATGAGGAGTATGGTTTGGCGTGCAAGACCGGACAGCGTTCAATGCGTCATTCAAGGTCACATTGAACGCAGCAATAACGACACCAACAACGAGTCAACCACCACTACACGATGGAACGCCATGGTTACGCCCACAGGCCTGGCATACTGGTGGAAGAGGTAAAATTATTTCCACTGTTTATCAAACGCCAGTGACCGGTAAAACGGCAACAAAAAGGGGGACGCTATGCTGCCACTGATTGTTCCTGTTGGTTCACTGTTGCTCGGAGTGTCGCTATTACTGTTTGGTAGCGGTCTACTGAACACCTTGCTGGCCCTGCGCGGGGGTATGGAAGGTTACAGCGACAGCCTGATTGGCTATATCAGCTCCGGTTATTTTGCTGGCTTCTTTGTCGGCTTTTATATTGGTCTGCCCATACTGCGGCGTATTGGCCATATTCGGGCTTTTGCGCTCTGCGCCGCCATTGCCGCTGCCGTTGTGCTGCTACACAGCCTGCTGGTTAATCCGGTCGCCTGGATCCTGCTGCGGATTGTGACCGGTGCGGTACTGGTCATTTTGTACACCATTATTGAAAGCTGGCTCAATAACCAGACGCCGCCACAACAACGTGGCCAGGTGTTTGCGATTTATATGGCCGTCAACCTCGGCTCATTGGCTTTGGCCCAGCAACTGTTACAGCTCGACAGTCCGGCCAACTTTACCCTCTTCGCGCTGGCCGCCATGCTCGTATGTATCAGCCTGGTGCCCATTACCTGGACGCGTCTGGCCCAACCATCTGTAGCCGAGGTCAAACGTTTCTCGCTGCGAAAACTGGTCAAACTGGCTCCCGTTGCCGTTGCCGGAGGCGCCCTGTCTGGCATTGCCATGGGCGCTTTCTGGGGGCTGACGCCAGTATTTGGCCAGCGTATCGGTTTTGACAGCGGCCAGGTCGCAATGCTGATGTCGGCCACCATTATTGGCGGTGCCATATGCCAATATCCACTGGGGCGTTACTCGGATCGGCATGACCGCCGCCGGGTGCTTGGCATCACCGCCGCTGCCGGAGCAGCCGTGGCGTTACTGCTGTTCCTGTTACCGTCCAGCTACTGGCTGGTATTGCTATTGATGGCCATTTGGGGAGGCGCAGCGTTTGCCATCTACCCGGTATCTGTTGCCCACCTGGTCGACCATCTGGAAACCGGTGATATATTGCCTGCTGGTAGCGCCTTGTTATTACTACATGGGATGGGTGCCGCTGCCGGACCGGCGATTGCTGGTACACTGATGGAGTTCACTGGACCGCTGGCCCTGCTGCTGTTTTTTATGCTGGCCCATGCACTGATTGCTGCCTACGCCTTTTATGCCCTGCAGCGACCACAAACCCAGGCGGATGAGATTGAATCGGCAGCGCCGTTTGTACCCATGGTACGAACAACCCCTACAGCGCTGGAAATGCTGCCGGAAGAAGGACCCGAAGAAGATATAGATATGGCGCAGAGCCCAGAACGTGATGAGCCGCCCGAGTCACCATCATCACCCGACCGATACGGCTGATAGCCACCCGAACAACGTAACATGGCCTTAAGGCAACAAAAGGAAACGTAGCCGGAGGGAAATACATTCAGGAACACCGTCACCTTGCCAGTCATTTGAACAAGCGCAGTCTGACCGGATGTTCCACACCGCCAGAGCCGAGGCTCCGGTATCAATGGCTGCAGAAGCCAATTAACCCGATGTCAGCCATGCAGACATCACGACCTGTCAACCAGGGCCGCCCATCGTTCAAGATGAACCCAGCCCAGGAAGGAGAATACGCACGATGCTACTCGCCACAGACCTTGATGGTACTTTTTTATCCGGCAACCCGGACGATCGACAACAGCTCTATCATCTGATTAATCACCACCCGGATATTCGGCTAGCCTTTGTTACCGGTCGCGGGATTGAAATGGTGATGCCACTGCTGTCCGACCCGTCAATCCCACAGCCCGATTACATTATTTGCGATGTCGGCGCCACCATCGTTGATGGAGAAACGCTACAACCCATTACCCATATACAGGGCGAAATCGAACAGAATTGGCCTGGCGAACTGGCAGTCACCAATGCTCTGGCTGCATTTACCGAGCTGCAGCGCCAAGACGTGCCACAGGAACGCCGCTGCTCCTACTATTGTGAACAAGGCAGCGTTTCCGCAGCATTGCAAACCGCTGTCAGCCAGCTCGGGTGCGATTTACTGTATTCCTCAGACCAGTATCTGGATGTGTTGCCCCGTGGCGTCAACAAGGGTTCTACCCTCGACAGCCTGGCAGAATGGCTGGGTCTGAGTCAGGATCAGGTACTGATCGCGGGTGACAGTCTGAACGACCTGGCGATGATTTCACTCGACTACCCGTCCGTTTGTGTCGGCGGCTCCGAAAGCCGTTTACTGGAAGCGACAGAACGCAGCACCATGGTCTATCACGCGGAGAAAAATGGCTGTGGTGGCATTCTTGAAGCCTTTAACTACTTCGGTTTTCTTGGCGAAGCCGGTGTCGAAGCCGAAGCCAGGGCAGAACAGCAAACCGGAAAATCCGACCTGGTGGTGGTTTATCATCGCCTGCCGTTTGAAGAAAAAGTCGAAAACGGTGTCATGGTCGAGCGTCAACCGTCTTCGCCGAACGGCATTATTCCGACGTTACTGAGCTTTTTTGGTGATGGCAAACCCGGCTCTTGGGTGGCCTGGTCGACGGTTGACCCAGCGACTCCCGGTTACAGAACCCGCAGCGCCGTCGATATCGTAAAATATCCCAAACTGGTTGCCGCCCGCGTTGCCCTGACAACGCATCAAGTGGATATTTTCTACAAGAAATTTTCCAAGGAAGCCTTCTGGCCCACACTCCACACCTTCTGGGAGCGGGCCACCTTTCTTGAAGAAGACTGGCTGGTATACCTTGAGGTCAATCGCTTGTTTGCCGAGCGGGCAGCGGCAGAGGCAGCAGAAAATGCCGTTGTCTGGATTCACGACTACAACCTCTGGATGGTGCCCGCGTTCCTGCGAGAACTGCGCCCCGATGTCACCATCGCCTTCTTCCACCACACCTACTTTCCATCGGCTGACGTCTTTAACGTAGTGCCATGGCGTCGTGAAATTATCGGCAGCCTGCTGCAGTGCGACTTTATCGGCTTCCATATTCCACGCCAGTCGGAAAATTTTGTCGATGTCGCCCGTGGCGTTACCCCGATCAAGGTGCTGGAAAAACAGAACTGTGCACCCCGTTTCATGACCTACGGCTGTGCCGTCGGACTGGAAGAAATGACCTCGGTGATCAAGGTACACGGCCGCATCATTCACCTTGGTGCACACCCGGTCGGACTCGATCTCAGCCGTATCAGCCATGCCCTCGACAAACCAGAGATCCAGGCGCAAATACGCCAATTGAAAAAGGAACTCGAAGGCACACGAGTATTACTGTCGGTCGAACGGCTCGATTACACCAAGGGGATTCTGGAAAAACTGCATGCTTTCGAACGCCTGCTGGACGAACACCCGGAACTTATTGGTAACGTGACTCTCGTTACCATCTGCGTCCCGGCGGCGGCAGAAATGACCGTGTATGCCGAACTGCAAGTCGATATTGAACAGGCCGTCGGCCGCATCAATGGCCGCTTTGCCCAGATTGGCTGGACACCGTTACAGTTCTTCTTCCGCAAAGTGCCGTTTGAACAGCTGGTCGCTTATTACGCCATGGCAGATGTTATGTGGATTACGCCGCTGCGCGATGGCCTTAACCTGGTCGCCAAGGAATACGTTGCCACCCAAGGCATGGTGGACGGTGCCGGAGTACTGGTGTTGTCGGAATTTGCAGGCGCTGCCGCCGAACTGCGAGGCGCTTTGCTGACCAACCCCCACTCTCCGCATGAACTGGCCGACAGCGCCTGGCAAGGACTGATAATGGATGAAGCGGAAGCCCGTTCCCGCATACGCGACGCCTTTGATGTTGTCCAACACCATGACATTGAGCGCTGGGGCCACGACTTCCTCGACGCCGTCGAAGTCGCACGGCTGGCCAATATCCAGCAGGTTGCAGAAGACAGCCAACCGGCGTGATGTTTGCGTACTGCCTGTAAAAGCAGACCATCACGGTGTTCAGGTAACCCCGCAGAATCCAACCTGCCGGATTACCTGAGCGGCCGGTTTGTAATATTCCAGCCTGCCCGATACCATGGCCATGTCTCGTCCAATCCACATGGAAAACCATGCCCTTGCCAGGATCTCACCGCCTATGTTGAAGACCAACAAATCAGGGGCCATGGTTGGCGTTATAGGCAACAAGACCCTGCATTACAGTGCAGCAGCTCTGTGCCTGGCCTTGTATATGGGTCTACTGGTCGCGGCCATATTATCCGGTGCCCTATCATTCTGGGCGCTTCCACTGGGCCTCATGGCTATTTACTGTGCTGATACCCTGTCCGGTATTACTCATTTTTTTCTCGACTATCGCCGTACCACGCCCAATTCCGGGCTCAAGGAATTGTATTTTTATCAGGGCAACAAAGGCTCACAAGACTATTTACAGAAGCGCCAGATCGCCATGAAAAAGATTTCGCCACTGGAAACCATCGTCTTTGATTTCAAAGTCCACCATCTCAGTCCCGGTGCTCTGGGACGCCGCAGTTTCCTGCGGGTGATCCTGCCTGCCATGTATTTTATCACCCTGCCCAGCACCAGCCTGCTGCTGCTATTACACGCACTTGGATGGATTGACGGCCTGGTATCTTTCTTTCTCTGGGTGGTTATCGGTGCCCTGACCCTGGCGCAATACGCGCACAGCTGCGCTCATCGTAAACAGATCCCCATCGTGGCACGTTATCTGCAAACACTGGGGGTTTTTATGACCAAAGAACAACACAATTCCCATCACCTGGATCTTGGTGTCGACTTCTGCATACTCAACGGCTGGGCCAATCCGATCGTCAACCGTATCTTCCGTTTTTGCCGCCAGCGGGGCTGGATCTTCGAAGAAGGACTGGAACCCATTTAACCAACGACTGCACACACAAGCCCGAGGCGGCCATGCAACAGCCTGCCAGGATAAACACGCCATGAAACCTCATCTCCAACGCTATCTGCTGCGGCCACTACTCTGGTTATTGGGTTCACTGCTGGTTGGGTTGATCAGAGCCACAGGCCAAACCCGGATACAGCGCATCAGCCACTATTCTGTTACCGGGCCGATTATTGCCCGTCTAACCAGACTGCTACTGGCCAAAAAAAATCACTATCTGGATGACAACCTGCAACGCGTATTTCCCGATGCCAGCGTGGAACAACGCCAGCATATCCGCCAGCGCTACTACGCCAACCTGCTCTTGACCGCAACAGAATCCCTCACGATGGATGGCAACGAACGGCAACGCAGCCAAATAGATGGATTGGAAAACCTGCAACATGCCAGAGACCGCCAACAAGGTATTTTATTTGTCAGCGGTCATATCAATAACTGGGAAATGAACCGCCGTATCATCGAGCAACTGGGATTCCCGGCATGGGAGCTGTACCGGGATTTTGCCGACACACGGTTTGATTATCTGACCTTTAACCGCCGCTTTCGAGCCGGGCCGAAGATGATTTCAACCGCCCGTATCAGCGAATTGATCGGCCACCTGAGCAACGGCGATAACGCCCATATTCTGATCGACATCAAGGTCAAGAAAGGACGTAATGGCCAGCAGCTCGACTTCGCCGGGCAACCCGCCTGGACCTCCACATTCGCGGCAGAAATGGCCCTTCGCCATAACCTGGCGCTGATACCCACCTATACCCAAAGAGAAGCCAATGGCCACTATCGGCAGATCTTTGAAGCCTCATTAACCTCCGAACACCCAACCGCCAACGACCATATTCAGGCGTCTGCTTGCCAACTCACCGAACGCATCAACCAGTCCTTGTCGAACCAGCTCAAGCAAAACCCTGCCAGCTGGCTGTTATGGGATACCAATCGCTGGGGGCCATAATAAACTGGCCTGACAATCACAGGTTCCGAAACGCTGAGGCAGGCTGCGACGGGGCTTATTCCCGCAATAATTACTCAGGCAAATTACTCTGGCAAGTTACTCAGGCAAGCGCAGAAAATGCTCGCGGTAGTGCGCCAGTTCGGCAATCGATTCACGAATATCATCCAGAGCCTGATGGCTGCCGGCTTTTTTGAATGAAGACACCACCGCTGGATTCCAGCGCTTGGCCAGTTCTTTCAGGGTGCTGACGTCAAGATTGCGATAATGGAAAAACGCTTCCAGCTCCGGCATGTATTTGACCAGAAAGCGGCGATCCTGATGAATGCTGTTGCCACACAGCGGCGACGTACCGGCCTTGAGGTGCTGACGGAGAAACGCCAGCGTCTTTTGTTCCGCATCACGACAAGTAATCGTGCTGTTGCTGACCCGTTCGACCAGCCCGGAATTACCATGGGTGCGGGTATTCCACTCATCCATGGCGTCCAGCAGGATAGCCGGTTGATACACCGCCATCACCGGGCCTTCGGCAATCAGATTCAGATTACCATCGGTCACGATGGTCGCGATTTCGATAATCACATCCCGTTCTGGCTCCAGACCGGTCATTTCCAGATCCATCCATACCAGATTGTCTTGCTGACTCATGTTTGTCGTTTCCTGTGTTCGCTCAATGTCCGGAGTCTAGCAGGCTGTTGAACTGCGCGTCACAGCCGACTCAGATAACCCAGGCTGAGAGCCGCCGCAGAGGTGCGATTCTCGACCCCCATCTTGCGGAATACGGTTTCGAGGTGTTTGTTAACCGTGCGGGGGCTCATGGACAGAATCCGGCCGATTTCCTGATTGGTTTTGCCTCGCGATAACCACAGCAAGACTTCAGCTTCCCGTACCGTCAGCTGAAAATGGTCGCGCAGCGTTTGCCGCAGCGATACTTCGTCATCATCCACCAGCCGCAATAAATATTCACCGGGAGCGGGTAAACCCAGAAATTTCACCAGCAATGGGCTGCTGGTCTGTTCAATTCTGACTTGCTGGAATCGTTCTGGTGCGCTGGCAAACCACGAGGCCAGAAAGGCGCTGGTTGCTTCCTGAAAGTCATGCTCCGATAACCCGGCTTTGGCCAGCACTTCAATAGTACGACTGGAACACCACAACAGTTGCCCATGCACATCGCAGGCAAACGTGGGCTGACCAATCTCATTCAAGGAACCGATTGCCCGGCGTGTCTTGCGCGCATTGGTGATATGCACCTGAACTCGGGCCAGCAACACATCCAGATTGACCGGCTTGGTGACATAATCCACGCCTCCGGCTTCCAGCCCGCGCACGACATCGATACTGTCACTCAATCCGGTCATGAAGATCACCGGAATACCTTCCAGATCCGGATCTTTTTTGAGTGCCTCACAGGCTTCGAAGCCATCCATGTTGGGCATGATGGCATCCATCAGAATCAGATCCGGCATCATTCTTTCGGCCACTGCCAAGGCCTGCAAACCATCCATAGCGACCAGTACGGTGTAGCCAGCCTGAACGAGTGTTTCATTCAGCATACCCAGCGACTCGATGGTATCGTCTGCTATCAGTACCACCCCACGAGTGCTGTTTCCGGAAGACGTGTGGGTCGCACTATGTTTCATGGTTGATCACCTTTTTCGCCAGTGTGATGAGCTCATCGAACCGGAAGGCCGAGAGATGGTGACGTATCTGCCACTGTACATCAGCAGCAGCTTGCCGCTGTTCCATGTCGGCGAGCACGGCTTCCATACCGGCAAGATGGCCCAGTTCAGCCGCCGCCAGCAGTTCCCGTGCTTCTGATCGTGTCATATCGCAATCGCTACCGATGGCGGTCTTGTTGTTCACTGCAATCTCATCGTCTTCATATTGCCATTGCAAATCCAATACTCTGGCCACCAGATCAAGCAGCTTGCGATCACGGATCGGCTTGATCAGGTAACCATCATTCAGGCGTTTTCCCTGCTCACTGGCATCTCCCTGGGCCAGCGCGGACTGACGGTCTTCCGCATCCGCTGACACCATCACAACGGGGCTTTTCACACCCTCATCACGTAATTGCCGCAGCAGCTGCCAACCGGTCATGCCCGGCATGGAGATATCCATCAGCAACAGATCCACATGGGTCTGGTGTAAAACCCGCTGACAAGCGTAGCCATCTTCTGCTTCCAGCACCTCAAATCCCACCGGCGTCAGGATCTCACTGATCAACCCCCGATGGGTGGCGTCATCGTCGACCACCAGCAAGGTTTTCCCACTGCCCTGGTAACCAACAATCTTGCGCTCCGGCGCAACCCCCGGCCCTGGTGTTGCCACACTGGCTAACATCATCGACAAACGGAACACACTCCCTCGGCCCGACTGGCTGTCCACATGAATGTCACCCCCCATGATGTCGGCCAGCAAACGGGAGATGGTCAAGCCAAGACCCGTCCCTGGCGTCTGTGGCAAACCGGGTTTACGAATCCGTTCAAACGGCAGGAATATGCGCTGCATATCGTAATCACTGATGCCGGGGCCGGTATCCGTCACCATAAATTCGGCCACCTGGCTACGGTAGCTGATGGCTAACGAAACCTGACCAACCGTAGTAAATTTGACGGCATTGGAGAGCAGGTTGATCAGAATCTGGCGCAGATGTTTTTCGTCCGAACGGACAATGTGTGGCAGGTACGGGCCGGGCTGATAGATAAATCGAATGCCTTTGTCTTCGGCCTGGAGCCGGAACATATCCACCAGCTCATCCAATAAACGATGCAGATCAAACTCGTCACGGTGAATTTCCAGCCGACCGGCTTCAATCCGGGAAATATCCAGCAGCCCTTCAATCAGATCGGCCAGATGGTCACCGCTACGGTGAATCAGTTTCACCTTGTCCCGTTGCCGAACAGACAGCGTAGTGTCTTTTTCCAGCAATTGGGCATAGCCAATAATGGAGTTCAGCGGGCTGCGTAACTCGTGACTGATGCCGCCCAGATAGCGGCTTTTGGCGCGGTTGGCGGCTTCGGCCAGTTCCTTGGATTGCTGCAGGGCGCGATCGGTCACTTCGTGTGCAGCAATCTCCTGTTGCAATAATCCGGTCTGGCGCTGGGATTCATTAAGGGCAAACATCCGGCTCTCATTCGCCAGCACAAACAACCAGATCAGTACACCAATAATAATCAGTAACAGCAGATACACCTGTATCAGAGTACCGGCGAGTAATGAGTGTCCTTCGGCATAGGCGGGAATCTGGGCATACACCATCCAGAACAGCCCACCCACGATAAAGCCGATAATCGCCATCAAGCCGCAAAACTGCAGCAACCTCGGGTTCATGCGCTCCACCATCCAGGTTGGCAGCAGAATTTCCAGCAACTGCTGAATCTGGTCACTCAGGCGGGCGTTTTCCTTGCAGAGGTCGTGGCAGCGGGATTCCAGCGTGCAGCACAAGGAGCAAATCGCGCCTTTATACAACGGACAGCTGGCGATATCTTCCGAGTCAAAATGGTTGTTGCAGACCACACATTCACAGACCGCCGAGTCCTGCACAATCACCTCACGGGCCAGGTAAAAACGCCCACGGGTCAGCATTGCAATCAACGGCGACACCACCAGCGCCGTTGCCAGCGCAATGTAGGGCGACAGCGCCTGGGCAACAGCACCAAACACCCCCATAAAACTCATCACCCCGATCACCGATGCCAGCACCATCGCACCAAATCCCACCGGATTGATGTCGTACAGGTAAGCCCGCTTGAACTCAATGTGTTTGGGACTCAAACCCAAGGGCTTGTTGATCACCAGATCGGCAACCAGCGCCCCGACCCAGGCCACTGCAACGTTGGCATAAATCCCCAGAATCCGCTCCAGCGATTCATACACCCCCAGCATCATCAGCAACAGCGCGATGATCACATTAAAGACCAGCCACACCACCCGGCCAGGGTGGCTGTGGGTCAGGCGGGAAAAGAAATTCGACCAGGCAATGGAACCGGCATACGCGTTGGTGACATTGATCTTGACCTGACACAGCACCACAAACAGGCCGGTCAGAGCCAGGTTCGCCATCGGTGATTGGGTCAGGTAACCGAAAGCCACGTAATAAATACGGGTCGGATCAGAAGCCTCGGCAATCGACATGCCGGAACGCACCGCCAGCACCGCCAAAAAGGAGCCTGCCAGAATTTTCATCATACCGACCACAATCCAGCCTGGCCCGCCGCCCAGCAAGGCCAGCCACCAGCGCAGTCGATGGTTTGGTTTTGGCTCGGGCAAAAAGCGCAGAAAGTCGACCTGCTCGCCAATCTGGGCGATCAAGGCAAACACCACCGCCGACGCCGCACCAAAAAACATCAGATTAAAATGGCTGCCATCGCGATGGCTATCCTCTGCCACCGACATCGTGCCCGGATAGTTCACCCACTCCGTCGCCGCAGACCATTCCTGCCAGAGAATAAACACAAACGGCAGTACCTGCAGCACGATCCAGAGCGGCTGACTCCACAACTGAAAGCGGCTGATCACGGTGATGCCGTGGGTAACCAACGGGATCACCAGCAAGGAGCTGAACAGGTAACCGACCCACAGTGGCATGCCAAACAGCATGTCCATCGCCGACGCCATGATGGCCGCTTCGATCGCAAAAAAAATAAACGTGAACGAGGCGTAAATCAGCGAGGTAACGGTCGAACCAATATAGCCAAACCCGGCACCCCGGCTGAGCAGGTCGATATCCACCCCATACCGGGCAGCGTAATAACTGATCGGAATGGAGGTCAGAAAAATCAGCGCCGACACCATCATGATGGCCGCCACCGCAGAGTGAAAGCCGTACATCAGCGTCACCGTAGCGCCAATCGCTTCCATCGCCAGAAACGAAATGGCCCCCAACGCGGTGTTGGAAACCCGCGCCGCTGACCAGCGCCGGGCATTTTTGGCGGTGAAGCGTAACGCAAAGTCTTCCAGCGTCTGATTCGCTACCCAACGGTTGTAACTTCGGCGACTCGAGTACGGCGACGGTTGCGGCATAACCTGTATTTACCCACGGCGACCAAATCGCCTTTCCTAATGAATCAAGACCATAACGACAAGCCCTGCTGGCGGGTATGCGTCAATGTACGTACACCGGTGTCACAAGACGCGAATATGTTTTCCCGGGCCGATGATGGATGCTGAATAACGTTCCTTACGCTAACAGCAGAACCCATGAAGAGGCCCAATTATGATTTCAAAATCAAGGAATTACGACTCGCTCAGAGGTACACGCCGTACTCTGCTACGTAACATGCTGGCGATTCCCGCAACACTGGCGATGGCTCATTTCAGCTTGCCAGTGCTGGCCGACAGTGCCAACACAACCGGCCTGGCAGTGACCGACAGCACGGTCACTGTTGGTATCCTGCACTCGGTAACGGGCACCATGGCCATCAGCGAAACCGGTTCTGTGCAGGCAGAAAAACTGGCCATCGACCAGATCAATGCCATGGGTGGCGTGTTGGGCCGCAAGATCGAATACACCCAGGAAGATGGTGCCAGTGACTGGCCAACCTTCGCTGAAAAAGCCAAGAAACTGCTGGTCAGCGACAAGGTCGCAGCGGTATTCGGCTGCTGGACCTCGGCTTCCCGCAAAGCCGTCTTGCCCGTGTTCGAACAATACAACGGCATGCTCTATTACCCTACCTTCTACGAGGGACTGGAACAGTCTCCGAACGTGATTTATACCGGCCAGGAAGCCACCCAGCAGATTCTCGAAGGTCTGAACTGGGCGTCAGAAACCAAGGGCGCAAAAAAATACTTCCTGCTCGGCTCGGACTACATCTGGCCACGTACCTCCAACAAGATTGCCCGCAAGCACATCGAAAACGTGCTGCACGAACAAGTGGTTGGCGAAGAGTACTACCCGCTTGGACACACCCAGTTCAACTCCGTTATCAACAAGATCAAGCTGAAAAAGCCTGACGTAGTGTTTATCTCCGTGGTCGGTGGTTCCAACGTGGCGTTCTACAAGCAGTTGAAAGCCGCAGGTATCGACATGACCAAAGAGAAGCCGTTGTTCCTGACCATTTCGGTGACTGAAGACGAAATCCTCGGTATCGGTGGCGAGAACATCGACGGCATCTACGCCTCCATGAAGTACTTCCAGAGTCTGCCTAACGCCAACAACGCCGCCTTCGTCAAAGCCTTCAAGGCAAAATATGGCAAGGACATTGTTATCGGCGACGTCACCCAGGCAGCCTACCTCGGCCCATGGTTGTGGAAAGCAGCGGTTGAAAAAGCCGGTTCATTCGACATCGACAAAGTCCGTGAAGCCTCTCCTGGCATCGAACTCACCACCGCACCTGAAGGCTATGTGCGCGTGCATCCAAACCACCACTTGTGGTCCAAGACCCGCATCGGCCGCGCTCAGCTGGATGGCCAGTACAAGGTGGTTTACGAGAGTGCCGAGCTGATCGAACCCAACCCCTTCCCTAAAGGTTACCAGTAAGAACGGCAACAAGCGGCCCCTGCGGGCCGCTTTCAACCAGGTTCATCGCGCTGTTCGTACTGCTCCAAACCACTGGGAGGACACACCATGTTTGCCGATTACACCATGACCGAACTGACCTCAATCTTTGCCATGCAAGGTTTTGCCGGTCTTATTCTGTTTTCTGTTTTTGTTCTGATGGCGCTGGGGCTGGCGATTATTTTCGGCCAAATGGGCGTCATCAATATGGCGCACGGCGAATTCATGATTCTCGGTGCCTACACGACCTACCTGACATCCCATATTTTTTCGTCGTATCTGCCCGAATCCTTCTATGACGCGTACTTTTTTGTCGCCCTGATTCTGGCCTTCTTTGCCGCCGGGGCACTCGGGGCGCTGGTTGAATGGGCCATGATCCGGCACCTCTACAAACGCCCGCTCGACACCCTGTTGGCCACCTGGGGCCTGAGCCTGATTTTGCAACAGCTGTACCGCACCATTTTTGGCACCCGCGAAGTCGGCGTCACCCTGCCCGACTGGCTGATGGGTTCCATCGCCCTGACCGACATGGTGGAAATTCCGATCAATGGTTTGTTCGTGATGGCCATCACCCTGGTAGTAACGGTGGGCGTCTGGCTGATGATGCAGAAATCCCGACTCGGCAAACAAACCCGCGCCGTGGTGCAGAACCGACCGATGGCCTCCGCCGTCGGCATCAATACCGCAATGGTAGACCGCCTGACCTTTGCCCTCGGTTGCGGCATTGCCGGTATCGCCGGATCCGCCTTCACCATGATCGGTTCTACCGGCCCGACCTCTGGCCAGCTTTATATCGTCGATACCTTTTTGGTGGTGGTGTTTGGTGGAGCCTCCAGCTTGCTGGGCACGGTCGCCTCGGCTTTTACCATCTCCCAGGCGCAATCGACCATGGAATTTTTCCTCAGTGGTTCGATGGCCAAAGTTCTTACCCTGCTCGTCGTGGTTGGCATCCTGATGCTGCGTCCACAAGGGCTGTTCTCTCTGAAGATACGGAAATAAGAGGTTGCCCATGAATCCGATTACCCAATTCTTCGCGCGTTACCAAATGACGCACATGTTGATCCTGGCGCTGTTACTGGTGGTGATACTGCCGTTGTCGATGGATATTTTCCGCCTCAATCTGGTGGGTAAATACCTGACCTACTCCTTCGTCGCTATTGGCCTGGTGTTGTGCTGGGGCTACGGCGGCATTCTGAGCCTGGGCCAGGGGGTTTTCTTTGGCCTTGGCGGCTATTGCATGGCGATGTTCCTCAAGCTGGAAGCCTCCAGCCCGGAAAACACCACCATTCAGTCAACGCCGGGAATTCCCGACTTTATGGACTGGAACCAAATCACCGCACTGCCCTGGTTCTGGGAACCCTTCCACAGCTTCGGCTTTACCCTGATTGCCATTATTGCGGTACCGGCGATCTTTGCCTTTGTCGTCGCGGTGGCCATGTTCAAACGCCGCGTCGGTGGCGTGTATTTCGCCATCATTACCCAGGCCGTCGCCGCCATCCTGACCATCCTGATCATTGGCCAGCAAGGCTACACCGGTGGCGTTAACGGTATTACCGACCTGCGCACCCTGCATGGCTGGGATATCCGTACCGACAGCGCCAAATACGTTCTCTATTTTGTCTGTGTTGCCTGCCTGTTCGGCTGTCTGTTTATCGCCAAATACGTGATTAACAGCAAACTCGGTCGGCTGCTGGTAGCGATGCGGGAACGGGAAGACCGGGTGCGCTTTTCCGGCTACGACGTATCCGCCTTCAAGATTTTCATCTTCTGCCTGGCCGCAGTGTTCTCGGCTATTGGTGGTGCCATGTTCGCGCTGCAAGTGGGCTTTATGTCACCGACCTTCGTCGGCATCGTGCCGTCGATCGAGATGGTGATCTTCTGCGCCGTTGGTGGGCGTCTTTCTATTCTCGGCGCGGTGTACGGCACCTTACTGGTCAACGCTGCCAAGACCAGCTTCTCGGAATCCTTTCCCGAGCTGTGGCTGTTCGCCATGGGTGCCTTGTTCATCGGCGTGGTAATGGCATTCCCGAACGGCCTGGCCGGGGTCTGGAGCACGCATATCGAGCCGCGAATCAAGGCACGGTTCTGCAAAACCAAAACGCCCGCTGCCCTGCCAGATACCACCACTAACAACGCAACGACCTCAGCTACCGACAATACCGCCAATACCGCCAATACCGCCAATACCGCCAATACCGCCAATGCCGACACCTTCAATACCAAGGAGCACAGCCATGCTGGCAGTTAACAAGCACATCGAGCAGAAGGACTTTGTTCTGAGCGTCGAAGGGTTGACGGTTTCCTTTGATGGCTTCAAGGCCGTGAGTGATCTGTCGCTGTACGTCGAAGAACAGGAAATCCGGGTGATCATCGGCCCCAACGGCGCAGGTAAAACCACGGTGCTGGATCTGATCTGCGGCCGCACCAAAGCCACCGAAGGCTCGATCAAGTTCAAGGGCCAGGAGCTGACCCGTATGAACGAACACCAGATTGTTCATGCCGGAGTTGGCCGCAAGTTCCAGAACCTGTCTCTTATACACATCTCCGAGCCCACGAGACAGGCAGAAATCT
>OJIO01000115.1_pt1 | contig 65767 bp, 57 predicted proteins | sample 1595621 | NCBI WGS metagenome assembly OJIO01 (sample SAMN05416776, study PRJEB24817) | seawater metagenome | isolation source: Sea water | place: Canada:Atlantic | collected 2013-07 | reverse complement strand
CGAGATTTCTGCCTGTCTCGTGGGCTCGGAGATGTGTATAAGAGACAGCTGCAGGTGGGTCTGCATGAAGGTGCTCAAGTTGTTTTTGGCGCCAACTGGGACGGCTGGGTGCCACAGCCCGCACCGCACATCGCCCAGGTCTTCACCTCCACCTTGGCAGCGGGTGGCTACGGCGAGCCGGTCAGTGCGGGCAGCGCTTGGGAAGACATCGCGCGCACGCTGCTGCGCGTGGCCTACCTGGGCACGCTCTTGGCTGCCCGGGCCACTGGCAAAGAGCGGGCTGTCCTGACCCTGATTGGCGGCGGTGTCTTCGGCAATCCCCATGGGCTCATCTTCGAGCAGATTCTGTGGGCCGCGGACCAGGTACCGGGGCTGCATGTGGTCATCAATGGCCGAGAGCTGCATGTGCCGAAGGATCAGCTGCGGGCTGCTGTGGCGAGTCGTGGAGGGGAGCTGGTGGCCCTCTGATGTGGTCGGTTGCACTTTTCTTGGGCTAGGGTGTCTAAAGCGCACCACCTGGATTGTTGACATGCTCTTGCTCCTCCTCGCCGCCTGCGACACCACCCCAGAGCCCGTCGAGACCGAGGTCGAAGGCTGCGTTCCCTTCGAGTCGGCCTACACCGCCAACGCGGCGCCCATCATCCAGGCCAAGTGCGGAAGCTGTCATGGCAGCAGCCCGGAGTTCGGGGCCCCCCACAGTTTGGTCGAGGGCTACGAGGATTTGCTCTCAGGTGAAGTTGGCGAGCGCAAGGTCGACGCCATGCTGGCCTCGCTCTTGGATGGATCGATGCCCCAGGGGGAGGGGGAACTCTCCCACAACGAGCTGGACACCCTGGTGGGGTGGGCTTCCTGTGGGCTAGAGCACCCTCCAGAGGACGAGGGGCTCTTCGCAAACCGGGACATCTGGGAGGCCCCTGATTCGCCGCCCGAGGGCTCCGTTGGAGTGGACCTCCTCGCAGTGGATGAGTCCGTGGGCCTGGACGCCATCGACGACTACCGCACCTTCCGTTTCAAGTCGGTGGTGGAAGAGTCCGGGTACATCCACCGCATTGAGCCGGTGATTGATGAGAGCCGTGTGCTCCACCACATCACCCTGACCCGCAAAGGCGGCTTCCCTTACCTCTACGCCTGGGCCCCTGGAACCGGCGCCATCCAGTTCCCCGATGGCGGCATTGCCGTTGAGCCTGGAGACGCCTTTGACGTGGAGATCCACTACAACAACGGCGCCGGCATTCCCGACGCGGTAGACAACAGCGGCGTTCGCCTTTGGGTTGGGGAGAGCGCGGACATCGTCTACGGAATGGCCAGTCCGAACCTCTGGAACATGGTCATTCCGGCGGGCGAAGGAAAGGCCTTCTCGACGACCTGCACGGCCACTCAAGACTTCGAGATCTTGGCCGGCATGCCGCACATGCACGAGATTGGCAGCACCTTCAAGCACGACCTAGTTCGGGCAGACGGCAGCGTAGAGAACCTCATTGAGCTGAGCGGCTGGAGCTTCGAGTCTCAGTATTTCTACGAGATGCCCATCCAGGTCCAAGCTGGCGACAAGCTGGAGATGACCTGCGGCTACTTCAACGACACGGATGAGACGGTGACCGCAGGTCTGGCGACCAGTGACGAGATGTGCTTTGATTTTTTGGTGGTCACGCCGGCGAGCGCTGAGAGCCAGTGTCAGTAGGGCTTGGGAGTCAGTAAGGCTTGCTCAACTGCGGGTAGGACGCGCCTTGAACTCAGAGCGTTGCCGGGCAAGCCGATGTGCCTATGTTCCTGCCCCCAAGCCGGGTCGGGAAGGCTTCCGATTCGATGCAACAGCGGGCCGAGGAAACTCATGTCTCTCAGAATCAACGACATCGCTCCCAACTTCACGGTCGACTCCACAGCGGGCTCCATCACCTTGCACGACTGGATCGGGGACGGCTACGCCATCCTCTTCTCCCATCCCAAGGACTTCACCCCGGTGTGCACCACCGAGTTTGGCGCGGTCGCGCAGCTCGCCCCTGAGTTTGCCAAGCGCAAGACCAAGGTGATGGGCGTCTCCGTCGACAGCGTTGAAGAGCACCACAAGTGGAAGAAGGACATCGCCTCTTTTGCCGGCGTCCCCGCCGACTTCCCCATCATTGACGACACCTCGCTGACCGTGGCCAAGCTCTTCGACATGCTGCCTGCCGAGGCCTACCTGCCCGACGGACGCACCGCCAAGGACAGCGCAACTGTGCGCACCGTGTTCATCATCGGTCCCGACAAGAAGGTCCGTCTCATGATGACCTACCCCATGTCCGTCGGGCGCAACTTTGCGGAGATCATCCGGGCGCTCGACGCCATTCAGCTGACCGACACCGAAGCTCTGGCAACCCCCGCCAACTGGACGCCAGGAAAGGACGTGGTTGTGAGCGGCAGCCTGGACAATGCCCAGGCCGAGGCCCGATACGGAAAGCTTGAGATCAAGTTCCCCTACCTGCGTCTGGCCAAGGCACCCGAGTAGTTGGATAGCCGAGCGCTGTTACATCTTGTCACGCGAACAGCGCTCGCCCCCTCCATAGGCTGAGTCCACCAAACCAAGGCGCTGTCCTTGGGTGGTGGAGCTTTCAGTGAATGTGAACATCGAAGATCTCAAGGCCCTCAACCGCTCCCACGGGGTGGGCTTCTCTCAGGCCAAGGTGCTCTTGGACCGCGCTGGGGGAGATCTCGAGCAAGCCAGACGCTTGGCTGAAGCCGAGGCTCGAAACGCCGAGCTGGTCTCTCAGGGTGGGGGCCCTGAGCAGTGGGCGGCTCGCGAGGCAGGCATTCGGCAGCAGATTCGCGATGCGGATGGCCTGCGCGCCCTTCGCATCATGTGGAACAAAGACCTGCTCACCCCCTTGTTGACTCTGCCCACTGGGCCCGAGATGGATGCCCTTGTGGATGGCGTCTGCCAGGAGCTGGAGACCTCGGCGCCTGACTTTGAGCGGCCGGCCCCCAAGGCTTGGCATGTGTGCTTCCTGCGCGGAGTGCCGGATGTGCGCCTGCGTCTCTTCCACTCGCTGAGGCTCAGTGAGCCCCGGCGCGTGCTGGATGCGTCCCTGAGCATGCTGGGGCACACAGGCAGCGAGCTCAGAGAGCTTTGGGTCAACCTGACCCCGGGATCGGTTCAGGCCCTGGCCGAGATGGCGCTGCCCAAGCTCCACAGCGTGCATCTGCAGGCCCCCCGCGGAAACTTGAGCGCTGTGGCCTCGGCCAGCTGGTTCTCCCAGATCCAGACCCTGGGGATCAGCATGATCTACAACTCGGGCAATGGGCAGCACCCCGAGGCCAAGGAGTTGCTCCAGACGCGCGTCCTGAAGGAGGTTCTGAGCAAGGCGCCGGCGCTGCGGAGGCTCTCGCTGAGCGGCTTTGATGTCGGCGAGCTCGATCTTCGGGAGACCCAGCTGCGCGAGGTCAACTTCAGCGGTTCCCTGGTCTATGAGCCGGACTTTCCGGAGACCTTGGAGCGCTTGACCCTCTGGCGCTGCGCCTTTGGGCACTTTGTGTTCCCTGCGGCGGCCCTGGCCTCGCCCGAGCGGGTGGAGCTGACCCTTTGCGGGGAGCGGGTGGGAGACAGCTTCGTCACCGACGCCGAGCTGGCCAAGTCCATGGTCGACATAGACGGCAACCGCGTTCGCTCGGAGACCGTGAAGCTCGGCGAGCTAGCCCCTGTCCTGCACATCATGAAGCCGCCCGCCTGGGCCCGCTGACCGGGACCTGGCTGTCGTGCTTCGGCTGGGTGCGCTCGTGGAGGCTGCTCTATGTGTCTGAAATCACACCGGCCTCGTGCTTGGCATCGCTCTTGCTTGTGTGGCCATCGGAGACAAACACCATGCGTACCCTGACCCTGATGAGCGCCCTGATCTTGCCCCTCACCCTGGCCGCCTGCGGCAGCCCGGACTGCCCGGAGCCCGAGCCCTTTCCAATGACCACCTTCGAGGTCTCCGAAGAGCTGCTGGCCGACCTGGAGGCGGCCTTTGACCTGGAGCGCAGCGAGCTGCCCTGCGAGGCGGTGTGCGACTTTGTGTACGAGGACGAGGGCGGCGGTGAGAACCTGGACGCCAGCGCCTGCGAGTTGACCTTGGAGGACCCAAGCGAGGACCCCCAGGCCATCGTCGGACAGGTCGAGTGCGAAGGCGAGACCGTAACGGAGTGTGATTAGGCTGCGCTTGGGAAGGAGTGTCACAAGATGCTCCAACCTTTCGCTCTCTGAGCGGTAGAATGGGCGCCTGAACCCGGAAGGCCTGAATGTCCCTGCTCCTGCTGCTCTCGCTCGCTTGCCGAACCAAGGACGTAAACGTCGACACTGGGGCTCTGGTCGATACGGGCACCTTCGTGGACGAAGACGGCGATGGCGTGGGTGCGGCCTTGGACTGCGACGATGCCAACGCGGCCATCTTCCCCGGCGCAGAGGAGATCTGCGATGGCCTGGACAACAACTGCGATGGCGTGGTCGACACCGACGCTGTGGATGCGGAGACCTGGTACATCGACTCGGACGGCGATGGCTTTGGCAGCGGCTCTGGGACCACAGCATGCCAGGCCCCCTTCGGCACGGTCTCCAGCGAGGGGGACTGCGATGACGGCGACACCGCCTACTACCCAGGCGCCCCAGAAGACGACTGCACGGACCCCAACGACTACAACTGCGATGGCTCCGTTGGCTATGAGGATGCAGACGGGGACGGCTACGCGGCTTGTGAGGAGTGTGATGATGCCAACGTCAACGTCTCTCCCGATGCTGAGGAGTTCTGTGACGGCATCGACAACGACTGCAACGGCTTTGTCGACGAGGACAGCGCGGTCGACGCCAGCACCTGGTACGCCGACACAGACTCCGACGGCTACGGCGACCCGGACAACACCGCTCCCGGCTGCGAGGCCCCCAGCGGCTACTTGGACAACGACCAGGACTGCGATGACAGCACGGCAGACATCAACCCCGGCGCGACCGAGCTGTGCAACAGCCTGGACGATGACTGCAACGGCGCCGTGGACGACGACGCGGCCGACGCGCTGTCTTGGTACACCGACGCCGACGCCGACAGCTACGGAAACCCCGACAGCAGCGTTCGGGACTGCACTCAGCCCACAGGCTCGGTGGCCGACGCCACGGACTGTGATGACGGGGACGCGGCCATCAACCCGGCCGGCAGCGAGGTCTGCAACACCCAGGACGATGACTGCGACTCCATCGTGGACGAGGAGGCCTCGGATGCGGCCACTTGGTACAGCGATGCCGACGCCGACGGCTATGGCGACGCCGCCAGCACGGTCGAGGCCTGCACCCAGCCTTCCGGCGCCGTGGGCAACGCCCTGGACTGCGATGACGCCAGCAGTGCTGTGAGTCCTGGGGCCACAGAGCTCTGCAACAGCATCGACGATGACTGCGATGGCACCGTGGACAACGACGATGCCGCCGACGCCAGCACCTGGTACATCGACTACGACTCCGATGGCTACGGCAGCAGCAGCTACACCACCACGGCCTGCGACCAGCCCAGCGGCTGGGTCAGCGACAGCAGCGACTGTCTGGACACGGACGCCAGCGTCAATCCTGCCGGCTCAGAGGTCTGCAACAGCCTGGACGATGACTGCGATGGCAGCGTCGACAACGGCGCCTCTGACGCCTCCGACTGGTACCCGGACTCGGACTGCGACGGCTACGGCGATGACAGCGCGTCGGCTACCACCCAGTGCGAGGCACCCAGCGGCTATGTCGACGACAACACGGACTGCGACGATGCAGATGCAGTGGTCAATGTCTCCGCCTACGAGGTCTGCGACTCTGCCGACACCGACTGTGATGGCTCGGTGGACAACGACTGCAGCGACCCCACCATCATCGGCAGTCCGACGGGTGGCTCCGCGGTCGAGAGCCCTGTGCAGGAGGGCGCCTGCGCCCTGATCGGCGAGCTGAGCACCGGCCTGAACACCCACGATTCCACCAATCTGGCCTCCTTCATGACCTCGCTTGAGGGACTCTCCTCGACCTACGCGGTGAGCGAGACGGCCAGTGAGCTGGACTACTCCAACCGCTGCGGTACGGACTACTCGGCCTCGGCCGGAAACTACAGCCCGACCAACTCCTGGCCCTCGTCCATCAGCACCGACTCCGAGGGTGCCGGTCGCTTCCGTGGCTATCTAAACATCGGCTGTGATGACCCCCTGAGCTACACCATCGGCCTGATGGGCAACGATGCGCTGAGCTTGAGCATCGAGGGCAGCACCATCATGACCGTCAACTGGCTCGATGGGCAGTGGAAGAAGTTCCGCTACATCACCTTCCCAGAGCCGGGGCTCTACGCCTTTGAGGTGCAGTGGAGCACCAACAACAACTGCGCCATCGACCCCTTCGAGCTGGTCTGGGCCGAGGGCTTTGTCAGCGGCTACGACGACTACGACACCATGTGCGCAGGGGCGAGCTGCACCTATGGCACGGGGGTAAATGTGCCGGGCTTCGCGGTGCTCTCGGGGGATTCTCTGATTCAGTCCACCACTGGGGCCGCCACTTCCTGTACTCAGTGTGCAACAACGGCAGATTGCTCGGGAACTGAGAGCTGCAACAGCGCAGGAATCTGCGAGTAGCCCCACGCCAGCTGCACCTTCACTGGCGGCTGTTGGCTCTCCGGGGCATGATCCAAGTGGCAGGAGCCGGCTCAGCTCGGCAAGAAGGAGACCCCAATGTTGTTGTTCACCTTGGCCGGATGCTGGATTGGCGGCGCTGCCATTCTGGGTGGCAGCCTGAACAACGACTTTGTCGTGGACTCGGACACGGGCTGGGAGCAGCCAGCCTGCGCTTGGGTCATGGACTACACGCCAGCGACCCGAGAGGTGGTTGACGCAGCGGGTGTGGAGATTCAGGTCCAGATCGACGGAGACTTCGACGGAACGGGCTCCATCATCGGCGTGGAGACCGAGCTCGAAGAGCTCAACGACGTGGTCACCATCCGGCCCACGGAGTCCTTGCTGGCCAACACCACCTACACCTGGTGGTTGGACACCGGCTGCCAGTATGTGGAGAGCACCTTCACCACGAGCCCCTATGGAGGCGAGCTGACCTTGACCCAGGAGGAGCTCGGCGCTCTGTCCTATGACTTTGTCATGCTCAGCCAGTCCACCATGGTGGTCCCGAGCACCCAGGACTCCAGCCTAGAGGACCTGCTGCGCGGCTGGATCTGGGGCCGAGGTCAGATGGACGCCGAAGGAACCCTGACCCTGGGCCAGGTGGCCAATGGTGCTCAGGACACCTGCGCGAGCACCCAGCAGCTCCAAGGCTTCTTCAACTACCCCGAACCCCAAGTAAGCTGGACCGGTCGCCACATCTCCCTGGCCACGGACCTTGGCGCTCTGGACATGGAAGAGCTGCGCATCGACGCCACCATCGCTCCTGACGGCTCCAGCTTGGGTCACGTGGCCCTGTCCGGTTTGATTGGGGCCAGTCAACTGAGCGCCTACTACGAGTTGGACTACTGCGAGAGTGTCGCGAGCGCCGGTGTGCGCTGCGTGGGCTGCGAGGACCCCCAAGGCTGCGTTCGCGTGCGCATCGAAGATGCAAGCGGTCGTCAGAAGGACGGTGGCGTAGAGGCCATCGAAGAGGACTTCTGCCACGCGCTCTGCGAGGAGAACAGCGAGGAGTGCGAGCTGGAGTAGGGCCACGTGCGTCCCTTGGGCGCGGAGGCGGGTTTGAGGCGTCTCGGGACCCTCTTGGACCCAAGCCCTAGGAGTTCAAGCGCCGAAAGAGATGTCGTGACCATTGCGGCCCCCACCGGTCCATGGTCTACCTTCACCTCCCCCTCGGTGGACCCATGCTCCCTCTCGTGCTCCCTCTCGTTGCTCTGCTCTCCGCCCCTGCAGGCGCTGTAGAGCCGCACTTCTCCTACCCAAAGCTGGTCTCCGCCAATGGATACGGCGTGGCCGTGTTCAACGCGGGCCACAGCTCTGGGGCCCTGGTCGACACATTCTCGGACCACCTGTACCAGCAGTACAGCCCAGAAGATCAGCCCGTACGCGACTTGATGTACGACTCCGCCTTTGGTCTGCGGATCAACGGCAGCGGCCAGTGGCTCAACAGCGCCAGCGATTACGGCATGGAGACGGGTACGGGCTTGATGTGGGCGGACCGCACCCAAGGCGACCTGAGCATCACCGAGTGGGCCTTTGTTCCCATGGGCATGGACGCCCCGGTGTTGGTGCAGATCCTCCAAGTAGAGAACACGGGCAGCAGCAGCGCGGAGCTCTCCCTCTTCTCCCTGCACAACCTGCTCGTCGGCGACACCAGCAACGAGAACGAGTACATCCAGCCGCGAGGAGAGGGCCTCTACGTCGCCGGACAGAACAGCAGCTTGGGCTTTGATCTGGTCCCACTGACATCGCCCACTCGCCGAGACTGCTCCCCAAACGACCCCTACTACGCGGTTCAGCAGGGATGGGATCTGGACGCCTGCGAAGGCTCCTCCGGCGATGACCGCATCGGCGCCTTCCAATGGGACAAGACCCTGGCCCCCGGCGAGGTCACCACGGTCGGTGTGGTCATGGCCTTCTCCAGCGGCTGGGGCGACCAGAGCAGCGCGGTGAGCGACTACATCGCATCACGCAGCGCCACCGAGCTCATCCAGTCCGAGCGGGACTTTTGGACGTCCTGGCACGCCGAGGGCCAAGCCCCCGCCGGGCTCAGTGAGGAGGAGCGCCAAGTCTACCTCCAGGCCCTGGCCTTTCTGAAGATGGGCCAAGTTCGGGAAGAAGGGGACGCCTTCGGTCAGGTGCTCGCCAGCCTGCCGCTCTCGGCCCCGGTCGGCGCCTTCCAGCACATCTGGAACATCGCCTGGGTGCGTGACGGCGCCTACGGAATCCGCGGTCTGAGCGCCGCCGGTCACCACCAGGAGGCCCGGGACGCCTTGGCCTTCCAGATCCAGCCCGGCAAGACCGGTGAGTGGACCTCCTATGTGGGGGGAATGGACCACGCCCTGAGCATCTGTCGCATCTACGGCAACGGCCAAGAGTGGACCGATGTGGATCAGGACGGCCCCAACGTCGAGTTCGACAACTTCGGGCTCTACCTCTGGTCCGCTGGCATGTACGTCAAGGATGCCGACGACACGTCCTTTGTCGAGCAACACAGCGAAGCGCTCTTCGACCAGACCGCCGATGTCCTCGTTCGACTCATCGAGCCCACCACCGGTCTCATCGCGCCGGACTCCTCCATCTGGGAAGAGCACTGGAATGGGAACCAGAAGCACTTCACCTACACCTCCACTTGGGCGGTGCGCGGCCTGCGTGAAGCGGCTCAGATGGCCGAGCGGGTAGGGGACCCCAGAGCGCAAGAGTACCGGGACAACGCCGACGCTCTGGCGCTGGCCATCGCAGACCAGCTGCTCACCCAGGACGGGGTCTTGGCTGGCAACTTGGAGGAGCTGCAGAACGGGGATCCCGCCCTGGACTTGGCCGCCGTGGATGCCTTCAACAACGGCACACTGGACCCGCGCTCCGATGCCTTCGAGACCAGCTACGACGCCTGGGATGCCGGTCTGCGGGTGCCCCATGGCCGCGGCTTCATGCGCAACGACGACGGGGACCTCTACGACAGCTACGAGTGGCTGATGATCGACCTGCGGGTCGCTGAATCGCTGCGCCGGGCCTGCCGCTATGACGAGGCCGCCGCCCTCGAGGACTGGATCACCGCCCAAGCCCAGGCCAACAACCTGATTGTCCCGGAGCTCTTTGATCCCAACAACGGCGACTTTGCCGGCCCGGCACCCATGATGGGCTTTGGCTCGGGGCTTTACGCCCTACAGATGCACACCCGCGACCAACTGGGCGAGGAGTGCGCGGACTTGGACACCGGGAACCCCGATACCGGCGGCCCTTACGTGACCCAGCCAGATTGCGGTTGCACCGGCGGCGCGGCGGGCGGCTCATGGCTCTTTGGTCTGGCCACCTTGATGATGATGCGACGGAGGAGAAGCTGATGTTGTCTGTTCTTTTGATGAGTCAGTTGGCCTGTGTCGATCCGGGCGCCTACGCCGAGCCCCCGGTCATTGAGACCCATGTGGACGACTGGCGCGACGAGGTCATCTATCAGATCCTCATCGACCGCTTCGCCAATGGCGATGTGAACAACGACTACAACGTCACACAGAATCCGGATGTGCTCGCCCGCTACATGGGCGGCGATTACCAGGGCGTCATCGACAACGTCGACTACCTGACGGATCTGGGTGTCACGACCGTGTGGATCTCACCAGTGGTGACCAACGTGGAAGAGGACGCCGATGTGGCCTCGTATCACGGATACTGGACCCAGGACTTTATGGGCGTAAACCCGCACTTTGGCGACATCGCCAAGCTGCGGGAGATGGTGGACGTGCTCCATGACAACGGCATTCTGGTCATCCTGGACATCGTCGTGAACCACATCGGGCAGCTCTTCTACTACGACATCAACCGCAACGGCGCGGCCGACAGCACAGTCTATGGCTCCGGCGCCAACGGGGACCCTCTGGAGATCATCTCGGAGTGGGATCCGGCCTACGACGAGCGCCGGGTGCAGGGCTGGACCAGCCTTGGCGAGAGCGGGGATGCGCCCATTGAGTGGGTCTACATGCCCGAGCTCAACCGCATGCCCCCCGAACCAGCACAGTTCCACAACCCCGACTGGTACAACCGCCGCGGCAGGGTCACCGACTGGAACCAGCGAGACCAGGTCGAGCGCGGGGACTTTCCTGGCGGTCTCAAGGACTTGGATACGACCAACCCCGCCGTGCAGCAGGCCCTCATCGAGGTCTTCACCTACTGGATCACCACCGCGGACCTGGACGGATTCCGCATCGACACCCTCAAGCATGTGGAGAACGACTTCTGGAACACCTTCGCGCCGGCCATTCGCCAGAACGCGGCTGCGGCGGGAAAAGAGAAGTTCCTGATGTTTGGCGAGGCCTTTGACGGCAGCGACCCGCTCATCGGCAGCTATACCTGCGACACCATGACGGACAAGCTGGGCAACTATCCGTACCAGTCCAGCGATGGCCAGTTCGTGGGCTGCTCCCACAGCGACAACAGCGGCGGCGAGGACTACCAAGGCGTGGACTCGGTGTTCTACTTCTCACAGAAGTTCCAGGTCTTCGACGAGGTCTTTAAGTACAGTGGGCCCACCTCCAAGATCGAAGATCTGGTCGCTGTGCGCAGCCAGAACTACGGCGCGACGCCCAAGGTACGCGGGGCCGGTCATGCCCCTCAGGACATCCTGGTCAACTTCATCGACAACCATGACATCCCCCGGTTTCTCTACGACCAACCCAGCATTCCGGCTCTCAAGTCGGCCATCTTCTTCCTGCTGACGGAAGACGGCATCCCCTGCATCTACTACGGAACCGAACAGGGCTTCTTCGGCGGCAATGACCCCGCCAACCGCGAGCCGATGTGGGAGAGCAACTTTGACAGGGACGGGGACCTGTTTGTGCACACGCAGGCGCTCATTTCCCTGCGCAAGGAGCTAGAGCCTCTCAGGCGAGGGGACTTCAACACCCGCTGGGCCAGCGACCGCACAGGCTCAGAGGAAGACGCCGGTATCTACGCCTTTGAGCGGGCCACCGAGACCGAGGTCGCCTTGGTCGTGCTCAACGTCAACGATGACCACAGCTCTCACACCGCCTTCGAGGGCAACGGAATGCCCGTCACTTTTCCGCCTGGGACCACCCTTGTCGAAGTGTGGCCGGTGGGCAGTGAGCGCACTTTTACGGTCGCCGGTGACGGGACCGTGGTGGTGGATGTGGTGCCGCGCGGTGGCAGTGTGTTGGTGGTGCGCTGAGGGGACGCTGGCTCAGCGCGCCAGGTCAACGGACCCCCTCGCACTTGGGTTTTACTGACGTGATCACTCCTGTTGAGCCTACTCGCACTCGCCCCTGAACCTGCTGGCTGCGTTGCTCAACACTCGACGGGCTGGCGCACGCCTTCGGTCTCGCGCCTTCCCAGCGGGCCCAGGTTCTTCGCGCCAGCAGGATCAACAGTTCGGATCACGTCAGTAGGCTGCTGTGCAGCCACCGCGTTTCCCGGCTTCTGACAACAAGCGTGTTTGGTTGCATCGACAACTCGATGTCCACCAACATCACCTGGGCGCTGTGCATGACCGCCCACGTACTCTCGGACTCTCCGTCTCTATAGTAGGGCACGACGAGCGCTGCGCCAATCCGGAACTGTGTGGCGTCGGTTTGTACTGAAGCTGTCGTGACGAAGAGCCCCCGCTCGGTATTCAGCTGCTCACACAGGGTGGCGGCTTGATCTGTGTTGGTCTTTGCGCCAGAGAGCTCGGCTTTGGGGAAGGCCTCAAGACAGTCCTGTGTGGAGAAGAGCGCCCAGGCATCCCGGCTGAAGTACCACCTGTCGTAGTCCGCGAAGACCGTGCTCGACTCGGTGAGTGCCCGCACGGCAGCGATGCACTGACCGGTGTTCAGGGGCTGTGCTTCTTCCCGAGGTGGTGCGTCCGAGGGCGGCGTCCGCGCGGCACAGGAGAGCAGGAGGGTGAAGAGAGGCGTCATCTGTCCAGAGGGTAGCAAAGCAGGTGGGCCTCAAGCTCTCACTGGTAGCCCTTCGCCTGCAAGCTGAACATGTGCGCGTAGCGGCCCTTTTTAGCCATGAGCTCGGCGTGGTCGCCCCGCTCGATGATGCGCCCGCCGTCGAGCACGACGATGTCGTCTGCCATGCGCACGGTGGAGAAGCGGTGGCTGATGAGGAGGGTCATTTGACCCTCGGCTTGGTCCGTGAGGCGCTGGAAGATCTCCGCCTCCGCCTCCGCGTCCATCGACGCGGTGGGCTCATCGAGCACCAGGATGTCGGCTTCATCCCGCATGAATGCTCGGGAGAGCGCGATCTTCTGCCACTGACCGACCGAGAGCTCTCGGCCGTTCTTGAACCAACTGCCCAGCTGGGTCTCATGACCTTGGGGCATGCCATCGATGAAGGGCTTGGCCATGCCCTTCTCCGCTGCGTGCATCAGGCGAGGCTCGTCGTCGATGTTCGGCACGTCTCCAACGCCGATGTTCTCGCCAACGGTCAGCTGGTAGTGCACAAAGTCCTGAAAGATGACCCCCAGTCTCTTCCGCAGCGCTTCGGGCTGCCAGTCCTCGAGTGGGGTGCCGTCCAGGCGGATCTGGCCCTCGGTGGGCTGGTAGAGCCGCGTGAGCAGCTTGATCAGCGTGGTCTTGCCGCTGCCGTTGTGGCCCACCAAGGCCAGACGTCGTCCGGGCTGTAGGTGCAGGTTCACGTCCGCAAGGGCAGGAGTGGAGGCCCCCGGGTAGGTAAATCCGACGCCTTCAAAGCGCATGCCGTCGCCTGGGTGGCTGCCCTGGGTGGCTGTGCCTTCATCGCTCTCGACGGGCATGTCCAAGAATGCGTAGAGGTTGGAGAGGTAGAGGTTGTCCTCGTACATGCCGCCGATGGCTTGGAGGATGGCCGAGAAGGCCCCTTGACCCTGCTTGAACACCATCAAGTACATGGTCATCTGGCCAAGGGTAATCAGGGTGGCCATCGCCGAGAGGGCCACCCAGATGTAGGCACCGTAGAGGGTGGCGGAGGAGAGCAGTCCCAAGCCGAAACCCCAGCCTCCACGCCTCAGAGTCAGGCTGCGGTCCTCCTTGTAGAGCTTGCGGAAGATGGTGTCGTAGCGCTCGACCAGCAGGGGACCCAGCTGCAGCAGCTTGACCTCTTTGGCGTAGTCCTCGCGGGCGATGACCACTTCCAGGTAGGACTGCTTGCGCTTCTCCGGGGAGCGCCACTTGAAGAGGCGAAAGGCTGCCCCGGAGAAGCGGGTCTCCGAGATGAAGGCGGGTACGGCCGCCACCGCGAGCAGCAGCACGGCCAGGGGAGAGTAGGCGGCAAGCAGCGCACCGAAAGAGGCCAAGGACAAGGCATTCTGTACCAGGCCAAAGCTGCGGCGCACCAGGGAGAGGGGGCGAGAGGAGGCCTCGCGTCGGGCCTGGGTCATGCGGTCGTAGAGCTCGGCGTCCTCGAAGTGCTCCAGCTCCAGGCTCTGGGCTTTGTCCAGAATCAGCATGTTGACCCGGTGACCCAGGAGCGCGCGCAGCAGGGACTGGGAGGTGTCCAGTCCCTTTCGGCAGGCCGCCAAGGAGACCACCAGCAGAGCCTCCAGGCCAATCCAAGCCAAGGTGGCCCGTTTGTCGTCCAGCAGCCCTGTATCGATGGTCTGTAGGACCGCATCTACGATCTGTGCGCCTACCCACGCGACCACCGGGGGCAGCAGACCGGCGATGAGGGTCAGACTCGCCAGGGCCACCGTCAGCTTGCGCGAGGTGGCCCAGACCAGCTCCAGGGCACGCCGGGTGTAGAGAAACACGCCGAGCGAGCGCCTGAGCAAGCCGACCTCTTCGGCCTGTGGTGCGGCCTTGCTTGCTGTCATGGGGCGGGGACCTCAGTCTCGAGCAAGCGGGAACGCTCACTTGGGGCATGGGACACCCTAGTCCCTCAGGGCGTCTGAACAACCCCCAGAGCCTCTGCATCCACCGTACTGGGCCAGAGGGTGTCGCGATTGGTCCAGGCCCCCTTGATCAGGGCGCCTTCCAGGTTTGCGCCCAGCAGGTTTGCACCGCGAAGGTCTGCATCGCGCAGGTCGGCGCCTTCCAATAGGGCACCTGGAAGCTCGGCTTCTCTCAGGTCTGCCTGTCGCAAATTGGCCCCTGACAAGTTCACGCCCATGGCCTTGATGGAGCGCAGGTTGGCCCCCTGGAAGTCCGCGTCTGTCAGGTCGGCATTGCGGAATCCAGCGCCTTCCATGTGCACATTGGCGGCGTCCAATTCCATCATTTTGGCGCCGTCGAAGACCCAGCCGTTGCCAAAGTGGGCGCCCTCCAGGTTCACGCCAACCATGCTGATCTTGGCGGCGTTCATGCGGTAGGGGAACTCGCCGTTGGTGAAGTCCTCTCCGTCTGCGACCCCCAGGGGACCCAAGGCGCCTTGCGGGGGAAGCGTGCCCCAGCGTGTGCCCTGCATCTCATTGGCCATGTCCATTCGGTTGAAGCGCGCGCCCTTGAAGCTGGCCCCCTCGGTGTTTGTGTCCACGTTGGCCTCAAACAGGTCCGCACCGTCAAACTTGGCCCCGTCCAAGAGCGCACCCGAGAGGTTGGCGGCCCGCAGGTTTGTGTTGCTCAGATCCGCGCCGCGCAGGTCTGCTCCCTGAAAGTTCACCTGCTCCAGGTCCGCGCCAGCCAAGTCTGCTTGCCGCAGGTTGGCCCCGCGCAGGTCCGCTCCCAAGAGAAAGGACTCGTGTAGATCCGCATGGGCCAGGTTTCGTCCGCGCAGGCTGCTCTTCTCGATGTGCATGGTGGAGCGCAGCTGCACGGCCGCGGTGTTGAAGCTGACGAACTGCACGGGCAGCTGTCCGAGCACGATCCCCAGGGCGATGAAGGCGACGGGCAGGGCGGAGATGCCGAGCTTGCGCTGCCGGTCCCGGCGCTTGATGGCGAGCTGCTCATGCAACCAAGTGTCGTTGTGGAGCACGCGCGAGGCCCGCAGAAACTGCCACTCATCGTCGCTGCGCAGCACCAGGTCATCTGCGTGGCGCTGGACCACGTCGAAGAAGACCACCGGCAGCAGGTCCTCTTCCAGCTTTCCGCCGCGCAGCCACACGTCAAAGGCCAGCTGGAACTTGTGTCTTGCCGCGTTCAGCTCGTCGTCGTCTTCGCCGTACTGTTGAATGCGCTGAATCAGAGACTCGTGTGCGATTCGGTAGCTGCGCTCTCCGGGGAAGCGAGAGTCGGAGTAGCCCTGCAGGATGCGCCAACGGGACTCCAGGGTGCGCAGGACCCTGCGGCGGCCCGCGACGTCTTGCACCCCGCGCAGCAGCTCGGACTCCGGCGCTGGGCGGCTGGTGGCCGAGCCGGGCAGGTGGGTCAGGGCGCGCAGGATTTCCTTGGCTTGGTTCTGATCTTGGTCCTCCAGGCCTTCGACGGCTTGGTCCAAGATCCGGGCCAGGATGCCCCGTGCGCCGCCCAGACCCTGTCGGTAGTGCTCCGTCGTGATGTAGACGGGGTCGCTGTCCTTGGCCAGCTCCCAGAGTCGGGAGCCCACCGCTTGAATGCGTGGGGCGACCTCGCCAGCGTCATCGGCGACCAGATCGCCGACGATCTCGTCCAAGAGACCCTCTTGGAAGGTGAAGGGCTGGTAGTCCACCTCCAAGCCCATTCGGCCCGGGCCTTCCAGCGCCTCGCGCGCGTCCTGGGGACTCAAGGGGGAGAGGGGCAGTGGACGCAGGACCTGGTCCAAGGGCAGCCCGTCGAGCACCCGCATCAGAGCGCCCAGGTAGTCCTCGCGCAGGCTCAGAATGAGCCGGACCTGGGTACCGGTGCGCAGCATCACGGAGAGGGCGTGGGCGAAGGCGTACTGCTCACTGGCCTCGCCGCCGGTAAAGAGCTCCTCGAACTGGTCCAGGAACAAGCAGATCGGACGGCCCAGGTGCTGGCTCAGCTGCTCAAATACCTGCTCTACAGGCAAGACCGGCGCGTTGAGGCTGTCACCGGAGGAGCTCCTGGAGATGAGGCGTTCTGCCTGTCCCTTCAGGTGTTCCAGTGGCTGCTGGCCGCCGCGTACCACCAGGATCTCGTAGCCCTGCTGGGCCAGGTAAGGCAGAACGCGGGCCGAGAGGAAGCTGGTCTTGCCCACCCCTGAGCGGCCGGTCAGGGCCACCATCGGCGTGCGGTCCGCATGCTCCCAGAGCTCCACGAAGCGCTTGGTGTCTGCCTCGCGACCGAAGAACAGGCCGCTGGTGCTCTCGGTGAAGGGGCTCAGGAAGCGGTATGGCTCGCCGGGACGCTTGATGGGCGGCGCCGGCCTTGGAGAGAGGGGACCGGGTGAGCGCTGCAGTGCGCTGAGCTCGGAGATGACCTCGGCCCAGGCGTTGGGGCGCTTGCCTGGGTCCTTCTCGAGCAGGCGATAGCAGAGCTCGATCAGTGCATCCGGGGTCTCCGGGGCCAGATGGGCCAGGGGAGGGGGCTCTTTGTGCACGTGGGCCTGGAGGTAGTCCTGGATGGTCTCCTCCTCGAAGGGCGCGCGGCCAGAGAGCAGCTCAAAGAGCATGCAGCCGAAAGCGTAGAGGTCGGCCCGGTGATCCACCCGCCAGCACAAGGCCTGCTCTGGGCTCATGTATCGGGGAGTCCCAACCAGGGCGCCCGGGCTTGTCAGGCGAGAGGCCGGCGGCTCGCCGAGGGTGTGGTGGCGGATCTCTTGAGCCGGTGTGGCCCGCAGGTCCTCGCTGGGTGTCGCGGCCAGGGGCACGTCCTGGCTGTGCAGGGGGCCCTCGCCGTCCCAGGTCTGGTCGGCGCTGTTGATCGAGTCGGCCGGGGCCATCGTCTCCAGGGAGTGGCGCAGGCGCGGGATCTGCTCCATGGAGTTGCGCAGAGCAGCGGGAATGTCCTCGGGCGGGGTGATGGGCGAGAGGCTCTGCTCTTGGAGGAAGGCCAGGCCGAAGTCCAAGATCTTGACCTGCTCCTCGCTCCCTTCTCCCAAGACGAAGATGTTCTCTGGCTTGAGATCCCGGTGGACCAGACCCACGCCCTGACCGGCGCCCATGCCACGCGCCATCTGCAGGGCCAAGTTGACCGCGCGGCCCCAAGGAACGGGGCCCTCGTTGCGCATCAGCTGGGCCAGGGTCACCCCTTCGAGCAGTTCCATGACCAGAAAGCGCGCCCCGCCCGGGCCTACGCCCACGTCAAAGACGGTGACCACGTTGGGGTGCTGCAGGCGGCAGGTGGTGCGCGCCTCTTGCTCAAAGCGCGCCACGACTTCGGGGCGAACCGTCAACTCTGGGCGTAGAAGCTTGATCGCGACGCGACGGTCCAAGGCCTTCTGGATGCCCTCGAAGACCTCGCCTACGCCGCCACGCCCAATGCGCGCGGTCAGCTCGTAGCGGTCATCGAGGTGGATCATCGGAGGGGGTCACAGTGCGGGGGGGAGCGGTCTTTGGCAGAGTGTAGCGGTGTGGTGGCTCTTGTCCCTTGCGTGCCGTCCTTCGGCGCCTCCGCTTCCCCAGGGTTCCTGGGTTCTACAGGCCGATCAGGCCCATGGTCAGCTGGTGGTGGACGAGAGCGGGTGTCGCATTGGGATTTGGACCTCAAGTCTCAGCACGGGGGGCGCGGGATTGCGCGCCTGTACTGCTCTGTACGATTCCAAGGCCACTTGGATTCAGGCTCCATTTCGCTCCGGCTCGGGGGAGGGGGAGGCAGTGCTCCGTTGGGATGGGCAGACCTTGATCATGCCCCTGGGGGCCCGCGAAGGAGAGTTTGAGCTGCGACTGGCGATGCAGCCCGGAGCGCTCACGGATGCAGAACGTCAGGGCTACGCGCAGCGATCGGAGACGGAGCTGCTGGCATGGGAAGATGCCTGGGCTGCCGGGCGTTTTCGGCTGCAATCTGATGAGACTCTGGTCGGAGAGATCCACTTCCAGGGCGATCTGCTTCCGGTGCTCGCCCTCTATGACCCCTCGTGGATGACCAGCGGCCTGATCCCCGCCAGCGAGGTCATGCTGGACGGCCCCGACTGGGTGCTGCGGTTGCCCATCATGCCCAGCCTGGATGGAGAGCTGGGGCTGCTGCGCATCAACCGGGTGCTCGCCCAGATGGTGGTGCCCTTCGGCCCGGAGCCCACCGCCGTAGATCGGGTCTTGGCCCTCGTTCCAGGCCCTGTCAGTCAGGAGGAGCGAGACGCCGCGGTGCAGGCGGCTTGGGTGGAGGGGGGGCGCCGGGAGAAGGAGCTTGTCCCTGCACTCTTGGCCCAGGCCTACAGCGAGAAGGCGTGTCCACTGCCGCTGCCCCAAGAGAGCGCGGCCCTGCTCGAGGGCTACAGCCTGACGGCCAGTCCGCTGCCCAAAGGCTGCGAGATCCTGGTGGAGCCCACCCAGGTACAGCACGGTCGACGCCTGAGCGCGCGCGTCGGTCCCCAGGGCGTGAGCGCGATGATTCTGCGTGAGCTGCCGCTGGATTTTGAGTACGCGGAGGACTAGCGGCTCTTTGGAAGCTGTCTGGCGGCTGTGCCCGGGATATGCGGCGCCCACCATGTCCCCAATCCTCATCCTGCTGGCCCTACCGCTCTTCTTCGTGGCGCTCTACGCCACCACCTTGGGCACGATCTACGGCCTGACCGGCTGGCCCCACGCCGCCAAGGTCATGCCAGCGCCCGAGGGCCTCAAGGGCCGCCGCTGCTGGGTGGCGCGCCTGCTCTTGGTGCGCATGAACGGGCTGCTCAAGCTGGGCTTCACCGAGGAGGGCGTGTATCTGCAGCTTCCCCGGTTGTGGCGTTTGAACGCCGGGAACATCCTGATTCCCTACCACCGTCTGGAGGGCATCGAGGTCGACGCTGGGCTCTTCGGCCCCATCGCGCGCATGGACATCGAGGGCTGGGGGAGTCTGCACATCCCCACCTGGGTGCTCGAGGAGTGGGAGGCCCGGGGCAAGCCCGGCTACAGGCCGGAGCGGGAAGACTGATACTCTCCGCAGCATGGCTACCCTGACCCTAAAGGGACTCCAGAAGTCCTACGACGAGACCCAGGTCCTCCAGCGCGTGGATCTGCAGGTCGCAGACGGCGAGTTCTTGGTGCTCGTCGGCCCATCTGGCTGTGGCAAGTCCACCTTGCTGCGCTGCATCGCCGGCCTGGAAGACATCAGCGATGGTGAGCTGCAGATCGACGGCAAGCGGGTCAACGACTTGCCGCCCAGAGACCGCGATGTGGCCATGGTCTTCCAGAGCTACGCCCTCTACCCGCACATGACGGTGCGGGAGAACATGTCCTTCGGGTTGGAGGTACGAAAGACCCCTCAGGCCGAGATCCGCGAGCGGGTGGACGCGGCGGCCGAGATGCTGGGACTGGAGGAGCTCATGGAGCGCCTGCCCAAGGCCATGTCAGGCGGCCAACGCCAGCGCGTCGCCATGGGGCGGGCCATCGTTCGTCGGCCAAAGGTCTTCCTCTTTGACGAGCCCCTCTCCAACCTGGACGCCTCTCTGCGTGGCCAGATGCGGGTGGAGCTCAAGCGCCTGCACCGCCAGCTCGACGCCACCATCGTCTATGTGACCCACGACCAGGTCGAGGCCCTGACGCTGGCGGATCGGATCCTGGTCCTCAACAGCGGCGTGGTGCAGCAGATCGGCACGCCGACCGACCTCTTTGACCACCCGGCCAACCGCTTCGTCGCCGGCTTCATCGGCTCGCCGTCGATGAACTTCTTGAAGGGGGAAGGGGACGGCGAGAGCATTCACGTCGGTCCTATCCGGGTCCCCAGCAGCCACTTGGGCCCAGTCAGCCTGGGCGTGCGCCCCAACGAAGTGCACATCGATCCCCAGGGCGCGCCCGCCACGATCGACGTCATCGAGCACCTGGGCTGGGAGCTGCACCTGCACCTACGCCTGGAGGATGGCCAAGAGCTAACGGCGCGCGTGGAGACCTCGGTGCTGCCCGATGCCCAAGCAGGCCAGGTGTTGAAGGTGTCTTTGGGCACGGTGCACCTCTTTGACGTGGAGAGCGGGCAGCGTCTTGAGGTGTGACCCAAGGCGCCACCACCGGTCTGCGTGAGCATGTGGCTCCTCCTCCCCGCCCTGACCCTCGCCCAGTCGGCTCCAGCTGAGTCCACTGAGCCCGTCGAGCTGAGCCTCTGGCACAGCTACCGTGGCGCCGAGCGAGAGGCACTGGAGCAGGTGCTCAGCGACTATGACGCGGCCCACCCTGAGCTGAAGATCACGCCTCTGGCGCTGCCCAGTGAGTCCTTCAACTCCAAGCTGGAAGCGGCCGCTCCCCGAGGAAACGGACCCGAGCTCTTCATCGCGGCCAGCGAGCGCATCGGGAGCTGGTCGGCCTCGGGCATCATCGCGCCCCTGGAGCTGGAGGCCGAGGACTTCCATCCGGTCACGGTCGCCGGGGTGCAGTGGCAGGACCAGAGCTGGGGCATCCCTCTGGCCAGCAAGTGCGTGGCCCTGTTCTACGACCCACTGCAGGTGGCCCAGCCGCCCCAAAGCACCAACGCGCTGCTCCAGATCGCCCAAGAGCAGCGCCGGGGAGAGGGGCAAAACCAGCACTACGGTCTGGCCTACGAGGCCGCCTCCGCCTACTTCAACGCGGCGTGGCTGCACGGCTTTGGGGGCGGGATCTTCCGAGAGGGAGAGCTTGACCTCGACAGCGCCGAGAACGCCGCTGCGATGTCCTTTGTGGCTGGCTTGATCGAGGACGACCTGCTGCCCCAAGAGCCCACCGGTGCTCTGGTCACCCAGCTCTTCAACAGCGGCCAGGCCGCGATGGTGCTCTCGGGCCCTTGGATGTTGGGGGAGATTGAGCCTAGCAAGGAGTTCAGGGTCGCCCCGCTGCCGGAGATCTCGGCCACTGGCAACCCCGCCGCGCCCTATGTCACGGTCGAGGCCACCTTCGTCTCAGCCCACGCCCTGCACCCCGAGCTGGCCTTGGCCCTCGCTGAGCACTTGGCCAGCCCTGAGGCCGCAACCACGCGCGCGCTTCAAGGCCGCCAGGTGGTCGCCACCGAGTCGGTCTGGTCTCAGGCAGAGCTGGCCAACGACCCCATCTTGAGCGCCTTCCGAGCCCAAGCCGACCGCGGCGTGCCCATGCCGCTGAACCCGGAGATGGGGGCCAGCTGGGAGCCGATGGCCCGTGCCTGGCGCAGGGTCTTGCGCGGCGCGATGACCCCCGAGCAGGCTCTTGCTGCGGCACAGACAGAGCTGGAGATCGTCACCCGCCCACCGCCGCCCGAGGTGGACTGGCGGCCCTATGCTGTGGTGCTGGGGCTGGTGCTCTTGGGCGCCCTGGCCTGGTTCATCAAGGCCCTGTTCTCCGCCCGCACCGCCGTCGCCAAGTGGCGCTTTGCCTACGCCTACATCGCCCCCGCGGCCCTGGCGATGGGCGCTCTGGTCTTGCTGCCCTTCATCGTTGGCGCCGGCGTCTCCCTCTTCGCGCACTCCGACGGCAGCTTCACCTTTGTCGGCGTGCAGCACTACCTGGACATCGCTCTGGCCCGAGACTGGGCCATCACCTCACCCCAGAGCTTCTGGTTCACCCTGGCGGTGACCGTGCTCTGGACCGTGGCCAACGTGCTCTTGCATGTGGGCATCGGGGTCGGGCTGGCGATGTTGCTGCGGGAGCCCTGGGTGCGCATGCGGGGCGTCTTCCGCGTGCTGCTGATTCTGCCTTGGGCCATCCCGAACTACATCACGGCGTTGATCTGGAAGGGCATGTTCCACCGGCAGTTTGGCGCTATCAACGGCCTGCTTACGGCCTTGGGCGCGGAGCCGGTGAGCTGGTTCGGCGGCTTCTGGACGGCCTTCGCCGCCAACCTGACCACCAACACCTGGCTGGGCTTCCCCTTCATGATGGTGGTCACTCTGGGGGCCCTTCAGTCCATCCCGAGGGACCTGGAGGCGGCCGCGGAGGTGGACGGCGCCAACGGCTGGCAGCGCTTCCGGCACATCACCTTGCCGCTGCTCAAGCCCGCCCTGCTCCCGGCCGTCATCCTGGGCAGCGTGTGGACCTTCAACATGTTCAACGTGATCTACCTGGTCTCCGGCGGAGAGCCCGACGGCAGCACCGAGATCCTGGTCTCCGAGGCCTACCGCTGGGCCTTCACCCGCCAGCACCAGTACGGCTACGCCTCGGCCTATGCCGTGATGATCTTTGGGGTCTTGCTGCTCTACTCTCGGGCCATGAACCGCATCGCCGGCAAGAAGGTTCTATGACGGGAGCAACGCCGTGAAGCGCCAAGTCTCCATCTGGCGTTTGGTCGCCACACACCTGCTCCTGGTCGTGGTCACCTTGGCCGTGCTCTACCCGGTGCTCTGGGTGCTGGACATGGCCCTGACCCCTGGGCAGGCCTTCGCCATGGACCCCATTCCTTGGCCCAGCAACCCCAGCCTGGAACACTTCGAGCGGGTCATCTCTACAACCACCTCCGATGGCCGCTGGCTCTTCTGGCGGCAGCTGCTCAACTCGCTGATTGTCGCGGGGGCAACCAGTGTTCTGGGGATCACGTTGGCGGCGACCGCTGGCTACGCCATGAGCCGCTGGGCCTTTCCTGGTCGGGACGTGGGCATGGGGCTCTTCTTGATCACCCAGATGTTCCCCGGCGTGGTCATGGCTGTGCCGCTCTACATCCTGCTGGACGAGCTGCACATGCTCGACTCCATGGTGGGCTTGGCGCTGGTCTACGCCACCACCTCGGTGCCCTTCTGCACCTGGAATCTCAAGGGCTACTTCGACACCCTGCCCGTGGACCTCGAGGAGGCCGCCCGCATGGACGGCGCCTCTCGTTGGACCACCTTCTGGCGGATCCTCCTGCCCCTCTCCAAGCCAGCGCTGGTCGTCACAGGTCTGTTCTCCTTCATGACCGCTTGGAATGAGTTCATTTTGGCGGCGACCTTCTTGGGCAAAGAGGAGGCCTTCACCCTGCCTGTGGTCCTCAACGGCTACGTCGGGGACTTTGGCACCGATTGGGGCAGCTTCGCCGCTGCAGCCATCCTGGTGTCCCTGCCGGTGATGGGCTTGTTTTTCGCCCTTCAACGCCAGCTCGTCGAGGGGCTCACAGCCGGCTCCGTCAAGGGCTGATATATTTGGGGGATGAAGACGAAAACTTGGATCATTGGGGCCCTGTCGACCGCTGCTTTGGGCATGGCTGGTTTGGCCATCGCACAAGAAACGCTCCCCTCGGTCGAGGCCATGGAGACCCAGTGCGAGGACGGTGACGCCCAGTCCTGCCTGCACTTGGGCGATGCCTGGCACCTGCGCCGTGGTGTGGAGCGTTGGGACGACTCACGCGCTGTCACCGCCTACGAGAAGGGCTGCGAGTTGGGCTCAGAGTTGGCTTGTGCCCGCTTGGCCCACCGCCTCCAGTACGGGGAAGGGGTCAAAGCGGATCGCGCCCGGGCCTTCAGCCTGTACCAGAGCGCCTGCGATGCCGAGATCCCCTACGCCTGCACCGGCTTGGGCACCTTCTACGAGCGCGGCTGGGAGGTCGACAAGGACCTGGAGCTGGGCACCAGCTTCTACCAGAAGAGCTGTGAGCGCGGCGATGCCCGTGGCTGCTCTGCGCTGGGCGACTCCTACCTGGACGGCACCGGAATCGAAGAGGACCCCGCCTACGCGATGATCTACTTCAACCGGGCCTGCGATGCGGGCTGGGGACCGGCCTGTGCCCGACTGGGCGAGGTCTACAGGCTGGGGGAGGGCGTCGACGCCGACCCCGCCAAGGCCTTCGCCTCCTTCGGAAAGGGCTGCTCTCTCGGAGACCCCCAGGCGTGCCTCTGGGAGCTCCAGGCGCTCCAAGAGGGCCTGGGTGTGAGCGCGGACCAGGACAAAGCGCGCACCGGCTTGGAGGAGATCTGCGAGGCCGGTGGACGCAGCGCCTGCCTTCAGCTGGCCTCGGTTCTGCAGGCCGGTGACTGGGGGGCCGAGGAGGACCCAGAGCAGGCGCGCTCGCTCTACGAGCAAGGCTGCCAAGAGGACGACCCCTACTCCTGCGGCCAGAAGGCCAACATGATGTACGTCGGGGAAGGCGGGGACGAGGACAAAGAGGGTGCCCTGAAGATCTGGCGAAAGGCCTGCGCAGACGAGGACGGCTTGAGCTGTTTGGCGCTGGGAAACCTGAGCTGGAACGGGGATATTGAAGGCGGCCTGGCCCAGGCCTGCGACCACTACGAGGAGAGCTGCAGCGCCGAGTGGGGCCGAGGCTGCTTGGAGCTGGGCATCTGTTACGAGTACGGCGATGGCCGCCCCAAGAACACCCCAAAGGCCACCCGCCAGTACGAGGCCGCCTGCGAGCTGGGCCTGGGCCAGGGCTGTGCCTTTGCGGGCAACATGTACGCCTGGGGTGTCGGGGTGGATCAAGACCCTGTTCAAGCCGCCAAGCTGTATCAGACAGGCTGCGAGGAGATGGGCTCCACAGCCTCCTGCATCGCCTGGGGCACCACCTACGAGGCGGGCATTGGGGTGGAGATGGACGTGCAACGGGCTGTAGAGCTCTACGCTGGGGCCTGCGAGAGCGGCGATCTGGATGGCTGCGTCTCCGAGGGCGTGGTCTACGTGCTCGGCGGCTTGGGAGAGTCGGACTACGGCACCGCCGCCGATCGCTTCGGCCAAGCCTGTGATGCTGGGTACGGCCGCGGCTGCACCTATCTGGGGGCCTTGCACTTGCAGGGGCAGGGCGTGAGCCTGGATCAAGCCCAGGGAGCAGAGTTGGTCCAGCAGGGCTGCACTCTGGGCCACAGCGATGGCTGCTTGCACGCCGGCTATCTCTTTGTTGAAGGGACCGGCGTGAAGCGGAACAAGCGCACGGCCTACAGCTTCTTCGAGCAGGGCTGCGCCAGCGGAAACATGGAGTCCTGCATGGCCATGAACAGCTCTTGGCGAAGCCTGAAGCGTCAGGTGCGCTGATCCAATAGGGGATGGATGCACCCGGAGGTCCCATGTCCCTTGACCAGCTCCCTCTCTCTGACTGGAGCCTGAGCCACCTCTCTGCGGTCGTCGCCATCGACTCCGCCAGCGATGAGAGTTCCGAGAGCGTGCCCACCACGCCCGGGCAGACGGTGCTCGCCGACTTCCTCGTTGGCTTCTTCTCCGAGCTGGGCATCGGGAGCGTCGAGCGGGACGGATTCTCCAACGTCATCTTCTCCGTTCCAGGCCGCGGCCGCGGCGCCGACAAGTCCCCTGTGGCGCTGATGATTCACCTCGACACCGCGCGAGGAACCCACGCTATCCAGGACCTTCAGGTCACCCGCGCCTGGGACGGCAGCGCTCTGCGCTTTGCCAAGAACCCGGACATCCAGGTCAGCACCCAGGTCTACCCAAGCCTGGCGGCCTACAAGGGCCACGACATCGTCCATGGCCCCGGCGATGCCCCCTTTGGTTTGGACGACAAGCTGGGTCTGACCCACGCCATGACCCTCTTCAAGGTCCTGGCCAAGCAGCCCGAGCTGGAGCACCCCCCGCTGATCTTCGTGGGCCGACCCGATGAAGAGGTGGGCAGAGAGGAAGCCCTTCACGCTGTCGCCGAACTCCTCGCGCAGCGCGGCGTGAAGCTGGGCTACACCCTGGACGGCTTGGACCCCTACGAGGTCAACGTCGAGAACTTCGACGCAGCCGGCGCATGGGTGCGCTTCGTAGGCGACGGCAGCATTCCGGAAGGCCAAGGATTTACCTTGCGTTTGGGTGGCGTGAACACCCACGGGGCGACCGCCAAGGCCGAAGGCCACCGCTCCGCACTGCGCTTCGCAGCGGAGATTCGGGCCCTCTGTCAGGACCGGGGTGTGCAGGCACGTTTTGTGGGCTTTGAGTCCGACGCGGAGCGGGACTGCGATGCCACCTGCTTGCTGGTGGTGCAGTCCGGACATTCCGATGCCCTCTGGGAGGTTGTGCGCGAGGTGGTGCGCCCGCACATGCCGCGCGGTGCCTCCATGGAGCTGGCGATGGGAGGAGACGCGCCTCCTGAGCGCGGCGTAGATCAGGCCCTGGGCTGGGTGCATGACTTCTACGGCAGCGATCCAGGCTTCGTGCTCGCCGCCGAGGACAGCGAGGGCCGGCAGGGCTACACCGCCGCCTACCGTCTGCGGCCTGGCGAAGGCGGCGTTCGCGTGGACCTGCGTATCCGAGACTTCAGCGAAGAGGGCCGCAAGGCCCGCGTGGCGCACATCGAGCAGCACGTCGGCGAGCTGCCCTGGGAGTGGCGCCTTCAGTACGACAACATGGGGCCAGCGTTGGCGGACTGTCCTCGTTTGAGCGAAGCTGCGCTGGCAGCCTCCAAGTCGGCCGGGGTTCAGAGCGTCGTCCAGCCCATTCGCGGCGGAACGGGCATCGACCCCTTCCTAAACAAGGGGCTGCGCATCGCCAACTTGGGCACCGGCTACTTCGCGCCGGAGTCCGAGAAGGAGCTCACCAGCCTGCAGTTCATGGCTGGCCACGTGCGCTGGCTGGTCGCGCTCATGGCCGAGCTGAGCTGAGCTACCGATGGGGGGCTACGCGGCCCACCCCGTGCGGTTGCTGCCCTTGATGCGCTCTAGCTCCTTCTGTGCTTTGGCGTGCAGGGACTCTGCCGTGGGGTTGTCGATGTCATCGATGCAGATGCCCACCAAGGTCGCGCTGATTCGAGCGCGCTTGCCCTTGTGGTCCACCTTGGCCATCTCTACGGCGGCCCGCAGGCGCTCGGCAGCCAGTCGGGCTTTGGGGGTGTTTCGGTTCCACAGCACGACGGCGAACTCATCTCCGCCCACGCGGGCGCCAAAGTCCCGCTCATCGCAGACCTTCTCGATCATTTTGCCGATGGACTGCAGGATGGCATCGCCGGTGTCCATGCCGTGGCAGGCGTTCTGCTCATCGAGCATGTCGACGTCCAGGAGCAGCAGACTCAAGGCGCCTGGGCGTCCTGCGGCCTGGTCGATCTCGCGTTGTAGGCGCTCGAGGTAGCGCTGGCGGTTGAGCAGACCCGTCAGCGAGTCCTCTCCGCGAAGGGTCATCAGGCGGCCCTTGAGCTCCTCGATCTGCTCTTTGGCCTGCTTGGCTTCCCGACGGTGGCCGTCGATGAGCTTCATGAGCTGCTCACGAGACATCTCATCGAAGTTGTCGTCGTGTTGGCTCAGAATGGTCTGTAGAGCCGGCTGCTCTGGAGCCGGCATGCCAAGGAGCCAGCCGGCCTCGACCACGCGCTCGCTCAGTGCGGAGATCATGCCGTAGACGAGATCCGGGTCGATGTCCAAGCGCTCTTTGAGCACGACCTTGGCGACCGAGAGCGCCTCTGCTGGCTCTGAGGAGGTGTAGACCTCGGCCATCAGATCCGCGCAGCGCGCCATATCCGAGGCCATCTCGCCGCCTTCGTCATGGTGGGCCAGCACGGGGCCGCTGATCTCGGTGGGCAGGCCCCAGCGGCGGGAGACGGACTTGAATCCCTGGATGTGGTTGGCGCCCAGGTACTCCTTCTCTTTGTAGATGCGGCTCTCGCCGGTTGACGAGCGTAGGCCGTCCAGCCAGATCACGCGGGTGCTGTCCTGGCAGATCAGATCGACGCGCCCAAGCTCCAGGCACATGCCGATGGCGGCAGCGTGCTCTTCAGTGATGGCCCCGGTGTTGCGCGCCAAGATCATCATCGCCGCGCTGCGCCTGAGGGCGTCTTCATAGATCGAGGAGATGGCGTCCGGGTCGATCTCGGCCCGGTTGATGGCGTTGGCGGCGGCGACCCAGGCAGCGACGCTGCCGACGGACTTGGAGCCCAGCAGCAGTGTGGCGCGGGCCGCTGTCGTGATCTCGCTGCCAGCGCTCTGTTTTTTGGAGACGAACTGGAGTAGCACCGTGCTCAAAGCATCGTTTTCCTGAACGCGTCGGGCAAGCTCTTGGGCGGAACAGTCGCGTGACCATGCATAGCGAATGGTCTCCAAGAGCTTGGACGGGGGACTCGGCAGCATCCTGACTCCTCTTCGGTCTTGCAGCACTCATCGGCGCCCTTGGCCCAGCGTTGAGGAAAACCGGCGCCAGCGCGAATTTGCATGGCTGACTTTTGTTCCTAAAGTGCGCGGCCCGCGGTCCGATGGCGTGCCCAGCGAAAGGAGTCAGCACCGTGAACAGCATCGCCGCCCTGATGAAGCGGGCCCGCGGTCAGTCAGACATTGTTCTGGCTTTTGCCGGGCTGATGCTCCTGGGCATCATGGTCGTGCCCATGCCCAGTTGGCTGCTGGACATGCTCTTGGCGACCAGCTTTGCTGTGGCGATCTTGGTCTTCCTGACCACACTGAGCGTCAAGAAAGCCCTCGATCTCTCGGTGTTTCCCAGCCTTCTCCTGGTCACGACGCTCTTCCGTCTCTCACTGAACGTCGCCAGCACCCGCCTGATCTTGCTCTCAAGCGCCGACGGAACCGCCTCCGCCGGACGAATCATCGAGGCCTTTGGCCAGGTGGTCGTGGGCGGCAACTTCATGGTGGGCTTTGTCGTCTTCGTGATCCTGGTGATCATCAACTTCATGGTCATCAACAAGGGCGCCGGACGGGTGGCCGAGGTCAGCGCGCGCTTTGCCTTGGACGCCATGCCCGGCAAGCAGATGGCCATCGACGCCGAGCTCAACGCGGGCATGATCGATGAGGCCCAGGCCAAGTTCCGCCGCGCCGAGGTGGCCCGCGAGGCCAACTTCTTCGGCTCCATGGACGGCGCCAGCAAGTTCATCAAGGGCGACGCCATCGCCGGCATCGTCATCACTCTGGTCAACGTGCTCGGGGGCATCTTCATCGGGGTCATCCAGAACGACATGGCCTTGGGCGATGCGGTCCAGACCTACACCCTGCTGACCATCGGCGATGGCCTGGTCGGACAGATCCCCGCGCTGATCATCTCCGCGGCCGCCGGTCTGCTGGTGACCCGGGTCCCGGACCTGCAGGACTCCCGGCTGGACGACCAGTTCTCCAACCAACTCTTCTCCTCCCCACGCACCTTCACGATGTTGGCCGTTGCCTTGGGCGGGTTTGCGATGATCCCCGGGTTGCGCATTCCCTTCGCCCTCTTGGGTGGGGTGGTGGGCATCATCGCCTACCAACTCAAGAACAACCCCAGCACCGAGGACGAGGCCACCCAAGAAGGGGATCCAGAGAAGGCCGCCAAGCCCCTGGGCCCCGAAGACATGCTCGCCATCGAGCCATTGGCCGTCGAGATCGGCCTGGACCTTCTGTATTTGGTGGACGAGAAGAAGGGCGGGACTTTGGTGGAGAGCATCCAGCGCCTGCGAAACCAGTTCGCACAGGATCTGGGAATCGTCGTGCCCAGCGTTCACCTGCGGGACGACGCCAAGCTGCAGGGCGGCACCTATGTCATCCGCCTGCGCGGAGAGGAGATCGGCCGCGGCAAGGTCTACCCCCGCCAACACCTGGCCATGGGCGCAGGCGAGGTCAAAGGAAAGCTGCGCGGCGTGAAGACCACCGATCCGGTCTATGGCATGCCGGCCTACTGGATCCAGGGCAAGCATGTCTTGGGCGCCAGAGCCAAGGGCTACACCGTCGTGGACGTGCCGGCCGTGCTCAGCACCCACCTCTCCGAGCTCCTGCAACTCCACGCGCACGAGCTCTATTCCCCGCAGCAGCTGGCAAAGACCCTGGACCGCATCGGCGAGTACAGCCCCAAGCTTGTCGAGGACCTGATCCCCGGCACCCTGAGCCGCTCTCAGGTCCTTCGCGTGATGCGGAACTTGCTCCAAGAGGGCATCTCTGTGCGCGACGTAGAGACCATCCTGGAGGCGCTGGCCGACAGCGCCGAACGCACCAAGGATCCGGAGATCCTCACGGAGTTTGTGCGACAGCGCATGGCCCGTCACATCACCCGTCGAATCAGCGATGAGGAGGGTGTGGTTCATGTGCTCGCTCTGGCCTCGGACACGCAGCGCGCGCTCAGCGAGTGCTTCAGCGGAGAAGGGGGCAGGCCACAGCTCAACCTGGACGAGGTCAAGACGGCCCGCATCGTCCAGTCCGTCAAGGCGGCCACCGAGTCCTGGGCTGGCATCTCGGAGCTGGTGGTACTCACACCACCGCTGATGCGCAGTCCGCTTCGCCGAATCCTCAGCTTGTACCTGCCAAGAGTCACGGTGATCTCCCCAATGGAGATCCTCCCGGCGACACGCTTAAGCACGGTGGAGCAGATCCGTCTGAAGCCAGCCGCCAAGGCTGGATAGTCTGCGCCTCTTGTCACATGAGACTGCGTTTTTGTCTCAAGTTGGCGGCCCGGGGGGCGATTTGAGGACACCAGCGGGAGACCCCTTCTCGCAACCCTTCTTGGAGGTCCGGTGCTTCGTACAGCTGCCCGCAACGCATACGTGCAACAGAGTGAACGCCGCATCGACGGCATGACACGCAACGAGGCCTGTGTTCACTTTCAAGGGAAGGTATCACTGCTGGCCAGGCGCCTCTCGGAGCGCCTCCCCGATGACAGCGCCCTGGCCCTTGGGGACCTGATCTCCTACGGCGCCATCGGTCTGCTGGAGGCCTTTGACCGCTTCGATGGGTCCAGGAACATCCAGTTCAGCACCTATGCTGAGTACCGCATCCGTGGCGCCATGCTGGATGCACTGCGCGCTGGAGACAGCTTCTCCCGTCGCCGCCGTCAGCTCGCCCGCCGGGTGGACGACGCGGTCAGCGTCTTGCGCAAGCGCGAGGGCCGCCAGCCCGAGCCCCAAGAGGTCGCTACCCACCTGGGTGTGAGCCTGGAGGAGTACTGGGTGGCGGTTGAGCGGGTCGCACCCCATTCCCACCTCTCGCTGGATGCGCAGGTAGGAGACGATGAGGGCCGCAGCCTGGCTGAGCAGCTCTTCGACCCAGAGGCCGCGCTGCCTGATCACGCCATGGACGTGGACTGGCTGCGTGACGAGCTGGCTGACGCCATCGGCGAGCTGCCAGAGCGGGAGCGTCACTGCGTGATGATGTACTACGGAAAGGAGCTCTCTCTTGCAGAGATCGCCGCTGTCTACGAGGTCACCGCCTCCCGCATCTCACAGATTCTGAGCAAGGCCCGCGGGAGCCTGCGCAAGAAGCTGGATCGCCGCCTGGATGACGAAGACCTTGGGTTGCTGGGATGAGCCGCGACCTCTACACCGGCTACCACGGCGCGATGACCGCTTGGCGACAGATGGAGGTGGTCTCCAACAATGTCGCGAACGTGGGCACCCACGGCTTTAAGTCTCAGGACGTCCAGTTCATCGTGGACGACAACGAGAACGACGGCTCGCTGGCCCCCACCCGGGCCGCCATCTCGGACATCCGCATCGACATGCGCGAAGGTCAACTCGAGGCCACCGGGAACAAGAACCACGTCGCCGTTCATGGCGAGGGCTGGTTTGTGGTCCAAGGGGGCCAAGAAGAGCTGCTCACGCGCAACGGAAACCTGAGCATTCAGGCCGACGGCAGCATGCTGGCCGCGGGCCTTCCCTTGATGGGGGAGAGCGGCCCACTGCGCATCGAGCCCACCTTGCCCTTCACCATCGACCAGAAGGGTCAAGTGATGCAAGAGGGGGAGCCTGTCGGCAAGATTCGCTTGGCGATGGCGGACGACTTGGAGCCCCTGGGCGCCAGCACCTACCGAGCGGTGGGCGGCTTGCGCGAGGCCAGTGGAAGCATCGAACAAGGGCACCTGGAGCGTTCCAACGTGGACCCAATGGAGGCGATGGTCGACCTGATCATGGCCAGCCGACACCTGGAGATCGCACAGAAGGCCCTCCAGGCCAGTGAAGAGATGGATCGAAACGCAGCACGAAATGGGAGTCCCAAGTGAAAGCCCTGTACACCGCCGCGACCGGCATGAGCGCGCAGCAGACCCAGCTCGACAACATCGCGAACAACCTCGCGAATGTGAACACCACCGGCTACAAACGCAGCTCGGTGGCCTTTCAGGATCTCTACTACCAAGAGGTCACTGGTGGTGGCGTCCAAGGCGACGCCCAAGGCGTGGTCCAGGTGGGCAGCGGCACCAAGGTGGTGGGCAACTACCGCAACCACAGTATGGGTGACTTGGTCGGGACCGGAGTGGAGACCGACGTCGCCATCCAAGGAAAGGGCTTCTTCAAGGTCATCGATGAGACAGGGCAGGAGTTCTACACCCGAGATGGTTCCTTTCAGCGCAGCGCTGATGGACAGCTGATGACCGTTGGCGGACTGCTCGTTCAGGGCGTCGGTGCGATCTCTCCAGACTCCGGGGGAATCGTCATTGGCTCCGACGGCGAGGTCTCTGAGACCATGTCTAACGGCACCATCCAGTCTCTGGGCATGTTGGAGATCATGGACTTTGTGAATCCCGCAGGCCTGAACGCCATAGGCGGAAACCTGTATCAAGAGACCGCCTCTTCCGGAACGCCCCAGTTCGTCCGTCTTGGTGTGGGTGCAACTCAGCTCGGCCAGGGAATGCGCGAGGCCTCCAACGTCGATGTGGCCGTTGAGCTCATCGAGATGATTCAGGCCCAGCGCAGCTTTGAGCTGACAAGCAAGGTCATCCAAGCCAGCGATGAGGCACTTCAGACCACAGCAAACCTCAAGCGCTAATGTTCTGGTTCCTGACATCACTTGTTTACGCAGGCGACGCCCAAGCTCCGGACTCCCACCTAAGAGTCTCTCAGTCCCTGGTGGTCTACGCCCAAGAGCGCTGCGAGGCAGACTCGGTAGTGCTCGACACTCTGGGTTTGGCCTGGAGCGTGGATCTCCAGCCGGGCCAGATGCTCTACTGGAGCGGCGATGCCTGCAGGCAGGACCCCGTTCTGCACCTGTCTGTGTTCGAAGGGGGCAAGTTCTCCGGCCGCTATTCGCTCCACCCTGTCATGCGGGTGGAGCGCTGGGGCCTGGTTGCGACCCATCCCGCCACACGAGGCCAGGATCTGCAGACCGAGAAGGCGCTGGTGCCGGTGTGGACCGCGAGAGCTGGCACGGAGCAGGGCGAGCCCATCGCTACCCGATCCATCTCCGCTGGCGAGCCGGTGAACGTCAACAACGCGGCCTTTGGCGCTGAGCGTCTGGCCGGTGATCCAGTGCTGATCTCGGTCACTCGGGGAAGCGTTTCGCTGGTAACCGACGGCGAACTCATGGCCGATGCCGCTGTGGGGCAACGCGTCCAGGTCAAGAACCTCCAGTCCGGTCAGGTCGTCGAAGGCGTCTTGGGCCCGGACGGTCGTGTCTCCATTCACTGATTTAGGAGTTCCTCATGTCGACCTTGTTCTTGCTGGCCTGGATGGCTCAAGAGGCACCACCCCAGGGGGAGGCCGAGCCTCAGAAGACCGAAGAAGCTGCGGACAATCTGGCCTCGAATGTGGTTGAGGGGCAGGGATCTGTGGTGGACGTTGGGCCGGAGCAGGCGGAAGTTGCTGTGGCGGAGCGCGTTTCTAATAGAGCGCCGGACTTCAACCTCGAGGGCAATAACACCGGGGCCAGCCTCTACTCGACCGCGGAGAACCGCTGGAATCGGCATCAGGTAGGCAGCTTGGTGACGGTCATGGTGGCAGACGACCTGACCACTAGCGTGACCGCCGACACCGTCGCTGGGCAGACATCGAATTCCGATGCCCGAGTCGGAGCACTGCTAGGTGTCACGACCTCCATTCTTGGAAACAACCCCAACATGCTGGAGTTGGAGGATGGCGAGATTGGGGTGAAGGGTGGAAGCAGCAATGAGTTTAGTGGAAACGGAACCACAAGTCGTCAGAACAACCTGCAAGGCAGCTTGACCTGTACGGTTGTTGAAGTGCTGCCGAACGGCAACCTGGTGTTGGAGGGAAACAAGACCATCACGGTAAATGGGGAGACACAGATCTTGGTGGTGCACGGAATCGCGCGGCCGCTCGACGTGAAGGGCGACAACACCATCGAGTCAAAGTTCCTGGCCAACCCGACGATTCAGGTGACGGGCAGTGGTTCTGTGGACGATAAGCAACACCCAGGACTCGGTAATCGTTTCCTTAGTCGCTTTTGGCCATTTTAGGCTAAACGATGGCGGGTTCCGTCCGATGGCGGGTACGGAGGCAATGAAATGCTCGCTCTGCTACTCGCCCTGTCCAGTTCGCCCGCACACGGCGCCCGCGTCAAAGACCTCGGCTACCTCTATGGTACCGACCCCGCAAAGTTGGCCGGTATTGGCATTGTTGTCGGTCTGAATGGCACCGGGGATTCACCGCGAAGTGAAGCGGCCATCAACACACTGGTCGACGAGATGCAGGCGCTGGGTCGGCCCATCACCGCGGCCGACTTGATGTCAAAGAACATCGCCTTGGTCTATGTGCATGCGGAGCTCCCGGTTGATGCCAGGACAAATACGCGTATGGACATCACCGTCTCGACGGTCGCGGACTGCAAGTCCTTGCAGAATGGTGTGCTGATGGACACTGAGCTGTTCTCTGTAGGAGGCGTCACTGAGGCCTTCGCCATCGCCAGCGGTCCGCTGTCCACGGGCAGTGTCTCTGCCAGCGGGGGAGGGGACTCCAGCACCCGAAACCACCCCACGGTCGCTAGCAGTCCCGGGGGGGCTCAGGTCGTTCGCCCCCATCCGCTATATGTAGAGACGCGTGCGGCTGTTCAGGTGGAATACATCTTGGACAACCCGGACTACACAACAATGAGTCGCTTGAGCGAGGCCGTTGAGCGTTCCTTTGGCGCTGGGGTTGCCTACCCGCGTGACTCACGCAGTCTCTTGCTGGTCATACCCGAGGAATATGATGGGCAGTTCGTCAACTTCATGGCTCGCCTTGAACAGGTCGACGTCCTCGTCGACTCTGTGGCCCGAGTCGTCATTAACGAGCGTACCGGAACAGTTGTCGTTGGCGGAAACGTCAGCATCCAGCCCGTCGCCATCGCTCACGGCAACCTGCTCATCGAAGTCAGCGCAGACAACCAGGTCGCAGAAGGCGCTGAGATGTACGTCGGGGAAGCCCCAACGCCTGTTGTTGTTCAGAACGCCGAGATCCGAGTCACCGAAGAAGGTGGACAGCTCTCAGTCGTCGAAGGCGGGACCATCGAAGACCTGGTCGACGCCCTCAACGCCATGGGCATGAAGCCCCGCGACCTGGTGACCATCCTGCAAGCCATTGACGCCGCTGGCGCTCTGGATGGGGAGCTGGTGATTCAGTGAGCGTTGGCAAGCTGGATGGCCTGACCGGGGCCCCGCTGGACCGCAGCAAGAGCCCCAAGCGGCTCCTGCAGGAGCAGTTCGCGCGGGTCATGGTGCAGGAACTTCGGTCCAGCTTGCCGGAGGAAGCCATGGGTGGACCCTTCGGGGACGCCTTTGGCAGCGTCTTTGACGACGCCATGGCCAAGGCCATCGTCGACGGCGGTGGAATGGAGATCAACTGGGGGGTTCAGGACAGCCAGCGCATGGCCAACCCCCTTCCGGAAGGGGCCCGGGTCAGCAGCGCCTTTGGCATGCGTGAGGCCCATCCCATTCACGGAGACCGGCGCATGCATGAGGGCGTGGACCTCGCAGCACCGAGAGGGTCGGAGATTGGAGCTGTGAAGGCTGGCACGGTCTTGCGCGTGCAGCGTAGCGAGACTGGATACGGCAACCAGGTCCTGGTGGACCATGGCGAGGGCATGGTCTCCCGATACGCCCATTGCCAGGACATCTTTGTGGCTGCGGGCCAAGAGATCGAGGCCGGTCAACTTCTGGGAACCGTTGGGACCAGCGGCGACAGCACCGGGCCCCACTTGCACCTTGAAGTGCGCATCGATGGCCAAGCTGTCGATCCTTTATCCTACATGCCGCAGGGCAGTGTCGAGGAATCGGATCACGATCTCCACCGCTAAAGCGGAAAGATCTAAAGGTGGGGAGAGCCCGTCCGATGCGGGGAAGGAATCCAAGGCTCAGGCCATCCGGAGGACCCCATGAAGATCGACGCCCTCTCCAATGTCTACGCACTCCGTCCAATGGCTCGCACGAGCCGCGCGGCGCAAGCGCCATCTGGCGGACCCGCGTCCGTAGGCCTCTCGGGACAGGCGGACTGGGTCCGTGGGCTTCAGTCCCAGGGAGAGCTGGAGTCCGCTCCACGCGCTGATGTCATCGCAGAGATGAAGGCGGCCTTGGCAGACGGAAGCTTCGAGTCCAGCGTGGACATGCGAGCGGTGGTCGATGGCCTCTTGGGGGAGCTGTGAGCTACCAAGACTTGGTGGCCAGATTGCTCGCCGCCACGGAAGACCAGCTCGTCGCAGCCAAAGCCCTGGACACAGCCGCGCTGAATCAAGCGACCCAAGACCGGGCCGATCTGCTCTTCGAGCTGGAAGTAGAGCTCCAGGAGGGGGTGCCCGAAGAGGAGCGCGCCGCCCTGAGGCCAATGGTCGAGCAGCTCATGCTGCTCGAGAAGCGCGTAGAGGTGGTCATCTCGCTGGTCAACGGCAGCCTGGATCAGATCCTGAGCTACGACGAGCCGACCTACGCTCCTCGCCGGGCCGGCTGAGCCGTGGGCATCCTCTCCACGCTGAGCTCGGCACGCAGCGGCCTGAATGCGGCCAGCGTGGCCTTGGATGCTGCATCCAACAACGTCTCGAACGCCTCGACCGATGGATACTCCAGACGCTCCGTGCGCCTGACGAGCTCCGACCCCATTCAGGTAGGCAGCAACTGGCGGGGGACCGGGGTCAGCGTCGCTGGGGTCGACCGCGCCCACGATGTCTTCGTGAACCGCCAGCTCATCGCCAGCGCTGGCAACCAGGCTGAAGCGGAGAGTGAGTACGAGGTCTTGCTGCTCAGCGAGTCTTGGTTCAACGACGTGGAGATCGACGGCCTGCCCACCATGCTGCAAGGGGTCTACGACTCCCTGACGCAGGCGACCCAGGATCCGGCCGACGAGACTCTGCGTCGGGCGGTCGCCAACAACAGCGTCGCCTTTGCTACCAGCGTCTCTCGCACTGCTGTGAGCTTGGTGGACCTGCAATCTCAGGTGCAAGACCGCATGAGCGGGGAGCTCTCCGAGGCCAATCAACGCATCCAGAACATCGCCGATCTGAACCGAGCGGTCATCGCCTCCCAGGGAAATGCGGCGGACTTGCTGGATCAGCGTGACATGGAGATCGGCATGCTGGCCCAACAGCTCGGAGTCGACTTTCACATCGAAGACGACGGCTCTGCGACGGTGCTGCTTGGGGGGCACACCCTCGTCAATGGCATTGAAGGACGCGAGCTGAGCGTTGAGCACGGGGTAGGAGAGAGCAAGATCTACCTTGGGGTCGACAGCGGGCGAACCCAGGTCAGCAATGAGGTGGGCGGGTCTTTGGGCGGTATCGGCACCGCGCTCTCTCGGATCGAGGGCTACCTGGACGACATGGATCTCTTCGTCGAGGAGCTCTCCAATCAGTTCAATGACCAGCACGCCTTGGGCTTTGACAGCACGGGGGCGGCCGGGCAGGAGTGGTTTCAGGTCGCCGGCGGCGGAGCCCACCTGTCCGAGAGCTTCACCTTCAACTCCTCACTGCTCGATGACCCCAGCCTCTTTGCCTTTGCATCGGACGCCAGCGCCTCTGCTGGAGATGGCGGAAACCTGCGGGTCATGATTGAGATGGAGACGGACGATGCCTTCTCCGCTTCGATGAGTGGGGAGGAGACTCTGCTCAACCTGCTCTCCGAAGTGGGAGAGGACGCTGCGACGGCCAAGCGGGTGGCATCGCAGCAGAGTGTCGTGCTCACCGATCTGCAGGGACTGCGCGACGCCATCTCCGGTGTAGACCTAGATGAGGAGGCGGCCAACCTCATCGAATTCCAGGCCAGCTACCAAGCCGCAGCCAAAGTCTTGCGCACCAGCTCCGAGCTCTTTGACACCCTGATGCAGGCAGTGCGATGAACGTCTACCGAACCACACAGGGCTCTATGAGCCGCTTGCTGACCACAACAGCTGGCCGCCTAAACAGCGAGATCCGCAGAGTGGAGACTCAGGCAATTACCGGCTTGAAGCTCTCTCGGCCCAGCGACGGTCCTGCCGAAGTAGCCAGCGCCCTCAAGCTCCAGGGCCTGATTGCGGACCAAGGCGAGTACGAGGACAACATCACCCGTGCGTTGAGCTTTCACTCCCGGGCCGATGACGCGCTCGCTCAGGCGGGTGAGATTTTCAAGCGTGCCAAGGAGATCTCCGTCGCCGGTGCCTCGGAGAGCTACGATGGGACCTCACGTGCGGCCATGGCTGTAGAGGTCGCCGCTCTGGTCGAGAGTCTGAGCGCAGTGGCCAATACGCGAATCGGGGAGAGATACATTTTCTCTGGCGATGCTTACGATGCGCCCGCCTTTGACGCCAGCCTCGCCTACCAAGGGGGGGCCGAGACGCCAGAGACCCAGATCGCAGCGAGCCAGTGGACTCAGACCGGTATGGACGGATCCGAGGTCTTCCAAGGCGCCGTCGACTCCTTTGCGACTCTGCAGGATGTAGAGGCCGCCTTGCTGGCAGACGACCCCGCCACCGTCTCGGCGCTGCTCTCAGACCTTGATGCAGCCTTTACGCAGCTGACCAGCTGGAGACAGCGGGTCGGAAACGAAGAGCGCATGACCTTGGATGCAGAAGAGACCGCTGGAAATGTCTCCGCCATCTTAACGGGTGAGTTCAACAACCTGGTACAGATCGACGAGGCGGCGACCTACACACGTCTCAGCGAGCTCCAGCAGAGCTACAATGCTGCGATGACTGTGGGGGCAGCCTCCTCCAGTGGTCGGCTCTTCGACCTCCTGTAGCGTCTTCTGTCTCATCAAAAAGCCAGCCTTCGGGCTGGCTTTTTTGTGTTTATGGTGTACTGGCGGAAGGCTTGCCCAAAAACTTTATGGGGGGATCGCACTTTTCGCTAAACAACCTGCCCTTCCTGTGCCGAGAGGTATCACATGAGGACGCAAGGTTTCTGAGAAAAACCGGGCGGCTTCTAAACCGACGACGACAGACGACGCTTAGGAGACCCCACAATGGCACTTGTAGTCAACACGAATACTGCATCCAACAATGCAATCAACAACCTCAACCGGAACACCCGTTCGCTCTCGAGCAGCTTCCGCAAGATCAGTTCTGGTCTGCGGGTAAGCAAGGCAGCAGACGACGCAGCCGGACTGGCAGTGGCAGAGAACCTGGAGGCCGCGAGTCGCTCGGCCAAGGTCGCCATGCGGAACACCAACGACGGCATCAGCATCATCTCCACCGCAGAGGGTGCGGCAAACGAGGTGGGCAGCATCCTCAAGCGTATGCGAGAGCTGGCCGTCCAGTCCAGTTCCGAGACCTTGGACGATGACGAGCGCGCATACATCCAAGACGAGTTCACCGAGCTCACCTCGGAAGTTGACCGCATCTCGGCCGTTACCGAGTTCAACGGTCTGCAGCTCTCCGATGGCAGCGACACCCAGCTGCAGGTTCAGGTGGGCGTGGACAACTCGGCCGATGACCGCATCACCATCACCCTGGGTGACCTGACCGCATCCACCTTGGGTGTCGACACCGGCTCCGTGGACCTGTCCTCTTCCGGTGCCGCTCAGACGGCCATCGACACCATCGATACCGCCATCGACAGCGTCTCCAGCTACCGTTCCAAGTTCGGTGCGGTCGAGAACCGCCTGAACTCGGCGCTGAACAACCTGGAGAATTACACGGAGAACCTGCAGTCCGCAGAGTCACAGATTCGAGATGCTGACTTTGCCTACGAGACGGCGGAGATGTCGAAGAACCAAATCATGCAGCAGGCGAGTACTTCCGTTCTGGCCCAGGCCAAGACAGTGAGTCAGGGTGCTTTGAACCTCATCGGTTAGCACCGTCGCCTTAGCGGCCCAAGCGGGAGTCTCCAGAGATGGAGGCTCCCGCTTTTGCGTTTGGGTGCGATCTCTCTCCGTCTCAAGTTGCTGAAATTCGGTGCCTTTAGGGAATGTGATCTTTTTCTGGCCTGGGGGGTAATGGGTTTCGCAGCCTCTTCCGATCATTGGTGTAAGGCCCGACACGACTTCGCGGACGTGGGCTGAGAACACAGTAGAGGAGAACAAACTCATGGCTTTGACCGTCAACACCAACGTCTCGGCTCTCCAGGCCGGCAGCGCATTGAACAAGAACAGCCGCGCCCTCGGCAACAGCTTCCGTAAGCTCTCCAGTGGCTTGCGCATTAGCAAGGCTGCGGACGACGCAGCCGGCCTGGCCGTTGCTGAGAACCTTGAGGCCACCAGCCGTTCGGCGAACGTCGCCATGCGCAACACCAACGATGGCATCTCGCTCATCTCCACCGCTGAGGGCGCCACCCAAGAGGTCGGCAACATCCTCAAGCGCATGCGTGAGTTGGCCGTCCAGTCCAGCTCGGAGACCCTGGACGACGACGAGCGCGCATACATCCAGGACGAGTTCACCGAGCTGACCTCGGAAGTGGACCGCATCGCCAATGTCACCGAGTTCAACGGGGTTGCGCTCACGGATGGCGTGGACACCCAGATTGATGTGCAGGTAGGAACCGACGGTTCGGCCGACTCCCGCATCACCGTCACTCTGGGCGACTTGACCGCCTCTACCTTGGGCGTGGACACCGGATCTGTGGACCTGTCTACTTCCGGTGGTGCACAGACGGCCATCGACACCATCGATACCGCCATCGACAGCGTCTCGGCCTCCCGCTCTAAGTATGGTGCTGTCGAGAACCGTCTGAACTCGGCGCTCAACAACTTGGAGACCTACTCCACCAACCTCCAGTCCGCAGAGTCCAGCATTCGAGACGCAGACTTTGCCTTCGAGACCGCAGAGATGACCAAGAACCAAATCATGCAGCAGGCGAGCACCTCCATTCTTGCCCAAGCCAAGGGAATGGGCTCCGCCGCCGCGCAGCTCATCTGAGAGACGGTTCTTTTCAACCCGCCCGGGGCTCATTGATTGGGTCCCGGGCGTTTTGGCTTCAACTGTTCGCCTTCGGATCCGTTGAGGCAACCAAGCCCAAGTCGGGCCCAGCGTTCCTTTGGAGGACATATGCCACTCTCCCTAGATGGGATCAACTCGGGGCTCGATACAAGCGCCCTGATTGGGTCCTTGGTGGCGGTGGCCGGTGCGCCAGGTGCCCAGCTCACAGAAGATCAGGACGATGCTCGGGATACGCTGGAAGCAGTAGGGGAGTTTAAGACCAAGCTCGCCGCGCTACAGACCAGCCTTGAGGACTTGGCTGACCCCGAGGTCTTCGGCGAGTACGCGCTCTCCCAGTCGGATGACACAGCCTTCTTGGCCTCGGTTGGGAACGAGGCGACCGCCGGTACCTACGAGATCGAGGTCACCGAGCTGGCCAAGGCCGAGATGGAGGTCAGCCAGGGCTTCGCAGAGAAGAGTGACACGGGGGTGCTCTCTACCGGAACGTTGAGCGTGACCGTCGCGGGAGTCACCACCGACTTGGACTTCGACGCCGAGGTCACCCTGAGCTCAATGGCGACCGCCTTGGACGAGGTGGACGGCATCTCCGCATTCGTGCTTGATACAGGTGATGCGAGCACTCCGTACAAGCTCGTCGTTCTTGGTGGGGACACCGGCGCCGACAACAGCATCTCCTTCGATACAAGCGCCCTGACTGGCGGTACCACACCGACCTTTACGGAACAGGTGAGCGCACAGAACGCGGAAGTGAGCGTCAACGGGATTGGGATCTCCTCGGCGGACAACACCCTGGAGGATGTGATTCCCGGGATGGACCTGGACCTGACCCAGCAAACCACGGACCCGGTCACCGTGACAATCAACCGTGATGACGCGGCCATCATGGACAAGATCGAAGCCTTCGTGGACGCCTGGAACGATGTACGCGTCTTCCATGGCGCCAGCAGCGACTATGACCCGGAGACAGGCAGCAAAGGTGCGCTCTACAACGAGGGCACGACGCGCGGTATCCTGGACACCCTGGGCCTCAAGATCGTGACCCCGGCCGGGGAGTCCTCGAGCGGGGAAGACCTGAGCTTCTCTCTCTTGGGAATCAGCACAACGCAGACGGGCAACTTGGAGCTGGACCGAGAGGCCCTGCAAGACATGCTCGACTCGGACTACGACTTCGTCTCTGAGGTCTTTTCTGCTGAAGATGGGCCTGGCGTGACTCTGTCTACGCTGATGGACGACACCTACTTGGGCACCGACGGCTTCCTAAAGAACAAGGAAGACTCCTTGGAAGGCACCATCGAGGATCTGGAGGACAGCATCGCCAGCTTCGAGACCCGCCTGGAGTCATACGAGGAACGCCTGCGCGAGAAGTTCACCAACATGGAGGTGGCTCTGGGCCAACTCCAATCCACTCAGAGCTACTTGAGCGCCTTGATTGGTGGCACCTCAAGCTGATTCATTTTCTTGGAGGCCTGAATGCGAGGCTTGAATGCGTATCAAAGTGCCAGGGTAGAGACGGCGAGCCCATCGGCTGTCCTGGTGATGCTGATGGAGACCGCAGTGCTCAAGCTGGAGAGCGCGTGTGAGAGGGATCCCTCGGACCACAGCGGCTTTCAGGGAGACCTGCACCACGTGCGAAGCATCTACTTCGAGCTGATCGCAGCCTTGGACGACGCCTCCTCCCCAGAGCTCTGCGCCCAGCTGCGCAACCTCTATACGTGGTGCGTTCGTGAGCTCATGGCCGCAGGACGCACCCGTGACATGGCCAAACTGCAGGCCGTCAAGCGGGTCACCAAAACCCTGCAAGAGGCCTGGCAAGAGGCGGTGGAGCAGAACACCTTGTGAGCTTGAATGCGCTGCTGGAGGAGGTGCAGTCTCTGCGCACTGCCCTTGGGGGCCAAGGCCCGCTGGATCCTGAACGCTTTGTTCGTTTGGATGCACAGGTTCGCGCCCAGGCTGCCCAGTTCACGCGATCTGAGCTGCAGGCCCTCTTCAACGCGATGGGGGCCCTGGAAGAGCTCGCCCAACAAGAGCACCGTGGAGCGCAGCGCGAGCTCTCCAAGCTGGGTGGGGACAGACGAGCGGTGCGAGGCTACGGCTGCCTCCGGTCTAGCTCTCAGGGACAACGGATCTCGAAGAAGGCTTAGAGACTCGCTGGCGCTTACGGACCTAGTCCGAGCTGTAAATCGTACTGGCGCGAAGAACCTGGGGCTTCTGGCAAGGCGTGCGGCGTCCCGTCGAGCGGCGAGCAACGCCGCCAGAAGGTTCAGGGGCAGGTGCCAGTACAATCAACAGGCGTGATCAACTCAGTATTTTGCCCCAAGGCCTAAAGAGTCCGCCGCAGTGTCCGATGGCCGGACATGAAAGCAGCCCACTACCGCGTGCGTGCACGCCTGGATCTGGCCCTTCTCCCAGTTGGTGGGACAACCGAAGCTGTGATGGCGCCGGTGATGGCGCGCAAGCTCGCCGGCGAGGCCCGCAACTCTGTGGAGCGGCTCTCTCCCACCCGTGATCGCCGCGTGCGTGAAGCCCTTGAGCGGGTCTTGGACGCCGTCGAGGTGTTGGAGCGCGAGATGGAGTGGGTCTGGCGCCGCCAGCTCAACGCCAGCCGGGGAATGGTGCTCCAGCCCACCTGGGTTCACCTGACGCCAAGCGGCGTCCTCTTGGAGGGCGCGTATGAGCCGGGGGAAGGGATGCTTCAGCTTGGCATTGTGCTCGCTGGGAACTGGCGTCTACTGGCGCTGCCTGTGACGGTTGAGGCCCAAGGGAGCGGGAGCTTTCTGCGGCTGCACGATCTGAGAGAAGAGGACGGCGACACCCTTGCCGCACTGGTCCTGGACCTCGAGAGAAAGGAGCGTCGCCGTGAGCGTTCTCAGCCTGCTTAGTGTGCTCAGTGTGGCGCAGGCCCAAGAGCTGCCCGTCGACCCCGAGGTGCCCGTGAGCCGCTCCCAGGCGGCCCAGGCCCAGGTGGAGGAGGAGGGGGTCAGCCTCGTCTTTCGGGGTCTTGGGGAGTCTTGGGACGACCCCTACTTGGAGCTCTGCTACAAGACGCAGCTCTTCATGGGCGGCGTTGGCATTCTGGTGCCGCTGCATCCGCACCTGCTCTTGGATCTCGAGGTGGGCTACTCCCGTCAGAGTGGCACCAGCTGGGTGAGCGAGCTCAACAAGCCAGGAGCGGACGCCACGGTCTTTCAGATGATTCCCGTCTCTGTGCTTGGTGAGCTTCGCCAGCCGCTCTCCGCGGGAGAGATCTTCGTGGGTGCGGGACCGAGCTTTGCGACCTTTCAAGAGGACCACCCCAGCTTTGAAGGGGAGGACGGAGTGCCACGCAGCAAGACCAGCGGTGTGAAGGTTGGTGCTGAGCTGCGCCTCGGCATCCGCCTCAAGACCCGCTACCAGCCGCAGGTTCTCCTTCCGCCGGCGCCCCAGCCTCTGGTTCAAGGGGTGGCCCTTGAGATCTATGCCGGCCGCCGCCTGCAGCGGGGCTCAACGCCTGGTTTTGATCTCGGCGCCAACCGCGTCAGTGTCGGCCTTCAGGTGATGTTTTGATACTGCTTCTGGCCAGCCTAAGCTGGGCGCAGAACGTCCTGACAGGTGGCCTGGCGCTTCAGGCAGGCCCCGAGGCGCGGGTTCAAACCCTGCCCCAGGTCGATGCCATGCGTCAGCAGTGGGTCATCCACGCCAGCGAGATGCCGCTCTCCGAGCAGGTGCCGCGCAACCTCTTTGTGCCCGGTCTGCGCTCCGTAGACATCTATGGTGTCGGCGGCGGGAGCTGGATGGTGGGGGTTGAGTTGGAGGAGGCCGGCTTGGTCGGTGCCTGGCGGAGCGGCCCTGATGGGGAGCTGATCCTAGAGTTCCGGGCAGGCAACCCCGTGCTCGTGAACGTCCCAGAGGCCCTGAGTCTGGAGGAGCTGTTGGCCTCGCCGCCGGAGCGCATCACACAGTCTGTGAGCAGCGCCTCTCTGCAGCCCCTCTCCGGGCTGGCGAGCACGCTGGCTTTGACGGGAGGGGAGATCGATCCAGCCTTTCCTGTCTGGACTCCCAACCTGCCCGCCGAGGTGCGGGACCTTCTCCGCCTAGACCCCGCGCCGACCGCCAAGACCCTGGACCGCTACCGCGAAGCGCTGTACCACGATGACCCCTACGTTCGCGCAGTGAGCGCATACAGGCTGGCTCAGGGACACGAGAAGATGGGGCTCTCGCGGGAGGCGGCTCACTACTACCGGCGTGTGATGGAGACGGAGGCACCTTGGCCTCGGGACCTGCTGCCGCTGGCGCTTGCACGTGCCGAGCTGACCACGGGCAATGTGGACGCCGCCCGCGAGGCCTGTTTGGCTGCCTGGGGTGTCTCCCGGTCCAAAGAAGATCAGGTCTCAGCGTGTTTGGGCTTGGTCTCGCTGCAGTCTGCAGAGCCGGCTCCAGCGCCACTGGGGCGTACACTGGCGAACGTCAGCGGCCATCCACTGCACCTGCTCTTGGCCGCTCAGCTTCTTCAGGCCGACGGCTACCACGAAGAGGCCATGCCACTCTTGGAGACCGCTCTGGGTGCACTTGGCGTGGATGATGAGGGGCTGGAGCGCCACATTCGTGCCAGCTTGGGGGATGCGTACTTGCATCAGGGTCGCTTGGATGAGGCCCGAGATCAGTGGCGGGATGTCGGCCACAAGGGGCCTCTGGGCGAAGTCATTTGGCTGCGTCAGCGCACGCTTGTGATGGTTCAGGGTGGGCCCGGAGACTGGGCGATGCACTTGCCCGACTTGGACAGTTTTGTGCTGCGTGGTGGCGAGGCTGCGGCGGAGGCGTTGTTTCTTCAGGCTCAGGTTGGCATCGCGTTGGGAGATGATGAGGCAGCCGCGGACGCCCTTGTCCGCTTGCTCGACCACCACCGCAGGGTGGCCAACGCCAACGCCATTCCGGAGCTTCTGTGGGAGGTGTTGGTGCGGCGTCTGGACTCGTTGAGTCGTCAGGATCGCAGCTTGGACCTGATCTCACTGCACCGACGCTACTGGCGAGGCTCTCTGGAGGACGTGGTTCAAGACACCACGGCACTGGAGGCCGTCGTCGACGCATACACCGATGTAGGTCTGGATGAGCAAGCGATGCGCACGCAGCGCCAGATCTTCGCCATACAGACGCGCTTGGGCACCACCTCGGCGCGGGACTTGCTCCGGCTCGCGGAGCTCTACCAGGCGGCCGGGCGCCACGAGGATGCCCTTCGCACTCTGGACTTTGTCGCGGGGCAAGGCGTGCCCAAGGAGTTGCGTGGACGTCGGCAGCTGGCCTTGGGGCATGTGCTCTTGTCTCTGGAGCAGGAGCCGCAGGCACGGGAGGCATGGGGACGTGCTGAAGACCTGAAAGAGAGCCAGACCGCGGCCCGTTTGGCCTTGGCGATGTTGGATGCAAAAGGGGGCGACTGTGAAGCGGCGCTTCCTCGGCTGAATGCCCTCGCGGCCCTCTCGCCGGAGCCTGACCTGCCACGCATTCGTTCCGGCGAGCTGCACTTGGTGATGGCCCGTTGCTTGCTTCAGGATGGTCAGCCTTCCGCGGCCGCCGAGGCGGCGCAAGAGGCCGCGGGCCGAAGCCCGGATGAGCACACCCAGCGCTACGCCACCTTCCTCGCAGCCGAGGCCAAGCGCCGCTCTGGCGAGGACCCAGGCATGCTTGGGGAGGCCTTGGTCAGTGGGGATGACCTCTGGGCCGAGGTCGCTCAGGGACTCAGCCAGGACGATGCCTTCCGTGCGGAGCTGCAGAAGCGCCGGAAAGGGCCGATCGACTGAGTTTTTTGAACTTTCTGGAGAAAGATCTAAACATGTCTGTAGTGGGTCCGATGGCGGGGACATAGACCCGGAGAAAGACATGTCAGGAATGCTCTTCGATAGCCTTCATCAAGGCTTGGGCAAGGTCATTGACCTGCGCGTGCAGAAGCACGAGGTCGTGGCCTCCAACCTGGCCAACATCGACACCCCAAACTTCCGCGGCGTGAGCGTCGACTTTGACGACGCCCTGCGCTCGGCGGTCGGCAGCGCAGGCGCCAAGGGCGGCCTTGGGGTGGTCACTGGGGACACCTCTGTGGAAGGGGAGCTCATTGAGCAAGACCCCTTGAGCTGGGCGGGGGACCACTCCAGCATCTACCTGGAGCGGGAGAACGCCGCTCTGTTGAGCAACAGTCTGCAGTTGAATGCGGTGACGGACGGAATGAGCCGTCGTCTCGCGATGCTGCGTTTCGCCGCCTCTGATGGCAACCGATAGGAGTCAGATATGAGCCTGATTGATACACTGAGTGTCGCATCTTCTGGTCTCTCGGCACAGCGCGTGCGCCTGCAGACGGTCTCCAGCAACATCGCCAACGCCGAGTCCATCGACGCCCAGGGCAACCCCTACCAGCGCAAAGTGGTGAACCTGAGCTCACAAGCGGCGGACCCCTTTGGAGACGCCCTGAGCCAGGCCATCCAGCACGTCTCCATCGACGGGGTGGATGAGCGCGAGGACTTTGTTGAGGTGTATGAGCCGACCAATGCCTTCGCGGATGAGTTTGGAATGGTGCGCAAGCCCAACATCAACCCCATGACCGAGATGGTGGACATGATGAGCGCCTCTCGCTCCTACGAGGCCAACTCGACCGTCATCGACGCCACGCGGGACCTGGTGAACCGGGCGATCTCCCTGGGACGTAACTGATGTCTATCTCCGCAATAGGCGGCGGCTTGCCGCCCCTCTCTGGTGTCGGTCAGTCGGCGTCTATCGCTGGGCCCAAGACGCAGATGTCCTCTCCAAAGACCGCCTTCGAGGACCAGCTCAGCTCCATGATGCAAGGGGTCGACCAGGCCCAGCACAATGGAGACGTAGCCCTGCAAGACCTGGCTGCCGGAGACGCTGGAATTCATGAGACGATGCTGGCGTTGACCCAAGCGGACATTACGCTTCAGGCGGCGAGTACGGCGAGAAACAAGGTTGTTTCCGCGTATGAGACCATCATGAATATGGCGATCTGAGAATAGAACTGTGTTTGATGGGGGAGGGGCCAGAGGCATCGGCGCGCACTTGGCGAGCTGAGGGTCTCTGGCTTGGCATTCCGGGGGGCGCTTGAGCTTGTCCGGGCGTGGCGCTTGGCGGTCCCAGAGCGAGAGATGCGAGTCCAGCTTTCCTGCCACTGGCAGGTCGCTGGGTGGTCTGCTGGTTCCCTGAAGCCCGGGCCTCGGAAGCCTCGCTGCGCGCTTCGTTTCAGTGGCCCCCGAGCAGCCCTGGGGGCGCAGCTAGGGTGCCTAAATCGAGTTTGGGCGAGCCAATGGGATCGGCGTGGTCCGTCTCTGGGCTGCTCTCAGCGGGCCTGTGGACCCCGGTGAAATCCACTGCTCTGGCCAAGCCCATTGCCACTGCAATCGCCGTCATCCGGTGGCGTCGCGGGCCTTGCTGACTCCCAAAACCCAAAAAACTCACCCTCAACCCTAAAGCGCCGCCCGTGGTGACCGATGGAGCCTCACCTGAGAGTATTCGATGCCTTTCGACGTGCAGCCCCTGCTGGAACAACTCAAGACCTTCTGGGAGTCCTTGGAGGCCAACCGGCGCATCGCTCTGGTCGCCACAGTCGTCGTCTCAGTGTTCCTGGTCATCGGGACCGGCATCTGGGCGTCCCAGGCCTCGACCTACACCATCCTGCGCGGAAGCTCCGGTGATGTTGAGCGAGGCGCCGGTGCGCTCACCACCGCCGGGGTCTGGTACGAGATTGAGGACGACGGCTCAAGCCTGGTGGTCTTGAAGACGGACGTCGGCGCAGCGAACATCGCCCTGGCCGCGGAGGGGCAGCAGGCCGGCCTGAGCATCATCGACCAGCTCCCTGTGGGCTCAACGGCTCGCCCGCTGGACATCGCCGAGAAGGCGCAGCTGGAGCGGGACTTGGCAGAGACGCTCACACAGCTTCGGCCCGTCAAGCGCGCCAAGGTGCGCTTGGTGCTGCCCGAAGACAACAGCTTCCTGGTCTCGGAAAAGCGGGCCGCGAGTGCCAGCGTCGTGATGTCCATGACCGCCAGCAGCACGCTCTCCGAGAAGCAGCTCAACGGTGTGGTCAACCTGGTCGCAGCTGCTGTGCCGGAGCTGACCCCAGAGGGGGTGAGCGTCATCAACCAGAACGGTGAGCTGCTCTGGGATGGTGGGGGCGCGAGCGGAAGCGAGGCCAAAGGCGATGAGATGACCCGCAAGCGCCGGGTCTTGGAGCAGGATCTGGAGCAGAAGATCGCGCGCAACCTGCGCAGCGTTCTTCCCGACCCCGCCTCTTTCTCCGTCTCCGTGCGCGCTGAGCTCTCCCACACCAGCTCCATCGGCGAGCGCAAGCAGCTCCTGGAGGGTGTGGCGCTGGAGGAGCGCATCGAGGAGTCCAAGTCCTACGACGGTGCGGGCGGCGGCGGCGGGGCGGCCGGGGCCGAGGCCAACACGGGCACCCCAGAGGGCACCGCGGGTGGCGGAGTCGACGAGAAGTCGAAGATTTCGACGACCACGACCCCAGGCCACGATGTGGTCACCAGCACCACCGAGCGCGGGGAGCTGCAGCGCATCTCGGTCGCCGTGACGGTGGACAGCGCCAAGGTGGAAGAGATCGCCATCGCACTGGCCGGTGAAGATGGAGAGCCTGACCTCGAGAGCGTTCGCAAGCAGCTCCATACGCTGGCGATGAACTCTGCCGGAGCAGCCGGTGAGCAGGACAGCGTGGAGGTTATCGTCCTTCCCTTCGGTGAAGTGGACCAGGACCTGACGACCGGCGCACTGGTGGGGGTCAGCGCGCTGCCCTACTTGCCCTATGCCATCGCAGTTCTGGCTTTGGCCCTTGTCTTTGGCATGGTGGTTCGCCCCGTGATGAAGCTGGTCATGACGCCCCCCAAGGCAGAGCCCACACCCGAGGAGGTCGCGGCTGCTGAAGCTGAGGCCGAGGCCGAGGACGACCTGGCAGCGCGCTTGCGCCTGATGGTCGACAACTACGAGAGCGTGGACCGTGAAGACTTGAACACCCTGGCCCAGCGAGAGGCCGAAGCGGCCGCTCAGGTCATTCGATTGTGGTCCCGCGGGGCCTGAGGAGAGAGAATGGGTCAGCCCGCAGCAAAGGCTCTGCCAGCAGAGCTCAACGGGGTTCAGCGCTCGGCTGTGCTGTTGATGTTCCTCAACCGCGATGTTGCCGGGTCCATCCTGGAGAACCTCAAGGCGGATGAGATTCGAGACATCGGCTTGGCCATGGCCGAGATGGACGATGTGCCGAGCGAGGTCGTTGAGCGGGTGGTTGCTGAGTTCGTTCGGGACCTGCACCGCACCACGCTCTTCCCTCGCACGGGCCGTGCTTTCGCCTTGGGGGTCCTGCCTACCCTGGTGAAGGAGGACCGACGGGGCCGGGTAGAGGCGTCCCTGCGGCGCAGCCTGTCCAAGGACTTTGAGGACTACATCGCGACCCGTTCTCCTCAAGCCGTCGCTGCGATCCTGAGCGACGAGCATCCCCAGACTCGGGCGGTAGGCCTGCTCTTGATGGGCACGGACAACGCCGCTGCTGTGCTCAAGGCGATGGATGATGAGGAGCGCTACGATGCGACCATTCGTATGGCCAAGCTGCGGGGTGTTCCCGGTGAGCTGGCGGACGATGTCGAGCGCTCGCTGCGCTTGGCCCTGGAAGACGACGGCGCCGACCGTTGGAGCGTAGAGGGCATCGACCGTACCGCTCAGGTCTTGGGCCGTCTGGGCACCGAGATCAACGAAGGCGTCCTGGACCGCCTCTCAGACGACGACGACGAGCTCGCCGACATCTTGCGCCGGCGCATGGTGGTCTTCGACGACCTGGCCGATCTGGACCGCCGCGGGGTGCAGGCCATCCTCAAGGAGATCGAGAAGCAGGACCTGTTGCTGGCGCTGGCTGGAGCGAGCCCGGAGATGCGGGATCTCTTCCTGCGCAACCTCTCCTCTCGTGCGGCCGCGGACCTGGAAGAGGAGCTGGAGATCATGGGGCCTACTCCGAAGAAGGCTCTGCAGACTTCCCAGGAAAACATCGTGGAAGTCGCGATGCGCTTGGCGGAAGAAGGCACGATCTACTTGCCGATTCTCGGGGACGGTTAGCCGATGTCCTTTCAGCCTCTCTGGGAAATCTCGGCGCTTCAGGCTCCACCGCCACCCGCTGGCGAGGTCCTCTCCTTTCCCGAGAACATGGAGGATCCGGAGACCGCTCCGCTGGGCTTGGTCCCAGAGCTGGTCCCAGAGCTCGAAGCGGAGCCCGAGGTCGAGCCGGACTCAGAGGCCCTCTTGGAGCGACTGGAGGCCGCCCGGCTGGAAGGCCACGCCGCAGGACTGGCAGAGGCCCGGGCAGAGCTGGCCCCGGAGCTGGAGGCCCTGCGCGCTCAGATCAAGGACCTGGAGAAGCTGGCCTCGGGGCTGGAGCTGGTCGGCGAAGCGCAGGCCAAAGAGAGCGCTGAGCAGGCCGTCGCCATTGCATTGGCCTTGAGCCGACGCGTGCTCGGTGACAGCTTGATTCACGCGCCTCATGCCCTGGAGGAGTTGGTCCTTCGCACCCTCTCTCGCTTCCCGAGTGGCGGACGGGTGCGGGTTCATGTTCCTGCGGCGCGGGCCGAGTCCATTCAAGCCCTCTTGGCCAAACAGGAGGTGGAGGTCGTGGCGGAGGCAGAGATGTCCGGCGGCTGTCGCGTAGAGCGGGAGGGCTGTGAGGTGGACGCCTCCATCGAGGTCCTTCTCTCCGAGTTGGACGCCGGATTGGCGGCCCCATGAGCCAGACCCAAGAGGCCCTGGATGCTCTGCAGGCACGCCTGAGCACGCTCTCCCTCTCGCGGGTCATTGGCCGTGTCGTGCGCGTCGTGGGAACGCTGATTGAAGCCGAGCTTCCCGGCGTCCCTGTTGGCACCGCATGCACCCTGGGCGGCACGCTCGCCGAGGTCGTTGGCTTCCGTGACGGCCGGGCACTTCTGGTTCCGCTGGAGGCGCCCGAGGGGGTGGCCTATGGCAGCCCCGTTCGCTCGATGGAAGGACCGCTGCGCTGTGGTGTGGGCAACAGCATGATCGGCCGCGTGGTCGATGGGCTGGGACGGGCTGCGGATGGGGGCCCGCCAATCCAGGTGGACGAGTGGTTGCCGGTGGACCGGGATCCGCCCGATGCGATGAAGCGCAGCATCGTGGACTCCCCCTTGGAGACCGGTGTGCGCGTGATCGACGGCCTGCTCACTTTGGGCCGTGGTCAGCGGGTTGGAATCATGGCCGGTTCCGGCGTGGGCAAGTCCACCCTGATGGGCATGCTCGCGCGCTCCAGCCAGGCGCAGGTCAACGTGATCTGCCTGCTTGGAGAGCGCGGTCGAGAGGTGCGCGAGTTCATTGAGCGCGAGCTGGGTCCAGAGGGGCTGGCGCGTTCGGTTGTTGTCGTGGTGACTTCCGACAAGAGCCCGGTTCTACAAGTCAAAGGGGCGCTCTGCGCCCTCACCATCGCCGAGTTCTTCCGCGACCAAGGCCAGGACGTGCTCTTGATGATGGACTCCGTCACGCGCTTCGCCATGGCCCAGCGTCAGATCGGCCTGGCTGCAGGGGAGCCGCCCACACGTGGCGGCTACACCCCCTCGGTCTTTGCCATGCTGCCGCGGCTCCTGGAGCGCGCCGGCCCCGGGGACCAGGAGATCGGCGGCAGCATCACGGCGATCTGCACGGTGCTCGTTGAAGGGGACGATGTGCATGATCCCATCGGGGATGCAGTGCGCGGCATCGTAGACGGTCACATCGTCCTGTCCAGGAAGCTGGCCAGCAAGGGACACTATCCAGCGGTCGATGTCTTGGGTTCGGTCTCCCGTGTGCAGCCTGCGGTGGTGGACGCCGAGCACTTGGCCTGCGCCCAAGGGATGCGGCGCCTGCTCTCGGACTACACCGACAATGAAGAGCTGCGTCGCCTGGGGGCCTACGTGAAGGGCAGTGATCCGGCGGTGGACCAAGCCTTTGAGAAGAAGCCCCACCTGGACCTCTTCTTGCGACAGCAGGTCGGAGAGCTGACCGAGTGCAGCAAGTCCGTCGCCTTCATGCAAGCGCTTCTCCGTTCTTAGGGCCACGGGTTAGACAGGGCGCCGTGAGCCGCTCCCCACTGATTTTCGCCCTCGTCTTGCCCGCTCTTGCGGCCCTCAGCGCCTGTGCGCCACCCTTTGATGTCGCGCGCAAGGACTTGGGTCCTTTTCGCATCGCGGCGATGGGCGTGCACGAGGGCCAGGCCCACGCAGCGGTCTGGTCGGGAGAGGGCATGGCGCACGCGCAAGCCCCCACCTTGGCGTGGTCTTTGGACGGAGAGCCGCTCAATGGCAGCGCTCCTGTCTTGCCGGAAGCGGCCGCAGATGGGGCGCTCTTGGAGCTGGTGGCCACGTCGGCCACCGGAGAGCAGGCCCAGGCGACGCTCACGCTGCTTCGCAGCACCCAGGATCTGCAAGTGCAGCGGGCCGCCGTCGATGTGGGAGAAGACCTGAGCCTGACCACACGTCGGGATCTGCCGGCTCTGGAGACGCAACACGCCGCGGACGGACAGGCGGTGCGGGTGAGCTTGGACAACGCCCGCGGAAGCCTGCGCTGGATGTCGGCCTCGGGGCTGGGCACGGTGCTGGAGCTGAGCGAGACCCAGGCTGACGTGCTGGCCGATGAGGTGGTCTTCGAGAACGAAGAAGGCGCCTGGGTCGTGGCGGAGCGAGAGCTCGGCGAGCCGGGCATCTACCACCAGTTGGTCCTGGACTTGGACCCTGAGCTGGGCAACCGCTGGGCCTGGGTGGACGTGGCCGTTGGGGTGGAAGAGCCGCTCATTGAGCACTTTGGTCGACTGATTCCGGGCGATGTGACCTCGGATGCGGGGCTGATGCAAGCCACGCTGCGGGCGGTCTCCGGTGAGCTGGAGCTCGAGGCGCTCTCCGGAGTGGAAGACCTGAGCACCCAAGACTCCCTGGACTGCGCGCCTCCCGACCAAGCCTTTCGCCTGGACTGGGTGGCCGAGGGCCGCTGCGGTCTGGATGCTGTGGACGGTGCCACCGTCGTATTGGAGATCCAGTGAGCTGGTTGCTGCTGTGTGGGCTCTCTCTTGCGGCCACTCTGACGGGCACGGTCAAAGAGCGCGGGACCGGGGACCCTCTTCCCGGGGCCTTGATCGCCGTGGGAGAGCTGGAGACCCGTAGCAACGCAAAGGGTGCCTTTGAGCTGGAGGTTCCAGAGGGGACCGTGGAAGTGATGGTGCTCGCGGGGGAGCATGAGCCGGTCTTTCTGAGCGTTCAGACGCCGGCGCCGGCTCTGGAGATCTACATGCTTCGGGCCGAGGCGGTAGGCGAGATTGTCGTCGAGGCCAGGCGAGAGATGCCACACCCTTCCGCGCAGGTCTTGGACCGCGAGCGGGTGCAGAAGGCCCCTGGAACCTTCGAGGACCCCGTGCGCTTGCTGCAGTCGCTGCCGGGCGTGGCCGTCACTCCGGAGTACGGGCCGGCCTCGGGCGTGTTGGCCGTGCGAGGAAGCGCCCCAGAGGAGACCCGCTACTACCTCGATGGCGTGGAGATCCCCTACCTCTTCCACTTCAACAACTACAGCTCGGTTTTTCACAGCCGCTTGCTGGAGGACCTCTCCTTCTTCCCCTCCACCTTTGGCGCCACCTACGGCAACGCCACTGGGGCTGTGGTCGAAGCTCGCAGCCGTGAACCCGACGCCACGCGCTTGCACGCCGGTGCGAACATCAACCTGGTCATGGTGGGCGGCTACCTGACCACTCCGGTGGGCAAGAGCGGCGGCCTGTCGGTCTCGGCGCGGCGCTCCTACCAGGATGCCCGCCAGAACGACCAGTTCTCGGTGTGGCCGCGCTTCTACGACTACCTGGCCCGCTACGACACGGATCTGCGCAGCCCGGACCACCACTTGGCGGTGACCTTCGTTGGCGCTGGGGACAACTACTCCCGCTACGTCTTCGACGCCCAAGAGTTCGACGCCCTGGAGGTGGAGACCTCGCCGTCCCTGGTCTTTGACCGGGACTTTCACTCGGCCGCCATCCGCCTGCACAACAGCTTTGGCTCGGTCAGCTCCCGCACCTCTGTGGCGGTGGTCTGGGACCGCTGGGCGGGCACCCTGCCCACGGACTCCCAGCTGCGCGTGAGCCGCTATGCCTGGCTGCGCAACGACAGCATCTGGAGCCAGTCCTCGGTCATGGACCTGGCCTATGGCGTGGAACTCAAGCCCGAGAACGTACAGCGTCAAGCCACGGCCAGCCGGGCTTGGCCGGAGCTTCGCGACGAGGCCCCTCTGCTCTCTCGCGGAGAGAGCGTAGACGAGTCCCTGAATCGGGTGCTCTGGGCTGGCTACGTCGAGCCGCGCTTTCGGGTGGCCGACCTTCGCATGCAGCCCGGACTGCGGGTGCAGGGCGATGGCAAGGGACGCGTGGGTGTGGACCCGCGGCTCTCCGTCTGGTGGACGCCCAAAGAGGACCTGCGCATCTGGGGGGCTGCCGGTCGCTACAGCCAGCTGCCTTCCTTGGACGTGCTCTCGCCGGCGACGGGTGACCCCACCTTGGGGGTCTCCCAGAGCGATCAGGCCTCGCTTGGAATGGATGTCGCTCTGGCTGGACGCTGGGAGCTGGGCCTGAGTGCCTGGGGCAAGCGCTTTGACGGAGTGATCCTTCAAGTCCCCGGCGAGGTCCCTCGTGCCGTAGACGGCTCAGCGATGGGCCTGGAGTTCTCCAGCCGCTACCGGATGCGCGAGCACTTCTTTGCTTGGACCAGCCTCACGCTAGGCCGGTCGGAGCGCGACGGCGCGCCCTTTGACTACGACCAGCCTTGGAGCGTGGACCTCGTGGCGAGCTGGGATTTTCGGCCCACTTGGAACGTGGGTGTGCGCTACCGGCTCTCGGCTGGCCTGCCCTATACGGCGGCTGTGGGCGGACGCTACGACGCGGACAAGGACATGTACACGCCCATCTTGGGAGACACCAACGGCGCGCGTTTGGTGAACTACCAGAAGGTGGACCTGCACATCGAGAAGAGCTGGACCATGCGGAACTGGACTCTGGTCGCATACGGCGAGGGCTGGTTGGTCCCGCCGCGAAACAACGGGATGTACGTGGTCTATTCCTACGACTTCTCCCAGAGCGCGACCGTCTCTGGTCCTGTGTTTTTGCCACTGGTGGGTCTGCGGGCTGAGTTTTAGGCGCATGGCAGCGCTCACCCCGGAACTGATTGCCGACGTCTCCCACATGCGAGGCCAGCTTGGCGGCATCGCAGCTCGGGCCCGGACCCTGTCGTGGAACGATGAGCGGCCCTGGCGCCCGGACACCCACATCTGGGGAGAAGCGGGCAGCCTGACGGTGGACTTGCATGACCTCTCCGTGCGCATCGCAGTGGAGTGTGTCGAGGCGGCCTTGTCAGAGTCCGAGGCGCTTCAGTCTGGCGCCGTGGTCTTCGTCACGGGCCGTGGCAACCACAGCATCGGCGGCAAGTCTCCCCTCAAGGAAGCGGTCACCCAGACCCTCCTCGACGCGGCCCAGGACCAGGGCTGGCGGCTCCGTCCTGGTGCGCCGGGACGCTTGGTGCTCATCATCGATGAGTCGGCGGCCAACGCCCAGGCCAGCGGGCGACTGGGGCCAGTGGCTTGGGCAGCCATCGTGCTCTTCGCGCTCTCTCTGCTCTACGTGTTGGTCACGTCGCTCTTGAGCTGAGGGGGCAGGGGGTCGGGGTCCTTGGGCAGGTGTCGCAGGCCCATCCAGCCGAGGGCTGCCACGTGGGCCGCCACCTCGTCCACGGGGTAGTTGCTGCTCTGGTCCATCCACCATTGGCCGGTGCTGGTGACCATGCCGATCAGCGCGTGGGCGTAGATCGGTGCGACCCGAGGGTCCATGCCGGCCTTCTCGAACTCGGCCTCGAAGATCACGCCGATGCGTTCGCCCAGGTCGGAGATGACCGAGTTCATGCCGGGGCCCACGGTAGAGGGGGCATCCCGCGTCAGCACCACGAATCCGTCAGGGTGGGCTTTGACGTAGTGAAGGAAGGCGGAGACTGCGCCTTGGAAGCGCACGCGGGGCGTCCCGGTGGCGATGGCCTCGGCCACGCGCTGGACCACGTACTCCATCTCTCGGTCCACGATGACGGCGTGCAGGCCGACTTTCCCGCCGAAGTGCTGGTACACGATGGGCTTGGAGACGCCGGCTGCGCGGGCGATCTCTTCGACGGAGGTGCCCTCGTAGCCGTTCCGGGCGAACACACCTCGGCCCACGTCGATCAGCTGGGCGCGGCGTTGGCTTGCCGACAGGCGCTTACTCATCTCTCCCTCTCTTTCGTTTGCTCGTCCCGCTCACACTACCTGAGGACGGTGACTTGGTAGGACCCGCGGATGCTGCCATCTTCGTCGGCGATGGGGTGTTCGACCACGGCGATTCGGCCGTCGTTGGTGGCCGCTTGTCTGAAGAATACAGGGGATTCTGTGGCACAGAAGGTCTCCAGCCGCTGCTCTCCGCTGGCCTTCTGCATCTCCAGGTCAAAGATCAGAGCGCCAAAGAGGTCACGTCGGGTATCGCTGCTGCGCGGACCAGCGCCGACCACCATGAAGGTGCCGTCTGGGGACGGGGTCATCCCTTCCAAGATCTGCTCTCCGCTCCAGGTCCAGTTCAGCTCGCCCTGCATGTCGTAGGACCAGATGGCATTGGCCCTGGGGTGCGCGGAGGGAGGGCGCAGCTCTGGCGCCGCGGCGCCCCAGGGAATGGAGGTCTCCGAGCTCAGGATGAGGGCTTGGTCCTTGTAGAGGAGACCGGTGGAGATGGTGGAGGCGATGGGTACGTCGCCGCTGAGCACCGGGGTGCCCAGCTCGACCGTGATGGCCTCGTTCGTGGACAGATCCACCAAAACCACCCGACCATCGGAGGGGCCGAGCAAGAGCTGGTCGCCGCGAATGTCCAGGGCTTCCCACAAGAACACCCGGCTGAAGTGGGGCAGCAGGGGCTCCAGGGTGTGGGAGGCGCTGGGCTTGAGCTCCGGGAGCGTCAGCACCTGGACGCCGCCGACGGGCATGCTCTCGGGCGCAGGCAGATCCGAGGAGGAGGTGACCACCAAGACCAGCTGCTCGCCATCGTGTCGGGGGTGCCGCACCATCGCCTCAACCGGCTCCTCGGGAAAGGTGTGCAGCACCTCTCCCTGCGCGGAGATGTGCAGCACTTGGGACTGGTTCCGGCGTCCGCTCTCGGTGGTCCACCCGTGGGCGGCTGCGACGATGAGGCTTCCGTCCTCGAGCACGCTCAGGCCGTAGGCGGCCGGAAGATCGTAGAGGCCAAAGCGGTCATCCGAGGCCGGCATGGGGGTGCTCTGCACTCGGTCCGCCAAACGCAGGGTCCAGCGGCTCTCCAGGGTCTCGGGCGCCAAGGCGTGCACCAGGGCGTCGGGGGACTGCTCGGCGGCGTAGAGGGTCTGGCCATCAGCGGACCAGGCCAAGAACTTGACCATGGTCTCGCCCAGGGTGCGCTCCGAGATCACTGCGCCGGTCCAGGCATCCAGGACCAGGACTTGGCCCATGAAGCTGCCCACTGCGAGCAGCTTGCCGTCCGGGGAGAAGGCCAATGCGGTGTCTGGAGGTGGAGCGCCGCTGGCGGCCAGGCGGCTTGCGTCCCCGAGGTCCTCTGAGAACAGCGAGAGGCACTCCGCGCGCAGCGGGGCCGTCCCGGACCAGTCCTCCAATGTCAGGCTCTGCCCTGGGGTCCACGGCATGGGGAGAATGTGGCCGCTCCCTGCGGGCTGGGTGCCTTCCAGTGGGGTCTGCAAGAACAGTCCGCCGCGCACGAAGCGGGGGTCCAGTTCGGTCTGGCTTGGAGGCTGGGAGAAGAGGGTGCAGGCCGGGAGGAGCAAGGTCAGAAGCATGGGCGGGCTGTATCGTGTTGGCTTGGGTTAGGACGCTTGAGTGCTGCTCTTCCTCTCCTGTGTACACCCCATTCCTCCGCCGCCACCTCCAGCGGTGCTCGTGGCGCCCTCTATGCCGAGTCTGGCCTTTAGGGTGCGGAGCAAAGAGGCGGTACACACATGGGTTTGGTTGGACGAAGTCGCGCTCGAGAGCCTGCCTGTGGTGTGGGAGGATCGCAGCTCGATGTGTTGGATTCCCGCTGGGCAAGGGGCCGGGTGGACCCGCTTGCTGGATTGCGCAGCGCCGGTCTCTGAGCAGGGTGCTTGGGGACTGGTCGGGCTCTCGGAGGCCGTGGCGCTTGGAATGGCTGCGCGTCGAGCGAGCACCCAGCTTGGGCCGGTCAACAGCGCCTGGCGGGCACCGTGCGGAATGCTGCGACATGAGCAGGCCCTCTCGCGCTTGCGCTGCGGTGACCAGATCTGGTCCTTGCCCAAGGGGGCTGCCCAAGCCGCCTTTGATGAGCCTCAGGGTGGACTGTGGCTGATAGTGGATGTGGGGGCGCAGCTGTGCCTGGTCTCTCTTACAGCTGAGGCTGAAGTTCAGGTCTGTGCACCCGATCCGGCCCATTCGGGTTAGCAGGGCGCACCACATTTAGGAGGTTGCCATGATGCTGCTGCTGAGCCTGCTGGCTTGCAAGAAAGAAGTTACCCCCGAGCCCGCTGCGGAGCCTGTCGTCATCGACATGGCCACGGCCATCACGGTTCGCGTTCTGACCGACGACGTGACCAAGGTCACTGGTTTCTGCAAGGACACCGGCGACAAGGCCGACGTCGTCAAGGGTGCCGGCAAGGAAGTCATCCTGCCCAACCTCTCGGGCAAGGACTGCGTCTTGACCTTCCAGCCTAGCCGTGGTCAGTTCTCCCCGGTTGCTGCTGGCGAGACCTGGAGCTGCTCGGCTCAAGAAGGCAAGGACGTGGCCTGCAAGGCCATCTGAGCCCTTGGGTTGTGGCCTCTTCTTAGGGGCCGCTCCTTCAGCTCAATCTGCGTGGGTCCAATGCGGTGCACATGGCGTGCTCTCCGTGTTGGACCATCGCAGCCAAGGCTTGGCCTGCCAAGAATGCAAAGCCAAAGCCGTGACCGGTAAAGCCCACCCCGCACAGGGCGCCAGGCTGACCGGGGAGGGGACCGACCAGAGGCAATCCGTCCCTGGAGAACCCCATGGTGCCGGACCATCGATGGGTGACCTGCAGCTGCTCCTCCCACGGGAAGCGGCTTAGAAAGTCGCTCATTCTCTCTTGGATGCCGGGATGCAGGCGCTCCTCGTGGCCCACTTCCGTCTCGGGGTCTAGGTTCCGCCAGCCGCCCAAGACTACCCGGCCCTCGGGGGTCTGACGCCAGTAGTCGTAGCCGTGGTTGGCATAGATTGGAGCGCTGAAGAGCGGGGGCAGGGGGGCGGTGGCCAGCATCTGGCCGCGCACCGGGTCGACCTTGTCCACCAGCCAGTTTGAGAGTTGTCCGGCCCGGGCGTTGGTCGCCAAGATGGCTAGGCTGGCCTGAACCCGGTGGCCCCTTTGGGTGAGCACGTCGACTTGGCCTGGTCGCTGTGCGTCCAGGCTCTGAACCTGAGTGTCCTCGAACACCGCGCAGCCGGCCTGCTGTGCTGCGCGAACGATGCCGCGTGTGAAGCGCGCCGGTTGGACCTCGCCGTCACCAGGAAGGAAGACCCCGAGCCGGTGGCCGGTCTGGGTCAGTGCAGGGGGAAGGTCTTCTTTGGGGATCAAGCGCGCCTCGAATCCGTCCGCGTTCAGCAGTTCGCACGCCGCCGTCAGCTCAGCCTCTTCTTGCGCCGACGAGGCCAGCTGGAGGCTGCCGCGCTTCTGGTACTGGCAGTCCAGGCCGTGGCTTTCGATGGCCTGTGCCATGGCCTGGTGGTTCTGCAGGGTCAAGGCGTGTACGGCCCGGGCACGTTCTCGGCCCATGACCTGCACTGCGCGGTCGTAGCGTTCCGCGGTTCCTTGCAGGATAAAGCCGGCGTTTCGGCCGGTGGCTGAGGAGGCAATGTGGCTGCCTTCCAGCAGGGCCACACTCAAGCCTTGTTGGGCCAAGTGTAGCGCTGCGGAGCTCCCGCACAATCCGGCGCCGATGACCACCACGTCGACCTTGAGGTCTTGGGCCAGGGCAGGGGAGGGGCGGTGCGGAATGTCGAGCCAGTAGGGACGCATTGCTCCAGGGTACTGGATAGGGCTCTCGCCTTGGCGTTGGAGCTTGTGTGCGCATCCTGGTCCTAGGTGGAACCCGCTTTGCAGGGGCGTTCTTCGTTGAGAAGGCCTTGGCCGCCGGGCATCAGGTCACTGCCTTTCACCGCGGCGTGACGGGCAGCGTGCCTCCTGGAGTCACCTCGGTGTTGGGAGACCGAGACCCCAAGATTCGTCCCGGTCTTGAGCAGCTTGCAGGCAGTCACTGGGATGCGGTCGTGGACTTCTCCACCAGCATTCCGCTGCAGGTCGAGCACGCCATTCGGACTCTGGGGCGTATCGAGCGCTACGTCTTTGTCTCCAGCGTTTCGGCCTATTCGGAGCTGAGCGAGGCGGGCTGCGAGGAATCCTGGCCACTCTCGGAGCCTGCGGGGCTGGAGGAGACGGTGCTGAGCGGGGAGCGCTACTCCGCGCTGAAGTCCGGGTGCGAGGCCAGGGTCCAGCATCACTTTGGTGAGCGGGCTTGGATCCTTCGGCCTGGGCTGATGGCCGGTCCTCGGGACCACAGCGACCGCATGACGTGGTGGCCTTGGCGCATCGCGCAGGGCGGGGCCACGCTCGCACCGACTCAGGCCCAGTCCCAACTCGTCGATGCCCGAGATGTGGCGGGTTTCCTGCTCCTTGGGCTGGAGAGAGGGCTGAGCGGCGTGCACAACGTGGTGGGCCCGTCCATGCCATTGGAGCAGCTGCTCGCTGGGTGCGAGGTGCTCGTTAGGGCCCTGGGTCGGCAGCCTGCTCGGCTGCACTGGATGGAGGGCGCGTGGTTGGAAGAGCAGGGGGTTGAGCCCTGGAGCCAGCTGCCGCTCTGGACGGGAAGCGATCCCGCGGAGTTCGGTTGGACGCGTGTCTCGGCCGCCCGTGCGCTTCGGGATGGTCTGGTGTGCCGGGAGGTGGAATGCACCCTCCGGGACACCTTGGCCTGGGCCCTGGAGAATCGGCCCGGTGGCCTGTCAACAGGGCTGGATCCCGCCCCCGAGGCCAAGCTGATCTCGGCTTGGCTCGCCCAGGAGAGAGCTCAGGAGCCCAGTTAGTCGACGGGGTTCAGCTCGGGATCAGCGGAGTCGCGCAGCTCGGTGAGCGCCATGGCGCCGATGCCCTCGCCTTCGGCCAGGTCCAAGACATGGCTGTAGGGGCGCTCGGCGAGCAGGGTGTCGATGGCCCGCTCCTGGATTGGCAGATCTTCGATCTCCCACTCCTCAGCGGTGTTGGTCCACTCCACGACCAGCTCAGCTTGGGTGTCCGTGAAGGGGACGCCTTCGACGACCCAGCCCTCTGTTGGGGCCTCGACCCAGCGCTCCAACTCCCAGATGGTGCTTGGGCCCACGCGGTCGATGGACTCCAGCTCCTCTAGGCTGTCGATGGGGTTGTCGTCAGCGGTCATTGGCTTCCAGTCATTCCCATCTCTGTGGGCGACGATCTGGCGAGCAGCTCGGCTGTCCAAGCCGACCTTCGAGTCCAGGACTTCGAAGGAAGTCTGTGGATCATTGAGGAATGTGAGCAGCTCGGTGGGCACGGTGAGTGCGGCGTTGGTGCTTTGGATTTGGGCGTCGTCAACGGCGCAGGCCGCTAGGGCCAGGAAGAGAATCATGATGTGGCGCTCCGAAGGAACCAGGAGTGCCGTGGATTGATTTTGGTGACGGCGGGAGGGGCTCTTCTGAGCCGCCACGGACCTCGTCCGGCGTCACGGCGGGGTTGTACCCGCGGGGGCTGCGAATCTAATCTGTGACGGGAACGTGTCAAGGCCTGGGGAGCTTTCAGGATCCCCCCTTTTTTCAGTGGGGCGAGATCAGGCGGACAGTTTTTGGTCTCTGCTGGGGCGGAACCTGCGCTATATACTGAACACTTGTTCACACCGCAGGTTGGCACATGCGGCATCGCAGCTCCTTTGCTCTCCCGGGCCTTCCCCGGAGGGCCCCTACATCTCTGTCCTGTGCGCCAAAGGGCGAGCAGGCTCCCAAAACCCGGCGCGGCCCCCGGGTTCTGGTGGTGCAGCTCTCCAGCTTTCGCTTGGAACGCTGTGGCTGGCGTTGGGACGAGCCGGTGGTGCTCTTGGCCGAAGAGCGCTCAGCGCTGCGCATTCAAGCGGCCACTCTGGCGGCGAGTCGTCTGGGCATGGTGCGTGGAATGAGCATCTCGGAGGCTCGGGCGCTGGTTCCAGAGATTCGGGTAGAGCTGCTCTCAGACTTGGAGGAGGAGAAGCAGGACCTGCAGGCTCTGGCCCATCTGCTTCAGTGCTTGGGCCCGGAGTCTCATCCGCTTGGGGAGCAAGCCATCGCCGTGCGCATCCAGGGCAGCGCGCCGCGCCTGGGGGGAGAGCCTGGGGTGCTGCGCAAGGCACGAGAGCTGCTCCATGACCTGGGCCACCATGCGCGCTTGGTCGTGGCGGACACTCGGCAAGTGGCCTTGGCCTTGGCGCGCAGTCTGGAGCGAGACCACATCGTGCCGCCTGGAGAGAGCGCGGCCGCGCTCTTTCAGATCCCACTCCAGGCGCTCAAGCCAAGTGCCGATCTGGAGCAGGTCTTGGCCACGGTGGGGGTGCACAGCTTTGGGGATCTGGCGGCGCTACCGGCTGCATCCGTGGCGACTCGCTTTGGCTTGGAGGGGGTGCAGTTCTGGCGCACAGCCCAGGGCCAAGCGGTGGACGCCCGTCCCCCTCCTGCACCCAGCCAGGCTGGTGTGCTGGTCTTTAGGCGTCAGCTCCCGGACCCCATCGATCAGGTGCAGGGTGTGCTCTTTGCACTCAACGAGCTCACTACGCGCCTACAAGCGGCTCTGAGCGCCTTGGACCAGGCTGCAGTGCGCATGCAGATCCGCTTGGGCCTGGAGCAGGGGGAAGACCACCTCTTGCCCCTACGCATGGGCCAACCCCGGCGGGCAGCCCGTGACCTGATGCTCCTGATTCGGCGGCGAACGGAGGGGCTCACGCTCAGCAGCTCGGTGACCGATGTGGCGCTTGAAGTGCTGGAGTCCTGTCCCTTTGTGGGGGTGCAGCAAGGACTGCTGGATGCTCAGGGTGCCCAGGAGCCCATCGCGGAGATCTTGGCGCGCCTGAGCGACACCCTTGGGGATGACGCGGTCTTCTCTCCGCGCCTGGTGGAGAGCCACCGGCCCGAGCATGGTTGGTCAGCAGAGGCGTGGAGACCTCGCAGGCGGAAGAAGGTGATTCATGCTGTGAATAGCGTGCAGGTGTTGCGCTCGGATCGACCCACTCTGCTGCTGAGGGATCCGCTCCCCATCCGATGCGAGCTCTCCGAGCAGGATGTGGTGCTGCGGGTGCAGATCCAGGCCCAGTGGTGCCCTGTGCGCTTGCAGGCCTCGCCGGAGCATCTCCAGGGTGGTTGGTGGACAGCGGTTCCCTTTGACCGGGACTACCGGCGGGTGCTGCTGGCCGATGGCCGCCAGGCTTGGATCTTCTCTGAGGAGGAGTCCTGGTGGCTGCAAGGGTGGTGGGACTGATGGCTGAGTTTGCCGAGTTGGCCTGTCAGACGGCCTTTTCCTTTCACGAGGGCGCCTCCATGCCGGAGGAGCTGGTGCCTCGCGCCAAAGAGCTTGGCCTGAGCGCCCTGGGGGTGGCTGACCGGGACGGGGTCTACGGCATGGTGCGGGCCTGGAAAAAGGCCAAGGACACAGGTCTACCGCTGCTGCACGGGGCCATGCTCAGCATCGTGGACCCGCGGGTGGGGCACCTCACTGGCGGTCCAGACGCCAAGGGACCTGACCGGGGCGGCACGCTGGAGCTCATCGTCTACGCCCAGGACCACGCTGGCTGGAGCAGCATGTGCGAGCTGCTCAGCTTGAGCCGTCATGGCCAACCCAAAGGCAGCGGGCTGCTCCATCTGGAGCAGGTGTTGGAGCACCACCAGGGCTTGGTGGGCATGCTTGACGCACGCTGGCCGGTGGACTGCGCCCAGCAAGTGGCCGATGTGCTCTCGGCCTGTGTGGTGCAGACCCAGCGCCTGCATCAGCCCCAAGACAGGATGTGGGAGCGCCGGGCTGTGGCTTTGTCTTCCGCCATTGAGCGGCCCATGGTGGCTACCAACCGTGTCCTGTTGCACGATGCGAGCCGCAGACCCTTGCAGGACGTGCTCACCTGCATTCGCAACCGCATGCCTCTGCACCAAGCGGGCCGACGCCTGCTGCCCAACGACCAGCGTCGTCTACGAAGTCCTCAAGAGATGGCCCAGCGCTTCGCCGACCACCCCCAATGGTTGGCCAACACCATTCCCTTGGCGGAGATGTGCAGCTTCCGCTTGGACCAGCTGCACTACGAGTACCCTCAGGAGGTTGTGCCCGATGGCTGGAGCGCCATCGGCTGGCTGCGCCAACTCGTCAGCGAAGGCCTGGATTGGCGCTTTCCGGATG
>OJIO01000110.1_pt1 | contig 67676 bp, 61 predicted proteins | sample 1595621 | NCBI WGS metagenome assembly OJIO01 (sample SAMN05416776, study PRJEB24817) | seawater metagenome | isolation source: Sea water | place: Canada:Atlantic | collected 2013-07 | reverse complement strand
CCCCGATCGCCGCCTATCTGGGCAACGAAGGGTGGTGCCTGGGTCTGGAACTGCGGCCTGGCAAGCAGCACACCATGAAGGAGAGCAACGCCTTCCTGGAGCGGGTACTGCCTCGCGCCCAATGCCTGACCAAGCAACCGATCCTGTTACGCGAGGACAGCGGCTTCGACAGCCAGGCGCACCTGGCGCTTCTCGAACAGCAACGCCAGGTCTTTGCCGACGAGGGGCGCCGGCTCGACTATGTCGTCAAATGGAACCCGCGCGGCTCGGCCACGGCTGATCGAGATACCTGGCTGGCGGTGGCGGCGGACTACTGGGAAGAGCTGCGTCCTGGCAAGCGCCAGGCGCTGTGGCCGCAGACCGTCTCGATCCACGACGACAACAAGACCGAATACGTCGTCCAACGCGTGATGCGCCTGGTAGAGCGCACCGCCGATCGCGATGGCCAGTTGCTGCTCGAACCGGACTATGAGTTGGAAGGCTGGTGGACCAGCCTGGACGAGGCGCCGGAGGCGGTGATCAAGCGCTACCAGGCGCATGCCACCCATGAGCAGTTTCACAGCGAGATCAAGACCGATCTCGACCTGGAGCGCTTGCCGTCCGGCAAGTTCGCCACCAACGATCTGATCCTGCATCTCGCCCAGTTGGCCTACAACATCCTGCGCCTGATGGGACAGCTGGGCATGACCGGCGAGCTGAGCCCGGTTCGCCACCCGGCCAAGCGGCGCCGGCTGCGCACCGTGCTACAAGAGTTGGTGCACCGTGCGGCTCTCGTGATTCACAAGGCACGGCAGATCATCCTCGACTTCGGGCAGGATATCGGGCGCATGACGGTGCTCAAGACGCTGCGGAGCCGACTGCGTTATCCACGAGGAACGCCATGCTGACCGTCAATCGGCGACACTCTATCCACAAGCAGTTCCAAGCGACACGCGATCGCCAGATATGTCGTGCCTGGCGGGTGGAAAGGCATGACAAAACGGGCCGTCAGCACCGATCAGCACGGTGGGTTTTGGCAATAACGGGCTTGCGAAAGCCAACTTGCACGGGGCGAATGATCAAAAAGTGCTCGCTGGCGGTGATAGGGAAAGTGTCGGCGCCGGCTTCACGGATTCAGGGTTAAACCAAAACGCCAAGGCACTGACCTAGCGTTTATTATTTTCCCTCACTACATCACACCCTACCCCAGTTGAAAGGGATAAATCGGGCCGATTTTCAGCAGCTGAGTGAGTTCATCCAGTGCTGCAAGCGACTCTTCCGCCAGCTGTGGGTCAGCCAAATCATCCGGAGCGAGGCGGTCGCGGTAGTGGCGATTCACCCAGGCGGTCAGATCGGTGTACAGTGCATCGTTAAGCAGCACGCGGCCAGAGAGCGCGGCACGTTCGGTTTCCGTTAGCACTACGCGCAGGCGCAGGCAGGCGGGGCCGCCGCCGTTGCGCATGCTCTGCTTGACGTCTTTGACGATCACCTCACCGATGGGGTTATTACCCGCCAGGATGAGATCCTGGATCGTCCGCCAGACTGCTTCTCGCTCCTGACACTCGCCGGGAACCACCAGCGTCATGGTGCCGTCCGTGTTGGAGAGCAGTTGGGAATTGAAGAGATACGACGCGACCGCGTCTTCCATGCTCACCGCCTCGACCGGCACGCGCACGGGAATCAGCGGTGTGTTCATTTTGGCACGCAACTCATCGAGCGTATCCTCTTCATCCAGGAAGGCCATAGCGTGGTAGAGCAGCACGGGGCCGTTGCCCACAGCAATAACGTCATTATGGAACACGCCTGCATCAATGGCATCAGGGTGTTGCTGAGCGAACACGGTTTGCGATTCGGTAAGCCCGTGTTGGCGGGCTACCGCCTGACTGGCTTCCAGAGTTTGTCGGGCGGGGTAGCGCTTTGGTTCGTGCTCGCCGCTACCCACGTCACCAAACGCCTGTCGGCCATAGACAAACAGGTGAACGCCGGGATCACCGTACTCGCCGCCAAGGCGGGTGTGATTGGCTGCACCTTCATCGGAAAAGGCTGGAGTGGCGGGCAGCACCGGGTGATGGGCGAAGTGCTGTCCATCGCGGAAGATCGCTTGCAGCACCCGGCCGGTGGTTTGCGGCTCGAGGTAGCGGTGAAAGCTCGACTGCAGGTTGGCGGGCGTAAAGTGCACCCGGCCATCCGGTGCGTCGACGCTAGGCGTAATCGTGCCTGCGTTAGCGGTCCACATGCTGGACGCCGAACATACCGCCCGCAGTAGCTGTGGGGCCTCTTTGGCGGCGCGGGCTAGCACGTTGCTATTGCTACCACTAAACCCTAAATCGCGCAGGGCGCCAATATCGGGGCGCTGTTGGGGTGGCAGCACGCCTTGGGCGTAGCCTGCGTCCATCAGCGACTTCATCTTGGCCAGCCCCTGTAGCGCGCCCTCCTTGGGATTGGAGAGCAGGCCACCGTGGCTCATCGAAGCGACGTTACCGACTGCCAACCCAGAGTAGTTATGAGTTGGGCCGACCAGTCCGTCAAAATTGACTTCCCTTATATCGATGGCACTCACAGACTCACCCCCGGCGGAAGCGTCTCAGGCATCTCCAGGGTGTCGGCTTCCATGGAAGCCACCGGATAAGCGCAGTAGTCTGCCGCATAATAAGCGCTGGGGCGGTGGTTGCCGCTGTCGCCCACGCCGCCGAAGGGTGCATCGCCGGAAGCGCCGGTGGTCTGGCGGTTCCAGTTGACGATGCCCGCGCGAATGCGCAGCAGGAAGTCGTCCCAATCAGCGTGATCGCCACCAATCAACCCAGCGGAGAGCCCGTAGCGGGTGTTGTTGGCAAGCGAGAGCGCTTCATCCCAATCGCGATAGCGATGGATTTTCAGCAGCGGCCCAAAGTGCTCCTCGTCGGTAACGTCCAGGCCCGTCACATCAATCAGCGCGGGACTTAGCAGGCTGGTGTTGTCTTGCAGGCGCCGCATGCGATTGATCACCGTACCGCCCATGGACTCTAGCGCCTCTTGCGCCTTGAGCAGGCCATCCGCCGCCGCGATGCTGACCAAACCGCCATAGAACGGCGCTGGATTCTCTTCGAACTGGCCCGCCACGTGCAGCTTGGAAATCGCCTCGGAAAGCACATCGATCAGCCGGTCGCCTACTGCGCCCTCCGGTACCATCAAACGACGAGCACAGGTGCAGCGCTGGCCGCCAGAGAGATACGCCGACTGCAGAATTGTCAGTACCGCCGCACGCTCATCATCGATATCTTTCACTACCAGCGGGTTATTGCCACCCAGCTCGAGCGCCAGGACTTTATCCATTTGCCCAGCGAACTGCTGATGCAGCATGCCGCCCACCTTGGCGCTGCCGGTAAATAGAAGGCCATCGATATCGGGGTTACCGGCCAGCGCCTGGCCCACGGCAACGCCGCCCTGAACCAGGTTAATCACCCCGGCAGGTAGCCCGGCTTCCAGCCAACACTGGAGGGTTAAGTCGGCGGTTAGCGGCGTCTGGTCGCTGGGTTTGAAGACGACGGTGTTACCGGCTAATAGCGCGGGCACCATGTGGCCGTTGGGCAGGTGACCAGGGAAATTATAGGGGCCGAACACCGCCATGACCCCGTGGGGGCGATGGCGCAATACGGCTTTTGCATTGCCAACGGCTTTTTCCCGCTCACCGGTGCGCTCGTTATACGCCTTGACCGATAGCGCGACCTTTCCCACCATCGCCCCCGCTTCAGTGCGTGCTTCCCAGAGGGGTTTACCGGTTTCAGAGGCAATCGCCACTGCCAGCGCTTCCCCACGGGATTTCAGCACCTCTGCAAAACGCTCAACGAGGGCCTGGCGCTCGGCAAAGGGAGTACGCGCCCACCCTGGAAAGGCGCTGCGGGCGGCCTTCACAGCGGTCGCGACTTGATCCTCGCTGGCCGTGGCGGCCTCCCAGAGCCGTTGTCCGGATACAGGATCGTGCTTGCTCAACGACGCGGCGTCGCCTGCCAGCCAAGCGCCATTGATCAGTTGCTGTTGTTGAGCGTGCATAAAACTCTCCTGTGAACGTTGCCTAGGTTTCGAGTAGCCGCAGGTAATCACCGGTAGTGACACCCAAGCGGCTCGCTTCCTGCTCGCTAAGCACGATGGTGTTGTCTTCAGAAGGCGCACGGCCTACCCAGCTGGCGGTAAAGTTCAGCATCTGGGTGGTAGCCGCCAGCCAGCGGCTGACACTCTCTTCACGGGCAGCGGCAGATACCTCCACCTGGCAAAGCCGTGAATTACGGATAGCGCGCACATCATCAATGTAGGCTTCCACGGTGGGGCCACCGTCGAAAATGTCGATATAGCCTTCCCAGCGCAGCCCCTCTTTTTTCAACATTTCCAGTGCTGGGCGGGTATGGCGGTGCACCTGACCAATGCAGGCGCGCGCCTCTTCGGCCATGAAGGTGGTGTAGATGGGGAACTTGGGCATCAGCTCGCCGATAAAACTCTTCTGCCCCAATCCGGTAAGTCGGTCCGCTTCGCTGAAATCCATGGGAAAGAAGTGCTTTCCCAGGCTCTCCCAAAAAGGGCTGGTATTGTTCTCGTCGAACACACCGCGCATTTCCGCCAGTACTTTGTCGGGAAAACGGTCACGAAACTGAGCGATAAACAGCCAGCGCGCTTTGGAAAGCAAAGCGCCATTGCGCAAGTGGCGATTGGCTTCACCGCGATACTCCGGACGCAGGAACAACGAGCATACCTCAGCATCACCGGTGTGATCGGAGCTTAAAAACAGCGTGTCGATAGTACGGTGAAGATCTAGTTGGATGGAGGAGTGCGCCAGAGTACCCAGCCGATAGTTATAAAACGGCACTTCTCGGCCTACCTGCCCTTCAATCGCACAGCACCCGGCAAGTTCACCGCTCTCTTCATCTTCCAGTACAAAGAAGTAGAGCCGGTCATCCAGCGGGGTGCGCTCTTCAAAGGCGCTGGCGGCGGCTTCTATCTTGCCGGCCAGAAACTCGCGGTTATCCGGTAGCGAGGTAAACCCTACCCCGGCCTGCTGCGCAAGCGCCTGGAGCCCATCCAGGTCATTGCGGGCAATGGGTCGAATGCGCATTACATCTCTCCTTCATCGAGCGCGTCCACCGCGGCGGGTAAGGTAAGCGGTGCGGCCAGCACGGCGCGCCCTTCCGAAACGCCCAGCCGCTCGGCGTGCTCCGCCGAGAGCATCAACTGGCCCGTGGGCGACAACGCATAACGCGCAACGATACAGCGGAAATCCCCCAGCTTCTGGTTGGCAATCATCGCCGGTTCGGCATCGGGCAAGGCGTGTTCGGGGCGAATGCGCACCGGATGCCAAGCCGCTCGGCGAAAAGTTTCCAGCCGGTCACGCTCGGCTTTGACAATCGGCCCGGCATCGAAAATATCCACATGGCGAGAACGCACAAAGCCTTCCGCCAACATCTCTTCCAGCGCCTCTTCATGGGCGGGGTGTTCGCGCCCAATGGCGGCCCTCGCCTGGGGCGTCAACAGCGGCAGGTAGAGCGGGAATTGAGGCATCACCTCGGCGATGAAACTTTTCGAGCGCACGCCTGCAATGTGGTTGATGTCTTGGAAGCTGCGGGCAAAGAAGTGCCTGCCGACGCTCTCCCAAAACGGTGATTCGCCGCGGGTGTCCAGATAACCGGGGAACGCCACCGCCAGGATGCGCGAAAAGCGCTCTGGGTACTGGGCAATGAACATCAACCGCGCCCGACGCAGCAGGTTCTCGGCACTGGTGCCCTTGTAGCGGGGGTTTAGCGAAAAAGCGCACAGCAGGGTGGCATCCGAGACTTCATGGGAAAGCGCCAGCGTCTGGACCTCACGGCGCACATTCAACTGCTGCGAGGCGTGAATCAGCGTTTCCTGCCGATAGGTGTAGTAAGCCTCGTTGGCACCTGCCTGGGCACGGATCGTGGCCGTTCCCAGCACTTCCTCACGACTATCGTCAGCGAGCACAAAGGTATAGTGCTCGTTTTCAGGAAACTCGACCTCACCATTGAAGGCGTCCTGGGAGCGCGCGATGCGCTCCTGAAGGCGCTCGCGATTAGCAGGCAAGTTGGTCAACCTGGGCACTGCATGCTCGGCCAACTGTTCGAGCGCCGGGAGATCCGACGCTTTAACGGGTCGCACTACCAGCATTTTCGACGCCCCCTCTGTTAACCCACTAGGCAGCTCAATCATGCGGAGGCAACTAGCCGCTCAATGGCGCGCTCTAGACGGGCCATGCCTTCGGCAATATCCGCTTCGGGGATCACCAGCGAAGGTGCCATGCGCAGCACATTGGGGCCTGCAATCAAGGCCATCAAGCCCTCTTCGATGGCCAGCGGCAGGATATCTTTAGCGCGGCCTTCATAGGCATCCGACATCTGGGCACCCATCAGCAAGCCCATACCACGGATCTCTTTAAACACCCCGTGCTTGCGGTTGATGGTTTCCAGATGTTCGCGGAACAGGTCGTGACGCCTTTTCACCCCTTCCAGCACGTCTGGGGTGTCGATGAACTCGACGGCTGCCAGCGCCACGGCAGACGCCAACGCGTTACCGCCGTAGGTAGAGCCGTGAGTGCCGATGACCAGTGACTTGGCGACGTCATCGGTGGCCAGCATGGCACCGATGGGGAAACCGCCGCCCAGCGACTTGGCGCTAGTCAGGATATCCGGGGTAATGCCGTAGTTCTTGTAAGCGTAGAGCTCACCGCTACGACCAACGCCAGTTTGCACCTCGTCAAAAATCAACAGCGCGTTATGTTCGTCACATAAATCACGCAGGCCCTGGAGAAATGCTTGAGTCGCGGGCACGATGCCGCCCTCGCCCTGCATGGGCTCAACCATGATCGCACAGGTGTCGTCGCCCATTAGTGCGCGAACGCTTTCCAGGTCGTTGTAGTTGGCGTGATGAATGCCGCCCGGCACCGGGCCGAAACCCTGAGAGTATTTAGGCTGACCACCGACACTCACGGTGAAAAAAGTGCGGCCGTGAAAGGATTGATAAAACGAGATGATCTTATCTTTCTGTTCACCGTGGTTATCTACCGCCCAGCGGCGAGCCAGCTTTAGCGCGGCTTCATTGGCCTCACCACCGGAAGAGCATAAAAACACTTTGTCAGCGAAGGTGCGTTCGACCAGCGTTTTGGCTAGGTTCAACGCGGGCTCGTTGGTAAATACATTAGAGAGATGCCACAGCTTTTCGCCCTGCTCTTTCAGCGCATTAACGAGCACCGGGTGACAGTGGCCCAGTGAGTTGACAGCGATGCCACCGGCGAAATCGATATATTCGCGCCCCTGCTGATCCCACAAGCGGCTACCTTCGCCGCGCACGGGAATAACCTGCTGCGGTGAGTAGTTCGGCGTCATGTAGTGGTCGTAATCTTGACGGCTCGGGGTATGGCTCATGGGACGCTATCTCCGCTGGAGGAAAGGAATGAAAACAGTATAAGCGGCCAACGTGGTTAACCGCTTTCAGTAATGGGACGGCAAATTATGAATAGCGGCGCCTGCTCAGCCGCGTTAACGCCTTGAAGTACGCTATAAGACCCCCATAATTATTGGCAAGCGATAACGTCATAGCTGGATCGAGCGTCTCGTATAGAGCGTCTTGAATAGATAGCTATCGCGACGTACTGACACTCAGGAAGAGAGGGGTACACCCTATGAAAATTGATCTAAGCGGCAAGCACGCCATCATTACCGGCTCGACGGCGGGCATCGGTTTTGCGATTGCCCAAGGGCTTGCCAATGCTGGCGCCCAGGTTGTCGTCACAGGCCGTTCTCAGGCACGGGTGGATGAGGCCATCGCCGCCATTAAGCAAGATGCCCCGAATGCCCAGGTAGAAGGCGTGGCCGCTGATCTCGGCACCGCTGAAGGGTGCCAAACGCTGATTGAGCAGCAACCCAGCGCAGATATACTGATCAATAATGTGGGTATTTTTGGCCCGCAAGATTTCTTCGAGGTTGATGACGCCACTTGGCAGCAATTTTTCGATATTAATATCATGAGTGCAGTGCGTCTTTCGCGCCACTATGCCCAGGGTATGCGCGACCGCGATTGGGGGCGTATCCAATTTATCTCCAGTGAATCAGGCATCAACATTCCCACCGAGATGGTGCACTACGGCATGACCAAGTCGGCGCTTTTATCGGTGTCGCGCGGGCTGGCCAAAGCACTCAGTGGCACCCAGGTAACCGTCAACGCTATCTTGCCTGGGCCAACCCGCTCTGAAGGGGTGCTCACAATGATTGCTGAAATGGCAGAAAAAGAGGGCGTTTCTCAGCAGGAGATGGAAGCGCGCTTTGTCAAAGAGAACCGCCCCTCTTCCATCATCCAGCGCTTAGCAACACCTGAGGAAGTGGCCAGCATGAGCGTCTATGCCGCGTCGCCTCAAGCCAGCGCGACCACGGGTGCAGCGCTGCGGGTAGAAGGCGGTATCGTCGATACCTTAACTTAACCTACCTTATCTAACCCAGGCGCTCTTCTCTGGGCGTCATGCCAAAATGATTACGGTAGGCGGTGGAAAAATGTGCCCCCGACGAAAAGCCAGTAGCAAAGGCAATATCGCCTACCGGTCGGTCACTATCACCCAGCTGTTTGCGGGCTTCCTGTAAGCGTAAGTCCAGATAGTAGCGGCTTGGCACCGCCTGTAGATATTTCTTGAACAGCCGCTCTAGTTGGCGCCGAGAAATCCCCAGGTGCTCTGCCAACTCAAGGGTCGAGAGCGGCTCCTCGATATTGGCTTCCATCAGCGTCACGGCATCCACCAAGCTTTGCGGCGCGTGGCCCAAGCGGGTGCGCAGCGGCACGTGTTGGCGTTCGTCCGCCAAGCGAATGCGATCGCACACAAACTGTTCCGACACCTGTTCCGCCAAGCGCGCACCATGATGCTGCCCAATCAGCGTGAGCATTAAATCCATCGCTGCTGTACCGCCAGCACAGGTTAGCCTGTCCCGGTCAATCTCGAACAGCTGTTGGGAAAGAGTAACTTGCGGGTAGGCTTGCGCAAAGGCCTCAAAGCGCTGCCATGGCAGCGTGGCACGATAGCCTTCCAGCAATCCATAGCGCGCCAGCACTTCTGTTCCCCCAGCCAAACCGCCCAGCGCGACGCCACGGCCTAAATGGCTGCGCAGCCATTCGTTGAGCTTGGCAGGCAGCGTATAGGGAAGCGGGGTGGGTGCGCATATGAGCAGGAGATCCAGCGGGCCAAGCGCTGTACTTAGCGCATGCTGGGCAATCAGGGAAAGCTGTGCGCCGCTACGTACCGGTTCGTCGTTCAGGCTTAACGTCACGGTGTGGTAAAGCATTTGCCCGCTCAATTGATTCGCCATTTGAAGCGGTTCCAGTGCGCTGGCGTGGGTGAGTAAAGAAAAACCCGGCAACAGCAAAAACGCTACCCGCCGACGGGATACCGTACCCGGTGGCGTTAACTGATTGGGCTGCATGTTAAATGACTGAGCTGCATGAGAAACCGCCATCGGCGAAGTAAACGACCATCTTACCCAATTGTGTAGAGGAGCGCAGTGTTATGACCACTGCAGCAAAAACGTGACGCATGAATGCAAATTGCCGGGCGCTAGGCCCGGCAAAAACGAAGCATGATTAAGCGCTAGTTGCCGCGATTAATGATGCCTAGCACGATGATACTCACCACAATCACCCCAAGAATGATGACCACCAGTGGGAGTAATTTATATAAACCGCCTGGCCGCTTCTTGGCTTCAGGTTGAAGGTGCGGTTTTGAGGTTTCGAAATCCTCGGGAACCCGCTCATTGATGATATGCTGCCTCTCTTCTTCCGGGGTTTTGCTTTCCCTAGTGTCCATAAACACCTCCCGCGTTCCGGTCGAATTGGGCGGCGCTACCGCCCTATGGATGGCTTACAGATTCACGACATCAAACTTAACCTCTGGATTGACGTCGGCATCGTAATCTACGTCGTCACGTTCAAAGCCAAACAGCTTTAAGAATTCGTGCTTATAACCAGCATAGTCGGTAATAGCGAATAAGTTCTCGGTGGTCACCTCTGGCCATAGGTCTTGGCAAGCTTGTTGAACGTCATCGCGCAACTCCCAGTCATCCATACGTAAACGGCCTGCCTCATCCGTCACCAGCTCACCCTGCTGCCCTTGGGCGGAGTAGAGCTGTTCGCCGAACAAGCGGTTCAATTGATCGATTGTGCCCTCGTGCAGGCCCTGTTCTTTCATAATGCGATAAACCATGGCGATATAAAGCGGCATGACTGGAATCGCCGCACTCGCCTGGGTCACCACCGACTTCAGTACGGCGACATTGGCGCCACCACCGCTCGCTTTCAATTTGCTATCAATGGCCGTGGCAGCACGATCCAGGTCTTCCTTGGCTTTCCCCAGTGCGCCGTGCCAATAGATTGGCCATGTGATTTCGGTACCAATATAGCTAAACGCGACGCTGCGCGCGCCTTTTGCCAGCACGCCGGCTTGGTCGAGCGCTTCCATCCACAGCTCCCAATCCTCGCCACCCATGACGGTAATGGTGTCGTCAATCTCTTGCTGGGTGGCAGGCTCTACTTCCGCTTCGATAATCGCGTCTTTATTGGTATCGATAGCCGTGGCACGGTAGGTTTCGCCAATCGGCTTCAGGCTGGAACGCTTCAGCTCACCGCTGTCGGGCAATTTACGCACGGGCGAGGCCAGCGAGTAGACCACTAGATCGACTTCGCCCATGTCCTGTTTAATCAATTCAATGGCTTTTTCCCGCGCCTCGTGAGAGAACGCATCGCCGTTGATCGACTTGCTGTACAACCCTTCCTGCTTGGCAAATTTATCGAAAGCGGCACTGTTATACCAACCGGCAGTACCTGGCTTTTTATCAGTGGCGGGCTTTTCAAAGAACACGCCCAGCGTGTCAGCACCGTAGCCAAAGGCTGCAGTAATGCGCGCTGCCAGGCCATAACCGCTCGACGCCCCAATCACGAGTACTTTTTTCGGGCCAGCCTGCTTATCCAAACCGCGGGCGCGCGTCGCTTCGATCTGTTCACGAACATTCTGCTCACAGCCAATGGGGTGAGTGGTGGTACAAATAAAGCCGCGCACTTTGGGTTTAATAATCACATCGAACCTCGTTATCGGATTGATTGGGTGATCGACGTCGCCCTCTGCCCAGGCAACGTCATGACTCAGTGTGACTATTCTAGCTGTCTCCGTGCCTGATGTCCGCTCTTGCGCTATTGTGTGCCTTGAGATGAAGCCGCTTTAATGGCGGTAAGCACATAGGCCGGTAATGACATCCAAAAGAGGCAATCATGAATGCACAGCAGCTAGTAGATGAACGCGGCGATCTTTGGCTAGCGCTAGCCCCGCTGTGGCTTGACCGTGAACCCAGCGAACGCGATTACGCGCACATGGTAGAGGTCGTGCAGCGTTACGATATGACCCTTAACGAACTTGAGTGGATGTTTCGCCTGGAGATGGCCCCAGTGATGTCTCGTCATCAGCTTTCCATCGCCAGTGAGTGGCGCCAATTCAATGACCGAAAGCTGATGCAGCAACTGGTTAATCACAACCTGCGTTTGAAGGGTTGGCGGCGTAAAAGCTGGGCACTTTTCTCAGGCTTGACCACCTTGATGGTTCGTCACCGCTGGAATGCCTTAATGAGCCGCGTCGCCATCGCCCGGGGGGAAAAAATTTAGGGATAGGTTTGATCTAACGCCTGCTCTAATGCCAGGCGCAGCGGGCGGCCATGGTCGCGGGGACCAAAGCGGGCAATCACTTTTCCATCACGGCCTATTAAGAACTTGGTGAAATTCCATTTTATTAATTGTGTTCTCATCACACCCGGCGCTTCACGCTTTAGCCAGCAAAACAGCGGATGTGCCTGGCTGCCATTGACGTTCACCTTCTCCATCAGCGGAAAGCTCACCCCAAACGTTTGCTCCCCAAACTGACAAAAAGCCTGCGCACTCTCGGGTGACTGGCGGCCAAACTGGTTACAGGGAAAACCCAGCACGGTAAAGCCACGATCCCGATAACGCTGATAAAGCGTTTCCAGCTCGCCTAATTGGGGGGTGAAGCCACACTGACTGGCCACGTTGACTACCAGCAGTACCTGACCACGCAGCGCACGCAGGTTGAACGGCAACCCTTGATGGGTATAACAATCTTGGTCGTAAATTTGCATTACTCGGCCCCACAAAACCCCAAACGGCATAGCTAGCACCATGCCACGACTCGACTTTTTACACCAGCGGCCCAGCGACCACTCGTAGCGCCAGGGCGATCAGCAATACCCCCGTGATGCGATTAATCCAGTGGGCGCGCTGCTGTAGCCACGGCAAGATGCGCGAGTGGGAAAGCAGGACAGCCACCAACACATACCAACCACCATCGATAATCATGGCTGTCAGTACAATAATAGCCTTGGCCAGCGCGCTCATCTCTGGGGTGACAAACTGGCTTAACAAAGCGACAAAAAACAGGATGAGCTTTGGGTTGCCTAACGCGACCAGCACGCCCTCTTTGGCCGCTTGGCGCTGATGAGTGGTCACTACTGTTGGCTGTAAAGCGCTGGCTTTCCCAGCACGCAGTGCATTAAACCCTAGCCAAGCGAGATAAGCGGCCCCGCACCAAGTGATCAGTTGAAACAGCAGCGGAAAACCAGCGATCACCGCGCCTAATCCCCACACCGTCAGTAGAGCATAAAACCCCACGCCAAAAGCATGAAAAAGGGCCGCGGTGACACCTACAATGCGCCCCCCGCCGAGGGTGTGCCGCAGCACCAGTGCCAAGCTGGGCCCGGGTGACATAGCGCCCATGGCACAAATCGCGGCAAGAGATAGCCACAGTGTCAACGGCATGCTGGTTTCTCCTTCAGAATTATCACGCTATGAAGTAACAGCGCCAGTATACGCTAAGCCAAGCAACACTTCGGTTGGCGTCTTAAATAACGCTGTTAGCATGGTACGCTGTTGGGTAAAATTTACTCCTTTGAAAATACCCGCCCCGCCGCTCAATGCGCGGGGCACATAGCAAACATAGATCTAGAAAACATGGGTCTAAAAACATAGCTCTAGAAAACATAGGACGGCAACATGGGCAGGGCTTTTCAGAACCGTAAGGAATCCATGGCCAAAACGGCCGACGCAAAGACCAAGGTCTACAGCAAATACGGGCGCGAGATTTACGTGTGCGCCAAGGCGGGCGGTACCGACCCGAATGGTAACCTGGCGTTACGCGGTTTAATGGAGCGGGCCAAGAAGGATCAAGTGCCCTCTCACGTGATTGATAAAGCACTCGATAAAGCCAGCGGCGCCGGTGGTGAAGATTTTTCTGCTGCTCGTTATGAAGGTTTTGGCCCCGGTAATGTGATGGTGATCGTCGACTGTCTTACCGACAACCCCAACCGCACCTTTGGCGATGTACGTGGCTGCTTTACCAAAACCAAGAGCAAAATCGGCACGCCTGGCAGCGTAAGCCATATGTTTGACCACTGTGCCATCTTCGCCTTTGCCGGAAGCGATGAAGACGCCGTGCTGGAAGCGCTAATGGAAGCCGATGTCGATGTCACCGACATTGAGCAAGAAGGCGAACGTATCACCGTTTTCGCCCCGCATACGGACTACGCAAAAGCCAAGCAAGCGCTGCTGGATGCATTCGGCGAGGTTGACTTTGAGGTGGACGAGATTCAGTTTCTGCCGCAAACCACGACACCGGTTGAAGGCGATGACGTGGCAATGTTTGAAAAATTCCTGGGCATGCTCAACGAACTGGACGACGTGCAAAACGTTTATCACAGTGGCGAGCTGCCCGACGACCACCAGGGCTAACCAACTCCTCTCGAGGAAGCAGACCCCACCGCGTTGCGGGTATCCAAGGCCGCATCCGGTGGCAGCATCGCTGACGGCACCCCGGCGGCACTCAGCACTTGTTTACCGCGTAAAGTGAGGTCGGTGATAAACAGGAACTGCTGGCGAGGGTCCACCGGGTAGGCGCGGATACGGTAATGGGTACCCCACGGTTTCTCTTCGGCGACCACTACGATCGGCTTATCGAACGTTAGATATGCGCTGGTAAGCGCCACATCGCGCAACGCTTTACGTACCCAGCCTGCCTCGTGCTCAGGGTGAAGATAAAAGCTCGCCACACACTGCAGGCTGGTACCGCCGTTGTTGGCGTTGTAGACAGCGTGATCCCATAGCTTTAGGTGCGGCACATAGACCAAGTCATCGTCAGGGGTTTGGATGTCGACGGTGCGTAAGCCAACGTGTTTGACCTCGCCATAAGTGTCTTCAATTTGCACCCAGTCGCCGGGCCGATAAGGCAGCTCTACCGCTGAAACGACGCCTGCTATCAGGCTGCTGACATAATCTTTCATGGCAAAGCCAATGGCTAGGCCCAACGCCCCCATCACGGTCACCATGTTGCGCAGCGACGGTTCGATAATCGTCGGCACGATGATAGCGAGCGCCGTAATCAATATCAGCAAGCGCGTCATTGGTACCATGGCAAAAATACGAAAGCGTACTTGGCCATGCATCCGGTTGCCGACCCAGTTCAGCAGCCGCTGGCTAACAATAATCAGCACAATAGCCGATAGCAGCACGATGCCCAACGTGATCAGCGCTTGGCTATCGATATCGTTAAACAGGCGCTCGTACTTCTGTTCTTCTTCCATGGGTTGCCCTCCGCAGGCCTGTCAGTTTTACCGTCGCTGCCTAAAGAGGATCGACCAGATAATTACGCGATTCCAATAACTGCCGCACATTCGCGTAGCTCAGTGGTGCCACCTGCCAGCGCCCTTCATAACTCGAGACAATGCCTTTACGCTGCAACGCTAAACGGGCATTCAGCGCTTCATGGTGTGAAAACGGCAATACTTCGCCCAGCGAGTGGTCATCCAGGCCGCCATGAATTAACAATGCATGCAGCACTAGCGTGGCAATATCGCCGGTATCGGCGGCAAGCTCCGCCTCGGCCAGCGCATCCACCATCCATAAGCCCTCTTCTTCACTCTCTGTTGGCTCACGCAAACGCTCGCGCCAATAATGCCACGCAAGGCCGATATGCCCGCGGCAATGCGCCGCTAAGCGCTGGAGTTCTTTGTAAGGGGCTTTTTCGTTGCGCTTGGTTTCAGCATCAGGCAAAAGCTGCCTACCGGATCGCGTACTGTAGACCGCGGGCGGCTGACCACCATGGCCTGCCATCATCGCAAAATAGCGCGACAACTGCTCACCTTCCATGGATTGAAGCGTAAATGCCGGTGCGCCATCAAGACCCATCACCCGCTGAAGAAAGGCGTAAGTCCAGCTGTCACAGCCAATCACCCCTTTTCCCAGACGGCCACTTAAAGCGCGCTCAAGAAACTCACGGATTCCCTGAATACCCTGGGTGTGGCGTAAAAAGCAACGCTCTAGAGCCGGCACTGCCCATTCCCGATGATGGGCACACTGATCTACCCACTCAGTGCCACCCGCGGCAAGCTCGCTAAGCGAAGGTGTCGGTACACAAGCGATGTTGTGCTTCTCCGCCCACTGTCTAACCACTGCCACATGGCCGCTGTAAGGTGTGGAAATAAAGAAGGTAACCGGTGCGTCTTGGCCATCAAGCTCAAGGGCTAACGCGCTTGCGGCGGGCGCCCAATCGATAGGTGGCACTAAATGCGCCAATCTAACCTCAGGCAACCTGCGTAGCTCGCTCTCATCCTTTACCTGATGCTCAGCGTCCGATTTACCCCCCAGCCACGACGAAACCGAGCGTAACGAACGCCGCCACTGGCTTGCCTGGGTCTTCTCGGGGGTATGGAATTGATCCAGCTCGACAACTTTCCACAATGGCGTATCGGCCGATGAGGACGGCTCGTCCATGACGTTTCCCCTATGTCTTACGTTAAGCCCCACTTTAGCACGGCGCTCCTAGCGTCTACGCTTAAAGACGAACTTATCGTCTAAAATAAAGTCTTTATAGACAGTCGGTAGCGCACATAAAGGACTATGATTTTATTAAAGGAGAAAGCCATGAGTGTCGTTCATGTGAGTGAAGAACAGCTACACGAGAAGTTAGAGAAATGCATCGCCGGGGAACGCTTACTGATTGAACATGAGGGAAGCCGCTTCAGCGCCAGAATCCAGCATGTCGGTTTGTTTGGCGTAAAAGTGATTCCGGAAACAGAGATTAAAAATAGCCATCGCACGCCAGGCGATGTAGAAGGCGTTACCGTACCTTATGAAGAGATTCTGGAGCTCGAAGTGAAAGGGGTCGTCTACAGCCGCCTATCCGATGATTGATAGGGCGTAAGCGTGCACGCCTACAGGGCGTGCACGCTTGACGGCTCAGCTCAGTAGTAATGAAAATCACGAAGCCAGCTGACTTAAAATGTCAGGCAAATCTTGCCGAAGTGCTGGCCCGACTCCTGATGGCGAAATGCATCGGCAATCCCATTGAGGGGAAACTCGCGATCAATCACAGGATGCATATCGAACGCTTCCAGCGCACGAATCATCTCGATTTGATCGCGACGACTGCCGACAATCAACCCCTTCAGGCTCGCCTGTTTAGCCATCAGTTTGGCTGTTGGGATATCGCCTTCACGGCCGGTCAGCACGCCGATTAACGCAATGTGCCCGCCGATTTTCACAGCGTCGATGGATTGTGGCAACGTGCCCGGGCCACCCACTTCCACCACGTGATCAACGCCTTCGCCGTTGGTCAGCTCTTGCACGCGCTTACCCCAATCGGGCGTCTCTTTGTAGTTGATGGTGTGTTCAGCGCCCATCTCACGCAGCCGCGCCAGCTTTTCATTAGAGGATGACGTCGCAATCACGCGGGCACCCATTAGGCGGGCAAACTGCAGCGCAAAAATGGACACCCCACCCGTGCCTAACACCAGTACGCTATCGCCTGCTTTAATCCCACCGTCGACGACCAATGCTCGCCAAGCGGTCAGTCCCGCCGTGGTTAACGTGGCCGATTCAGCGTGGCTGTAGCCCTTGGGCTGATGGGTAAACCACTCCGCCGGGCGAACCACTTGCTCGCGCGCGTAACCATCGACGCCGTCGCCCGGCGTGTTACGAAAGTCACCGACTCTGGCCGGGCCTTCCAGCCAGTGCGGAAAGAAAGTAGAGACGACATGGTCGCCCACAGTAAATTCATTCACGTCTGCACCGACCGCCTCAACCACGCCTGCCCCATCAGACATGGGGATACGCTGGTCGTCCGTCGGAATCATGCCGGCGACCACGGCGTAATCGTGAAAATTAAGTGAGCTGGCGTGCAGGCGTACTTTAATTTCACCGGGCCCTGGTTCAGCGGGTCCCGTCACTTCAACGACTTCCAGCTTGTCTAGACCGCCGGGTTGGTTAAGCTTGATGGCTTTCATCGCTACCTCCATGTGTAAGAGTGGGAATACTAACTAGGGGTTGGGGCTGATGTCGTTAACATCAAGCCCTAGGAATCCACCGGATTGGCGCTGCCATAGGCTGGCATAAATTCCCCCTTTCGCCAGTAGCTCTTGGTGAGTGCCGGTTTCAACGATGCGGCCTTCATCCACCACAATCAGTCGATCGAGCATGGCAATGGTAGAGAGACGATGCGCGATGGCAATCACCGTCTTACCTTCCATCAAGGTATCCAACTGCTCCTGAATAGCGGCTTCCACTTCCGAATCCAACGCCGAGGTGGCTTCATCCAAGACCAGGATGGGCGCATTTTTTAGCAGTACCCGGGCAATGGCGATCCGCTGGCGCTGACCACCAGAAAGCTTGACGCCGCGCTCACCTACGTGGGCATCCAACCCTCTACGCCCTTTCGGGTCGACCAGCTCATTGATAAAGGTATCTGCGTGCGCCCGACAGACGGCGTTCCAAACGTCTTCTTCGCTAGCATGAGGGCTACCGTAACGAATATTGTCGCGCAGCGAACGGTGAAGTAGCGACGTATCCTGGGTCACCATGCCAATCTGGTGGCGTAAGGAGGTTTGCGTTACCTCGGCAATGTTTTGTCCATCGATGAGGATTCGCCCGCCCTGCACGTCATAAAAACGCAGCAATAGGTTAGCCAGCGTCGATTTACCCGCCCCAGAGCGCCCGATCAAACCAATTTTTTCACCTGGGGCGATCGTCAGGTTCAAGCTATCGAACACGGTTTTGCTCTCGCCTTTTGCCTGCGCATAGCCAAAACGCATGGCGTCAAAACGAATTTCGCCCTGGGGCACTTTCAGCGGCGGCGCATTGGGTGCGTCGCGCACCGTGGGCTCCTGGGCGATGGTGTTCATGCCATCTTGCACGGTGCCGATATTCTCAAACAGCCCCGCCACTTCCCATAAAATCCAGTCAGACATAAAGCGAATACGCATCACGAGCGCAATCGCAATCGTCAGCACCCCTAGCGAAATCGCCTCCATGTACCAGGCGCTAATCGCCATGGCCGCCGTGCCCACCAACAATGCCGTATTAAGCAGTGTCAGCCCCACACTCATAATCGTCACCAGCCGCATCTGGCGGTGTACGGTAACCATAAAACCTTCCATGGCATCACGGGCATAGCGCTGCTCGCGTTCAGTGTCGGCAAACAGCTTGATGGTTTGAATGTTGCTATAGCTATCTACCACACGGCCGGTCATTTGCGCGCGGGCATCCGCCTGGGCCATGGAGACATCGCGCAGCCTTGGCACGAAAAAGCGCATAATCGCCAGGTAGCCCACTAACCAGATTCCCAGCGGGATCAACAGCAATAGATCCGCCCGACCCAGCAGAAAAGCCGCCCCGGTGAAGTAGACAATCGCGTAAACCAACAGCCCCATCACCTTAGTGACGGTTTCGCGGATCGCCAGTGCCGTTTGCATCACTTTTTGCGACACCCGCCCGGCAAACTCATCCTGATAAAAGGCCAGGCTTTGGCTCAACATATGCCGATGCGATAACCAACGGCCAATCATGGGGTAGTTACCAAAAATGCTTTGATGGGTCACCAGCGACTGCAACAGCACCAACAGCGGCAGGCCGATCAGTGTCAATAGTCCCAACGCTGACAGCCAAAGCCCGTTTTCAGCCCAAAAACCGGCCCGTTCAACGCTGCCCAGCCAATCAACCAGTTGGCCCATATAGCTGAAAAACACCACTTCCGCCGCCGACACCAGCGCCGTGAATAGCGTCATTAACAGCAACAGCGGCAGCATGGGACGGGAAAAGTGCACAATAAACGGCATTAAGCCTTTAGGCGGCGTTTCGACCTTGCCTTCTGGATAAGGATTGATCCGCGTTTCGAAATAACGAAAGAGCGGCTGTAAAACGCGCGATAGCATGAGATTTCCTTGCGTGACTGGCGTTGGTGTTAACGGTCTTTAGGGTAGTGTTGATGAGAAGGCGTGTGGCGCAATAACCATCGTGCCCAAAATGGCGCAATGATCATCAGCGTGACCATGCGCAGCAAGTGGTGGAAAGCGACAAATACGGGATCAATATTGAGCGCGACGGCCAAAATAGCCATTTCGCCAATGCCGCCGGGTGCCAGCGCCAGCAGCGCAACGTCACGTCCCACCCCCAGCAGTTGGTGAATGAGTTCGGCAAACAGTGCCAGCACCACCAGCGCGAGTAGCGTTGCAACGCCTGATTGCCATAAATAACGGCCCAATAATCGCCCCGTCATGCCCTGAAAGCGAGAGCCAATGGCACTGCCTAACACCCAAAGCATTACGTTCATGCCCCACGCTGGCAAGGCAAGGCTGGCGATATCAAATCCCGACAATAACGCTGCCATCAACAGGGGGGCCAACAGGGCAGCGCTGGGAATACGAAGCCAACGTCCCAGTGGCAGTAACAGGGGAATGAGTAACAGCATCCAGCCGTGCTCCAAGCCATGGTGCACGGGGCCAATACTTTCGCCACCGCCTTCATAGACCCAAAACAGCGGCGGTAAAAATAAAATGACTAAGATAATACGCAGCGACTGCGCAACCGCAATGCGCTGTGGGTCGCCACCGCACTTTTCACCCAGCAGGATCATCGCCGTCATGGCACCTGGCGAAGCCCCAAACCAGGCACTGACCGGGTCAAAACCACAGCGCCGGTACCACGCTGCGGCGACGGCGGTGGAAACAGCTACCCCGAGCAGCAATAGGGCTGCAGAAATAGGCCAATCCAGCACTCGGTGTGCCAGCTGCGGCGTCACCTGGCTCCCCAACACCATGCCCATCACCGCTAAAAACACATTACGCAGCGGCTCAGGCACCGCCACTTTGATGCCTTTTGACGAGACCAGTAGGTTGGCAATAAGAGGGCCCAGCATCCAGGCAAGGGGCAAACCGGTGAGGTGAAACAGCGTACCGCCCACGGCTCCTACCGTTAGCGACGTAGCCAACGGCGTTGCACTCCCTGGCGAAACTCCCTTAATGCTGCCCCTCACACCCGCTCCTTAACTTGGCACTTGATCTCAGCACCTAATCTCAGCGCTTAATCTTGGTTCTCCAGCTAGCCATGCTTTGTGCAGTAGGGCTACCACCAAGCGTACGGCGAAAGAGCTGAAAATAATTAACACGCTAAGAATATCGCGCTACACGCCTCAAGGCTATCCATGGTGCGGTCAATAAGGCTGCGGAATCTCGCCGTCGTCGTCATCATCGCGCATACGCGCTTGACGTTCCGCCTCTTCCTCTTTGGCATCGTCGATAACTTCCATCAACTCATCGACGTTAGCGATATGGGTGTCGGCATCGAAGTGGCCGGTGAGTTTGCTATCCGGGTGTAGCTCACCGGTTTCATACAGCGCCCACATCTCTCTGCCATATTCGGTGCTCAAAAGCGCGGGAGCGAACTGGCCGAAGTAATTGCGCATGTTATCCACGTCGCGATAGAGCATGGCCGCCGCGCTATTGTTGCCTGCGGCGTCAACGGCCTGGGGCAGGTCGATGATCACCGGGCCCGAGGCATCGACCAGCACGTTAAATTCTGACAGGTCGCCGTGAATCAGGCCCGCGCACAGCATTTTAACCACGTCTTGAATGACTTTGGCGTAGTAGCTCTCGGCCTGTTCGGGAGTTAACGTGACTTCATCCAAGCGCGGTGCCACATTGCCTTCGGCATCGCTGATCATCTCCATCAGCAGTACGCCGTCGACAAACCCGTGGGGCTCGGGCACGCGAACACCCGCGGAAGCAAGCCGGTAGAGGGCATCGACTTCGGCGTTGAGCCACGCCTGCTCCTGCTCTTTTTGGCCGTAACGGGTTTTTTTGGCCATCGCCCGTGAACGGCGGCTATTGCGCTCTTTACGCCCTTCCTGATACTGAACGGCCTGCTTGAAGCTGCGCTGCTTGGCCTCTTTGAATACTTTGGCACAGCGCACTTCGTCACCGCAGCGCACCACGTAGACCTGCGCCTCTTTGCCGCTCATTAACTGCACCAGCACCTCGTCAATCATGCCATCATCGACAAGCGGCTGTAATCGCTTAGGGATTTTCATGGTTAGCTGCGTTGGCTCCTCTTTACGATCTGTACTATCTGAGCTTAGGGTCAATCGCTCAATAACGAATGCGGCGAACGCGGAAAGCCCGCCCTTTTAATTTATCACGCTCGAGCTTTGCCTGAGCTTGCTGGATGACGCCCCGCTCTACCGCCACGTAGGCACTGCGTGCAAGCACTTTAATTTTACCCACTTGGTCACCGCTCAACCCGCCTTCGCTGGTCAGCGCGCCAAGAATATCCCCGGGCCGTAACTTGTCTTTCTTACCGCCGGCTAATTGCAGCGTTGCCATCAGCGGCTCGAACGGCACCGAGTGCTGGGGTTTCGGCAAAGGTTCGTTGGCAATCGGCTGCTCCAACAGCCCTTCCAGCCGCTCTAACCGGTAGCTCTCTTTCGGCGTCACGAGGGTACAGGCAATGCCGCTGGCCCCAGCACGGCCGGTGCGCCCTACGCGGTGCACGTGCACATCCAGCTCGCGGGCAATCTGGTAATTGAACACGGCGTCCAGTTGGGCAATATCCAAGCCGCGGGCGGCCACGTCCGTGGCCACCAGAATTGAGGCGCTTTGGTTAGAGAACAGAATGAGTATGCGATCGCGGTCTTTCTGTTCTAAATCGCCATTGAGCGCTACTGCACTAAACCCAGCATCCGTTAGCTGCTCGGCCACGGCCTGGGTTTCGCGTTTCGTATTGCAGAACACCACGCTGCTGGCAGGCCGATAAGCCAGCAGCAGCTGGCGCAGCGCATCAAACCGCGCCTCTTCATTGGCAACGTTATAGAAGTGCTGCTGAATCGTGCTGGCATCGTGCACTTCGGCGATTTTCACCATCACCGGCTCACGCATAACGCCCCGCGTCATTGCGGTTAGCCCGCCCGACGCTTGCTCATCGGGAAAAGTTGCGCTGAACAGCAGCGTTTGGCGATCAGTTGGCGTCTCGGCAATGATGTCATCGATGGTCGCTTGGAAGCCCATATCCAGCATGCGGTCGGCTTCATCCAATACCAGCGTCGAGAGCGATTCCAGCGTCAACGAGCCTTTACGCAAATGCTCGTCAATACGTCCTGGCGTGCCTACCACAATGTGTGCGCCGTGCTCTAAAGAGCCCAGCTGCGGCCCAAAGGGAGCACCGCCGCAGAGGGTGAGTATTTTGACATTGGCCATGCCGCGGGCTAAACGGCGCAGTTCTTCCGCCACCTGGTCAGCGAGTTCACGGGTGGGGCACAGCACCAAGCCTTGCACCGCAAAGCTCTCGACTCTCAATTTAGCCAGCAGCGCCAAACCAAACGCCGCCGTTTTGCCTGAGCCGGTTTTCGCCTGCGCCAGCACATCGCGCCCGGCCAGCATCGGGGGCAGGCTCTCTGCCTGCACCGGCGACATTTCGTGGTAGCCAAGGGACGCAAGGTTGCTCAGCAAAGCTTTTGGCAACGCTAACGAGGAAAAAGAGGAGTCAGACACGATAATACCTTGCTTGGGCCACAGAAAAGCGGCCATCGGAATACAGCGTGCGCCACTGGAGGACAAGTGACGCACAAACGTTACGGCACCATACCAGAAAGTGCCTCGGCCTGCGCCGCCATCACAGTGAGATCATGTTGCCAGCGGTACAAAAGTAGCCTGGCTCAGGCTAGCCAGATCGCGAGGCGAGAGTTCGATCTCTAACCCGCGACGCCCGGCACTGACATAAATATTGGCAAAGCTTTCTGCGGAGCTATCGATAAACGTCGCCAGACGCCGCTTTTGCCCCAGCGGGCTAACGCCGCCCAGCACATAACCGGTGGTCCGCTCCACTTCCGATGGTTCGGCCATCGTTGCTTTCTTGGCGCCGGCCGCCTTGGCAATCTGCTTTAGGCCTAACTGACAATTCACCGGCACGATCCCTACCGCCAAGTGCTTTCCATCGAGCTTCACCACTAATGTTTTAAATACTTGCTCAACGGCTACGCCCAGCTTCTCCGCTGCTTCTAAACCGTAAGAGTGTGCGGTGGCGTCGTGTTCATACTCATGCAACTGAAAGGCAAAGCCTGCGTGTTTCGCGCTATGAATAGCCGGTGTCATGTCGCTCTCTTGGTTAACGGCGTTGATACTCACCATGATGCTGATACTAACGATTATGCCGTGAGGCGGAGCACGCCTTCTTGGTTAATAGCCCGACAGGCAAAACAATGTCAACCATTGCACCGGGGGGAAGGTTTGGTGAGGCTTCTGGAAAGCTCTGCATCAGCGTCTACGCTAATAGTGCGAGGCGCCACGCGGCAGTGCTCAAACAGGGCAATGCTCGATAGCGCAGTCGGCAAATGGAAGCTAACTGAAAGGAGTCCAGCGATGCCAGCAAAATCCAAAGCGCAACAGAAAGCGGCGGGCGCGGCACTTTCCGCTAAGCGCGGCGAAACCAAGCCCAGCGAACTTTATGGTTCCTCTAAAGAGATGTATGACTCAATGAGCGAGGACGAACTAGAAGACTTCGCGAGCACCCAGCGCAAAGGGAAGCCAGAAAAGAAACAGGATTAATTATCCTGTTGCCAACAACGCCGCCAGCTTTCGACGCTGGCGGCGTTGGTTTTACTCACGATTACTGCTTGCAAGGCACCACTTTACGCAGGGTGTCTTTCGCCCATAGGGTTTGATTGTCGGGCGTACGGCCATGCTCGTTCCAGCGTTCTGCGGTTTCCAGGCAGAATGAACCGGCGCTTTCGACCGTCGCATCGCGGTTGGCAGGACGTTCACCGCCAATCCGCATCACATCGGGATTGCTGGAGGTGTAGCTTGGGGCAATGGTAGAGCTTGCACAGCCAGCGACCATAGCGGTCAGCAGCAGTACGGGTAAACAGCGGCGCAATGGCATGTTTTGACAACCCTCAACGTATCAATATTAGCCCGACACCTATTGTCGGTAGCGCTAAATAGCACTGCCTTCGTTAATACGTCAATCTTTTTTGCATCCCTTAACCGGCCACCAGCGTTAAACTAGTGACTGGGCGCAGATTGAGGCGTTTACAGCGCTGCTCTACGCTGTCGACGATCTCTTGAGCGTCATTAAACTGCTGCTTGTCGAGTTGGATGTCCACCATCAGAAAACTACCCACCTGAGCAAGCCGAACATCGTCGGCAGTGACGTCGAAATCGGCAATGTCTTCAACGACGTTTTGCCTTACGCTCGTGCAGGAACCACCAAACATCAGTTCACGTAGGGCGCCCTTCACCATCCTAATCGGCATGGGTAAAAAATAGCCGGCAATGATCAGCACCATCACTGGGTCGGCGAACCTTGCATAGCTTGCCCAGGGAGACTGGGTTAGCAACCAGGTCAAGCCAAATCCCAGCATGACTGCCGCACTCAACCAGGTATCCATCTGCCATTGACGTAATTCCGCCGCTAGCAATGACGAGCGAGCGGTGCGGGCATAGCGTGCCAGCCACCACCAGGTCAATAAACAGCCCGTCAGGTTGACCACGCCAAACATCAGCGCCAAATCGAGCGTCACCAGGCGGCCGCCATCCAGCAGGCTCCACAGCGCAGACACCAGCGAAACAATACAGACCATGGCGATCACTACGCCTTTGAGCAGCACCGCAAGCGGCTCCACCGTCAGCCGCCCAAAGGGGTAGTGATCGTCGGCAGGTTTGCGTGCCTGCTTAAGGGCATAGAGCGAAAGCGATGCCAATACCAGGCTGAGTAGCGAATAGCCGCTATCAAACAGGATCGTTATTGAACCGCTGGTAAGCCCTAACGCAAGCCCGGTAAACGCAAACAGGCTGGCTGAAATGGCTGAAAATGTTAGCGCACGGCGCTCGGCAACAAAGGGGGTCACGCGGATAACTCCATCACATTTGGACAATTGTGCGCCATAATAGTGAAGCATTATGACAATCACGAATCGCTGAGTGCCAAGTTTACTGGCACTCACAGCGAAAGAGGCAATTATGCGCTCAGAACAAGTACAGGCCTTTATCGATGTCACCGAACACGGCTCTTTCGCCGCCGCTGCACGGCATACCGGCGTGAAGCGCAGCACCTTGAGCGCCGCCGTCAATGCGCTGGAAGATAGCCTGGGCGTGGCACTGTTCGAGCGCTCAGGCAATAGCCTGACGCTGACCGCCGTGGGCGATAGCGTGCTCCCCGACTGCTACCGGCTGTTAACCAGCGCCAGCCGAATCAAAAAGCACTGTCATCAGCATTTACAAGGCGTTGAGAGCCAGCTTGGCATTGCCCGGGATGACGCCTTACCCGAAGTGTTTTGGCGCCAGGTGATGCATGATTTAAAGCAGCAGTTTCCGCTAACGGCGCTGTCGGTTTATTTAGTGCCGCCTCAGGAGCATGCGCAATTTGTGCAGCGCCAAACGGTGGATATTGCCTTCGGCCTGTATACCGCTGAGGGCATCGACGCCAACGCCGCCAATCTTGCTCCCGTGAGTATGCGTTTAGTGGCGGCCCCCCAACATCCGCTGAGTCGCTTACCCAGCGTTAACCGCGATGATCTGGCCCAGTACACTCAGGTGTGTTTAACCCACGTGCAGGATGACAAGCTGATCAGCGAAGCGCTGTTTTCGGGCAATTATCTTGGGCTCACCATGTTCGAAGTGATTCGTGATGCCGTTATCAATGCCACCGGCTGGGCGCTGCTGCCTTATCCGTTGGTTAAAAGCGCATTGGAAAGTGGGACGCTGTGTACCCTTAACCATGATCTCGTGCTGGATAGCCACTACTACCGGTACGTGGAGAGTGATAACCGCGGGGTGGTGGCCACTGCGCTACTCAACAAGGTCGCCCATTTTCTGGCCACGCTGCATTAACCCGCCGTCTACTGTCAGAGGCGACTGACATATCGTTGAAATCTTTTTTGTGGAAAAAAACGCTAAAGCCTTCCACGCTATTAAAAAGTGCTAAATAAGGAGACGCCAGGACACGCCACGTGAGGGACACAGGCAAGTGTCATCCAGGCGTAATACGCACCTGCCAGTGTCGAAGTTGCCGTCAACCAAGGAGTGATTCCAACGATGGTACGACTCGATAAGAAAGCCACTCGGCTGTATGTGTTGGACACTAATGTCCTCATTCATGACCCCGCCGCGCTTTATCACTTTGATGAGCACGATGTTGTTATCCCCATGACTGTGCTGGAGGAACTTGATAAGCACAAAAACGGTGTTCGTGAAATCGCTCGCACAGCTCGCCAAATCAGCCGTACGCTCTCTGACCTTACTAGCCAAGTCACCTTTGATGAGATTCAACGTGGTATTCCCATTCCTCGGATCAGCGGCGAATCAGGACGCCTGCACTTCTTATGCTATAACGACTTAAAGCTTTTTGATGCCCTCGACGACAGCCCTGACAACCGCATACTGGCCGAAACCTGCCGCCTTCGCGAAGAACGCCCCGACGCCTCCGTCATCCTAGTCACCAAAGATATCAACCTGCGCGTTAAAGCCGCTGCACTGAAAGTACCGGTCGAGGATTACCTCAATGATCGCGCTTTCTCCGACAGCGACGCCATGATCGAAGGCGCCCAGGTTTACGCATCCGCAGGCCATGACGGCGCGTCTCTGTGGGAAACGCTGAATGTCGATGTGACCGTTGAGCGCGTTGGTCACCACACTCTCTACCAACTTACTGGCAATATGCCCCGCCAATGGCACGTGGGGATGCTCGTTTCGGATAGCGAAAACGGCGCCGAGTTTGAAGCCATCATTCGCGAACTGGGGCCCTCCTCGGCGCGTCTGCAATTACTTACCAACTACCGCCATCATGCAGGTGTCTGGGGTGTACACGCTCATGACAGCCGACAAAACTTCACCCTGAACCTACTCATGGATCCCGATATCGATCTGGTCACCATTGCGGGTAATGCCGGTACGGGCAAAACCTTTATGACCTTGGCGGCCGCTTTTCAGCAAACGCTGGATGCCAAGCTGTTTGAACGCATTGTGTTTACTCGCGCGCCGATCCCCATGGGCGAAGATATCGGCTTTCTACCCGGCACCGAAGAGGAGAAGATGTCGCCGTGGATGGGCGCCTTCCACGACAATATGGATAACCTGTTGCGCAATGAAGAGGGGGAATCAAGCTGGGACAATGGCGCTACGCGGCAATTGATTGGTTCGCGGGTACAAATACGTTCGCCAAGCTTTATGCGTGGACGCACGTTAAACGACACCTTCTTAATCATTGATGAGGCGCAAAACTTCACGCCCAAACAGCTCAAGTCGCTGGTTACCCGGGCGGGGCGGAATACGAAAATTGTCTGTTTAGGTAACGTTGGCCAAATCGACACTCCCTACCTAACGGCCAACACCTGCGGCATGGCGGCTGTCGTGGAGCGCTTCCGCGACTGGCCTCACGCAGGGCACATTACGTTGAAGAGTGTCGAACGTTCGCGCTTGGCACTGGCAGCCGAAGAGCTTCTTTAACCCCACCGACGCCCGCCCCTGTAAGGGGCGGGGTTCATTTTGTCATCGCTCCGGCCAATGCTGGGGTTACTTACTCCTTCTCGTCATCTTCGGTGACGTCTTTCCACGGCCGTGGCGTGCCTACGGTATCGGCGGCAAAGGCTTCGCGTTGGCCTAACGGGCGCGACTCGCCAATGGTGGTGTCGTTGTAGGTTTGGCGCTCCATTTCACAGTTCACCTCCGCCCCGAATAGCACCACAAAGGCAGAGAGCCAAAACCAGATCATTAGTGCCACCACGGCCCCAAGCGAGCCGTAAAGCTCACTAAAGGTAGAGAAATAACGTACATAGAGTGACAGCCCACCGGAACCTAACAGCCACATCACCGTCGCTAGCAGCGTGCCATAGCTAAGCCAACTCCACTGCGCCGACCGCCGATAGGGTGCATAGCGATACAGCAGCGCGATCAGCATACTCATGATCACCAGTAACGCTGGCCAACGCAGCCACTGTAAAATCTTGTTTAACGGCGGGTCGATCGCCAGGCTATTGACCACCACCGGCACAAGGGCAATAAAGCCCAATGAGATCAGGGTCATGATAATCAGCCCAAAGGTCAGCGATACCAGCACCGTGCTGCGGTGTAAAAGACTGCGCTTTTCGGTTTCGCCATACACCACGTTAAGCCCAATCACCAACACCCCTACCCCTTTGGAGGCAATAAACATCGCAATCAGCAGCCCCACCAGAGCACCGAAAAAGTTACCCGACTCTGCGCTCTCCACCACATCCTGAGCCTGCTGATCAATCAGTTCGGCCGCATCGGGTGGCATAAAACGACTAATTTCATAGAGCTGCTGGCCTGCCTCGTAGGGGTCAAACAACAAGCCCCAGAGCGAAATCACCGCCGCGATGGTAGGAAACAGTGCCAATAATGCATAGAACGCCACGCCAGCGGCCAGCATGGTAATGCGGTGACGGCGCGCGGCGCGCATCACACGCCACGCAATGTCGTACCAACCGCGCTGAGGTATATCACCCGGCACAAGGGCGCGGCGGCCACGCGCGAGTTTACCCACAGTGGCTTCCTAACAAGCACTTGCCTGGTGTGCTTAATGCTATCAAGGGCGTGACGACTAACTGTTTTCCTAATATCTCTCTCATTGCTGGCCTTCCCACATCAGTAACGCCGCCAGTAACACGGCAAGCACCATCATCAAGCCACTCGTATGGTGACGCAACCAGGGTTCGGCAGCCAATAGTCGCGACAAATAGCCCATCGATGTTTTTTCAGCGCTTTGGGCCGCTGCCACGCTGGCGGATTTAAGCTGGCCACAGCGACGGCCGATCACACGCAGCGGTACCAGTGCCGCGCTTGCGACGCCAGCATAAAGCCACCATGCATCACCAGCGGGCAGCGTTTTTCCCGATAACGGCCGTGTGATCAACCAGCCTAACAGGGCAATAGCGACCCCCGCTGGAAATGGCCACACAATGCCCCACCACTCTTTGACGGGCGGCATTTCGATGCTGCCCGCAGGCAAAGGGAGCCAAAGGGGCGTTAACAGCGCGGCGACAATAGCTACTAGCCAAGCTCCCCACTGCCCGGGATGGCTGCCACCGTGATGACGCTGCTGCCATTGTCGCCAAAGCGCAACACTGACCAGTGCCGCCGTCCCGATGGCCGCCCAGCTCAATAGTTTGACCAACGACTCGTGGTGCATTTCATAAAGGGGCGACTTGACCCCCCACTTGCTGACCATGCCAGCGGCAATAGCGCCCGACAACGAAATGCCTGGCAGTGCCAGCAACCCCCACACCAGCGGCAGCGGCCAGCGCGGCAGATGCTCGCTGATGCTGGTACCCATGAATAGCGATCCTTTGGCAAGTGCGTGGTGAGCCGCGAACAGCACTAACCCAGGCCAAAGCAACGGCCACACATCGGGTGCCACCAACCCCATGGCAACCAGCGCCGTCATCATGCCCATTTGGCTGATACTGGAATAGGCCAACACGGCTTTAGGGTGGCGCTGAAACACGCCATAAGCGGCGGCGCCAAAGGCGGCCGCCAGCCCGGCCACTAACAGCCAATGCCCAAACTGAGCTAACGCCCCGGATACCTGATCGTTGCCGAGCGGCAGCACACTGATCCAGCCCAGCAAGCCCGCCTTGATCATAACCCCGCTAAGCACTGCGCTAGCAGGTGCTGGTGCCGCCGGATGCGCCAAGGGCAGCCACACATGCAAACCAATAACACCCGCTTTTACACCGAAACCAAGGCAAAGCAAGGCCGCCATCCACGCCCCATGCTTAGCGCTCACAATGCTTTCGCGCACCCCCTGTAAGGTCAGCGTGTCGGCAGCGCCCGCCGACCAGAGGAAGCCGCCTAAAATCAGCCCTTCGCCCACCACCGCTAATATCAAGTAGGCCTTGGCGCCCAGGCGTGCCTGTTCGGTGCCGGTGTGCACTACCAGGGCGTAGGCGGCGAAGGTCATCACGGCAAAACCGGAATAGAAACTGGCAATATCCTGGGCGATGATCAGCAGCACATTGCCTAATAATGTTAACGGCCAAAACAGCGCCAGCCGCAGTAGGCGCCGCTGGGCAGCTTGATCCCCTGCTTGTGCCTGCGCCTGCTCCTTGGCGAAGTAACCTTTCGCGTGCACGGCTGCCAAGCTCCACAGCAGTGCGGTGAACGCCAGCCATGGTCGGCTTAACGAATTTAACTCCCACTCTCCGCCCAGCATCCAGACATCCAGCGTCCAGTGCGCTTCGCCGACATAGGCTAATAGCAGCGCCGGCCAAGCGGCGCTTAGCCACCACACTGAAAAGTAGTCACGCTGCGCGCTAGGGGTACGGTAGGAACGCCACACGGCGTGCGCCATCACGACGAAGGGCCACAGCAGCGCCAGGGTCAGCAGTAGCGTCATCATGGTAGGTACTCCCCGTTGGCTACCCGGGCGGCCCAGTCCAAGGGGCTAAATGGAAGGCCTGCAAACATACCCGCCGCAAGGCTGATCAGCGCCGTAAATACCATTGGCCACAGCAACCAGCTATGGGTCTCTAGCCGCCCCAGTCGCTGTTCATCCGGCCAGCTGCCTTTACCGTGAGCAGGCCCTAAACGGAACCAGAGACGGTGCAAAATCGGCAAAAAGTAAAAGGCATTTAAGGTACTGCTTGCCACCAGCACCGCAACGACCCAATACATCTCTGCCTGTATTGCCCCTACCCCCAGGTACCATTTGGTAATAAACCCTGCCACCGGTGGCAGGCCGATCATGCCTAATGCGCCGATGGTGAACGCAATGCTGGTCAACGGCATGCGTTTACCGGCACCGTCCATTTCATCGATGCGATGAATGCCCAGCTCTTCCGCATAATTACCCGCACAGAAAAAGAGCGTGACCTTCATCAACCCTTGGTGAAGTAAGTGCGCCATCGCCCCCACCGTGCCAAAAGGGCCAAATATACCGATGCCCAGAATGATATAGGAGACTTGGCTAACCGTAGAAAACGCCAGCAGTGGCTTTAGTTCTTGTTGGGCAATGGCCCTGAGCGAGCCATAAATAATCGTTATCGATGCCGCCACCGCTAAGCCACTAATCACGCCCAGCTCGACGCTAAGCTCAATGCCATACAAGTCATAAACGACCCGGAGAATGCCGAAGGCCCCCGCTTTGACCACGGCCACCGCGTGCAGTAGCGCACTCACTGGGGCGGGAGCCACCATCGCCCGGGGTAGCCAGCCATGCAACGGGACCATGGCAGCTTTAACACCAAGACCGCCCACCAGCAGGATAAAAATGAGCGTCAGCAGACCCCGATGATCGTTTAAGTAATCGCCTAAGCCCTCTTCTGAAGAGAACGATTGATCACCCGTCAGGGTGTACAGCAGCACCGCCGCCAACAGCAATACGACGCCAGCGCTGAGCGTATAGCGTAAATACACGCGGCCTGCATTCAGGGCTTGCTCCGTACCTCGATGAACCACTAACGGGTACGTGGAGAGCGTCAACATTTCGTAGAAAATCAAAAACGTAAAGAGGTTGTCGGCCAGCGCAATGCCGATCGTGCTCGCCACGCAAAGGCTAAAAAAGCCAAAGAAGCGCTTTCGGTTGGCAGAGCCTTCCAGGTAGCCAATGGCGTAAATGGTGGTGCACAGCCACAGCAGTGACGATAACCCCGCAAACATCACGCCCAAGGCGTCGATACGCAGAACGAAATCCAGACCACCAATCACCTGAAAACTAAAAATGTCTTCATGGCCAGCGGCTACCCGCCGAACCATCAGGGTCACCAGAATAATCTTCACCACCGCCGCGCCAATGTTAATCGTCGTGCGCAGGCGCCTGGCGTCTTCCGGCAAAGCGAATATCGTCACGGCGACCAGCAGGGAGGTGGCCAAAGCGGTTAACGGTAACCACGCGGCGTTCATGGGCTTCCTCCATGCATCAATTCCAACGGGAAGTGCGCCAATAGCCCAAGCGCAAACGCCGTTAAGGCGAGCACCATGGCAATTAAATCCATTCCTGGCGCCAGTGGTTGATAGCGATGGCGCGGGGCCGTCTCATCAAAAGAGTAACGAAACATGCGGAACACATAGGCGGCCGTTAGCAGCGTACCGATCAATAGGGCCGCCACTGCCCACCACTGCTGAGTAATGATCATGGCCTCGAGCAACATCCACTTAGCGGTGAAGCCAGTGCTAGGCGGTAAGCCCATTAACGTAATGGAGGCAATGCCGAACACCAATAGGGAAAGCGGCAAACGGCGGCTGGTTCCGGCCAGGCCTTTCAACGTGCTCTCACCAGTGGCCAATATCAGATTCCCCGCCGCCATAAACATGGCAGCCTTGGCAAAGGCATGGCCCATTAACTGCAGCCAAAAACCTTCCCAAGCCAGCGCACGCGGCAGCGGCGCGATATCCGGCCCCAGCAACAGCGGAAAGGCCACCATCAGATAGCCCAACTGTGCAACGGTTGAAGACGCCACCAAGGTTTTAAGAGAATCAGTACGCCACGCCAGCAAGCCACCCCACACAATCGCCAGCAGGCCTAGCCAGGCAATGATGCGCGGGGCATAAAACGTATCGGGAAGAAGAATGCTCCATAGCTGTAGCAGCATGAACAGAGAAGCCTTGATGACCAACCCGGCATGCAGCGCACTCACCGGTGTCCAGGCGTTTTCGTGCACAGGGGTAAGCCAAGCGTGCAGCGGAAACAGCGCGGCTTTCAAGGCGAGCCCAGCGCCGATTAGCGCCGCGGCGAACCAAGCCACCGGGCCTGGCTCTATTACCTCGGCCAAGCCCTGTAAGTCCAAACGACCCCATTGGCCTAGAATCAGTGCCACCCCCAACAGATACGTGAGCGACCCAACTAACGCCAATAACAAATAGCGCATTCCCGCCAGCAGCGCTGGCGCCTTTCCGGATAGCATTAACATGCCTACCGCGGCCAGGCCCATTAGCTCTAACGCGATATACAGAGTGAGTAAGTCGGTGGCCAACCAAATGAGTGACAGCGCGCTCAGAGCAACGCCCATCAACGGCCATAGCCAACGTGCTAAAGGGCCAGGCTCGGTTAAGCGAAAATGCCCAGGGGTGTAGAGCGCGGCGGCAACGACGATACACTGAGTCGTTAAGAGTAACAGCACGCTTAACCCGTTTAAGCGCAGCGATAAGATAAGCCCTGCTATTTCCCATTGCCAACCGAGTAGGCCCGCCTCTTGAAAGGCCATTAGCAGCACGCCACCCGAGGCTAATAGCGGTAGGCTGGCCAACACCACAGGCCAGGCGCGCTTAGGAGGAAATAGCGCTGCCAATCCCCCCATCAACAGCGGAAAAACCAGTGCCACCAGCAGCGCCCAGTGAGTAGAGACAAGCGGCGCAAAGGTGCTATCGAAAAGGCCAAAGCGCCATGTCATGCCTTGCTCCTCTGGGGTTTACCGTCACGCCCTAGCGCCTCGACCCCTTCCAAATGTAACAGCTGGCGAATGAGTAAAGCGCCAAGCATCGTCCCAAGACACGCCACCAACAGCCCTACACTAATGAGCATTTGCGCCGCCGCTGAGGTGCCCGCCACGCCAGCCAACAGTATAAAAACGCCGGAGCCAAGCAGATTAAAGGCCATCAGGCGCCTGAAAAGATGTCGGTGAAGGGCAAACGCCGCCAGGGCAAGAGCGGCGATGAGCACCCCAGCCAACAGTAGTGGGTGCTCGGCAGGTGAATACACCATATCGCCAATCACGTAGCGAATTGCCGCGCCGACCATGACAAACCAGGCCAGCGCCAATACCACGCGCATAGCGACCCGCGACCAGGGATGGCTAAATTGATCGTGCTTTAAAGGCGCGGAAGCGCCGGGGGAAAGGAGGCCCAGGGCATAGAAGAAGCACAGCCCTGTCAGCAAAACACCCAACACTAGCTCGGACGCCGCCAGCCATGGCGCGCCAAGCTTCAACCACGCCAGCACCATTGCGCCAGCAAAGGCGACAAAAAAACAGCTGGCACGCACTAGGTGGCGATCAAACAGGCACACAAAAGCGGACCCTGTTAAGCACAGCGCCAATAGCACTTCTATTACATCAAAGGAAGCTAACATCCGTTTACGTCACGTCCTTGCATCGGTCACGAATAGGCGCTCAGCTTAGGCGAGCACTTAGCCACTTTCCAATATCGTTAACCTGCTGAGGGCAGAGGGCATGTGCCATGGGGTATTGGCGGTAATTGACCGCATAACCCAGCGCTTTTAAGCGATCAGCGCCGCTACGACCCAGGCTCTCGGGTACAATCGGGTCAAAATTACCGTGCTGAACGTCGACAGGGATCTCGCGATTGGCGTCCGCCAGATCGATATTATCGGCCGTGGCGAAATAGGTCGACATGGCCAATAGCCCTCCCAACGGGGCCGGAAAAGTCAGCGCGGCATGATAGGCGACAGCGCCGCCCTGTGAAAAGCCAGCCACGATAATGCGTCGGCTATCGATCCCCTGATCGATCTGCGCTTGGATCAATGCCTGAATACGCTCAGCCGATTTCTTGAGCTGGCTTTCATCTACCCGGCGCCCCAAATCCATGGCTAAGATATCGTACCAAGCGGGCATGACCATACCGCCATTGATCGTCACCGGTAGGCGTGGCGCATGCGGCATGATAAAGCGTACGCGTGAATCGCTGGGCAGCGCTAGTGCAGGCACCAGTGGTTCGAAGTCATGCCCATCTGCGCCCAAGCCGTGAATGATAAAGACACAGGCATCAGCAGGTTGGCCATTTTTCGGTTCAATAACCAGTTCGCCAGGAGCACTCATGACATCATATTCCTTATCCAAAAAGCGTCACCCTAGCGCAAACCTGCGTTAACAGCGAGCAGCTAGGCTTTTAAAGTAGCCATGACGTGTCAAATTAGCTCGTCAATTTAGCGGGTCGCATCAGCCGGTCAAAACGGCCAAACCTGGGGAATCAAGAGTAGCGCTATCGCACCGGTCAGTATATTTAAACCGCTACCCAGACGCATAAAATCACTCACTCGGTAGCCGCCGGGGCCATATACCATCAAATTGGTCTGATAACCGATGGGCGTTAAGAAGCTAGCGGAGGCCGCAAACATGACCGCCACCACATAGGGCATCGGGCTAACCCCTAAACTTTCTGCCGCGCTCATGACGATTGGAAAAATAATCACCGCGGCGGCGTTATTGGTCACTAGTTCCGTCAGCAGCGCGACCACACAGTAAGTGCCTATCAATAGCAGGAGCGGGTTACCGGCGACAAACGTAAGCACCCCACCTGCCATTACCTCAGCGGCGCCAGAGCTTTGCAGGGCAGCGCCCACGCCAAACGATGCAGCGATAGTCAACAACACTTGCGTATCAAGGCCACGTTTAGCCGCACCGACCGAGCAGCATCCGGTCACAAGCGCTAACGCGGCCCCTAACATCGCGGCGTTAAGCATGCTTAACACGCCAAAGGCGGCGAGTAGCACCGCGCCTAATAAGAGCCCCCAGGCCAGCGGCGCCTTCTCGTGTACCGGGCGGGCAGCCCCATTCAGTTCGCTGATCAGCAGAAAGTCGCGGGACTGGCGGTGGCGCTCGATGAACGGTGGCCGGGCTTCCAGCAGAAGGACATCAGCGGGCTGCAGCCGAACCTGCCCTAGATTGCCTTTGACGCGTTCACCGCCGCGGCAGATCGCTAACACCGCCGCGCCATATAAGGTTCTAAAGTGGCCATCGCGGATACGCTGGCCAATAAACTGGCACTGATTGGAGACGACGGCCTCGACTAGGCGGCGCTCCTTGAACTCTTTTTCCAAGCTGGAGGTTTCATCCCGCGAGGGAATCAAGCCGCGAATTTGCTGTAACTCCACCGCCGCATCGGAGGTGCCTGCAAACACCAAGCGGTCCCCGCCTTTTAACTGCTCACCGGGGCCCACCACACTCACCACGTTGCCTGCACGCTCTATTTCCACCAGAAACAGCTCCTGCAAGTGGCGCAGCCCGGCTTGCTCAACGCTGCGGTCGACCAGCACGCCCGCCGGGTCCACCTCCATTTCGATCGTAAACTCACGCGGGTTAGCAAAGGCGTTGGCCACCCCTTCCCTGGAAGGCAATAAGCGCGGTCCCAGTAGCACCAGATAGGCAAGCCCCGCCAAGGCGACAGGAATACCGACCCAGGCTAAATCCAACAACCCCATACCCAGCTCGGGGTAACGCTCTACCAACAAGCCGTGCACCACGAGGTTAGTGCTGGTACCGAACAGAGTAATGGTGCCGCCTAGAATAGACGCAAAGCTGAGTGGCATTAGCAGCCGCTGAGGCGATAAGCGCAGCCTTCGGCTCCAGCTCATTACCGCCGGAATATAAGTAGCCACCACAGGCGTGTTATTGACGAAAGCGCTGAGCGCGGCAACGGGTAACAATAGACGCACCAGTGCACCGCTTTCCTTGTTTGGGCGGCCCAATACATAGCGAATGATCAGATCGATACCGCCGGTTTCGCGAATGCTCGCCACCAACACATACATAAAGGCAACGGTAAATAACCCGCTATTGGAGAAGCCACCGAGCGCCTGCTGAGGATCAATCACGCCCAGGGTCATCAATACGATCACCGCCCCCAGTAGAATGATATCCGGCCCTAAGCGTGAGAACGCCATTAGCGGGAAAATCGTCAGTACTACGCATACGGCTATCCAAGCATCCAATGACATCAACACAACACCCTAATCAATCAATATGCGGTATTGTGAGGCCTGCCTTATATTCTAAAAAGTTATTTTTAGAAACACTTAAAGAACAAAATAGAATATGCAGACGAGACGTGAATAAGGATAGGAAACGGTTGAACGGTACAAACGCAACGAACCCCGCACTTGGCGGGGTTCGTTGGGCAATCACCGCGCGGCGGTGATTGCTGACATCTCAACGTTTAAGAATTAACTTAAACAGGTTTGATGTTAGAAGCCTGAAGGCCTTTTTTACCCTGGGTGACGTCGAAGGAAACCTTCTGGCCGTCTTGCAGAGATTTGAAGCCTTCTGCCTGAATTTCTGAGAAATGCGCGAACAGGTCGTCGCCATTGTCGTCAGGTGAAATGAAGCCGAAGCCTTTAGTGTCGTTAAACCACTTAACGGTACCAGTTGCCATGATCGAAATCCTCGATAGTGCTAATTAAAACCGGGAAATACCCGAAGTACAGTGGGTATAACAAGAAACTTTCACCAGATTTAACGCTAGAGGCGCTTCTATACTGCTGACAACGTTCGACTTGCTAACCAACTGCGGCTATTTTGCGCCTAACCATTACGCGCGTCAACACACATATCGCCACGACTAAGCGAGCTCATGGGCTCGAACACTCTCGACGAACGGGGCTTGTTCCGTAAGAAGCCAACCGGCTGCCTTTTCTGCAATCATCAGTGTGGGCGAGTTGGTATTGCCACTGGTAATCGTCGGCATAATGCTCGCATCGGCCACTCTCAGCCCGTGAATGCCACGTACGCGCAAACGGCTATCGACAACAGCCATGGCGTCATCTTCACGCCCCATCTTGGCGGTACCCACCGGGTGAAAAATCGTCGTGCCGATATCCCCCGCCAAACGGGTCAGCTCATCGTCGGTTTGATACTCGACACCGGGTTTCACCTCTTCAGGTGCATACTTGGCGAAGGCAGGCTGCTCGGCAATACGCCGCGTCACGCGAAGAGAGTCTGCCGCTACTTTGCGGTCTTCGGGGGAGCTTAGGTAGTTGGGTGAAATAGCCGGTGCTTGGCGAGGGTCACTGCTTTTAAGCCGCACGGTGCCACGACTGGTGGGGTTTAAATTACACACGCTGGCCGTAATCGCCGGATACGGGTGGAGCGGCTGCCCGAAGGCTTCCAAACTTAATGGCTGAACGTGGTACTGAATATTCGGGTAGCGTTGCTCCGCCGAGCTGCGGGTAAACGCGCCCAGTTGGGAGGGCGCCATACTCATGGGCCCAGAGCGTTTCATCAGGTATTCCCAGCCAATCCCGGCTTTACCCAGCAGAGTGCTGGCGATGGCGTTCAACGTTTTGCCATTGGCGATCTTATAGATGGAGCGTATCTGCAGATGATCTTGCAGATTCTCACCGACCCCAGGGAGCTCATGTACGACCTCAATGGCGTGCTCCTTCAGCAGTTCCCTAGGCCCCACGCCAGAAAGCTGGAGTAGATGCGGCGTACCAATCGCCCCTGCACAAAGCACCACCTCTTTGCTCACCATGGCGCGCTGGGTGTTGCCATTGCGCTCTACCTCCACGCCGATGCAGCGCAGTGCTTTGCCTTGGGTGTCAAACAGCAGCCGATTGACCTGCGTAGAGTGCCAGAGCGTTAGGTTGTCGCGCTTCAACGCAGGGCGCAAAAATGCCTTGGCGGTATTCCAGCGCCATCCCGAACGCTGGTTGACCTCAAAATAGGCCACGCCTTCATTCGAGCCGCGATTGAAATCCTCGGTACGTGGAATACCTGCCTGCACAGCGGCCTCGGCAAAATCATCCAATACCTGCCATTTGAGACGCTGCTTCTCGATCCGCCATTCGCCACCGTGGCCGTGAAAATCCTGATGCTGCGGATCGGCGTCGCCGCCCGCGTCCAGGCGGTAATGGTCTTCATGCTTTATAAAATCGGGTAAACAGTTTTCCCACTGCCAGGCAGCGTCGCCCGTTAACTCGGCCCAGTGATCGTAATCTCGCGCCTGGCCGCGCATGTAAATCATGCCGTTGATGCTAGAGCAGCCGCCTAGCGTCTTGCCCCGCGGGTAGATTAGCGAGCGGCCATTGAGCCCTTTGTCCGGTTCGGTGCGAAACAGCCAGTCGGTACGCGGGTTATTGATGCAGTAAAGATAACCCACCGGAATATGAATCCAGTGGTAATTATCCCGGCCCCCCGCCTCTATCAGCAGTACGCGATGGTTGGGATTGGCGCTTAGCCGGTTCGCCAGCAGGCACCCAGCGGTGCCTGCCCCTACCACGATATAATCAAACGCTAAATCCGTATCCGACGCTGCTTTTGATTGTTGTTGTGTCATGTGTGGTTCTCCGCAAGCGTTTATTTTGCGGTCGGCATGACGAATTCAGCCCCGTCATCAATCGAGTCCGACCAACGCTGCATGATCGATTTCTGCTTGGTATAAAAACGCACGCCCTCCTCCCCGTAAGCATGGGTATCACCAAACAGCGAGCGCTTCCAGCCACCAAAGCCATGCCACGCCATGGGCACCGGAATGGGCACATTGATGCCGACCATGCCGACTTGAATGCGACGCCCAAACTCCCGCGCCACCGTACCGCTTTCGGTAAAGCAGCTAACGCCGTTGCCAAACTCATGATTGTTGATCAACTGAATGGCGGTGGCGATGTCCGGCACGCGCACACAAACCAATACGGGGCCAAAAATCTCCTCTTGATAGATCGTCATTTCCGGCGTGACGTTGTCAAACAGCGTGCCGCCCATCCAGAAGCCTTCGGCGCAGTTCTCACCCGCCGCTGAGGCCTCAAAGGTACGGCCATCGACGACCAGTTCAGCGCCTTCAGCCACGCCTTTTTCGATATAGCCGGTAATCCGCTGATGAGCCTGGCGGGTCACGATGGGGCCCATTTCCGCATCCAGCTGCATGCCATCTTTCACTTTTAGCGCTTTGGCCCGCTCCGCCAGCATTGGCACGACCTTATCGGCGACTTCCCCCACCAGTACCGCGACGCTAATCGCCATGCAGCGCTCACCGGCAGAACCATAGGCAGCGCCAATCAACGCATCGACGGCTTTATCAAGGTGGGCATCCGGCATCACGACCATGTGGTTTTTGGCCCCGCCGAGTGCTTGAATCCGCTTACCGTTGCGCGCCCCGCGCTCGTAAATCAAGTTGGCAATCGGCGTCGAGCCCACAAACGACAGCGCCTTGACATGGGGGTGGTCAAGCAGCGCTTCCACCGAATCCTTATCGCCCTGTACGACGTTGAACACGCCGTCCGGCAGGCCGGCTTGCTTCAGCAGGTCAGCCATCAGTAAGGACGCGCTGGGATCCAGCGGGCTAGGCTTGAGAATAAACGTATTCCCCGCAGCAATCGCCAACGGGAACATCCACATGGGTACCATGGCCGGGAAATTAAACGGCGTTATACCAGCCACCACGCCCAGCGGCTGACGCATGGTCCAGTTATCGATGCCGGTGCTGACCTGCTCGGTGTAATCGCCCTTGAGCAACTGCGGTATGCCACAGGCGAATTCAACGATATCAATCCCCCGCGCCACTTCCCCCTGGGCATCGGTAAAGACCTTGCCATGCTCTTTGGTGATCGCTTCGGCCAGCTCGTCCTTATGGGCATTCAGCAGCTCTAAAAACTTGAACAATACCCGAGCACGCCGAATAGGCGGGGTATCCGACCAGGCAGGAAAGGCCGCTTGCGCCGCCTCAACGGCACTATTCACATCCAGCGCAGAGGCGAGCGATACGCGACCGGTAACCCGGCCAGTGGCGGGGTTATAAACGTCCTGAGACTGAGAAGATTCGCCAGCGGTTACCTGGCCATTGATAAAGTGCTGAATCGCTGTTGTTGTCATGGAATTACCTGCTGTTTGAAAGGCACGATACGCAACGGCTATGCGCAAAAGCGTGTTATCGATAGAAGCGTTTTATCAGCCTAGCCTACCGGCCTCTTTGAGCGGAGCAATTGAGTTATTTAAAAGCCAGTTATAAGCTCTGCTAATATCATAAGCCACGTTGCGAGTGCTTTATGCAAGATTACGCCACACTGCGCGCCTTCGTGGCCGTTGCCAAGACAGGTAGCGTTTCTCGCGCGGCAGAGCAGCTCCACCTAACGCAACCCGCCATTAGCCTAAAGTTGAAGCAACTTCAGGCCAACCTGGGGCTGACACTGTTCACCCGTCGACCTCAGGGGCTCGCGCTGACCGGCGATGGCCACACCCTGTTACCCGCCGCCGAAAAGGCGCTCGCCAGCGCCCATGCCTTTGAGCAGACCGCCGGGGCGCTGCACAGCACCCTGCGCGGCAAGCTCACCATCGGCACCATTGTCGACCCTGAATTTTTGCGCTTAGGCGCTTTTTTAAGCCGCTTGATGGCACGCGCTCCCCAGCTAGAAACCGAGCTACAGCATGGAATGAGCGGCAGCGTGTTAAGCCGTATTGAACAGGGTGAGTTAGATGTCGGTTTTTACCTGGCGCCCCCTGGCCTTGGGCCGAATAAAGCCCTCGATGAAACGCATGAGGTGTTAGCTTGGCGTGAGCTAACGCACTTTGATTACCATGTCATTGCGCCCGCGGGTTGGGAAAATCGGCTGACTAACATCCGGTGGGAGTACTTAGCCACCCTGCCCTGGATCGTTACCCCGCATGACTCGGTTCACCACCGGCTGCTAAAACAGGCGTTAGTCAAAAGCGGCGCAACGCCTCATCGCGTGGCCCAAGTCGACCAGGAAGCCTGCATGCTGGATCTCGTTCGTGCAGGCGTCGGCTTGAGCCTGGCCCGTGATGCCCTGGCAATGGCCGAACGTCAAGAGAGCGGTCTGGCCGTCGCGGACAATATCCGCCTTCCCTGTGCACTAAGCTTTATATGGCGTCGCGAGAGCGCCACTGAACCGACCGTGAACGCCGCCCTGAGCACGCTAGATGAGGTCTGGCCACATCGGTTGGATTAGTCTGTAAGGAACTAAGCGTTCGTGTCACTAATCAACTCAAGATCGCGCTTATTTGCTATCTCCCCTGGAGTGCTAACCATGACCCGACGTCTCCGCTTTCACCCCCTGTCGCTTTGCGTACTCGCCGCTATCGGGCTGGCAAGCCCCACGCTTCAAGCCCAAAGCTCTCAATCACAGGGTTCTCAACAACAGGACTCTCAATCCCAGAGCAGTGCGGAAGCGATTTTCGCGGGGGGATGTTTCTGGTGCATGGAGCCGCCTTACGACAACCAACCCGGTGTTAGCGCCACGATTTCCGGCTATATCGGTGGTGAGCTCGACAACCCCACCTACGACGATATTTCCCGGGGTGGCACGGGCCATGCGGAAGTAGTGAAAGTGGAATACGACGCCGACCAGATCAGCTACGCGCAACTGCTGGAGATTTTCTGGCGCAACATCGACCCCTTCGCGGTCGACCGCCAGTTTTGCGATGTGGGTGACCAGTACCGCTCAGCCATCTTTTATCACGACGAAGAGCAGCGTGCGTTAGCCGAAGCATCCAAAGCCGAGATGGAAGCTCGCTTTGACCGCGACATTGCCACCCAAATAGTACCCGCCACGACCTTCTGGGCGGCTGAGGAGTACCACCAGGATTATTATCAAAAGAACCCTGTTCGCTACAAATTCTATCGCTTCAGCTGTGGCCGCGATGATCGCTTGGAAGAAGTGTGGGGCGAAGAAGCGGGCGGGCCTACGTTTGAATAGTCCGATCTAACCCTTGCGGGGAACTCATCGTTAAAATCACTGCCCGACATTGAGCGCTTGATTATGCATAAGCGCTCGTTTTGTACTAAAGTGGCTGTGTATCAAAAGTAGACCGGTCGACTAAGCGCCCAGGAGCTGGACGTTTTGACCCAAGCGTTGATCTATAGATAGGAGATCTAATGAGCAACAGCATCACGACGATTAATCCGACGAACGGCGAAACACTCGAAACTTACACCCTGATGAACAGCGGTGAAGCGAAGCAGGTTGTCGATGCCTGCTACGACGCATTTCTCGATTGGCGCCTCGAATCGTTGGAGAACCGCGCGAAAACGGTTAAGGCGATTGGCCAAGCGATGCAGGATCGTAAAGACGAGCTTGTCGAGCTGATGGTCAAAGAGATGGGCAAGCTTCCTGAGCAGGCGCGTCAAGAAGTTGACCTATGCACCGGCATCTGCGACTACACCGCAGAAAATGGCCCTAAAGAGCTCGCTGACGAAGAGCGCCAGCCTGGTAACGGTGAACGCGGCTTTATTAGCTACTCTCCAATGGGCGTCATCTACGGCATTCAGCCCTGGAACTTCCCGGCTTATCAAGTAGTACGTTACTCCATTGCCAACATCATGGCAGGTAACGGTGTGCTGCTGAAGCACGCTGAAAACGTGACCGGCAGCGGTCTACTGCTAGAGAAAATTTACCGTGAAGCAGGGTTACCTGAAAACGTGTTCCGCACGCTGGTGATCTCTCACGATGTTTCAGATGAAGTGATCGGGCACCATGCAGTGCGTGGCGTAACACTCACGGGCAGCGACGGCGCTGGCCGGAAAGTGGCTGCCAAAGCGGCCGAGTATCTGAAAAAGACCGTTCTCGAGCTGGGTTCTAACGATGCCTACCTGGTGCTCGACGATGCCGACCTGGATGTTGCAGTGGACACCTGTGTACAGGGGCGCGTCTATAACGGCGGGCAAACCTGTGTGGCGGCCAAGCGTTTTGTGGTGACCGAGAAAAACTACGAAGCGTTTAAAGAGCGCTATGTCGCTCGTATGGAATCGCTCACGGCGGGCGACCCAACCCAGGAAGGTAGCGACCTAGGCCCGATGGCCCGTGTTGACCTGCGCGACGGTCTTCACGATCAGGTAGAAGAGAGCGTACGCAAAGGCGCCAAAATCCTTTGCGGTGGTGAGAAACCATCCGGCAAAGGCGCCTTCTACCCGGTGACTGTGCTCGACAACGTAACGCCGGGCCAACCCGCTTACGACGATGAGCTGTTTGGTCCTGTGGCTGCGCTGATTCGTGCCAAAGACGATGAAGACGCCATGCGCATTGCCAACGACAGCCGCTACGGCTTGGGCGGTGGCATCATCTCTAAAGACGTCAAACGCGCCACGGAACTTGCCAGCAAGTACTTCGATACTGGCATGGTCTTTATCAACGGCTTTGGTGTGGCCACGCCGGAAATGCCCTTCGGCGGGGTGAAAAACTCCGGTTATGGGCGTGAACACGGCGGCTTCGGCATGCACGAGTTCGTCAACGCCAAGTCGGTGATTGTCGTCCAAGAGTAATGTGCTACTTTGTTAGCAGCTAAGAGCTAAGTTCTAAAAGCTAAGTTGTAAGAGCCAAGCGCTGTAAAACTAGCGCCGCAAGCCTCAAAGGCTTGCGGCGCTTTTTATGGTGGGTTAGACGCTACGTTGAGATTTACGGCGCTGCCAAAGTGTTAGCCCTATCATCATCACTACCCAGGTGACCAAGGAAGCCACCACATCATCCATGACAATACCGAAACCGCCGCGCAACTGCTCTGTGAGGTGAATGGGCGGTGGCTTTAGGGCATCAAAAAAGCGATAAACGCCAAAGCCAAGCGCTATTACCAGAGGATGGCGCGCAGCCGCTAACCCGATGACCGCCAACGGAAACGCCACGTATTCATCGGCGACGATACTGCCGTGGTCCAGCCCGTCATAATGCCAAGCGGCAATGTGACAAACAGGCACCGCCAGTACCAATAGGGCCGCCATGACGAGCCCTTGCTGGCCTATCGGGCGACTCAACAGCCACCACGCCAACGGTATGCCCAACAGTGAACCAAACGTACCGGGAGCGAACGGGGCAAGGCCCAGCCCAAAGCCGGTTGCCAGCCAAAAATTAAACGTGTCTAGCATTAACCCGCCTGCTCAGCTTGACGTTCAAGTTCGTTCGTCATCTCTTTGGGTAAGTTGAGCGCGCTGGCCAACTGATCCAGCCATGCACGCTCCATCGGGTTTTGGTCATCGATGACCGCCACACTGATCAAGTACATTTCGCGTGCCGCCTGAGGAGAGTCCGCTTCACGTGCCAAGGCCTGCGCATCCAGCGGTGCTTTTAGCTGCTGCTCTAGCCAGTGATGCATCTCTTGATCGGCACCTAGGGCATCGATCTGCTCGGTGATCAACGCCTGTTCCTGCTCATCGATGTGGCCATCGGCGCGCGCCGCCATGATCATCGCTTGTAGCAGCTCCAGGCTACGCCGTTCCTGAATGTCACCGCTAAGCACGTCGACCCGCTCACCTTCCGCGGCAGCGGCTTGTGTATTGCCAGGCTGGCCGTTGCTGTTCTTTGCGGCTTGTGAGCTCTGCCACGCTTTCCAGGCCAGTACGCCTACTCCCGCAATGGCGCCGTATTTCAACGCCTTGCCACCCATACTGCGGCCCCGTTTAGAACCCACTAACATGCCCATGGCACCGCCACCCAGCAGGCTTTTGACATCGAAGCCGCTAGAAGAGCCACTTCCTTGGCCACTGCTACCGCCGCCTAATTGCTTAGAAAGCCCACTCAGCATGCCTTTCACATCGACACCGCTGCTGCTACCGCCCTTCTGGCTACCGCCCGCCTGCTGCATCAACTGCTGTAAAATCTTGCTTGCGTTCATCCTTGCACTCCTCATGGGTGGTCTTTTCGGCACCGTTAACGTTTAACGCTCTTTATAAAACATGTTGTATGAACGCAGCATGAATTAACGCTGCCAACTTCCACATTACCGCTATGCGCCCTTCACGGCTACCGAGCTACCGTGCCGGCTAGCGCGTACTTCTATCCGGATGGGCATTTGCTCCTTGAGCTCGCTGACGTGGGAAATGACCCCAATCATGCGCCCGCCCATTTGCAGTTCGCTCAGCATGTTTATGGCTTGATCCAACGCATCCTGATCGAGGCTACCAAACCCTTCGTCGATAAAGAGTGTATCCAACTGAATGCCGCCAGCGTATGCCTGCACGACATCCGAAAGCCCCAGCGCTAACGACAGCGCTGCCATGAAAGACTCCCCGCCGGAAAGCGTCGCTACCGAACGGTTCTTGCCGGTATAGGTATCCGCCACATCCAGCTCGAGGCCTGATGCTTTGTTGCCTTTGGAGGGATCTTCTCGACGTACGAGCTGATAGCGCCCGCGGCTCATACGTACCAGCCGCTCAGACGCCTGGATCAGAACGTCATCCAGCAGCACGCCGAGCACGAAGCGCTGCAGGCTGATTCTATGCCCGGTGCGGCCATTGGCGACTTCGCTTAGCGTGCCCCACAGTTGATATTGGGCTTCAAGCTCCGCTTGGGCTGCATGCGCAGTCGCCAGCTTTTGGCGAATACCGTGCAGCGTCGCTAAACGGCCATCAAGCTTTCGCCATGCCTCTAACTGGGTGTGCTCGGCCGCTTGGGCCGTCTCGGTCAAGGTCGTGAGCGCAGTAAGATCCGGCAGCGTTTTGTCGGCAAGCTGGGTTTGATAATTCTGCAGCGCACCTTCAATTTCGGCTAAGCGGCGCTGATACGCCTCGATTTGCTGCGTCAAGGCTTGGCGCTGGGTAGCATCCAACTGCGCCGCCTGAAACGCCGCGTCATCATTAAAGGGGCTGGCCTGCAGCGCGGCTTGCCACTCCGTTCGCGCCTGCCGTAACGTCTGCTCGCTGCGTTCGATGCGTTCGTTCGCGCCGCGCAGTTGCTCCTCTGCTCGCGCCAGTTGGGTTTGACTGTTCGACAGCGCTTGTTGAGCGCTTTCCCAATCCTGCTCAATGTGCGTTATTTGGTGCTCAAGCTCGGTGAGCGTCTGGCGCATAGCGACGGGGTCGCGGGCATTTTCAGGCAGCGACTGGCTCAACTGATCGCGCTGGCTTTCTAACCTCAACGCGTCCTCTTTGGCTTTTTCAACCGCGGGCCGCTGGGCTTTGAGCTGTTTATCCAGCGTGCCCCACTCGCGTCGTAGCGCATCACGGGCGGCGATTTGCTGCTGAACTTCGCGCTCAACGCTTGCCTGCCGAGTGACCTGGCGATTTAACTCATCGCAGGTGTTTTGTAGTGCCTTCAGCGCCTGGCTCGCCCACTCGCCTAACTGCTGATGGAGTCGCTGCATTTGCTGCGTGTTGTAGCTAACTTGCTGGGTAAGCTGCTGATGGTGGCGCTCAGCAAGCTGAAGAGCGTGGCGGGCCTGCTCTTGAGCCGACCTGGCCGCCTCCACCTGCGCCTGAGTAACGACCTCGGCGCTGTTAACCGCCGGGGCGGGATGCACCAAGCTGCCGCACACCGGGCAGGGGCTATCCTGCTCGAGCGTCAATGCGAGTAGCGCGGCTTGTCCCTGGTGCCAGCGCATCTCCTGCTCTGTGGCGCTGCGATCCGCCTGTACTGCGTCGTTTTTTCGGCGTTCGAGTGCGTCTGCTGCCTGCCGCTGTTGAGCCGTTAACTCACGCCCTTGGCGGCCAAGTTCATCCAGCTCTTGGCGCTGGGTTAGCAGGTTATTGTGGCGGTTTAGCTCAGCAGGCGCGCTGGCCAGCTGCTGAAGCTCGGCCTGTAAACGTTCGAGATTGACGCCTGCCGCTTCACCCTGTTGGCGAATAGCGTCTAACTGGGCCTCGTCGCGTTTGAGTGCACTGTCCGCTTGCTGCCAAGCAGACTGCGCGGTTTGAAAATGCGTTTGCAGCTCGCTGAGCTGTTGGCCTTTTTGAATAAACTCGCCCAACTGACGATGACGCTCGCGCAGTGCAGGCAACTCTGACTGTCGCTGGCGTGTCGTTTCTAATGCCTGATTTGCCTGTTGGGCGTTAGAACGCTGGGCGGTTAACGCAGCTTCCGCCGTTTGCTGTTCGGCTTGAGCGGTCGTTACTGCTTGCTGCGCTTGGTCTAAGGCGCCCTTTGGCGCCTGCAGCGCCTGTGCATGGGCGCTTTGTGCTACACGCTCCTGGCTGCTTTCGATCTCATCGTGCTGCCCAAAGTGGCGAGCTTTGTCAGCCGCTAGGGTGTCGCGGGCTTCAAATTGGCGCTGCAGCGCCAGCGCTTCGTCACGCTGTATTTCGGCCTTGCGGCGCTGCTGCTGCGCGCTCTCGAACTGTCGCCGCGCGTCTTCCACCTGTGGCCTTAGCGCCTCCAGCTCTAGTTCTAACGCGGCCTCGCTCTCCAGCTCGCCCCCGGCCAGAATGCCGCTGATATGCTGACGATGCTCCTTCACATCCCGCTCGATTTGATTGGCCTGGTTGCGCAGTTGCTCTTCGATACGCTGAAAGATCTGCGTTTGAAACAGTTGCGAAAAGATTTTTTCGCGCTCTTTTGAATCGGCGATCAGCAGCTCGCGGAACTTGCCCTGGGGCAACACCATGACCTGGCGAAACTGATTGGCATCCAGGCCAATCAGCGTTTGCAGCTCGGCGGTGGCATCGTTGACTTTGCGCGCCACCAGGCAGGTCTCTACCTCACCACCCGCCTTTAATCGCCAAAGCTGCGCTTCCGCATTATGCGTGGTGGTCCCTTCGCCGCGCGCTTTGGGGCGCTCTTGCTGAGGAACACGCCGCACCCGATAATCAACGCCGCGAAGGCGAAAATCGAGGCTCACTTCCGTTAACAGCGCAACATCTGCCTGATCACAGCGCATCTGGGTCGGATCGCGCTCATTACCCGTCGTCTGGCCGTAAAGAGCAAAACACAGCGCATCGAGAATCGAGCTCTTGCCCGCCCCGGTGGGGCCGTTGATCAAAAACAGCGGGCTTCTGCCCAGCGCGGTGAAATCGATGCTTTCCGTGCCCGCGAACGGGCCAAAGGCCTGCATGGTCAGCGTTAACGGCGTCATTGCTGGGCCTCATCGCGCTGCAGTTGGGTAATCAATTCTGCCATCGCGCTGGCCTGACGCTCGCTCATGGCGTCCCCGCTGGTCTGATTGAAGAAGTCGCTAAACATATCCAGCGCATCAAAGCGCAGCCGCTCCCGGTCGAGCTGTTGGGTGCCGCGCGCCTCTAGCATGCCGGGCTTTTCAAGATGCAGCACATTGGGGTACACCTCACGCAGCTTGCCCATGGGGTCGAGAATCGCGTGCCGATCGGTCAATCGCACCAACAGATAATCGTCGGCGTTCTTATCGGTTCGGCCCTGGGCGATCAACGCCTCCAGCTCGCCTTCTAATACCCGCACCTCACGGCTGGGCATCAGTGTCACCTGATCAATTTTCGTGACGCCGTTCACGTCTAACTCGACCAGCGTTACCCCTTTACGCTGACTGGCTTCGGAAAAGCTGTATTTGAGCAGCGACCCGCTGTAGCGAATATGCTCGCCACCGCGATACTGCGGGCCGTGCAGATGGCCCAACGCGACGTAGTCGAAGTGCTGCATGGGCTCCCAGGCGACGTTTTCGGCGCCCCCTAGCGTTAGCGGGCGCTCCGAGTCGGAGGCGCTGCCGCCATCCACAAAGCAGTGGCTCATCAGTATACAGGGGCGGGTGGCATGCCGCTGTTCGCTGATCTGCTCCACCAGGTAGCGATGAGCAGCATCGAAATCGCGCGCCTCAACGTTAAACTGGCTGCGCACATGCTCGGGGTCGGCGTAAGGGATGCCGAATACATCCACGTCCACGCCGCCCACAGACAGGGTAACGGGCGTGGCGAAGTCAGCTAAATCGGAAAGAATGTGCAGCCCGGCTTGGCGCAGATGGCGCGCACCAAAGCGCAGGCGCTCGGCGCCGTCGTGGTTGCCTGAAATCATGATGACCGGCAGCTTGCGCACTTCACATAGCGCGTGGAGCACTTCGTCCAGCAGAGTAACGGCCGCCGAGGGTGGCACCGAACGGTCATAGATATCGCCAGCGATCATCACCGCATCGACGTTTTCCCGATCGACGATAGCGATGAGCTGGTCGAGCACATGGCGCTGATCTTCCAACAACGAAAGGTTGTGAAATAGCCGACCCAGGTGCCAATCAGCGGTATGGAGTAAACGCATAACAAGCTCAACAGCCAATAGTGTAGCGGCATCATAGCAACCTAATGGCGCTGCGTTTAGCGCAGGCGTTGAGCTTGTAGAAAATGCCGCTACGGCGTTCTGGGCAGTTGGCGTTTATGGTCGGTGCGTTGATAAGTGCGAGTGATGGTGGTGTAGGCCTGCTCGCTCACCGCTTGCCCGGTAAGGAAGGCATCAATCTCGGCGTAGCTGACCCCTAGCGCTTCCTCATCAGCCAGTTGCGGTTTAAGTGATTCCAGATCAGCCGTGGGCTGCTTTTCTACCAGCGCGGCGGGCGCACCTAACGCCGCACCGACTTCTCTTACCTGGCTTTTGGTGAGCCCGGTCAGCGGCACCAGGTCACAAGCGCCATCACCGTATTTGGTGAAAAAGCCCATCAGTGCCTCTGCGGCTTGATCGGTGCCCACCACTAAACCTGACTTGGCACCAGCGGTGGCATACTGCGCCACCATGCGTTGGCGCGCTTTAATATTCCCCAATACAAAATCGCGTTGCGCGGCATCTTGAAACGTTAGGCCGCCCTCTTCCAGGGAGGAGAGTAAAGCGTCACTGGCGGGTTTAACATTAATGGCTAGCACTTCATCAGGCGTAATGAACCTCAGCGCCTGCTGCGCATCATCCTCATCTTTCTGCTCGCCGTAAGGCAGTCGGATGGCGTAAAAGCGGGCTTCAACCCCTTTCTCGCGGGCTTGCTCAACAGCCAGTTGGGCTAAACGCCCCGCAACGGTAGAGTCGACCCCACCACTAATGCCTAGCACCAGCGCATGCTGACCCGTCTCGATCATCTGGCGACAGAGAAATTCGACCCGTGCGTCAATTTCATCCTGGGGATTAATCGATGCTTTTACCTGCAAATCTGCCTGGATACGCTGCTGGGTTACTGCGTTAGTCATAGCGCTGCCTGCCTCCTGGCGACGGTGGAAATTTCAAAATCATGACTCATCAACGCGCGGTGCTTTGCCAGCCACTACCTGGCCATGATGCTTTGGCACCATTTCTAGCGCGTAGTGAGCAGCGGCAAGACGCACCTCATTTCGGTCACCCGCGAAGCGTTTCGTCCTTACCATGACATACACCTCTTGCGCATGACGAAACGCCCAGGCAAAGCAAACGGTTCCCACCGGTATCCCGTCGTGGGGTTCTGGGCCCGCAATCCCGGTATTGGCTATTACAACATTGGCGTCATTATTGTTCAAAGCACCTAACGCCATTTCACGTGATGTGGCCTCGCTGGTCAGGCCGTAGGTATCAATGGTGTCAAAGCTGACGGCTAAATAGCGGTTTTTCGCTTCAGGTGAGTAAACGGCCAACCCACAATCGATCGATTGGCCGCTACCGGGCACGCCCGCCAGCTCTGAAACAATCAGCCCAGCCGTGCACGACTCCGCGGTGGCCATTTTGAGTTCATGTTTTTTCAGATATTCACTGATATGTTCAAGCAGTTCCATTGCTCAACTCCTTATGACGCCATCAAGCTAACGCCCGCTACTCCTTGTAGGCTCTGTCGTGATAAGTACTGTCATTAAACGTACGGTAGTCAGACGTACTGTAGTCAAACCTACTATAGTTAAACGCACTGATTTGTCTAAAACCCCGCGTCATAATTAACATTGTTTATGTGCCTGAATTAACGGCAAATTAGCGATAAAAAAAGCCCCGCCCGAAGGCGAGGCTATGATCGGCTAATGCAACCTATTAGCGTCTAAAGGCATCGGGATAGTTGGTTAAGTCCACGTTCCATAACACCGGCAGCAGGAAATAGACCGCCGCCACAATAAGCAGCATGGCAATAATGTTGATCCAGAAACCGGTACGCACCATTTCGATAATTTTAAGCTTACCGGTGGCAAAGATAATCGCGTTTGGCGGCGTACCCACCGGCAGCATAAAGGCGCAGTTAGCGGCCATTGCCGCAGGCACCATCAGTACGAAGGGATGAATATCCAGCGCCAGCGCCAGCGACGCCAGCACGGGCAGGATCATCGTCGCGGTCGCCGTGTTCGAGGTGATTTCGGTCAAGAACAACACCATACCGGTGGCAAGCAGAATCACTAGTAGGAAGTTAACCCCTTCCAATACGCTCATTTGCCCGCCAATCCACTCCGCTAGGCCGGAAGAGCCAAAGCCTGCCGCAATCGCCAAGCCTCCACCAAACAGCAGCAGAATACCCCAAGGCACGTCTTTGGCGACATCCCAACCCAGCAGACAGCCACCCTTGTTTTTAGAAGGAATCAAAAACAGCAGTAGCGCGGCAAAAATCGCGATCATGGTGTCGTTGATACCCGGGATGGTAAGGATCTGGCCCTGCCACAAAAACGAGCGGGTGATCCACATAAAGGCGGCAAACAGGAAAACCGCCAGTACGGCTTTCTCTTCAAAACTGGTTTTACCCAAAGCGTCTTTTTCTTTGTTAATCAGCGCCCGACCACCCGGCAAATGGCTAAATTTGATCGGAAAAAAGACGCGGGTCAGTAGCAACCAAGCACTTACAAGCAGTACGACGACCACCGGGAAAGCAAACATCAGCCAACCGGCGAATGAAATTTCTATGCCGAATAATTCGTTAACGATAGCGGCCAGAATAATATTAGGTGGCGTACCAATCAGCGTACCCAAGCCGCCAATGGTGCCGCCGTAGCCGATACCAAAAATGAGCGCCTTGGTGAATTTATCGATTTCGTCACTGTGGTCGCCGTCGCTTTTTGCCAGCTCCTGACTGACTTGATACACAATGGCGGTACCAATGGGCAGCATCATCATCACGGCCGCCGTATTGGATACCCACATGGATAAAAAGCCGGTGGCGGCCATAAAGCCGAACACGATGCTATTGATGCTGGTACCCAACACGGCAATGATCGACAGGGCGATCCGCTTGTGCAAATCCCATTTCTCCATCGCCAGGGCGATCATAAACCCGCCCAGGAACAGGAAGATAATCGGGTTGCCGTAAGCTGCCGTAACCGTATTGCCATCCAATGCCCCGGTAATTGGCAGCAATATAATGGGCAACAGTGATGTCGCGGGAATAGGGATCGCTTCAGTGATCCACCAAACGGCTACCCAAAGCGTGGTGGCCAGCACCATGCGGCCTTCAAAACTCAAGTCTTCAGGGTGAAAAAACATCACCACGAATGCAAACAGCAGTGGGCCAAGCAATAAACCTATCTTTTGCGGTGTTGTATAGGCAGGCGGCTTGGGTTGGTGAGAAGGCTCACGCTGGGTGTTACTCGCCGCCTTGGCGGCGCCACCGGTCGGGAGCGCGCACATTAATAAATTTTTGGCTTGGTAATGGGAGTGCCATAGCTGATCCCATACCGTCATCAGGGCAGTTTTATGCATACAGTAAGCGCCACTTGCGGTCAGAAATAGAGAGTGAGATTAAGCAACAGCTTGTGGGCAAATAAGCCACCAAGAGGGGGAATTCTGAAGCTGCCTTGGCGCCCTTTATTAACTGCAATAGACAATTAGTCCAGTGTTTTGCCCATAATTACAACCAAAGTCTAACGACCTTAGTTTAATTATTAGCAATTACTAACGATGCTATAGCGCTAGCGTTAACCTATGTGACGGCTAACCCTCCGTACACAATATTCCCCATAACTCACAACATGCCCGATAACCGCCAAGGAGAAACGCGTGCTTGACCGCTTTACAATGCCGCTGATCCATCGCCCGTTGCAACGCCTCGCTAGACCGTTGCATCGACACCACATCACACCCGATCAAGTGACGTTCACCGCGTTTTTGATCGGCATTACCGCGCTACCGCTACTGGCTTACGAACAGTATGGCTGGGCGCTGCTGGCGATTGTGCTTAACCGACTGGGTGATGGCGTTGACGGTGCGCTAGCGCGCCTTAGTGGCCACGCTAGCGATGCCGGCGGGTTTCTCGACATTGGGCTCGATTTTGTTTTTTACGCTGCCGTGGTGCTTGGTTTTGCGCTGGCCGACCCTACTCAAAATGCGCTGGTAGCCGCCTTATTACTGTTTGCGTTTATTGGCACCGGCACTTCATTTCTAGCCTTTGCGATTGCCGCCAAGCAGCAGGCAATTGAGCGCCCCCACTTCCCCAATAAAGCGTTCTACTACTTAGAAGGGTTGACCGAAGGCACTGAAACCGTGGCGGCCCTGGTGATTTTTTGTCTTTTCCCTGCGTACTTTCCAACGCTTGCGACGCTGTTCGCGATTGCCTGTCTTATCACCACCGCCACCAGATTATGGGGTGGCTACTGGACGCTGCGTCAGCATAATGGTCACTAGTTTGTCATGGAATGTTTTTGCATTTGCTTCCCATTCATGCGTATATTAGGATCGTTGTCGTACAACACACGTACAACATAAATTCAGGCGGTTACGCCATGATAACCGCCGTTCCATTCGCATTCACACGGAGCCGTGATATGCACAGTGAAACGCTAAGCGAACTTTCCCAAGCGGGTCTTCACATCGCCATTCAAGATATCAAGGATGACTTGTTCGACACCCCTGATTGCGACTACGCCATTGCTCAACTGCTTAGCCAGTGGGGTCTGGATGAGAAAGCCGAGCAAATGCTCGATGAAATGCTGCTGAAATGGGGCACCTCTCCAGAAGTACTCGCCCTCACCCAGCGTGGCTATGCGGAAATGAAGGGATCTGATCTTTTCGCTGATAACGACGAACCCATCATTCAGCCGCCCAAAACAGCCCCCGCCAACCTACATATTGTGGCGGCGTAAGTGATTCACTGCACTTCTCGTAGTAGCGTCTTTTCTGCTAAGTGAATGGTTTCTACTACTGGTAACGTTTTTATCGGTGCCCCTGGCCGCTTAGGCGTCAGGGGCATTTTTGATGGTCTTGCGGCGGCAGTTAATCCAAATGATCGAGCGTGACGATGATGTCCTGGGTCGAAACATCCACGTTCCAAAAGGTGTAGCTGTCGTTATCTTCATCGACAAGGCGGATATCAAAGTAAGGGTTGGTATAACCCGTCAAGGTAACCCGCTGGGTATCCCCGTTCACCAACACATTGCTGCCGAGCACATCCTCTTCCCAACTTTTTGAGTTCCCTGGGCTCACATACATGTAATAGATGGTGTAGCCAGTGCGGTTAGTAATATCCACATAATAGTCTGCTGCGGCCACCAGCGATGACGCCATGAGAGCCACCAGCGCAACCAACACCATTTTGATACGCATTGGATGTTTCCTTTTTTTCGTTTTTCTTTTGGAAAGCGATCAAACGGCAGCGTCACTTAACGACGCCACGCCACCAAGGGCGATGACCATCACCGCCACTTATAAAATATAATCGGTTATGGGCACCCAGCATACCGGCCGAGTCAGATTAAGCGCTTTTTTCTTCAGCCTTTTGATGACGTTAAGATACTTCTCAAGCGCTCACGTTCGTGCTCTTCATAAAAACTAGGGTCATCGAAAAGATCGCCTTGGGTATCATCGAAGATCAATTCCAGCACTTCTGCACTACTTTGCACCATCGGCTCGAAGTGCGCGGTGTGGGTGACCAGTGCGGTGACACGGCGGCGGCGGTAAATGGCATACATGCCCAGTAGCGCAAACACGCAAGCAATGTAAACCGGTAGGCCCTGGCTTCCGACTGCCGTCATCAAGGAGCCTGCGGCAATGGGCGCCACCGCACAGCCAGCGCCATGCATCACCAGCATGTCCGCGGAGCCTGCGACAATCTCATCGGGGTGAAGCTGATCAATTAACTGCGCTACCGCCAGTGGGTAGAGTGAAAACGCCAAGCCACCCCAAAGAAAGTAGAGGCCTAACAGCGCTTCATGCGTGGGCGCAAACGGCATGCACGCAGCGATCAGCGCGGCTAACAGCACGACCCAGGTCATTACCCGAGGGCGGTCATGCTTATCAGAAAAGCGGCCAATCGGTATTTGCAGTAATGCCCCGCCAATAATTGCCACGCTCATCACTAGCCCCACACCGCCGATATCAAACCCTAACTGGGTGGCATAGACCGGGGTCATCGACCAAAACGCGCCCATCGCCAGCCCCGATAACGCGGCAGAGGCCACCGCCAAGGGCGCAAAGCCTAGCAGCGTGCGCAGGCTACTTTTGGGCCGCTCAGACATCTTCGGCTGCACGCGTCGCGTCAGCGTAATGGGCAACAGTGCCCAACTAATCAAGATGGCAATGATGACAAAAAGCAAAAAGCCTTGTGGCGAAGAGAGCCGCAGCAGCTGCTGTGCGGTGGCTAAAGCACCCAGATTGACCACCATATAAACGGCGAAAATACGCCCCCGCTCGTGGCTGGCTGCTTGGCTATTCAACCAGCTCTCGATCACGGTGATGAGGGTAATGAACGAAAGCCCGTACACCATCCGTAAGGGCAACCATACCCACGGGTTGATAAAGACCAGATGCAGCAGCGCCACCGAGGCGCACAGGGAAGCGCAAAAACCAAAGGTGCGAATATGCCCCATGCGTCTGATCAGGCGACCACTGACCCAGGTGCCGCCAATAAAGCCGACAAAGTAGCCGGACATAATCATCCCCAACACGGCGCTGGAGAACCCCTCCTCCGTGCCCCGTAGTGTCAGTAGCGTGTTCAGCAGCCCATTACCTAGCAGCAGTAGCGCCACGCTATACAGGATTGATTTAACCGGTTTTAGCATTGCCAATGATCGCATTGCGTGTCCTCGCAGCAGATTACCTAAGGGTAATGCATTAAGCAGAGGCATAAAGAGTGCCAGCGAATGCTCACGCAGTTTTCGTTGACAGGCTAACGTTCTTTATATAGAACGTTCTATATAAAGAACAGGCTTCCTAGGGGCTCACCATGGACAAGCTCTCGCTCAATACACTGGGTCATCACCTTCAAGCCCTTCGCCTTGAGCGGGGCTGGTCGTTGTCGCAACTGGCCAGTGAGGCGGGCATCGCCAAATCCAACCTGTGCCGCCTTGAACAGGGCAACGGCAACCCCACGCTGGACACCATCTGGCGGCTGGCGGTGCAGCTCAATGTGCCTTTCGGAACCTTGGTGGCCCCCATCGCCGTGCCGCTAGGTGAAGATGGCATCCAAGTGCGCTTGATCGATCAAGGGAAAGACAAACCCCAGGTGGACGCCTATTGGATGCGCTGCGCCCCCCATACGCTTCGCCATGCCGAGGCTCACTCGCTAGGTACGCGCGAGTCATTAACGCTGATTAGCGGCTGGCTGGAAGCGGGACCAGAAGGCGCCACCACGCCGTTGGCACCTGGCGACACCCTCACCTTTCCCGCCGATCAGCCGCATCTTTACCGCACCCAAAGCGCAGAAGCCACCTTGATGATGACCATCACCTACGCCGCAAAAGGCGAAACGCCATGAGCCAACTTGCCAGCTACTCCCCTACTCGTTACGCCTTTAAAGGTGTGCGTGAAGCGATTCCGCTGCTGGGCGGCTACATTCCGGTCTCGCTGTCGTTTGGGTTGGTGGCCACCCAGGCAGGCTTTAGCATGTGGGAAGCGGCGGCGATTTCAGCGCTAATTTACGCCGGTGCTTCGCAGTTTCTATTTGTTGGCATGGTCGCGGCCGGCTCGCCACTCTGGCTGGTGGTCGCGATGACGCTACTGATTAACGTGCGCCATGTGGTGTATGGCCCGAATCTGGCGGCGTTGTTACCGCGCAGCCGCCACTGGCCCTGGCTGATGCACGGCCTGACCGACCAAGTATTTGCCCTTGCGTTGACGCGCCTGCCACAGCTCGCGGCGCCCGAGCGATTCGGCTGGTTCGTGGGTGCTTCACTGCTGGCATGGGGCGTCTGGATCGTCGGCACCATGGTTGGCGCCACGGCGGGTGAAACGTTAACCGCCCGCTGGCCACTGCTCGGGGAAGTAATGCCTTTCGCCCTGCCCGCACTGTTTCTGACCATGGTCGCGCCGCGCTTTACCGACAAACGCTGGGCACTGGCGCTGTGCTGCACCATTTTTGCCGCGTTGATGTTTACCCTCTATGGCTGGAGCAACGTGGCCATTCCGCTGGCGGCCGCCTGCGGCGCGATCTGTTTCTATATGGTCAAGTTTCAATCAGGGAGAAACCAGTCATGAGCAGCGCACTCTGGCTTGCCGTGGTGGCCTCAGCGTTGGGCACGCTATTGATGCGGGTCATACCGTTTTTATGGATGCAGCGCCGGTTAAACAGCGCGAGCGGGATTAATAACATGCCCCAGTGGCTGGGCATTCTCGGTCCGCTGATGATTGCCGCCGTGCTGGGCGTTTCGCTTATGCCGGTCAACCCAAGCGCGACGTCCTGGGTCGCAACGGTCATTGGGCTTTCCGTCACGCTGCTGGTGTGGTGGAAATTACGCTCGTTGGGCTGGCCGGTAGCCGCTGGGGTCGCGGTGTTTGGCTTGGTGCAGATAGCCGCTTACATTTGATAATGCTTTGCATTAGCTTTTGCCTCATGCCATCATTCTGCTTTTAGACTTCTACCAGCCAGTGGCATATATGCTAACCGCACACTTTCATCGCTGTCAGGATTGGATACGTGTGTTGCTAATAGCCACCGCGGCGTTCTTTCCAATTTTCGCCCCCGCCACCCCGCTACACGCCTCAACTGAATCGCCACGCATCGTTACGCTTTACCAGGGAGCGACTGACAGCGCTATTGCCCTGGGGCTGACGCCGATCGGCGTGGTCGATTCCTGGCTTGAAAAGCCCATGTATCGCTACCTGCGTGAATCCCTGGCTAGCGTTGAGCACGTGGGGCTGGAAACGCAGCCCAACTTGGAAAAGATTGCTTGGCTCAATCCCGACCTAGTCATCGCCAGCGATTTTCGCCACGCCAACATCGCGCCGCTACTCAACGCAATTGCGCCCACGGTGTCAGCGCCGACGGTGTTTAATTTCAAAACCACGCTTACGATGGTAGCCGATGCCACTGGCCGCCAAGCAGAGGCCAGTGACCTCCTGCAGCGTTGGGAGGAACGAACTGACGATTTTAGTCAGCAGATCGCCACCAAGTTAGGCAGTGACTGGCCACAAAAAGTGGCCGTGGTGCGTTTTAAAAGTGATCACGTGCGTATTTATACCCGTGGTTTTGCGGGCTCGATATTAACCGAGCTGGGCTTTGCGCAGCCAGAGAATCTGACCACTCAAAGCTGGGGCATGAAGCTCACCAGCACTGAAAACATTCCTGTATTAGAGGCCGATGTCCTGTTTATCCTGCTGGAGCCTGATGACCCCGCTATTGCAGATAATTATCAGCACTGGCAGGCACACCCGCTTTGGCAGCAGCTCTCGGCCGTGCAACACGGGCGTGTATTCGAGGTCGACCCGGTCAGTTGGATGATGGGCGGCGGCATCTTGGCGGCCAATGCCATGCTGGACGACCTTTACACGCACTACGATCTTGTCACGCGCGCCGCACCGCCGTTGCACGAGTGCCGAAATGCTTCAATTAATGCGGAGCAAACCGGATGCTGACCCGCCCTTCTATAAAGAGCACGCCTGCCAAAAGCGTCGGCTTGTTGCTGGCTGGTTTAGCAGCCGTCGGCGCTTTTATTGCCAGTGTAATGCTGGGCAGTACTGATATTGCCTGGCCTTCCTTATGGGCGGCGCTTAACCATTACGACCCCAGCCAAGTAGCCCATATCATCCTGTTCACCGAGCGCCTTCCCCGTGCGGTGATTGCCGCGCTGGTCGGCGCCAGCTTGGCCATGGCGGGGGTATTGATGCAAACCATGACACGTAATCCGCTGGCATCCCCAGGCATTTTAGGCCTCAACGCCGGGGCGATGTTTTTTGTCGTCGTCGCCGTGTCGCTGCTGCCACTACATACCCCTGCCCACTACGTTTGGGCAGCCCTGCTGGGGGCTTTCGTGGCTGCCGTTTTGGTGGTGCTACTCAGCCGTGGTCGGCACGGTGAGCTCTCCCCGCTGCGCGTCGTTCTTGCCGGGGTGGCGGTAACGGCAATGTTTGTATCGTTTAGCCAAGGGCTATTGGTGATCGATCAACAGAACTTCGAAAGCGTACTCTACTGGCTGGCTGGCTCGGTATCCGGGCGCGAACTTTCTCTGGTCGTGCCCTTATTGCCCCTCTTTGGCGGCGCACTGCTACTCAGTGCACTGCTAGTACGCCACGCCAACGCGCTACTGCTTGGCGATGAGATGGTGACCGGCCTGGGTATGCAGGCCACCACCATCAAACTGCTACTCGGATTAGTGGTGATTGTATTGGCGGGCGGCGCGGTGGCACTGGCAGGCATGATTGGGTTCGTGGGACTGATTGTGCCGCATATGGCACGGGGGATATTTGGCATCGACCACCGCTGGCTGCTGCCCGCCAGCGCTCTGCTGGGTGCCTGCTTACTACTCCTGGCCGATGTGGCCTCGCGCCTGTTAATGCCCCCTCAGGAGATACCGGTCGGGGTCATGACAGCGCTGATCGGCACGCCCTTTTTTATCTATCTAGCGCGACGCAAGATGGCTAGCCAATGACGCAATCATCAACGCTTGCCTATGAAAGCGGCGCTAACAATGAAAGTAACCGCTTACTGCGTAGCCTTTGGCTGTTGAGCCTGTTGTTAGCAGCAAGCGCGGGACTCTCGCTCTGCTTGGGTAGTTTTCCCACCCAGCCGCTTCAGGTGTTGAGTGCGCTGGCAGCGCCCGCCCATAGCGATATCGTTTTTATCATTTGGCAGCTACGCCTGCCCCGTATTGTGCTGGCGATACTGGTCGGGGCTGCCCTGGCGATGGCGGGCGCTATTTTGCAAAGCATTGTGCGCAATCCGCTGGCATCGCCGGATGTAGTCGGCATTACCAGCGGTGCCGCGCTGGCCGCGGTGCTGTATCTGACGCTCTTGAGCACATCTTTAAGCACGTTATTGAGCATTCACTGGCTGCCCGCGGCGGCCATGCTGGGCGCACTGATGTCCGCGTTACTGGTCGCTAGCCTTGCGTGGAAAAACGGCATCAGCCCATCGCGCGTGGTACTGGTCGGTATTGGCCTTGCCGCGGCCATGGGCGCAGGCACGACGTTGCTGATCGTGATCAGCGAGGATTCGGCGGCCATGACCGCCTACGTATGGCTCACCGGCAGCCTGTATGCTGCGCAGTGGGGGGATGTGATGGGCTTGCTGCCTTGGCTGTTGGCGGCGACCCCCGTTGTGCTTGCCTTTTCCCGACACGCCGATGCCATGGCATTGGGCGATCACGTGGCGGAAGGGCTTGGGGTGCCTATTCTGCGAAGCCGAATGATACTACTGGGCTGTAGCGTAGTGCTGGCAGGCGCCGCCGTCGCCTTTGCCGGTGGCTTGAGTTTTGTGGGGTTAATCGCGCCCCATCTGGCGGCCAAGCTGGTGGGGCGAAACCTGGCGCGTTTAGTGCCCGTTTCTGCGCTGGTAGGAGCATTGATCGTCGTTAACGCGGACCTACTCGGGCGAGTGGCCTTTTTACCCAAAGACCTACCGGCGGGTATTTTCGTTGCCGGGATTGGCGCGCCCTTCTTCGTTTACCTGCTACATCGATCGCGCGGCCGCGCTTAAGGTCTACTCAGAAAAAACGGCGCCTCGCGGGCGCCGAATACAGCTTACGAGCATTGGAACGACTGCTTAAAAATCCAACTGGTAGCCGAGCGTAAAGGTGCGGCCCCGCCCGGTGAAGTAGTACTCGTCGCTGATGCGCGCGGCCTGAGAGTAATAGGTAATATAATCTTCATCGGTGAGGTTTTCGATGCCCACGGATACCCTACCGGCAGGCAGGCGGTAGGCAAGCGAAGCATCCACCAAGCCGTAACCGTCAAAATCAAGCTCAGAATCATCGACGCTACGATCAAAATAATAGCTGCCCTGTAGGCGGGTTGAAACACGCTCATTCCAAGCCGCACTCCAGCCCAGCTTGAGCGTGTCGGGCGCGATATTAATGCCGGTCAGTTTGGTATCCACACTACCATCGCCATCTTGATCCGACTTACCCTCGGTATGGGCGTACGAGAGCGACAGGTCATGCTTGTCGGCGACCTGCATGTCGCCGGTAATCTCGACACCCTGGATCTCGGTTTTCTCCCGGCTACCGACCCAGGAGCCATTCTGCTCGGTAAGCCGCTGGCCGTAATCGGAGTTGGATTCGTAATAGCTGATCTCTAACCCATAATCATCCCAATCAAAACGCGCGCCGATTTCCCGGTTATCAGTCACGATGGGTTGAAGCTGCAGCAAGGTATCCACATCCTGGCCCGGCGTACCGATCCCGCGCAGTACCCTGCCCACGTCAGGCATACCAAAACCTTCCGAGTAGCTGGCATACAGCTGCGCCCAGTCAGTCGCTTGGTAGGTAACGCCTGCGTTATAGAGCGTTTCATTGAAGCTGGGGTTGCCGCCACCGACGGTGACGTTGTCTTGAGTGATATTGCTACGGTCGATGGTTTGAAAAGTATCCACCTCCAGCTCGGCGTGTTCATGACGCACACCGGCGTGTAGCGTCAGCGGTTCGGCTAACTTGAATTGCCCCTGCAGAAAGGGCGCCAAGTTCCGATAGCGGCTTTCCGGCACATAGGTTCGCCCGGTCTGAACCAGCATCTGGCTTGTCTCATCATCCAGCACGTCCAGGCCCACCGTGACCCCTAACCGATCATCCAGCATGCCATCGCGGTTCAAGGTGAATTTGGCACCGCGTTTGTCAGACTCATTGCGTGTCTGATCGTAGTGAGTATTTCCCGCGCTATCCATATAGGGGAAAAACGGCGTGGTAGCAAAGCGTGCGCGAAAGCGCTGCTGATACACCTGGGCATCCAACGTATTGCCGTACCAATCGGCGTGGGAGTAGGCAAGCCGCGCCGAGGTCACTTCGTTAAAGCCAGGCTCACCATCACGGTTGCCACGGCGCGCGGTGGCGGGCACACCTGCAGCGCGATCTCCTGGCACCGGCACGTAATCATTACCCTCTTCCAACTCGAAGTGGTTAAGCGAGGCTTCGATTTGCTGATTGTCGTCGATCCAGTAGCCAAGTTTACCGAACAGGTCATAGCTCTCTGAATTTTGCAGCTCACCGGGGTAAGCAATACCGACGATTTCATCATTACCATCGTAAAAAACCCCGCGCTCCTGGCGGGTAGCCGCAGCCACGAAATCCCAGTCGCCCTGCTGGCCACTAATGCGGTAATCCAGCTTGTTGCCCAACCCACCCGATTGGAAATCATCGTCCGTGGTCAGGCTGATGCCAGCGTGCTGACTGATACCACCACCTTCAGCACGCCGTGTGACGAAGTTAATCAGGCCCCCGGTGGCGCCCAAACCGTGCTCCGCACTGGCACCATGAATGACTTCGATACGCTCGACCATGGAAAGGTCAATGGTATAGCTATCCCGTGAGCTATCGCGCAGTGGGTTGGATTGGGGCACGCCGTCGATAAGAAACAGGGCATCGCGGCCACGCAGCGTTTCACCGGCGTTAGAGAGTTTCTGGCGGCTGGGTGAATAAGAAGGAATCAAATTGCTCAGCACTTGGCCGGGATCATCGCTAATAGCCAACTGCTGCTCGATCTCTTCACGTGTGATGACGGTCACCCGTTGCGGTGTTTGGCCCTCTTCACTGCGGCTACGGGTAGCAGTGACGACCATGGTGGCATTGGCGTCGCTGGTAGCATGTTGCGCCTCGTTGATACCCGACGCTTGCCCCTGGGCCTGGCTAGCCGCTACTAGGCCAGCGAGCGTCAACGTGGGCCAAAACACCTGACGTTTCTTTACATACATCTTCTTTTTATCCCCCTGCTTGTGAGTGAATGATCCCTTTAAACAGTAATGCGAATATAAATGATAACTATTATATTATGAGGATAAAAACCGTTAGCGTCTACCCAACGCGAACAGCCCGTTCGATAAAGTGGATGCGCTTGGCTGCGTGAAGACAGTGAGGGATGCCTAATGGGCGGCTACCGACAATTGAAAATGAGAATATGTTTACTTATGGTGCTAGCTCTTTCGACCACTCAAGCGGGTTCATGATGAAACACCCTTCTCCTCGATCACCTCGCTTGCAGGGAGCATCACTTCGTGCGGGCTATGACGCTCGCCGGGTGCTGGATGGCGTGGATATCACTATCGCCGAAGGCAAGCTCACCGTGCTGTTGGGGCCCAACGGCAGCGGCAAGTCGACACTGCTAAAAACCCTTGCTCGTACCCTCACGCCAAGCGCCGGGCACGTTTATCTGGATGGTCAGGATATTCACCGCAGCAACACACGCGAGGTCGCCAAACGCCTGGGGTTACTTCCCCAAGGGCCTGTCGCGCCGGAAGGGCTGAGCGTAAAACAGTTAGTAGGCATGGGCCGCTTTCCGCACCAGGGCTTGTGGCAGAAGAACGCCCAGCAGGACGCCGAGGCCATTCGTGAATCCATGGCGTTTACCAACGTGACGGAATTCGCCGACCGCAGCGTCGATGCCCTTTCCGGTGGGCAGCGCCAGCGCTGCTGGATCGCCATGGTGCTGGCACAACAAACCGACTTAATCCTGCTCGACGAACCCACGACCTTTTTGGATCTCAAGGTGCAGGTTGATTTGCTAGCACTACTCTCACGCCTGGCCCACGAGCACGGTCGCACCCTTCTCTTAGTGCTCCACGATTTGAACCTGGCCGCCGCTTACGCTGACCACTTAGTAATGATGCGCGACGGCCATATCGTCACCAGCGGCCCGCCTAGCGACGTGTTTACCGCTGAGAACCTTCAGCGCGTTTTTGACCTGGAGGCCCATGTCATCCACGACCCTGAAAGCGGGAGCCCTATTTGTGTGCCGCGTAAACGGCACCAGGTTGCCAGCGAACCGGAAGTGGTTGTTTAGCAGCACTGCGTTGGCGAGCCAAGGTGGGGGGTATTCACTCAGGCACAAAAAAGCCCGGCAAACAGTGCCGGGCCCTTTAGAGAATTAACGTGTTACCAGCTGTATTTTACGCTGCCAATCACGCTGCGGGATTCACCGTAGTAGCACCAGTATTCACAGCTTGCTACGTACTCTTTATCGGTAAGGTTATTAACGTTGACCTGCGCTTCCCAACCATCGGCAAACTCATAGCCCACCATCGCATCAACCAGCGTATAACTATCCACTTCTGTGTTGTCCGCGACGCTAGTATCAACGGTGCTGCCAACATAACGCACACCGCCGCCAAGAGTAACGCCATTCAGCGCACCGCCGGTAAAGGCGTAATCCAACCAGGTAGAGGCTTGATGACGCGGAATTAACGGCGCACGGTCATCATCTTCCAGGCGAGAATCGGTATAGGTGTAAGCCGCGGTGATTTTTAAGTCATCGGTAAGATAGCCAACGCCTTCCAGCTCAAAGCCCTGCGAGGTGCGCTCACCTTCTTGCACCTGGAAACCTGCAGGAGAGTTGACCAGCGTATTGCTCTCTTCCAAATCAAACAACGCTGCCGTTACGTAACCATCCCAACCAAAGGGAGCCACCTTCACACCGGCTTCCCACTGGCGACCTTCGCGGGGATCATAAAGCTCGCCATCGCTATCCACCCGGCCCAGCGGGTCAAAGGATTCTGTGTAGCTTATGTAGGGGTTAACACCGTTTTCACCCAGGTACATAGCACCACCCGACCAAGATACTTGATCGTCATCCGAGCGCTGGGTCGTTCCTGCCGTTAGATTACTGTTTTCAGTTTCTGCTTGGTCGTAGCGCACACCGCCTAGCAGTACCCAGCGATCATCAATGCGTAACTGATTTTGGGCATAAAGGCCGGTTTGCTCCTTATCGATTTCTCGGGTAAGCAGGTCATCCGCGCCTACTGGCGTAAAGTTGCCATAAGTGGGGTCAAAGATATCGATAGGATCGCCAAACGGGAAAGGATCCGCTTCCTGACCACTCACACCGAGGTTCTGATAATCGGCGCCTAAAAGCAGCGTATTTTCGGTGCGGTCGGTGTACCAAGTGCCTACCATGCGGTTATCGACAGTCCAGCTGTCGATCGAGCCATCACGATAAACATGGCCACGGGCTGCCTCACGCTCATCGGCCATAAAGAAAGCGTAAGTACTACGTAGTTCTAAATCCAGCTCGCTGTAGCGTAAATCCTGCTCGAAGCGCCAGGTATCGTTGAGGCTGTGGCGCAGTTCGTAACCCAGCGCCCACTGTGTACGCTCATCTTTATCGTAACCCGGTTCGCTGAAGTTGGTTTGCGGATCAACGCGGCCAAAGGGCGTATTTTCCACCGTGCCGTAGGGCAATTTGAAGGCGTTCACGGGCACGCCATCATCTTTTTGCACACTGGCTAAAAAGGTAACGGTCGTGTCGTCGCTGAAATCAACCGCTAGGCTTGGCGCAAAGTAGTAACGTTCATTCTCTGTCGCATCTAAATCGCCATCACGTTCTTTATAGAGCCCCACTAGGCGATAGCGTACATCATCTGACTCGCCCACTGGCCCGCTAGTATCAATGCCTACTTGGCGATGGTTACGGTTACCAAGCTGCAAATTGACCTCGCCTTGGGGCGTTTCGGTCGGACGCTTGCTCACCGCATTGATCAAGCCGCCAGGAGGCGCCTCGCCGTACAAAATAGACGATGGGCCTTTAAACACATCGACCCGCTCAAGGCCGTATGGCTCCGGCAACCACTGATAAAACCCTTCGCGGTAGATACGCAAGCCATCTTGATAAGTCGACTGATCAAAACCGCGTACCTTGAACCAATCGGTGTTGTTGTCGCTGCCGAAATGACCTGACAACACACCCGCCCGATAACGGAAGGTTTCGTCTAACTGCTGAACGTTACGGGTTTCCAACTCTTCACGGTCAACGCTCGACACCGGGCGCGGCGTTTCTACCAGCGGTGTGTCGACCTTGAGTGCAGTAGCCGTCACTACCACGGTTTCATTGGAAGCAGCCTCTTCCTGGGCATAGGCAGATGCACAAAGGAGCACCGCGGTAACGGGGATTAGCGCAGAAATCGAGCGCGCCAAGGGGCGACGAGCAAACGGCAGACGAGGCATGGCAGAGTCTCAGTTAGAATTAGAAGCAAGGGGCAGCAGATCAATAAAAATCATGATAATCGTTGTTATTAGCATTCATGATAGCGTCAACGGTGACTTCTTTTCAATGGGCATGTTCGAGGATTTTTAACGCTGACAAAAGTCTGCCTGGGTATTGGTTTGCAACTGCCCAGCAATTGTTAGCTAGCTTCACCAGCGGTGGTCTACTGCTGCTATCGGGAGAAAAACCGAGACTAGTCATACGAAAAGGCGTAAGCACTGATTCATCCATGGCTCATTATTTGCCTGCTGCACCTCGTTATTGTTTGAGCACAGGCACGAGAGAAATAGGTGAGTAGAAAACGAATGGCGGGAGCTTAGACCAAGCGACTGATGATCCCAGCTTTTGAAATAGGTAAAGGTAGAAATGGTGGGCCCAGTAAGACTTGAACCTACGACCAAGGGATTATGAGTGCAACCAAACCAACTTTGGGATCGCGCCTGCAATGCGGAAACAAAGGTTTTTCAATGAGTTAAGTTTTTCCATGATTTACATTACTCACATGGTTTTCACCCTGTTATCAGCCAAATGACAACCGCATGACAACCAGCTGGGGTAATCCCCCCGAAAAACCAGGGTGCTCAAAAGTAGAATTTTCCGTAAGCTAAACGCAGGGAGATTCTGCATGAAAAAATCACGTTTTTCTGACAGCCAAATACTGTCAATCCTCAAGCAAGCCGAAGGCGGTGCCCCGGTTCCGGAGCTATGTCGTGAGCACGGTATGAGCAGCGCGACCTTCTATAAGTGGCGAGCTAAATTCGGTGGTATGGATG
>OJIO01000108.1_pt1 | contig 68184 bp, 62 predicted proteins | sample 1595621 | NCBI WGS metagenome assembly OJIO01 (sample SAMN05416776, study PRJEB24817) | seawater metagenome | isolation source: Sea water | place: Canada:Atlantic | collected 2013-07 | reverse complement strand
CCTTGCCCTGAACAACGGCAACACTCGCGCAGAGCCGTGCAGGATTAAATAGATGGCCATTGACATGCTGTATGAATAACCTGTTTTGCTGTGAGTTTTACCATGTTTACTTCATAGTTGCTGAAATAATGGCGGGTGCAAAAATGGCTGCCCACCACCGATTTGCTTATTGAATCAGCAGCTAACCTGTTGTGGTGGCGAGTTAAATGCGAAAATTGGGTAACTTACTGCCCACCAATTTGCTCACCGCAAAACGCTTATTGAGCCAAAATGAGGGGGCTGCCCACCACTAAACAGGTAGTTGGTAACGGACATCTGCAAACCGATTTGGACGAGGAAAATAAAAAAGCCCTGTATTTACAAGGCTCTTCACCAGGAAATACAGGGCATTTAAGACATTCTTGGACGGGTAACTTTCTACCCAAGAACCTATTCGATGTTTTGGATCTGCTCGCGCATTTGCTCGATTTGTACTTTCATTTCGACAGCCGCTTGTGTGGTGACTGTGGTCAGCGATTTTGAGGACAGGGTATTTGCCTCACGATTCAGCTCTTGCATCATAAAGTCGAGCCGACGGCCAATCGGTTCCGGGCGTTTTATAATGGCTTTGACTTCCTGGATATGAGTACGCAAGCGGTCGAGTTCTTCGGCGACATCGGCTTTTTGTGCCAGTATCACCATTTCCTGTTCCAGCCGCTCCGGATTGGCAGCGTTTTCCCGTTCCCCCAGCATATCGGCAAGGCGATGTTGTAATTGTTGTCGTTGGGCGGCCAGCGCTTCTGGCAGGTGAGCTTCCACCTTGGCCACCAGGCTGCTCATATTATCCAGGCGTTGGAGAATTAAGTCCGCCAGACTCTGACCTTCACGAGCGCGACGGTGGCTGACGGTTTTCAGGCAGTCTTCAAAGGCTTGCAAGGTGGCCTGCTGAACGACCTTGGCGTCGACAGTTTCGTTTTCCATCACACCGGGCCATTGCAGAATATCGAGCACATTGGCAGCGGCGGCTGTCGGGACACTGGCTGTGGCGGCGGTTATGGCTTGGTTGAGTTGCTTCAGCAGCGGCTGATTCAGATTCAATGCCTGAACTTGCTGGCCGGATTGTAGCCGCAATGCACATTCCACCTTGCCGCGATTGAGATGTTTTTTCATCAGTTCACGCAGTGCCGGTTCCAGTTCGCGGAAGCTGTCGGGCAAGCGGAAATGCGGTTCCAGATAGCGATGGTTTACCGACCGCAGCTCCCAGATAACCTGGCCGGCGGGTGTGTCGGCCTGCTGACGGGCAAAGGCTGTCATGCTGTAAACCATGGTGTTTCTCCGTTCGTTTATCGTGTTGGGCATTGTAGCGGTGGCCAGACACCCCTGCCATGTCGTTATAATGCCGCCCCAATATGTTTGAAGCACAGAAAAGGAAATTGTATGAGACCCAGTGGTCGCGCCCTTGATCAACTCCGCGAAGTTCGCATTACCCGTCACTACACTAAACACGCGGAAGGTTCTGTGTTGGTAGAATTTGGTGACACCAAGGTAATTTGTACCGCCAGTGTGGAGACCAGTGTGCCACCTTTTCTGCGTGGCAAGGGCCAGGGTTGGGTCACGGCAGAATACGGTATGCTGCCACGCTCAACCGGCTCGCGCATGATTCGTGAAGCCGCCAAAGGCAAACAGCAGGGTCGGACGGTGGAAATTTCCCGTCTGATTGGCCGCAGCCTGCGCGCAGCGGTGGATCTGAAAGCGTTGGGTGAAAACACCATTGCCATTGATTGCGATGTGATTCAGGCTGATGGCGGTACTCGCACGGCGGCGATTACCGGTGCTTGTGTCGCGCTGGTGGATGCGATGAGCTGGTTGAAGAAAAACGGCAAGGTGAAGGGAGAGCCGTTGAAGCAGATGATTGCCGCAGTCTCTGTTGGTATTTACAAGGGTGAGCCGGTGCTGGATCTGGATTACCTGGAAGACTCCGACGCCGAAACCGATATGAATGTGATCATGACGGCCAATGGCGGTTTTGTCGAAGTGCAGGGCACCGCCGAGGGTAATACCTTCACCCGTGACGAGCTGAATGCCATGCTGGCGCTGGCGGAGAAAGGCATTAATGAGTTGTCTCAGAAGCAAATCGACGCATTGAACAGCTGATTCGTCGTTTCTCGGTTGAGTACCCAAGCCCGCCGGCGTTTGGCCTGGCGGGCTTTTTTATGGCTGGTGTTTGTGTGGCTGTCGCCTCAGGACTTACTCGTCGTCGAATTCGTACTCAATCATGACGGCGGAGTGATCACCAAATTGCAGGCTGTTTTCTATTTTGGCATCAACAACGTATTGGCGAATGCCGGGGCTGCAAATCTGATAGTCCTTGCGCCAGCCATTCTGGTTGCGGCGTGCGCTTTCGGCATCTGGCCACCAGGTGAACTGGTTTTCGCCAAAGTTGGCTTCGCGGAAGGCATCGACATAGCCTGCCGGGCCAAAGATCTGATCAAACCAGGCGCGTTCTTCCGGCAAAAAGCCTGGTGAGTTCTGGTTGGCTTGCCAGTCGGCCAGGTCAACCGTTTTGTGGGCGGCTTCAAAATTGCCGCAGATAATAAATTCACGGCGCTTGCGGCGATTTTTTTGCAGGTGTTCCAGAAACGATTTCTGGAAGGCCAACTTGTCGTCCAGGTTGTTAAAGGCGTCAACGGCAGGGAACAAGATTGAGCCAACACTGACATGAGGGAAGTCGGCCTGAATGTAGCGGCCTTGCATATCGCACTGGGAAAACGCCAGGCCGGTCATGATGGCCTTGGGAACCTCCCGGGTGAGGATGGCAACACCGGAGTAGTCGTCGGCTTCTGCGTCGAAAAAGTATGCGTTAAAATCTCGCGGGTAGACGACATCGTCAGACAGCTGATATTCCTTGGCGCGCAGATTCTGAATGGCAACGACATCGGCGTCTGCCATTGTCAGCCATGTATACAGGCCTTTATCTACCGCCTGTTGCAGTCCGTCTACCTGTAAAGTGATAACTCGCATACGTGGTTCCCAACTAGTGAAGCGTGTATCATAACCCATCAATCTAAGTGCGGGTAAACTGAGGCCATATTTGGTTGTGAGTTGTCTCACTTATCGTGCTTGTCTGGCACCCGGGAAGGTGGTTTTGAGTCAGCGACCCGCCTCTGGCGTGTCTGCTTCCCGGTCTGCTACTGACCAGTTCCTGCCTTTGTGTTATCCGTTCTGTTTATTATTGGCTCCCTTTTCAGGATACGATATGAAAGCCTATCAACAAGAATTTATCGAATTTGCTATTCGGCAGGGTGTCCTGAAGTTTGGTGAGTTTACGCTAAAGTCCGGTCGAATCAGCCCTTATTTTTTTAATGCCGGATTGTTTAACAGTGGTCTGGCGCTGGCCAGACTGGGCCGTTTTTACGCCGCTGCGCTGGAAGATTCCGGTCTGCAGTACGATGTTGTTTTTGGCCCGGCCTACAAAGGCATCCCCCTGGCCGCGACCATGACGGTGGCGCTGGCCAATGACTATCAAAAAGATGTTCCCTACGTTTTTAACCGCAAGGAAGCCAAGACCCACGGTGAAGGGGGCAATCTGGTGGGTGCTCCATTGGCGGGCCGTGTTGTGATTGTAGACGATGTTATCACGGCAGGGACGGCAATCCGGGAAGTCATGGGGCTGATTGCCGATACGGCCGGGGCGACAGCGGTTGCGGCGCTGATTGCGCTGGATCGTCAGGAGCAAGGCCAGGGTTCGCTGTCGGCGATTCAGGAGGTAGAACGTGATTTTGGTATCCGGGTGGCCAGTATCGTGAATCTGAACCAGGTGCTGGATTATGTCGCGACTCAGGATGCTTTAAAAAACCATGCGTCAGCCATTGAGGCCTATCGGGCGCAGTACGGGGTGTGCTGATGCGAATGTGCTGGAGTGGTAGGCTGGCCAGCGGTCGGTTATTGATCTTTCTGCTGGGGTCGTTACTGGCGACCGAAGCCATGGCCGCAAAATTGTACCGTTTTCAGGTCGATGGTCGCACGGTACTGCGGGATCGTATTCCGGCAGAGCTGCTCGGCCAGGGGTATGAGGTGCTGGGCAGCAACGGCATGGTCATTGATGTTGTGCCACCAGCCCCCACGGCGGAAGAGCTGGTGGTGCGGCGCACCAAAGAGGCCGCAGAGCAGCAGCGCCAGGAAAAAATGGCACAGCAAAAAGAAGCGGATATTAATCTTCTGCGTTTGTATGAGCAGCCATCCGATGTTGAACGGGCACGGTTGCGCAAGGCAGAGGAAGTGGGTACTTACATTTCCCTGCAGGAACGTCGCCAGGAGGCGCTGGAGCAAAAGCTGGCGCAGGCGCAGCGTCAGGCAGAGGGTTTTACCAGCCGAGGTGTGGAAGTCCCTGGGGATATTCAGCAGGAGCTGAATGAAGTGTCGGGAGTGCTCGCTGATAGCAAGCGGGATATCCGCGATCGACGCACCGAGTTGGGGCGTATTACCCGAGAGTACGCAGAACAATATGAACGGGTGCGAATATTACAGGTATATCCCCCCGGCACCTTGTATGACGAGGTGGATTTTGAGCGGGTTGACCGTTTCTCCAAAGCCAAGCCTCCTGTCAGTCGATAAACCAACCGGAATCTTGCACCACAGCCTGTCGCGACATCCAACGACAGCTTGTGGCGCAGTCTGAATCGGGCCTGTCCGTTAGTTGGTCGGGATTTGTTTTGTTCTTAACAGCTGGCTTTGCAGCACGAGCCATTGTTCATCCCAATAGGCGGTTGGCTTCAGTGCAAACTCGGTACGCACAAACTGGCGTATTTTGCCTTCTACCACAGCAGTCAACAAATTGGCCAATGCACTGGCGGTATGTTGCGGCAGTTTGTCTTCACGTAATTCGGCTTCCCGAATAATCTGTCTGAACTGGGTTTCCAGCCGTTCAAAAAATTGCTGGATGCGCTGGCGCAGGCGTTCCGTTTCACCCGACAGCGCATCTCCAGATAACAGGCGACACATGCCAGGGTTACGTTCGGCGAAGGTGAGTACCAGCATCAATGTATGCTGGCAACGCGCTTCGGCGCTGTCGATATCCTGCAGGATCAGGTTGATGCGGCTGAAGATGGTTTCTTCGATAAAGCTGATCAGCCCTTCAAACATCTTTGCCTTGCTGGGGAAGTGGCGGTACAGCGCCGCTTCTGATACGCCGACTTCCTTTGCCAGGTTGGCCGTGGTAATTCGGGCACCGGGCTGGGTTTCCAGCATATGTACCAGAGCCTGAAGTATCTGGTCTCTGCGGGACAGCTTGTCTTCCGCCTGTGCCATGGGTTCTCCTGTCAGCCTTTGCGGTTGGTAATCAGGGTGCCCACACCTTCATCGGTGAACAGTTCCAGCAGGGTGGAGTGTGCAACTCGACCGTCGATAATGTGGGCGCTGGTGACGCCAGCGTGCACGGCATCGAGGGCACACTGAATTTTGGGTAACATGCCACCGTAGATGGTGCCATCCGCAATCAGGTCGTCCACTTGCTGGGTGGTCAGGCCGGTGAGAATGTTGCCCTGTTTGTCCATCAGTCCGGCGATATTGGTCAGCAGGATCAGCTTTTCGGCTTTCAGCACCTCGGCGACCTTGCCGGCGACCAGGTCGGCGTTGATATTGTAGGAGTGGCCTTCGGAGTCTACGCCGATGGGGGCAATGACGGGGATAAAGTCGCTATCGTTAAGCATATCCAGCACCTTGGTGTTGATGCTGGCAACTTCGCCGACGTGGCCAATGTCGATGATTTCCGGTTTTTCCAGATCGGGTGTTGCCTTGGTGACGTGCAACTTGCGCGCGTGCAGCAGCTGGCCGTCTTTGCCGGTCAGGCCAATGGCGTTACCGCCGTTCTGGTTGATCAGATTGACGATGTCCTTGTTAACCAGACCACCCAGTACCATTTCGACCACGTCCATGGTTTCGCTGGTGGTGACCCGCATGCCGTTAACGAAGTGGCTTTCGATGTTGAGTTTGTTCAGCAACTCACCGATTTGCGGCCCGCCGCCGTGAACCACAATGGGATTGATGCCAATCAGCTTCAGCATCACCATGTCGCGAGCAAAGCTGTTTTTCAGCTCGTCGTCGATCATGGCATTACCGCCATATTTGACGACAATGGTTTTGCCTACAAAGCGTTGCAGGTAGGGCAGGGCCTGGCTCAGAACGTTGACGGTATTGATGGCGTCATCGCGGTTCAGCGGCATGGTGGTGCTCCATCGGGTACAGGGCAAGGCCGTTCGCTTGATTGGCCTTGCGGTATGGTTCAAGTTATTGGTGGCAAGCGCGGCAGTATAGCCTGACGCGGCGACGGCTCGCTACGGGCCGATCAGTGACGGCCAGAGTGGCCAAAACCACCAGTGCCACGTTCGGTTTCGGTAAATTCTGCAACCTGACGGAACTGGGCCTGCACTACCGGCACCAGCACCAGTTGCGCCAGGCGTTCGCCAACATTCAGCGTGAAGGCTTCAGCGCTTCGATTCCAGCACGATACCATGAGCGGCCCCTGGTAGTCGGAGTCGATCAGGCCGACCAGGTTGCCCAGCACGATGCCGTGTTTGTGGCCGAGGCCAGAGCGGGGCAACAGCATGGCGGCGAGGCCAGGATCTTCAATATAAATCGCCATACCGGTAGGGATCAGTACGGTCTGGCCCGGCTCAATGGTGAGGCTGTCTTCTTCAATACAGGCTCGCAGATCCAGCCCTGCCGAGCCGGGAGTGGCGTATTCTGGCAGCGGGATGGTATCTCCCAGGCGTTGGTCGAGAATCTTGAATTGCAGTGTATTCACGGTAACGGGTTCCTGTTTGTTTATGAGCGGTGGATGCACCGAGGCGGTTTATAGCGCCGCGAGCTGGATAGCAATGGCGGCGAGTAGTTGCCGTGCCAGCAAGGCTTTGTTCATGACCGTAAATTCGGTCGAGCCGTGTTTGCTGTAGAGCGTGACGGCATTATCGTCGGCACCAAAGCCGATATCCTGGCGCGAGACGTCGTTGGCGATAATCATATCGAGGTTTTTGCGTTCGAGTTTGGCGCGGGCGTAGGCATCGACATCGTTGGTTTCGGCAGCAAAGCCAACGGTAAACGGTCGATTTTTATGTTGGGCAATGGTGGCGACGATGTCGGGGTTCTTGACCAGCGTGAGCTGGATTTCATCTCCCGCCTTTTTGATCTTCTGTTCGGCAATCGTTGCCGGGCGGTAGTCGGCGACAGCGGCACTGGCGATAAACAGGTCGCAGTGCTCCAGTGTTGCTAATGCGGCGGCCAGCATATCGGTGGCAGAAACCACCGATACCAGCGTAACCCTGTCCGGTGCTGGCAGGTGGACGGGGCCGGAAATCAGCGTTACCTCAGCACCGGCTTCCTGTGCTGCCCGAGCCAAGGCATAACCCATTTTGCCGGAGCTGTGATTGCTGATGTAACGCACCGGGTCGAGGGCTTCGCGGGTTGGGCCTGCGGTAATCACCACGCGCTTACCGGCCAATGCACCGGTTGTGAAACGATTGGCCAGCAGGCGGGCAATGGCTTCCGGTTCCAACATGCGGCCGGGGCCAATATCGCCACAGGCCTGGGCGCCGGAGTCGGGGCCAAACAGGGCCAGCTTTTCTCCGAGCAGTTGTGCCAGGGTTGCGAGGTTGTTCTGGGTGGTCGGTGCGGCCCACATTTGCTGATTCATGGCGGGTGCCAGGCAGAGCGGCGCGGCGCTGGCGAGACAAACCGTGGTTAACAGATCGTTGCCCATGCCAGCGGCAAGGCGGGCGATGACGTCGGCAGTGGCTGGCGCAATCAGTATGGTGTCGGCCCAGCGAGCCAGCTCGATATGGCCCATGCCGGCTTCTGCGGTTTCATCCAGCAGGGCATGATGTACCGGATTTCCCGACAAGGCTTGTAGTGTTAACGGCGTGATAAATTCCAGTGCGCCTGACGTCATGATCACGCGAACGTCGGCACCGGCCTTGGTCAGGGTACGTACCAATTCGGCCGATTTGTAAGCAGCAATGCCGCCACTTATACCGAGTAAAATACGTTTATTGGCTAGTTGCAGCATGGCAGGACTCGTCAGTACCGGGGTAAAATGGCGTCAGTATAACGCAGCGGCGGATTGAAGGCGTCTTTCATGGCGCAGGCACTGTCGCGCACACACATACAGCGCAGATATAACGGATGCCCACATCACTGCAAGGAGGCAGCTTATGGCAATCACCGATTGGCCAGCCCAGGAACGTCCCCGAGAAAAATTATTGGCCCAAGGAGCCGAGGCATTGTCTGACGCGGAGTTGCTGGCGATCTTCCTGCGCACCGGCGTCAAGGGCAAGAGTGCGGTGGATCTGGCACGCGAGCTATTGGCAGACTTCGGCGGTCTGCGACCGTTGCTGATGGCCAGTGAAACGCGTTTTTGTCAGCCGTTGGGGTTAGGGTCAGCCAAGTTTGCCCAGTTACAGGCGGTGCTGGAAATGGCCCGGCGTCATTTGGCCGAGCAGTTGCAAAAAGGTGATGCCCTGACCAGCCCGGAACTGACCCGGCGTTATCTGGCATCGCAGATTCGGGATCGCGACCACGAAGTGTTCGTCTGCCTGTTTCTGGATAACCAGAACCGGGTTATCAAGTACAAGGAGCTGTTTCAGGGCACGATTGACGGTGCGGCGGTTTATCCGCGTGAGGTGGCTAAGCAGGCGCTGGCCTGCGGCGCAGCCGCTGTGATCTTTGCCCATAATCACCCCTCCGGAGTGGCGGAGCCAAGCCGGGCGGATCGGCATATTACCGATAAGCTGCAACAAGCACTGGGGTTGATGGATATCCGGGTGCTTGATCATATTGTTGTGGGCGATGGAGAGGAAGTGTCCTTTGCCGAGCGGGGCTGGGTGTAACACTTGCCGCCAGACCCGGAACGTTTTCTGGTTAGCTTCTGGTTAGTTGGCTGTGTATGGCAGGTAGTCGGTATAGCCTGCCGAGTCTCCTCCAAACAAATGGGCGTGGTTTAACGATGACAGAGGGTAGCCAGAGCGTAATCGTTCAGGCAGATCCGGGTTGGCAATAAATGGTCGGCCAAATCCGATCAGGTCGGCCCAGCCGGTCGAGATGGCCTGATTGGCTTTATCCAGATTGTAGTTCCCGGAATAGATCAGGGTGCCATGAAAAATAAGCCGTATGGCCTGTTTGAACGGTATCGGCATGATGGGCGCATCACTCCAGTCGGCCTCGGCAATATGCAGGTAACCCACGTTCAGTTCCTGCAAACGGGAAGCGGCAGCAAGGTAAGTAGCTTCTGGCGTATCGTCAATGGTGCCCTGTTGTGTGGTCAGGGGAGACAGTCTTACGCCTACCTGGGCTGGTGGATATACCTGCGTGGTGGCCGTTACCACTTCGGACAAAAACCTTAACCGGTTTTCCAGTGATCCGCCGTATTTATCCTCGCGGGTGTTCGCCCGGGAGTCCAGAAACTGATTGATCAGATAGCCATTGGCCGCGTGTAACTCGATACCATCGAAGCCTGCTCTGAGCGCATTTTCGGCGGCCTGACGGAAGTCGTTGATAATGTCCCCGATTTCACCCGGCTCCAGCGCCCTGGGCATGGAGTGCTGGACCATTTCGCCTGAGCCGAGTGCCGGACCTCGTTTTTCCGGGTCAATAAACACCTGCACCCCTTTGGCTTGTAGTGCTGATGATGAAACCGGCGACTGCCCATCAGCTTGCAATGACGTATGTGAGAGCCTGCCAACGTGCCACAGTTGGGCATAGATTCTGCCACCTTGCTGATGAATAGCATGGGTAACGTGTTGCCATGCTGCCACTTGGGCAGGTGTGTATATCCCCGGAGTCCAGGCGTAGCCCTGGCCTTGCTGGCTAATTTGGGTGCCTTCCGAAATAATCAGGCCAGCCGATGCTCTCTGGGCGTAATAGTCTGCCATTAGCCGGGTTGCAAGCCCGCCGCTGGTGGCTCTGGCTCGGGTCATGGGAGGCATGATGATGCGATTGGGCAGGAGCAGGTGTCCCAGCTGATAAGGTGAAAACAGCATGTCACTCTCCTGTGCCGGTTTGCGTGAGCGTGGCTGAACGGTGTGGTGAGGCCGAAGGTTTCAGCAATGAAAGACTGATACTCTCTGCCATTGCCTGGTTGCCGCGATCTCCCGGGTGTAAATGATCCCCTGAATCATAAACTGGATTCAGGTGACCAGTGTTGTGTGGATCTTCAAGGATCGCTGCCATATCGATAACACCAGCGAAAATGTCAGACGTTCTAAACCAGTGGTTAAGTGTTAAACGGAGCTGGTCTTTTTCAGGCTGGTAATAATTGTCCAGCGGCGTATCGGGAAGAGCACCCTTGAATGGCGGGAGTGTGGCGACCAATACACGGATGCCCTGACGTTTTGCCAAACGAACGAGTTGACGATACCCCTCGGTCAATTGATCAAGTGACGGCATCTGGCTGTCCGGGGCAAAGGCAGTGCCTGGCCAGGCAATGTCATTGATGCCCATCAGGACGATCAGTGTTTTGACACCGGGTTGTGACAGTACGTCCTGCTCCAGCCTGGCCAGTGCGTTTTCACCCATGCCATCAACCAGTAATCTGGCTCCGGAAATGCCGGCATTGATCACGGCCTGATTTTCCCGGATAAGACGTTGTGCCAGAAAGTCAGTCCAGCGGCTGTTGGTGTCCAGAGAGGCCGTCGCCCCATCGGTTATAGAGTCGCCCAGAACCGCAACGGTACTGGCCTGTTGGTTGGTATTGACCTCAATGCCACTGAGGATGGCTCGGGCTGTACTGCTCAATGCGTCTCTGAGTTGTGACGGTGTTGTCATCGACGCTGTTTGATCACCAGCAACAAGCCAGCTGGTTTGTCTGGCATCCCAGTGGAACGTTTGGACTGGCGTTGGCTCGGGAAGATAAAGCGCGACGGTCACTTGGGAGAGATCGGGAATCGGTAATGCAATCGGATCGCTGATAAGTCGCGCCCCCGGCATGATCCGGGCAACTGTCTGGCCATGAAAGGTCACTGCGGTCGGCTGGACAGTTGTGTTTTTGCTACCCTGCTCCAGTCTCACACTGGCATGACCAATAACAATCGGTGTTTTGCCGTATTCGTTGCCCAACACCAGCCGAAAGCGGTTTCCTCCCAGGCTGATGCGTGCATTCTGAATAATGGATTGATCCTTCAATGTGGCTGGCAGGTTGGTCGGAAAAATAAAAGATTCATCCCAAACGGGTTGTGGGCTGGCTGTCCAGCTGGTTATCCAGTGGTCCGTCTGGGCGGCAGTGCTCACGGGTATGTTGACCAAGGCTGTTAGCAGAGTCGTGGCCCAAAGCGAAAGGTGGCGTTTCATTGTCTGATTTCCTCTGTCATGGATTGAGCGACAGAATCCGTCAAAAAAGTACTTGGAAACAGATATTCAGAATGCCTACCATGTATGAAATAGATTCATAGAGTGTGGCTTTATGGCTCGTCAGGAAATCAATCGATCCGCTGAACTCGAAGTGTTTGTTCGGGTGGTTGATGCGGGTAATTTTTCAGCCGCCGCCAGAGCTCTGGATATGACGCCGTCTGCGGTCAGCAAGTTGGTTGCTCGTCTGGAAGTGCGTTTGGGGACACGCCTACTGGTTCGTTCCAGTCGCCAATTGCGTTTGACCACAGAAGGCTGCGTCTTTTATGAACGGGGTGTTCGTATCCTGGCCGATCTGGATGATGCTGAGTGCAGTGCTGCGGCCAGCAGTGTGCCAAAGGGACGCCTGAGAGTGAATGTCAATGTCCCTTATGGGCAGCATCTTTTACTTCCTATGGTGCCTGCTTTTTACACACGTTATCCGCAGGTGCAATTGGACATCGTGCTCGCAGATGAAGTGATGGATTTGTATGAGCACCGAACCGATGTTGCGGTCAGAGCTGGACCAATGCGAGACTCGGGCTTGATTGCTCGTCACCTGGGGAGTACTGCAAAAGTTATTGTCGGTGCTCCCCGGTATTTTGAGGAGCGGGGGCTGGTGCAGACTCCGGGCGAGCTGGCGGGTCACCTATTGCTGGATGTGAATTATCGGCGTGCCGATTCTGGCTGGCGGCTACAGGATGGCACGTCGGAAGAAACGGTGATTTATCCTGGGAATCATCTTCGGGTCAGTAATGGCGAGGCATTACGGCAGTTGGTGCTGGCGGGGGCGGGGCTTGCACGACTCTCCCGCTTTCAGGTTGAAAATGATATTCGCACCGGCCGTTTGTTACCCGTATTGGAGCCATGGAACCCTGGTGACCAAGAGACTTTTTACGCGGTATACGTGGGTCAGGGAGCGTTGATGCCACAGCGGATCCGGGTGTTTCTGGACTTTCTGGCGGAGCACGTTCGGCTGCCGGAAACCCCCTCTGGTTTCGAGTGAATTTCGTACAAAAAACAAACTTCAGCTTGCGTGGCGCTTGTCGTTTTGGTATAAAGCGCAACTCTTTTCAGCCAGGGCCTCTCTGGTGTCGCTTGAAAAAGCGCTCCATGCCCACGGTTGCTAACGAAATTCAGATTGATCGATACAGTTAAGAATCGGGGCTAGATCCATGTCTAAGGTTTGTCAGGTAACAGGAAAAGGTCCTGTTTCCGGGAATAACGTTTCCCACTCAAATACCAAAACCAAGCGCCGTTTTTTACCCAACTTGCAATACCACCGTTTTTGGGTAGAAAGCGAAAGCCGTTTTGTTCGTCTGCGTGTATCAACTAAAGGTATGCGTATTATCGACAAGAAAGGCATCGATCCGGTGCTGGCCGAGCTGCGTGCTCGCGGCGAAAAATTCTAAGGAGACTGATTATGCCACGCGACAAAATCCGTCTGGTGTCCAGTGCCGGTACCGGTCACTTCTACACTACAGACAAGAACAAGCGCACCATGCCTGAGAAAATGGAAATCAAGAAATTTGATCCCGTTATCCGCAAGCATGTGATGTACAAGGAAGCCAAGATCAAGTAATTGATCCTTCCTGTGCAGGCTTGAAAAACCCGGATAGCTCCTGAGCTATAACCGGGTTTTTTCGTATCTGGCGCTCGCCGCCAGGCTCTTCCTGTTATCAACATCCGATACAATCCAAACCATGCCAGAGCTTCCTGAAGTAGAAACGACCCTGCGCGGTATTGAACCGTACCTGCTGAACCAGACTATTCAGGGCGTCGTTGTGCGTCAGCCGCGCTTACGCTGGCCGGTTGCTGAAGAGGTGTCTGCGCTGGCGGGCCAACGGGTGACGGGCCTGAGCCGTCGGGGCAAGTATTTGCTGGTGCAGTTTGCTACCGGTACGGCGGTCTGGCATCTGGGCATGTCGGGGTCTCTACGATTGGTGAAAGAAGAGGAAGATCCTCGTATTCATGACCATATTGACTGGGTGTTAGAGAGTGGCTGGATTTTGCGCTATCACGACCCCAGACGCTTTGGTGCGTTGCTGTGGCAGCCGCCGGGAGAGCAGCTGAGTCAGATTGCCTCGCTGGGGCCAGAGCCGTTATTAGCCGAAACGCTGTCCGGCTTGTCGGCCGAGTCGTTGTATCAGCGCAGTCGTGGCAAGAAGCAGGCAATCAAGCTGTTTATCATGGATAACCACACCATGGTTGGGGTCGGTAATATCTACGCCAATGAGAGTCTGTTTATGGCCGGTATTCGGCCAACGACAGCAGCTGGCAAAATCAGTAAACCCAGATTTGCCCGCTTGTTGGCTTGTATCCGTCAGGTACTGGCGCAGGCAATTGAGCAGGGAGGCACGACGTTACGTGATTTCGTCAACAGCGATGGTAATCCCGGTTATTTTGCCCAGCAGTTGCAGGTGTATGGGCGTGGCGGCAAGCCGTGTCGGGTCTGCGAGGCGGTATTGTATGAGATTCGGCAAGGCCAGCGAGCGACGGTGTACTGCCCGGCCTGTCAAAAGTAGACGTTCGTTGCGAGGTATAGACCGGGCCTGTTGAGTGCCTGTGGCTCTCAGAATATTGAGAATAACCTCTATGTCACAGCTCGGAAGTTGCGTCAGTGACGTGATCGCAGAGTGCTGCTATAGTCCGCGACATTCTCATGTGGAGCTAAACGAGGAACCACGATGCAACTGACGGCCCTGAGAACCTCCTTACGTATCGGACTTGCAGCCTGTGTGCTGACGATGTCGGCTATGGCGCAGGCGGAAGATTTTGAAGAGACACCAAGTGTGGGTGCCATGGTGGCAGACACCTTGCTGGTGCGCCCGCTCTATTTCATCATCTCGCAGGCGGGTGCGGTGCTTTATTCTGTGACGCTGCCGTTTACGCTGATGGGTGGTAATTCGGATGAAGCAGCAGAAGCCATGGTGGTGACCCCGTTGCAGGCGGCTTTTGTTCGCTGTCTGGGCTGTGGCAAAACCAATTACGCTGTGAGCGAAGTCAAAGAAGGTGCTGGCAAGACCATTGATCACTTTGTTGAAGCAACGGTGGGTACGGCAGGTGTTACGAGCGAATCCGAGTCGGTTGGTGTAACGACACTGGGGGTGTTCTTCGGTACCCGTTTTGAGCTGGTTGATCGTAGTCGCTTCGATGTGTTGCTGGGTTATCAAAGCCTGGGTGAAGCCAAGGTAAAAAGCTCAGCCTCGCTGGGTGCTTTTAATGACACGACGTCTTCCATTCAGGTAGCCACCCGCTTTGGTCGCCAGATATTCAAACATACGGATCTGATGTTCAAGCTGGGCTTGCATCGCTGGTCGACCGAGCGTGAAACCGCGTCTGGCTCTACCAGTATGGATGGTTTTGGCTTGCTGTATGGCGTGGGTCTGGATGTCCGCCTGGATGATGCTTTTGGTGCCGGGTTGGGTTACACACGCTATGACCTGAGCAGTGATGGCGATGGTTATGATTCAGGTATCAATAGCGTGGATCTGGGTTTGCGGGTGTATTTCTGAGGCTGATAGTCGTCCTCTAATATCTTGCTTTCGTCGCGTCTCTGCAATGATGGCTGCCTGAATCGTTTTCCGGCAGCCCAAATACTTTCCCTCTTTCCGTTTATTCCCTCTTCCCGTTTATTCCATATTTCCGATACTTTTGCGTTGGTCGACAAAGTACTGCATCAGGTTGCGGGTGGAGTCATCGTGATCGTCACGAACGTCGCCGCTTTGCAGTTCGGGCAGGATGTTTTGCGCCAGGGTTTTGCCCAGCTCGACGCCCCATTGGTCGAATGAGCAGATGTCCCAGATCGTGCCAAGGATAAAAATCTTGTGCTCATACAGCGCAATCAGGGCACCCAGAGTGCGTGGACTCAGGTGATCCAGAATCAGACTGTTGGTTGGCCGATTCCCCTGGTGGATCTTGTGCGGGATCAGGCGTTCGATATTGGCGCTCGACATGCCCTTGGCGGTCAGGTCACGACGTACGTCGTCGGCGTTGATGCCACACATCAGGGCTTCGGTCTGGGCGAAGAAGTTGGCCATCAGTTTTTCATGGTGGCCCGCTACTGGGGTGCTGCTTTCTACCGAGCCAATAAAGTCAGCGGGTACGATGGTGTTGCCCTGATGCAGGTACTGATAAAAGGCATGCTGGCCGTCGATACCCAGCTGTCCCCAGATAATCGAACCGGTGGTGTAAGGAACGATGTCGCCGTTGCGATCAACGGATTTACCGTTGCTTTCCATTTCGGCCTGTTGCAAGTAAGCAGAGAATTTTTTTAGCGGCCAATCGTACGGTAGGATGGCCTGACTATGACGACCCAGGAAAGTGCTGTTCCACAGGGTGGTCAGTGCCAGCCACATCGGGGCGTTACGCTCCAGTGGCTCGTTACGAAAGTGCAAATCCATATCGTGGGCACCCTGCAACAATTCTTCAAACTGCTTGAAGCCCAGGTACAAGGCAATTGGGAGACCAATGGCAGACCACAGCGAGAAGCGGCCACCGACCCAGTCCGACATTTGGAAAGTATTCTCCAGTTTGATACCGAAGGCTTTTACCGCTACCGCATTGCTGGATACGGCAACAAAGTGCTGGGCGACGGCACGGCTGTCGAACGAGGAAGCCATCAGCCAGTTGCGGGCAGTCTGGGCGTTGGTCATGGTTTCGGAGGTGGTAAAGGTTTTGGACGCGACAACAAACAACACCCGCTCCGGGTTCAGCCCTTTCAGGACGTTGGCGATTTCCATGCCGTCGACGTTGGAAACAAAATGGATATTGATCTGGTCGTCGGCGTAGGGCTTGAGCGCCTGAGTCACCATCCGGGGGCCGAGATCAGAGCCACCAATACCGATATTGACCACATCAGTAATCCGCTTGCCGGAATGTCCTCGCCAGCGGCCCTTGCGTACGGCATTGACAAACACTCGCATACGTTTGAGTTCGTGTTCAATGATGGGCATGACATCTTCGCCATCCACGTAAACCGGTGAATGACCACGGTTACGCAAGGCGGTATGTAATACTGCCCTGTCTTCAGTCACATTGATGTGCTCACCGTTAAACATGGCGTCGCGACGTTTTTCCAGATCACACTGGCGTGCCAGTTCCAGCAGTTGCTGGAAGGTGTCATCGTCAATCGGGTTTTTGGAGATATCCAACAGGATGTTCTGAACCTTGAGCGAATATTTGTCAAACCGCTCCGGGTCATCGAACAGCGACAGTATGGGGGTTTCAAGTGCCGTTTCGATGCGTTGCTGCAAAGCTTGCCAGGCGGGTAATTGGGTAACGGCGGACATGACGTATTCCTTATCTGTCTTACGGTAAGCGGATTGTTATTGTTCGTTGTTACAGCAAGAGGACGGGTGAGACAACGCTTGCTGTGCCCACATCCCGTTGGCCCCTGCTGACGTTTCGTCGTGCATCTGTTTCTCAGCCGCTGGTTGTTCTGGTTCAGCCGCGCAGGGATCTGGCCGCCCTGGCCAGCTCGCGAATGCCATCCCAGTCTTTGGCTTCGAGCAGATCATCCGGGGTTAGCCAGGTGCCGCCGACACACATGACATTGCTGAGGCACAGGTATTCGTTGGCATTGGCCGGGCGAATACCGCCGGTAGGGCAGAAACGCACTTCAGGGAAGGGGCCGGCAATGGATTTCAGGATGGCGGTGCCACCGGCGGCAGCGGCCGGAAAAAACTTGAAGCGACGGTAGCCAAAATCCATCGCGGTCATCATTTCGGATACGGTCTGTATGCCGGGCACCATTGGAATGTTGGCGGCGATAGCGCCAGCCAGCAGCGCTGGTGTAGCGCCAGGGGTAAAGATAAATTCACTGCCGGCGTCGATAGCGGCCTGCAGATTGGTGACATTGGTAACGGTGCCAGCGCCGACGCGAGCGCCTTTGACTTCCTTGCAGATGGCGCGGATGGCATCCAGTGCAGCATCGCTGCGCAGGGTGATTTCCAGCACTGGCAAGCCCCCGTCGACCAGTGCCTGGGCCAGTGGTACGGCGTCTTCCAGATGTTCGATTTTTAATACCGGAATCACCGGTGCCAAAGCGACCAGATCATCAATTTGCTGGATAAAGGTGTCTGGATAATTGCTTGCTGTCATAACAACTCCTTGCGCGCGGCTTATGGATCAGACTGCCCGGATAATCCGGCTTGTGTATTACAGGGCATGGCAAACGGGGATAAATCGGTACTTATCACCAGTAGCCAAGAACCCGCAGGCTTCGAGCGTGTTGATGCTATTCAGATGCAAGATCCGCTCCTGTCTGGTTGGCGGCGGATAATGAGCTGTCTGGCTAGCAAACGCCTGCTATCGTGTCGAGCCGGAGAGGGCGATGCACAGATTTGAGACACCATGGTGCCCTCTTTTGTTGATGCCGTGTAGTTATTTAGTTATCCACACAGCCGCCAGATTTTCTTCGTAGCACTTTGCAAGTTTTCCGTACTGAATCATACTGTCTTGCTGCATGGAACTTGATACCTTGAACTGGCCGACAGGGACTCCTTGTCTGTCGTGTATCAAAATAAGAAAAGGACTGCTCACATGGCGACGATCAACCTGTTCGTTAGCGCTATCACCTTGATGCTGCTGTCCACCGCTGTTCTGGCGGGTGACGTGGAGGTGCTCCATTACATGACCTCTACCGGAGAGGCTGCTGCAATTGAGGTTCTGAAAGAGGAGCTGCGAGCCAGCGGCCACTCCTGGAAAGAGGTTGCTGTTGCCGGTGGCGGTGGTGAAACCGCCATGACCGTGCTGAAATTCAGGGCACTTTCTGGCAATCCACCGGCTGCTGCTCAGATCAAGGGGCCGCAGATTCAGGAATGGGGCGAACAGGGCTTACTGACATCGCTGGATAGCATTGCCAGCGCTGGCCACTGGGATGAGCTACTGCCTCCGGTGGTCAGCAATATGATGAAATATCAGGGTGAGTATGTTGCGGTGCCGGTGAATGTCCATCGAGTGAATTGGTTGTGGGCTAATCCCGATGTGTTCCGCAAGGCCGGAGTTGCCATACCGACAACCTGGGATCAGTTTTTTGAAGTGGCCAACGTATTAAAATCCAAGGGTATTCTGCCACTGGCTTATGGTGGCCAGACTTGGCAGGACGCCACTTTCTTTGAAACCGTGGCGCTGGGGGTTGGCGGCGCGGAGTTCTACTCCAGCGCTTTTGTTGATCTGAACCAGAAAACCCTGACCAGCGCGACCATGGTCAAGGTGTTTGAAACCTTCAGGAAAACCCGCGAATACACCGATGCCGATGCACCTGGCCGGGACTGGCACCTTGCCACCCGCATGGTGAGTAATGGTGAAGCTGCGATGCAAATCATGGGTGACTGGGCGAAAGGCGAATTCACCGCCGCTGGTCAGCATGCCGATGTCGATTATGTGTGTCTGGCCGCACCGGATACCAGCGGTGCCTTTATTTTTAATATCGACAGTTTTGCCATGTTCGAGCTACGCGATAGCGATGCCAGAGAAGCCCAGGCGGATTTGGCGCGGCTGGTAATGGAACCGATGTTTCAGCAGGCATTTAATGTCAACAAGGGTTCCATTCCGGCGCGGTTAGGGATGGATCGTGCGGCATTCGACAGCTGCGCGCATGCTTCAATGGATGCTTTTGTTGCCAGCGCGGCGACTGCTCAACTGGTACCGAGTATGGCGCATGGTATGGCAACGAGTTCGCAGGTACAGAGAGCCATTTATGACGTCGTGACGGCTTTTTATAACAGCAAGAACCTGTCCGCCAAAGAGGCGGTCGACAAGCTGGCGCATGCGATTGATGCGGCGCGCTGACCCCCTGCTTGGCATTTGTTATTCCATACCTTGTCGCTAATCTCCATTCTGAAATGAAGGCACGATGAATCCATTACTTGAGCATGCCCTGGCGGTTTTTATGGCCTTTTTTGCCATCATGAACCCAATCGCCAATACCACGGTTTTTTTTGGACTGGCTGGTGAAAAAAGCGCCAGCGAGCAGCGTAAAATCGCTAAAAAAGCACTGACCATTACCTTTGTGATTGTGTTGTTGTTTGCTGTGCTGGGAAAATCAATTTTCCACCTGTTTGGCATCACTTTGCCTGCCCTGCGCATAACCGGCGGTGTGCTGGTGTTTATCATCGGCTATCACATGTTGCAGGGGGCAAATTCAAAGCTACACACGGCCGAAGAAGATTCTGATACTGACATTGCGGTCTCACCGATGGCAGTGCCACTGCTTGCCGGGCCAGGCACCATCGCCACCGCCATGAATTATTCGGCAGCGGGTGGGTGGCTGGAAATTGTCCTGACCGTTTTTGCGTTCACCGTACTGTGTTTTATTACTTTTTACTGTTTTGTTTTCAGCGCCAGAATTCTCTCGGTCATCGGTGAAAACGGGCTTGGCATCATTACTCGGCTGATGGGACTGATTCTGGCCGTTATTGGTGTGCAAATGCTGGTTGAAGGCATAAATTCAGCCATTATCATCACCACAGCAGTACAAGCCAGTTGAGATAAGGACGCAGTATTGACTGATCGGAAACCCACGGCGGGATTCGATGTTATGATATTGCCATCAATATTCAGGGGGTAATCATGTCCAAAGCGTTTGAATTGCAGGGAATCGTGCATTCCATTGACGAGACCAAAGCCTACGGTCAGAACGGCTTCACCAAGCGTGAATTTGTGATCAAGCTGACGGGGGAGGGTGAGAAAGCCGAATACCCGAATTATGTTGCGCTGGAACTGATCAAAGACAAATGTGCCTTGATGGACAGCTACAATCTTGGTGATGAAATCCAGGTGAGTTTCAATTTCTCTGGTCGCCTGTGGAATGCACCAGGTAAGCCGGAGAAATGTTTTACCAGTCTGCAGGCCTGGCGTGTTGAGCGGGCGGGCGAGTCAGTGCAGTCTGGAGGTGGCGATCCGTTCGCCCAGAGTATGCCGAACTATGACGATGACGTACCCTTCTGAATATCTTCAGGCCGCTGGACGCTCTCTGGTCGCGGGGAGCCTTCACCTTTTGCCAGTCAGTAATCAAGTGGTTGTTTGGATATGCAGGGAATGCAGGGAGAAGAGTGGTTCAGGGTAGGTCGGAGACAATTGGGTAGCCATGTGGCCCCCATTACGTCTTCGAATAGTGTGAAGCAAAAATCGTTGCCAGACTCAGGCTGGGTGCCGACGACTTATTATTGTGTCGGTGGTGCCTGAAAGACGTCTGGAACTTAGTGGCCGGAAATCATTTTGTGAGATTTGATGTGGAATGCATGTTTGATGCTGGTCATCAGGTCGCTGAAAAAAGCCGCCATATAATCAGAACGCATTTGTTTGGCTTGGGCAATGTGCATATCAATTTCGTCTTTGCTGCAGACGTTGACTGAGAGGTCGTTGTTGTTCATAAGATGAACTCCTTGGTTGGGTTAGCTTGCAGAATCATAGTAGTGATCTTTGTACCGGCAAAAAAGCGAAGCTTTCTAATCAGAATGCTGAAATAAACTAACCATTTGAATACCGTCTCCAGGTTGTGATCGCTCGGATCATTTCCCCATTTATTCTATAAGCCCCCATAAAAAGCCGGTTTGAAGCATTTTTGCTATATCCATGAGTGTGGATTTTGATCTTTGTTACTTTAAAAAACGTGAGTAATATTTAGGGGACATATATAGACGCTTCCCCAAGATCAAGGATGACTTGGCCCTGACACCTGCCATATGCCCTTGATTTATTTCCTGTTAACCATCACTTGTTCGTTGCGATATGTGTATAGGCAGCGCGGTAATGTCCGCAGGTGGTCGCGGTACATGAGCGGACGATGTCGGTGAGAAAGTCCTGTCTGGCAGCTCAGAGACGGTGCGCCATAAAACAGACTGGCCAATTGGTGATTATTTGAACAAATATTCCTCGAATCCCGGCGCATGCTGTCCTGGCTGCTACTTTTAAAAGAACAACCACCGGTTTACGGCATCGGCGGATCTTTCGGGAATCTGCAAATGCCTGGCAAGGCCCTTGTTTTGACACCCCCCGACCTTCTACCCGCCAAGTGCGGGTTTTTTTGCACCAAAAAAGATCTAAAGGCATTATTTTTGTGCGCTATTACCATTCTATCGATCGTTAGTTTCTTGTCTCTTGTTTGTATAGTTTTTTCTGGTCTTTATAGCTATTTATTTATTCTCTATGGTTGTTAAAACTCGCCGTTCTGGCTAAACCCTCTTTATTTTGTCAACTTTGTTGATAGTGTTATTGTTTTAAATTAACTATTTATATAGCTTTAATATATTTTAAAAATATTTTCACACTCTACCGTGTCACTTTTTTGTGCGCTATAACTTATTGTTTTTAAAGGATTAAAATTTTTAGCGTATGGCAAAGTAGACAATTGAATCAAGCCAACACGTTAATCGGAACGCCCTGTGCTGAAGCCTGTGTATGAACCGGAGGATGTGTGATGGCGAATAACTGGTCTGAAGTAATCACCCAAGCCACGGTGTTGAGGCGGCAGTTGCATCAGCAGCCGGAGTTGAGTTGGGAGGAAGAGCACACGGCCCTGGTTGTGCGTCAACGACTGGATCATCTGGGTATTCGCTGGCGTCCTTGTGCTCGTACCGGTACGGTCGCCTGGCTTGGCGGTGCGCATGCGAGTATTCGTTCCAGTGATACTCTCTCCCCGCATATTGCCCTGCGTGGCGATATGGACGCGTTGCCGATTCAGGAACAAACCGGCGTTGCCTGGCAGTCGCGTCAGGATGGCTGTATGCATGCCTGTGGTCACGATGGCCACAGCGCTACCTTGCTGGCGACGGCGCACTGGCTGAAGCTCAACGAAACAGCGTTGCCAGCGCCGGTGACGCTGGTGTTTCAGCCTGCCGAAGAAGGCGGACATGGTGCCAAGGCCATGATCGACGACGGTGCGCTGGAAGGGGTAGACGTCATCTTCGGTTGGCACAACTGGCCCGCGATTCCGTTTGGTCATCTGGCCTGTCCCAATGGCATTGTGATGTGTGGCAACGGCACCTTCCAGATTCGGGTGAGTGGTCGTGGCGGCCATGCCAGTCAACCGGAGTTGTGTCGGGATCCGGTATTGGCGGCCAGTGCGCTGGTGATGGCGTTGCAGCAGATTGTCAGTCGTCGTCTGGCACCGCAGCAGGCCGCCGTGGTCAGTGTAACCTCGATCGAAGCGGTCAGCGCTCCGACGGTGATCGCCCAGAACGCCGTCATATCCGGCAGCATCCGGGTGCCAGACAGCGCCACCCGTTTGCAGGTGAATTCGCTGATCGACGAAATCTGTCAGCACACAGCCGCTGGTTATGGCGTGGTCGCGGAAGTGGAGCATCAGCCCCGTTACGAAGCCACCATCAATCACCCGGAGCAGGCGCGTCAGATGCGTCAGGGGTGGGAACAACTGTTTGGTGCTCAGGCGCTAGAGCATGGCGTGCGCTTGCCCATTATGGCGTCGGAAGACTTCAGCTATTACCTCAATGAGATTCCCGGCGCATTTGCGCTGGTCGGTTCCGATGACGGCTCGGCACCCGCCTGGCCCTGTCACAGTCCCCATTACGATTTTAACGATCGCCTGATTGAACAGGTGACCCGTTTGTATGCCCGGCTGGTGCATGCCCCCCAACCCTGAGCAGACCGATGTTACCCAACCGGTTCCGCCAGTTTTGTTTGATGAAGGAGTAATTGATGAGCATTTTTACGCAACGTGAGTCCGATATTCGTGCCTACTGTCGTGTTTATCCCGTGGTGTTCGATAAAGCCTCCAACGCCCGTCAGATTGATGAGCAGGGCAATGAATATATCGATTTTTTTGCCGGGGCCGGGGTACTGAATTTTGGCCACAATAACGAACGCATGAAAGCGGCGGTGATCGACTACATCCAGCAAGACGGTGTGCTGCACAGTCTGGATATGCACACCACCGCCAAGCGTCGCTATATGGAAGTGTTTGAAAGCGTGATTCTGGAACCACGCGCCATGGAGCACCGGATGCAGTTTATGGGGCCAACCGGCACCAATGCTGTTGAAGCCGCTTTGAAACTGGCGCGGCGGGTTACCGGACGGCGGCAGGTCGTGGCCTTCTCGAAAGGCTTCCATGGCATGACACTGGGTGCGCTGGCTTGTACCGCCAACAGTTACTTCCGGGGTGCGGCAGGCGTTGCGCTCGATAACGTCACGCATCAGCCGTTTGCAGAAATCACGCATCTGGACAAACTGCGTGAACAATACGCCGATGCGTCCAGCGGCGTTGAGCCACCGGCTGCCTTTATTGTCGAAACCATTCAGGCCGAAGGCGGCGTCAATGTCGCCAGCAAAGAATGGTTGCAGGCACTGCAAGCCCTCGCCCATGACCATGGTGCCTTATTGATTGTTGATGAAATCCAGGTGGGCTGTGGCCGCACCGGGTCGTTTTTCAGCTTTGATGATGTTGGCATCGACCCAGACATTATCTGTCTGGCCAAGGGCATTGGTGGTATGGGCACACCGATGGCGATGAACCTGGTCAAACCGGAGCACGACAAACATTGGTCACCGGGTGAGCATACCGGCACCTTCCGGGGCCAGAACCTGTCCTTTGTGGCGGGTGTCGAAGCGCTGAACTACTTCCGCGACAGTGAACTGATGGATCAGGTGGCGAACTACACCGAGGTGATGAACACCGCTCTGGCACCGTTGGCGCGCAAATATTCACAGGTTGCCATTCGTGGCAAGGGCATGATCATTGGCCTCGATGTGGCGGATACCGAACACGCCAAAGCTATCGTGGCCGAGTGCTTTGACAACGGTCTGCTGATCGCCAGTTGCGGCACCGGTGGTCGGGTGCTGAAGCTGATTCCACCGTTAACCATTCCTGAAAGTGACCTCAGGGCCGGACTGGCCATTCTGGTTCGTGCCACCGACAACGCACTGGAGGCAGCCCGATGAGACAGCGTGATGATATGACTTTCCCGCACGAAGAATACGTACGCCGGATGGACGCCCTGCGAGAGCGTATTGCCTACCGCCGGCTCGACGCCGTGGTGATTTCCGACCCGGAAAACATCATGTACCTGACCGATTACCAGACCACCGGCTACAGTTTCTTTCAGGCGCTGGTAGTACCGCTGGAAGCCGAACCATTCATGATCACGCGGGCGATGGAAGAATCCAATGTGATTCATCGCACCTGGGTGGAAGTGACCCGTCCTTACCCGGATACCGGCGATGCCATCCAGATGCTGGTGGATGCGCTGACTGAATTTGGCTTGGCCAACAAACGTATTGGTTACGAACGTAACTCCTACTTTTTCCCGGCCTACCACCAGGACTTTATCCACACCCGGATGCGTAATGCCAAGCTGCTGGACTGCTTTGGCATTGTTGAGCAGGGGAGGATTTGTAAATCCGTACACGAAATCGGGATTATGCAACGGGCCGCTACTGCCACCGAAGCGGGTATGGCCGCAGGTATTGAGGCTTGCATGGCGGGTGCCAGTGAGAACGAAATTGGTGCCGCCATCAGCTCCGGCATGTTCCGCGCTGGTGGCGAAACCCCGGCGGTGATGCCCTATGTCACCTCCGGCCCTCGCTCAATGATTGGTCATGCGACCTGGGAAGGACGGGTGGTGCAGCCGAACGAACATATCTTCCTGGAAGTCGGCGGTTGTTATCGGCGTTACCACACCGCCATGATGCGCACCGTGGTACTTGGCGAGCTGAGTGATTCCATGTACAAAGCGCAGGAAAAGATGAAGCAGGCGTTAGATGCCGTGCACGAGTTTGTGCAGCCGGGCATGACCGTCTCGGATGTGGATAACATGATCCGTAATATCATTTCCGACAACGATGTGGGTGCCCGGCTGGCGACCCGCTCCGGGTACTCGATCGGCATCGCCTTTCCACCGAGCTGGGATGAAGGCTACATTGTCAGCCTCAATCAGGGCGATTCGGCGATTCTGGAAGAGGGCATGACCTTCCATATTATTCCCTGGATGTGGGGCGTCGACGGCGACAAGACCTGCGGCATCTCCGATACCATTTACATCACTGACCAGGGCTGCAAGTCCTTCTTCAGTATGGAGCGGGATTTTGTGGTGAAGCCGGAGCCGAGCAGTAATCTGGTGGATCTGGGTGCCGTTGCCCGCAAGCCAGAATCTGCCCCCGCCGAGCTGGCACTGGCAGACAAGCCCGCAGCCAAAAAGAAAACCGCCGATGCCTGATGCGATAAGCCATCGATAGACTCGATGGCTGACCAGACCCTTGAATTAACCGAGCTGCCCTGTTGGATATCCGCAGCGGCAGCCGCAGGAGATAGTATGCTGACGGTAACAAACCCGACCACCGGGATGGTGCTGGAAACTTACCCCACACTGTCTGTGGATGACATAAATCAGCGCATAACACAGGCCACCAACGCCTATCAAGACTGGGGCAGTGCCCGATTGAGCTTGCGTTGCAAAGTAATGCTGGGGGTTGCGGCCAAGCTGCGTGAACGCAAGCAGGCGCTGGCCGAGATGATGGCACTGGAAATGGGCAAGCCAATCCGGGAAGGATTGGCAGAAGTGGAAAAAGCCGCCTGGTGCACCGAACATTACGCTGAACAGGCAGCGGTGTATCTCGACAGTGAATCGATTGAATCGGACGCTGTGCAAAGCTATGTCACCTATCAACCATTAGGTGCGGTGTTGGGTATTTTGCCCTGGAATGCGCCGCTGTGGCTGGCATTCCGGTTTCTCGCTCCGGCGCTGATGGCCGGTAACACCTGCGTGATGAAACACGATCCGAATGTGCAGGGCTGTGCACAGCTGATTGAGACGGTCTTTGATGACGTATGTGCGGTCAACAAAGTACCAGCCCACATTATGGTCAATCTGACCGTGGCGACGGAACAGATCGAAGCGGCTATTCGGCATCCGGCAATTCAGGCGGTGTCATTTACCGGCTCCAGTGCCGCTGGTGCCAAAGTTGCCAGCATTGCTGCTGCCGAAATCAAACATGCTGTACTGGAGCTGGGTGGCTCAGACCCCTGCATCGTGATGGCCGATGCCGACCTCGACAAGGCTGCAGACATCGTCGTGTTGTCGCGCATGATCAATGCCGGTCAATCCTGTATTGCCGCCAAACGGATACTGGTCGAAGCACCAGTGTACGACGACTTTGTCGACAAGCTGGCCAGCCGGATGGAACAATTGGTGATTGGCGACCCGTTGCTGGACGACACCCAGATAGGCCCGATCGCCCGTCAGGATTTAATGAACAACCTGCATCGCCAGGTCGCCGACACCATTAACGCCGGTGCTCGCTGCCTGTTGGGTGGTGAACCACTACATCGTCCGGGATTTTATTACCCGCCGACCTTGCTGGTAGACGTCGAACCGGGCATGGCCGCCTTTGAAGAAGAAACCTTCGGGCCTGTGATGGCGGTGATGAAAGTCGACGATTTTGAGCACGCTATCACGGTCGCCAACGCCACAGAATACGGCCTTGGTGCCAGCATCTGGACCAATACCCCACGGCAGAAACGTCAGGCCATCCTGCGCCTGCAAGCCGGACAAGTGGCGGTGAACGGCATCGTCAAAACCGATCCACGGCTGCCATCCGGTGGTATCAAAAAATCCGGCTACGGTCGCGAACTGGGGCCGCAAGGAATTCGGGAGTTCACCAACGCCAAACAGGTGTGGATAGGCTAAACGAGGCACCCATGCTGCTGTCTGCATGGGTGTTTTACCCCAGCGAGATAATCAATTAAGTATCATTGATGCGATGATTGGCAAACAATAATCTAACCCGGTGACGCTACTGCCATTGCCTTAAAGCCCTCCCAAGACCACCCGAACGTCCACTCTGGAGTCACGGCTAATAAACTCGGCTAAGACGAAGACGGACGGGTGATTAACCCGCCCTTGCTGCGTTTGGCTCAGCCTTGCATATGCGCCCGATATTCCAGCTGACGTTCCAGCATCCAGCCCGGATATTCGTCTGGCAAGCGGCTGACTTCATCCAACATTGCTCGCTCCTCAAGCGTCAGTTGCACCTGGGTTGCCGCGATATTGTCCTGCAGTTGATCGATGCGTTTGGCACCGATAATCACGCTGGTGACGGCTTGCTGGTGGAGCAGCCAGGCCAGTGCAATCCGCGCTACGCTGGTTTGTTTTTTGGCGGCAATGCCTCGCATCACGTCAATGACCTGACTGCCGCGCTCGCGGTTGACCGGTGGGAAGTCGAACTTGGCGCGACGGTTTTCTTCCGATGCTTCCGGGCCTTCGTATTTACCCGACAGGTAGCCACCGGCCAGAGGACTCCAGACCATCAAGCCGATGTTTTCCGCTTCGAGCATGGGGATGACTTCCCGTTCGAGATCGCGGCCGACAAGGGTGTAATAGGCCTGCAGCGAGATAATCGGGCACAGTCGACGGGCTTCGGCGATGCCGACCGCTTTGATCACTTGCCAGGCAGCCCAGTTCGATAGCCCGATGTAGTTCACCAACCCGTGTTGTACCAGAGTGTTGAGGGCTTCGAGGGTTTCTGCGATTGGCGTTGCCTTGTCGAAACCGTGAATCTGGTAAAGATCAATGTAGTCGAGTTGCAGGCGCTGCAAGCTGGCCTTGCACTGGCTCATAATGTGGCCACGTGATGCCCCCCGAGTATTGGGGCTGGCACCCATGGGGCCGAGCACCTTGGTCGCAATCACGACCTCGCTGCGGTTAACGCCCAGGTTCTTTAATGACTGGCCCAGCAAGCGTTCGCTGGCGCCACCACCGTAGACGTTGGCGGTATCGATAAAATTGATGCCTGCCGCCAGTGCGGTCGTCACCAGTTCATCGACTTGTTGCTGTTGTAGCTGGCCGATCATGCCCCAGATGCCATCACTGCCACCAAAAGTCATGGTGCCAAGGCACAGTTCAGACACAAACAAGCCGGAATTGCCCAGCTGACGCATACGCATCCCGCCTGAATTGGTGGCCGGGGGAGTAATATTGGGTGTGGTTGGCATAACAAGTCACCTTGGTTGGTTTGTGATTGCCTGTGCGACTGTGGCAAAGGCATGGGGTTATGCTATCGCCAGAAGCTGTCAGAACCGCTGGCAGAAACTCGCAGACTCTTGCCTGATCCTGTCAAACTGTTTGCCGGGGCCTTCTTTTTGACGGACGTCAGAGTAAGGTGGTTCCAGGTGATAGTCGGTGCTGGTGGGAGACGGTTAGAGACTGGTGGCGGCTGTAGCAGAACGAACGGGAGAGCATCAATATGAGTACACAATCCGGGGTGATACCATTCAAACGGCCAGAACCGACAGGTGCTGCTGCTGTTGATGACCGACAGGATACGGCGCTCGACCAACTGCGAGTGTTGGCAGAACGGCAGTGGCATACCCATGGCCATAACAATGCCATTGATGGCTTGCGGCTGACCCTCGCCACCGAGCCCAGCGGCACTATTCGGGCGATTTACCCGACCTCATTTTGTGTGGTGCTGCAAGGCAGCAAGATCAGTGAACTGAGTGACTCCCGGTTTCACTATCAGCGTGGCCAATGCCTGTTTGCGTCGGTGAATGTGCCGGTGAACTCCCGTATTGTCGACGCCAGCAGCCAGCAGCCCTACGTGGCGTTCAGTTTGGCCATCGACCCGGCGATGGTGTCGGAATTGCTGCTGCAACACCCGGACATTCAGGCTGCTGTAACGCCGGTCACTGCGCTTGCCAGCGCTATGTCTGGTACCACCAGACAACCGGCGTTATCGACGGGTGAGATCCCCGCCGACCTGTACGATCCGCTGATGCGCCTGCTGTACTTGCTGGATCAACCGCAACACCTCGATATTCTTGAACCGCTGATCCGACGGGAAATTTGTTGGCGATTATTACGTTCACCGATGGGCGCTGCGCTGCTGCAAACAGGCCTGGAAGACAGCGATACTGCCCGTATTGGTCGGGTCACGGCCTGGATACGTACCCATTTTCAGCAAGCCTTCAAAGTGGCCGATCTGGCCGCGATGGCCAGCATGAGTGCCGCCTCGTTTCACCGCCATTTCAAGGCGATTACCCAGCTCACGCCGGTACAGTTCCAAAAACAGATACGCTTGCAAGAAGCCCGGCGATTACTGCTTACCGAGCACGAAGTGGCCAGCGTTGGCTATCAGGTCGGTTACGAAAGCCCATCGCAATTCAGCCGTGACTACCGCAAATTATTCGGCGCCCCACCGGGGAAAGACAAGGCAGTAATGCGCTCGGAAATAGCGATTGAGAGCCGGGTGTGATTTGATCGGAGTTTCTTGCTTCGGAATCCCGTTATGACTGCTGCTACCCCTGAAAAGGTCGCCATTTTTGTCGACGTACAAAATGTCTATTACACCACTCGCAGTGCCTTTAAACGCAACTTCGACTACAACCGCTTCTGGGCACAAGCCACAGAAGGGCGTGACCTTGTCAAAGCCGTTGCCTATGCCACCGACCGTGGTGATCAGAAACAGCGGGAATTCCAGAATATCCTGCGGGCGATTGGTTTCGATGTGCGGTTAAAACCTTTTATTCAGCGTGCTGATGGCTCCGCCAAGGGCGACTGGGATGTGGGTATTACCATTGATGCGCTGGAATTTGGTCAGCAGGCAGACGTGGTGGTGCTGGTCTCTGGTGATGGCGATTTTGATTTACTGGCCAATAAACTGAGGGTCGGTGAGGGTAAGCGGGTGGAAGTGTATGGCGTAGCCAAACTGACGGCGGCTGCGTTGATTAACGCTGCCAGCGAGTATTTCCCGATTGATGGGGACTTGTTGTTGGGTTAACCGGTTCGGTTTTAAACGGTACGGAGCGGCGAGTTTCCATGCTGGCCAGCTATACCGGCAGCCTGTGGGTCAATCCGGATGTCAGCCGGGTGCTGATTGAGTCCGAACAACACCCAGTCGCCTGTTCGCTCGCAAACGGGCAAACCATACAGGCTCATGCTCAGATGATTTCACGGGATGGGAAGGCTGGTAGCGCATTCATCAGGCCGATCAGGCCGATTTCACCTGTGCTCTCCAGTCTACCCGCGCAAAAATAACGCCTTCCACCGCCAGCACATTGCCGTTGCTGCTGTAAACGCCACAGCCTTTCTCTGTGACATGGTGCATCTGGCCATTGGTATGAAACAACCGATAGTTGAGCTCGAAGCTGCGCTGCTGCGCCAGTGCCTCCTGCACTTGTTGCCATACATAGTCGGCGTCGGCCGGGTGTATCAGTTTGCCGTAACTTTTGTGGGTCATTCTGACCAGGTCGTCGGCGCTATAGCCGGTCAGTGCCAGGCAGCCTTCGCTGACGTATTCCATCGTCCAGTCGCGGTCGTTGCGGGAGCGATAAATCATGGCCGGTAGCCGCGACATCAGGGCATTCAGACCACGTTGGGTGGCCTTGTTTTGCTGGTCGGTCTGAACCTGACGGGTGATATCGCAGAGGGTGGCGGAGAGATATTGCTCATCCAGCGTTTGCAGGCGCAGCTCGCACCAGACCGGGGGATGCTCATGAGTGGCCAATCGCAGTTGGAGTGGCTCAGGGGATTGGCCGTCGGTGACGTTGCCATTGAGTTGCTGAAGCCAGCCGGAGCGATCCTGCGGGTGCAGAAAGTCTGCCAATGGTCGGCCGATACTGGCGTCGAGAGTATGGCCGGTCAGACGATGCCAGGCCTGGTTGGCATAGGTCAGTCGTCCCTGGCGATCAAGCTGTAAGACCGCATCACTCAGGCTGTCGAGCAGGTGTTGCAGGTCAGCCGCTGCTAGCTGGGTTGAAGGCTGCCGGGGCTTGCGGCGTAACCAACTCAAAGACTCAGGCTCACGGCATCGGGGTGCTGGTGTACCCAGGCGGCCAGTTCCAGCCGTGAATGCAAATTCAGTTTGCGCAGCAGGCTTTTGACGTAGACCTTGACCGTACCATCACTGATGCCCAGTTCGCGGGCAATCAGTTTGTTGTTCAAGCCTTGGGCAATCAGGGTCAGGGTCTGGCGTTCGCGAGCGGTCAGGTCGATGCCGCCGGGCAAGCTGGGCTCCGATTCGGCTAGCGGGTGGCTGGCGCTATGATCACTCAGGCCGGGTTGCCGGAACGCCTGGGCCAACAGGGTCACGCTGTGATTGTTGAGGGCCACCTCACCAGACAATACACCATCCAGCTGGGCCAGCATGTCGTCGGGCGCGGTGTCTTTCATCAGGTAGCCATTCGCGCCGCTGCTGAGAGCTTCAAACAGGTCGCTGTCGTGCTCGGAAGCGGTAATTACCACCACTTTGATGTCCAGTTCCTGCTGACGAATCTGGCGCAGCAGATCAAGGCCGCTGATTTCCGGCATATTCAGGTCGAGTAACACCAGATGCGGCTGATGCTGCTCCAGTGTTGCTAACAAATCACCACCATGTTCGAGGTCGGCGGCGACGCTGAAGTGTTCGCTATCGTTCAGCAGCTGCACCACTCCCCGGCGAAACAGCGGGTGATCATCGACCACCACGACGCGGGCCGGTGTTGCTGGTATGGATGGATGGCCGTGTGTGCTGTTGGGCGTTATGTTGGATGACAAGGTCATGGTTTTCCCCCCGGATGAGTGGCTGCCGGGCTGTCGTGCCGGACGGTTGCGGGTGAAGAGACTAACGGCAACTGCAGTCGGACGCGGGTGCCGCTGGGCTGGCGTGGGCCAATGGTCAGTCTGGCGCCAATACGTTGTGCCCGTTCTTGCATGATTTGCAGCCCGAAGCTGCCGCTGTTGGCGGTTGCCTGTATACCTCGGCCGTTATCTTCAATGTCGCAGACCAGCTGATCGTCGGCCTCGCGGCAGAGACGAATACGGGCGTGGCTGGCATGGGCATGACGCACCAGATTACACACCGATTCCCGCACAATGTAGAGCAACTGGGTAGCCTGATGATCGTCGATTGGCAGGTTTTCGCAGCGATTGTCCAGCTCAAACACCAGTGCCGAGCGTTCTTCAAATTCTTCAACCAGCTGATTGAGTCCGCTGCCCAGTTCACTGGCCAGAGTCGACAGGCGTGAGGTGGCAATCAGTTCGCGGGTTTGACGGTAGGCAAACAGGCACTGTTCGGAGAGATCAAGGACATCTGGTAACAGCGGCGCCAATTCTGCGTTGTTATCACAGCGCTTGGCCAGCCGGGCACTGCTCATACGCAGATACCCGAGTACCTGGGCCACCGAATCGTGTAACTCGGCGGCGTGCCATTGGCGCTCTTCCTGCAATGCTTGTTGCAGTCGTTGCTGCTGTTGATACCAGCCGTTGAGGCCACGTCGCAGTACGGCAGTGAATAGTGTCAGGCACTGTTCGAGCTGTTCTTGATCGTGGGCCTTGAGTGGTTGTCCGTTTACCAGTAACCAGCCACAACCCTGACTCAGTGCCAGTGGTTGCATCCAGCTGCCAGCGGGCAGTGGTTGATGGGCCGGATCGTTACCCGTACCCGTACCCGTACCCGTTTCCGTGAGGCTGGATAGAGCGATACAGCGATAGCCTGCGCCTTTGATGTCGGGCAGCCATAAGGTTTTCAGGACGCCGTCATGCGCGCTGGCACGGGTCGATTTGAACTGTTGTTGTAGCCAGGACTGTACTGGAGCCAACAGCGGTACCAGATCGGTTGCCGGGTGTTGGCAGCTGGCGATATCACAGGCCAGATCCGGCAATAATCGCTGCATGACGACCTGAGCATTATCTGCGACCGCCCGGGATCGGCTGTATCGGTTTGGTGGCGTCGATATTAGCCATTCCAGCAGGCGCTGCAGTCGGCCAGCGACTGGCCGGGTTATGCCATTCGATTGCATTACTGTCATCGAATTTCCCTCCGTTTATGGCCCTGGAAGCGAGGGTGGTCGCCGACCAGTTAAGACCTTTGGGCATGACAGGTAGCAGATGCTGTGCCAGTTCCTCTTTTTTGTTGTTTTTTTGGCCAATTCCCTTGCCTTTGAGAGGAATATTCTCAAGTGAGTATCCCTTCCTGAGTATTGAGGAGAACAATCCCTTGAGTAAATATTTTTAACCGAAGGGAAACAGCCACAAGTCATCTGTTTCCACCATTTGTTAACCAGGCTTTGCGTTTGTCGGTCGGCGAATATGCACCAGAGTGACTCCCGTCTCGGAGAATTGCACTGGGGTGACGCACAGAACAGCGCGAGCCAGCAGGAGTTGTTATGGCGTTTGCTTTGCAACCACAGTCTGAATCCCGGATTCCAGTCCATTGTCGGCGTTACCGGCTATGTGGCCAGGAGGTTTTGCGGTTGCTGTTACGGCCAGGTGATCACTTGACGCTGACGGGCAGTGACGCCCTGCAGGGCGTCGAGATTATCCGCTGCGATGCCGTGCTAGCCCCTGCGCTGGAGCTTGAGAATAATGCCCTGTCGCTGATCCCCGGTGTGGCCAGCGGCACGCTGAATTTGCTGGAACAGAGTGACCGTCGTTCGCGTTTGTCATGCCAGCAGTTACAGCACTGGCAGGTTGCCGGACATCTGACGGAGGCATTGGCGATTCCGGCTGCGGCGATCATGGCGGAGTGCACGCTGATTGCCCGACAAGAGCAGACGCTGGTGATTGTGGCTCCCGCCGAGGCGATGGCCGTGGATAGCCAGATAGCGCCGGGGGAGGTGGACATTGGCCACCGCAGTGCGCGTTTCGCCGATAACCTGCCCGAACCGCTGGCACCGCCTGTACTGGATTTGCATATCCCCCATAGCAGCGCCCGCGCCTATACCGTCAAGGCCGGACAATGGATTCAGGTGATGGATGTCGAGGGCAAGCAGTGCTCCGACTTTATCGCCTTTGACCTGAACGCCGTAGAAGCGTCCAGACGTGGTGATATATCCCCCCAAGAGATAGCCACTCTGGACGCAGCGGCGACCCGCACCATGATGGGCCATAGCCTGCCAACGCCGGGTCTGCATTCGCGTTTTTATGATCAGAATATGGCAGCGATGCTGGAAGTGGTGCAAGACACCGTCGGCCGTCACGACAGTTTTCTGATGGCCTGTACGCCCCGTTTTTATGAAGACGCTGGCTACTTTGGTCATATCAGCTGTACCGCTAATTTCAACAACCAGCTGTGCGACTGGAATATTCCACCTCGCGCTGGCTGGCCAGCGATCAATTTCTTTTTTAACACCGCCATCAGCGACTGTGGGGCAGTGACCGGAGACGAACCCTGGTCGCGTCCGGGTGATTACGTCTTGATGCGTGCCCAGCGCGATCTGTTGTGTCTCAGTTCCGCCTGTCCTGACGATATTGATTCAGCCAACGGCTGGTGCCCGACCGCGATACACGTCCGGGTTTACGATGCCGAGCAGTCTTTTCCACGATCCGTCGCCTGGCGGGATATTCCCGAGGAGCTTCCACGCATGACCCAGCAAACCGGTTTCCATAGCCGTACCTCCGCCCTGACCAGTCACTTCAGTGAGTACAAGGGTTTCTGGCTGGCAGATGAATTTTCAGGCTGGGGTGCCACGGCCGAATACCTTGCCTGTCGCGAGCGGGTAGCGATGATCGACCTGACGCCATTACGCAAGTTTGAAGTGGTTGGCCCGGATGCCGAACGACTGTTACAGCTGGCGCTGACCCGTAATGTCCGTCGCCTGGCCGTCGGCGAAATCACCTATACCGCGCTGTGTCATGTTACCGGTGGCATGATCGACGATGGCACCCTGTTTCGCATGGGGCCGCAGTCTTTCCGCCTGATTACCGGTGATTCCTTTGTCTGCACCTGGCTGAAACAGCTGGCCAGTGAGCATCAGTTTGAAGTGCGGGTACAGGAATCCACTCGCCAAATACACAACGTCGCCGTACAAGGGCCTAACAGCCGTGAGCTGCTTGGCCAGCTGATCTGGACACCCGAGCACCAGCCGGACGTGGCAGAACTGGCCTGGTTCCACTTCACCATCGGTCGTTTGGGTGGCCCCAGCGGACAACCGGTGATGGTATCGCGTACCGGTTATACCGGCGAGCTGGGCTTTGAAGTCTGGACTCACCCGGACGATGCCCCGGCCATCTGGGATGCCATCTGGGATGCTGGACAAGCGTTTGATATTGCCCCGATGGGATTGCTGGCACTGGATATGTTGCGCATTGAAGCCGGGCTTATCTTTGCCGGTTACGAGTTCTGTCCGCAAACCAGCCCCTACGAAGCCGGGATCGGTTTTACCGTACCGATGAAAACCAAGGACGACGACTTTATTGGTCGCGCCGCACTGGCCCGCCAAGCCCCGGAAAGCCGCCAGAAACTGGTCGGACTTATCATCAACAGCACTCAAACCGTCAGCCATGGCGATGAGGTGTTTTTTCCGCTGGCCGGAGGAGGTCGCTTCCCGGTTGGCGTCGTCACCAGCGCGACCTTCTCGCCCTTGCTGAAACAACAGATTGCGCTGTGCCGGGTGGCCCCAGACGCCGCAAGCCCAGGCACGGCACTGGAAGTTGGCCAGCTCGACGGGGTGCAAAAGCGCCTTCCGGCGACCGTCACGACCACACCGTTTTATGACCCGGAACGCACCCGAGTGCGCTCCTGAGCTGCCCATACTTGCAGCACAGAACAACCAATAACCTGAGGATATACCCATGCCAATGACCCATTTTTCGCAAGCCATCAAAGAACCACAACCCAGCATGAATCGTCCAGGCAGCAATGCTTGGCTGGGTGACGTCACGGTTTCCAAAGATGAAGATAAAACCATCGTCGGCGGCTTCTTCCGCATGGAAAAATCCGATGCCCCACTGGTGTACGAATACACCTATCACGAAATGAAAATCATCGTCGAAGGCGAAATGGTTATCACCGATGAAACTGGCTACAGCGTTGAAGCGAAGGTTGGCGACGTGTTCTATTTCGAGAAAGGCAGTGTCATCACCTTTAATTCGCCCAGTTACGGCATTGGTTTCTTCTGTGGCCAGCGCCGCGAAGGTGAAGGCTGATCAAGGACTGACACGATCGCCTTCGCCAGTGACCCCGCAGCCGGTTAACGCCGGTTGACGGGAGCATGTGAACGAACCCTGGAGCCAGCGATGACCCTGACTGAATCGATTGAAATTGACGAGCGCATCAAAAGTCGCCCGGAATATCGGCCGCTGACCTTGCTCAGTGGCAAGCAGTGGCAGATTTTTATTGCCCAGAACGAAGACCAGACCGGCCTGAAACAGATGCACGAAGAGTGTGTGGCCATTGCCCGACCGGGGCATATCGTACTCTGGGTAATGGTGGGCGACGATCTGGCCGACAGCCTCAAGTTGCTGGCTGACGCCCCGGTTGCCGCAGCGGTGTACGTTGCGGGTGACGAACCCTTTCTTTGGGATATTCGCAACGCCCTGCTGGGGATGGATTTTGCACCCGACCAGATTCAGTTAATGGCACCTGCCAGTCATCGGCGGCGGCTGTTTTGCACTCATTGTTACACGCTGACCGAGGACGTGACCCATTCACCGCACCGGTGCTCCGGTTGTGGCGAATTGCTACTGGTACGAGATCACTTCTCCCGCTTGCACGGAGCCTATGTCGGCGTGTCCATTAATGCCGAAGATCGTAGCCAGACCTTCCAGCCTGAAGAGGTGCAATAATGACCGTCAGTCACTCCGTTAACACGCTCAAGGTCAAGGTCGCTGCCGTCTCCGCCGTGGCACCGACCATCAAGGAATTTACCCTTGAATCTGTCGGCGCTGCCTTGCCGCCATTTTCACCCGGTTCCCACATCGTCGTGACGATGTCGGGTAGCGATGCCAACGGCAAAGCCAAAAAATGGAAAAATGCCTACTCGTTGTTGAGCGATCCGCGCAATACCGACGCCTACAAAATTGCCGTGCGGTTGCAAGAGGTGTCCCGTGGTGGCTCCGAGTTTATGCACAGTCAGGTACAAGTCGGCGATGTGCTGGAGATTACTCCGCCAGCCAACCTGTTTGCGCCGCTCTGGCGGGCCAAAAAACACCTGCTGATTGCCGGTGGCGTGGGGATTACCCCGTTTATGTCCTACCTGCCGGAGATGCAGCGCCAGGGTGCAGATTTTGAACTGCATTACTGCTTTCGTGGCAAACAGACCGGAGCTTATGCCGAAGAACTGCAACAGACACTGGGTGACGCCTGTGTGCCTTACGACGCCGATGCAGGGACACGCTGTGATCTCGCGGCCTTGTTGAAGCAGCAACCCCGAGGCACCCATGTCTACGTCTGTGGACCAGAACTGCTGATCGAAGGGGTACGGCAAAACGCCGCCCAAATGGGCTATCCCGCCAGCCTGATTCATTTTGAAGAATTTGCCGCCCCGAAACCGGGTGCGCCGTTCCGCGTTACCCTGAAACACAGTGGCCAGACCATCGACGTGGGTGCCGAAGAAAGCCTGCTCGAAGCGCTCGAAGCCGCCGCAATCGATGTTCCCAATATGTGTCGCGGCGGTGTGTGTGGGCAATGCCAGACCAAAGTGATCGAAGGCGAGGTTGAGCACCGGGACAACTACCTGGGTGCCGCTGAGCGAGCCGATTGCATCATGCCGTGTGTCTCACGGGCGAAAAGCAAAACCCTGATGCTGGAACTCTAAGTGTATCAGCCAAGTACGAGGGCTGTGATAGAGCCACAGGGTGCGTATGGCGCACCCTGGCAAACCAGAACAGGCGCGTTTGTCCAGTAGGGTAAATGCTAACCAAGAGGGATATGTAATGCGTATTGCACCGACCAAAATCGAAACCTTCCGGGATGACTTCAGCTATGCCAACAGTGAGTTCGCCATCCAGCGTTTTCCGTTCCCTTTCCCGGAGGATCAGTACAGCTACTCGGTGAATATCGAGCCGCATACCCTGCCGGGTAAGCCAGGCAGCATTAACGAACACCTGTTTGATATCGACGAGCATTACCTTTCGGAAATGCACGAACGGGGTCTGGTGCTGGCCGAAAACCCGCAGCGTTGCCTTGCCATGCCGCATATGGATCTGGCCTGCTGGGATCTGATTGACCGCGCCATGACCACCCTGTCCGAGGATTACCCGGACTGGTTCAGCCTCAGTAAAGACGGTGATCAGTGGCACTGGCACAACCAGCTGTTAAATATTGAAGATACCTTCACTTTTGGTGACAGCAGCACATTACCCCTGCCGCCGCTGGAATATATTGGCCGTCAGGTACAGGGTGATATTGCCTTGCTGGATCAGCGTGATGGCGACCTGTTTATGGACGCCGGTATCATCACCTGCCCGGCCGACTGGTCACTGGCGTTTGATGCCGGTATGAGTTTCAGTGAGTGGCACGGCCCGGTGCCCATGGCGCACGAAATGGGCATTTTTGAACGGGCGCTGAAATACCTGACGGCAATTCAGGTGAATCGTCCGGTTCGTCGCCTCAACTGGACATTAACCATCAATGCCCGTATGGACACTTCCCCTGAGACATACCCCCGTTGGGGTAACGACAGAGCGTCGATAACCCCCGACAATATCGGTGAAAAGGTACATCTTCGGGTCGAACTTCAGGTGATGGATCGTATGCCACGCTCCAATGCGCTGATGTTCAGTATACGTACCTACCTGGCCAGTTTTGATGATCTTTGCGCCAACCCGGAATGGGCACGACGTCTGCATCGTGTAATGAAAGACCTGCCCGCTCCATTGATCGAATACAAGGGTCTCACGCGCTTTCATCCAATGCTGGTGGAGTGGTTGGCGCAGTATGAGTCAACGAATTGAGCGGTAGGGATGTTTTGAAGGCTCATCATGGCCTGATCACAAGATGACCTGAGTCAAGAATCGTGCTGAAAACCCGCTGCCTGCTGGCGGCGTAAAAAACCGAATTATCAGCCTGTGTTTCAAGCCCGCAAGTTTTGCCCGCCGTTTTGGCGGGTTTTTTTTTGTCTCCGATTGAGCGCCTTGCTACCAAGGTACTGTCTTTGGCTTGCCCTGCAGCCACTAAAGAACAGCAGGTATCTGCTTTTATACAGGCTAGATTGAATGTTTTTTCGACCTGTCTGAATGGTGCGGATACCCCGTCAGTTCTGCGTAAGCAAGGCTGAACCATCCAGATTTGCAATAGCAATGGCCCATAATATCCACTGCAGACTGACATAAAGCCGTGATAGCGTTGGACTAAAGTCGTACGAAGTCTGGTTGGTGCTGCGCCAGATAGCGCGACCGATTTTTTCTCAAGGGAGAGTTTTTTATGCGTAGACCAATACGGATTGCCGTAACCGGTGCCGCTGGCAGTATTGCCAGTCATTTATTGTTCAAGATTGCCGCCGGTGAAATGTTCGGCAAGGATCAGCCAGTGATCCTGCAACTGATCGAAATTCCCCAGGCAATGGAAGTCTTGCTGGGCCTGGCGATGGAGCTGGAAGACTGCGCTTTCCCGTTGTTACACACCATTACCCTGCACGACAACGTCGAAGAAGGTTTCAACAACGTTCACTACGCCCTGTTGATTGGTGCTACACCGCGCCGTCCGGGGATGGAACGCAGTGACCTGCTGGAGAAAAATGCTGCCATTTTTGCCAAGCAAGGCAAGGCGCTGAATGACTTCGCCAACCGCGATGTCAAGGCGCTGATTGTCGGCAACCCGGCCAATACCAACGCGCTGGTGGCCGCCCGTAACGCCCCCAAACTGAGCCCGTCACAGTTCACAACCCTGACGCGTCTGGATCAGAACCGCGCTGTTGGCTTGCTGGCCAACCACACCGGGGTGAACCCGAAAGACATCGACGGCGTGATTATCTGGGGTAACCACAGCACCACCCAGTTCCCGGATCTGTATCAGTCAACCCTGTACGGTCGCCCGGCCATGCCGGTGATTCCGATGGATTGGTATACCGAAACCTATATGCCCGCCGTGCAACGACGCGGCGCGGCGATTCTCGACAAGCGTGGCGTTTCCAGTGCGCCGTCTGCGGCCCAGGCCATTGTTGACCATATGCACGACTGGGCACTGGGTACCAAGCCGGGCCAGATCGTCAGCATGGGGATCGCCAGCGATGGCAGTTATGGCATCGCCAAGGGTATCTATTACTCCTTCCCGGTACGTTGTGACTACGGTCGCTACCAGATAGTACAAGGCATCGACCTGAACGAATTCCAGCAAAGCATGCTGGTCGCCACCGAAGCAGAGCTGCTGGAAGAACGAGCCGGGGTTGATCACCTGTTGCCGAAGGACACCGAGGCCACGCATACCAACCTGAGCATTTGCCTCAAGTCCGGTGTGACGCTTTATGCCGACGAAACCGGCCCTGGCGAGAGCTTCAAGTTCTTGCGTATGAACCGGGTAATGTAACGGCTGTCCGCAGGGATTGGGCCGGATACCAACCGTGCATGCCACTGGTGTGCACGAGCGGTTGGTTGTTAACAGGTTGGTTGTTAACGATTGGTGGTTGAACAACGTCTTGCAGGCCAGTGCCCCGCACTCCTGACGGACTCTTTAATCCGATTCGAGACTCCGCCGTCATACCGCTGATCTTTCAGTTATCGATCTGATAAAATACTTGAATATTCAATTGAATAATTTTTATTTGGCGTTGTACCATAGCTCAACCAACCTGATTAAACGCCAGAGGTGGAGCATTGATGAACGAGACCGATTCCCTGAATTCAGCCGGTTTGGCGGCAACATTACGCCGCATAGAAGCAGGGGAATGCAGCGCCATCGACGTGATCAATGCCTGCTTCGATCGTATCGAAACCCGCGAACCCGACGTGGGAGCCTGGCAAGTTCGTTTGTCCCGAACGGGCTACCTGCACAATTATCAAGCGCGACAGGACTTTTATCAGCAGAGCCTGCTCAAGGGGCTGCCAGTCGGCATCAAAGACATCATTGATACCGCCGATATGCCAACCGCCATGGGTTCGCCCATTCATCAGGGCAGGCAACCCATTGAAGACGCCACCTGTGTTGCCCTGATTCGTGCGGCGGGTGGCATCGTACTGGGCAAAACAGTGACGACGGAATTTGCCTACTTTCGGCCCGGAAAAACCCGCAATCCACACGACCTGGCCCGCACCCCCGGTGGCTCATCGAGTGGTTCCGCCGCCGCCGTGGCCGATGCCATGGTGCCAGTTGCCCTGGGATCCCAGACCGCTGCCTCAGTGATCCGGCCAGCAGCCTACTGTGGCTCGGTCGGGTATGTTGGCAGTCGGGGAGAGTTCTCGTTGCGTGGCGGCCAGCCGTTGGCACAATCGCTGGATTCATTGGGACTGTTTGCCCGCCAGGTGGAAGATATCCAGTTACTGCGAGCCGTATTGCTACGGCAGTCGGCACTGGCTCCACAGCCTGCACTCAAGCCTCGTCGTATGCTGTTGTGTGCCGGGGAAAACGTGGGTGACACCGATACCGATATGAACACGGCACTGCAACAGGTTGCTGAGCGTCTGCAACAGGCCGGTGTTGACGTCATCTGGCTCGATGCCGGTACGCGCCTGCAACAGATGGTGACTCATCATGGCCGTATCATGGCGTGGGAAGTATGCCGTAACCTTGTTATCGAATCGCAACAACCGGAGTTGCTCAGCGAGCCATTACAGGCGTTGATGAACGATGGTTTAACAATGCCGCGTGCAGATTACCTGACCTCACTGAGTGCGGCGGATGCCACCCGCGACTGGCTCTGGTCGCAACATGATCAGGTTGATGCCATCCTGGCTCCAGCGGCTCCCGGCGTTGCACCACAAGGTCTGGAAAAAACCGGTGCACCGCATATGAGCCGTCCCTGGCAGGCCATGGGCTTGCCGGTTATTACCCTGCCAGGCGAAGTCGATCGTGATGGATTGCCACTGGGTTTGCAGTTGATCGGGCGAGCCAGGGAAGATGATGCGTTGTTGCGACTGGCGGCCTGGTTTGAACAGCATATTATTCGATAACCAGCAGTACACCGGGTTTACGGGTTGATCATCACTCGCTGACGTCCGCCTATCGAGTGATAGCGACAGCGCGTCTCCGACGGTTATGATGGCGGTATTCCGTCGGAGATACCCCATGACCGCAAAACAGCTGCGTGCCTTTCTGGCTGTCGCCCGTACCCTCAGCTTTGCCGAAGCCAGCACCCAGGTGCACCTGTCCCAACCGGCACTCAGTCTGGCGATCAAAAATTTGGAAGATACACTTGGCGGACGCTTGCTCAGCCGTACCACCCGATCGGTGGCATTAACCCCGGAAGGGCAGGCGCTACTCCCCATCGCCCGCCGTCTGATGGCCGATTGGGACAATGCCGAGGAACAACTGCAAAAACGTTTTGCCCTCAAGCTGGGCCAGGTGGCGATTGCGGCAATGCCCTCTTTTGCCGCCAGCCTGTTGCCCCAGGCACTCAAGGTTTATCGTCAGCGTTTCCCTGATGTCCGGGTCGAAGTGCATGACGTGGTGGCCGAACAGGTCGTCAGTATGGTGCGTTCCGGCCGTATCGAAGTGGGCGTCTCGCTCAGTCCGGACGGCGCCTCGGATCTGGGTTTTATGCCCCTGTTCAACGACGAATTTGTCGCCGTACTGCCGCCGAATTCCACCCTCTCGGCTACCATGCCCGCACAGCTGCCCTGGGCACGGCTGCTAATGGAAGACTTTATCGCCCTGCAACGGCCATCAATTGTGCGGCTGATGCTGGAAAATCGTCTGGCGGAACATAATATGGCGTTAAACGTCGCCTACGATGCCCATCAACTGGCGACGGTCGGACGTATGGTGGCCGCCGGACTGGGGGTCAGTGCAGTACCGTCCCTATGCCGTCAGCAAATGGAAGAGATGGGCGCTGTGTGCGTGCCACTGCAAGACCCGACGATCGGTCGGGAAGTCGGCATTCTGGTGAAAAAAGGACACGAACTGTCGGTGGCCGCCCAGGCACTGGTGGATGTACTGGGCGAGTCGCTAGGGCAGAGAGGTTGATTACCGGATTGCCTGGTATATGGGGACTTTGAGTGTGGTGCGACTTTGGTATTTTGAAGGACTGTACGTGGCGGTGGAGCCATGGATGCTACCCAGCATCAGCAAGCCAGCAAAGGGCTGGGTACACTGTTTGCAGAGTCTCATTGTGAGGTCGACTATCACCGCGAAGACGTGTTCAAGCTGCAAAAGTCTGGCTACTGTAGATTGATATATCGCGTGGGAATTTCTTTTCTTTATCTGTGCCCTTGCTCATTCTCTTTATTGAGCGCATTACTTTTACTGAATGGCTCCGAGTTCGCGTGCTTTGGTGGCTGCCTGGGTTCGATTGCTTGTTTCAAGCTTCTGGTTAATCCGTTTGAGATGGGTTTCTACCGTGTTTTCCGAGATAGTCATCAATCTGGCAATTTCCTTGTTGGCGCAGCCTTCACTGACGAGTTTTATCAAGTCGGTTTCTCTCGGTGTTAGAGGATTCGGGAGAATCAACGGAGTTGCTTGGTAAGAGTCATCCAAGGCATTTTTACTGATGGCTGTGGAAAGCTTGTCGATATAAGGCTTCCAAGCCGTGCAGAGACTGGTTTCAAAAGCATTCAGCATATTGTTGATATACCAGGGTTCATCAGCCAGCAATCGTAGCAGACCATGTTGCTCGCAGAATTTGATTGTAATTTTGAAATGATGTAGTGCATGAGCGTGGTCGCCATAACGATAGAAAGCCTGAGCCAGAAGATTTTGCAAATGTGCGCGTCGGTATAGCCGGTTGTTTTGGGATGCCAATTCGATCAGCTCAGGCAATCTGTCGATAGCCACTGCCGGGTTGCCGGTAATAATTTCCATGCGCAGCTCGGCCAGTTCGCACTCTTCAATTTCATTGGCGAACAAGTGAAATCCGTTGTGTACCGACCAAATACTTTTATTACAGCCAAGCTCCAGGTAACGTTTGGCGGATTCTGTATCACCCTTGAGTAAGCTGAACCGACACTTCTCTAGCCAGGCTGACGCTTTGGCTCGGTTGACACCCCGTCGATCTCCGATATTGCCTAGCTCAGACAGCAGAGCATCGACTTGTTGATGTTCTCCGAGTAGATGGGCACAACGGGCAGCTGTCCGATAGGACATGATAATCGTATCGAGGTCGCCTGTATCTTTCAGGGTGGGAATGTGTTTCTGGATCAGTTCACAGGACTGGGTCAGATTGTCGCCCTCATACTGAGAGCGGGATATAAAACTGGCCGCGATACTTTTGGCAGCACCCTGGGCTTCTTTACTACCGAATTCAAAAATCGCTGTGGCAGACTCCAGATTACCGTGCAGAAATTCGATTAAACCTTCGAAACAATAGGAATACACCTTGGGCCAGGCTTGTAGATCCGGGCCTGAGGTTTCGTAAATCTGTTTCGCTGTTTCCAGCGAAATAATTGCACTCTCAAACTCGCTGTTTGATATATGGTGGTAAGCGGAGATGTTGCAGGCAATGCTGCTGAGCAGAGGGTCATCTCCTGGTGTTTTCTTGAAATTTTTGATGTCTTCCGCAGTGCGATCATGACGGTCGCTGAACTCATGTAGCAGGGCCAGCTGTACACACACTTCCTGAGAAACGTCCCCCCCTTCTGCTTCCTCTAGTATCTGGTATCTTGCTAGGGCCGCTTCCGCCTCATGGTATTTATGCAATGAGATCATGGCGTAGGCTTTGGCGCGTTGGATGTTGATCTGGTTTTCTGCCAGCTCGGTCGGGATTCTGTTCACCCAAGTGGCGGCGGTATCCATTTGTGCTACGCCAATCAGACCCATAATGCACTTGTTCATCATGGTCGCGGCCAGTGTCATGTCATCGGATTGCAGAGCATGCTCAACTGCGGGTCGTAAGCGATTGCGGCTGAAATACCAGTTGGCGACCTTGTGGTTCAATGTGGGAATGTTCTCTGGTTGTCGGGCTTTTAGTTCATTGAACAGGAAGTCCCGGAACAAGGCATGGTATTTATAGGAGATAACTCCTGGTTCTAGTGGTTGGCTGATTCTGGAAATAAAAAGGTTGTTCTGTTCAAAATAGGTTAAAAGCTCCTGGCTGTCTGTCTGATCCAGCAAGAAGTTACAAAGATTACTGTTCAACTGTTCGAGGATGCTGGTGGAAATCAGGAAGTTTCTAGCGTTATCAGAGAGTTGGGACAGAACATTTTCAGCCAGATACCTTGCAATGTGATCGCTGCTGCCAGAGAGGTTCTCCAGCCAGTTAGTTGGTTTATCTTGGTCTTTCATGGAAAGCAGTACCAGTCTGATACCTGCGGCCCAGCCCTGTGTTCTGGCTATCACGATTTCTATATCGGATTCTGTGAGTTGAGGCTTTTGCTGTCTGTTGAATAGTGCCAATGCCTCTGGCTGATCAAAGCGCAGGTCTGATTCATCCAGACTGAGTAATTGACCGCTTATTTCCAATGATGACAAGTGTAGGCTTTTGGTATTTCGGCTACCTATTATTATTTTTTTATCAATAGGAAGGTAATTAATCAGCTCCTGGATTATTTCAATAACTTCCGGGTTCTTGATATGTTCAAACTCATCAATAAAGATATAAAAAGGGTTTTTTGTGGTTGTCAGTTTATTAACCAATAAGGATATATGGTTTTTGATGCTGAAATACTGTGTAGGGCTGGAGTTTCCGATGTCTGGTGATGGTAAAATATCAAAAGGAAGAAGCCTTGAGGCCACTTGGTTTAAATAAACTAAAAAACGTCCGAGATCATTATCTCGTTCGTCAAGGGTGAGCCAGCCAGTGGGAATACCTTCCTTTTCGACGGATTGATGCAGCTGTGCAAGCAGAATGGATTTTCCAAAGCCTGCCGGTGCAGTAACGATGGTGATGCGTCTATCTGATTGTTTGATCCGATTGATCAATCGCGATCTGACGATGGCATCCGGGGTTTGCGATGGTGCTCCGAGCTTTCCCATGATGAGACGTGGAACTGCTCCAAACTTGAATAAACCTGGAAAGGATACTGGCTGCTTGTCGGAAATTTTCATGCGTCTATTGCCTTTTCTCGACCGTTCTCCATGTCTTTTCAAGACGCAGATCAGTCTTTGATTATTTTTATTATTGAGAGCTGCTCTTTGGCAGTTTTTGAATACTAGCAGATTGCCTCTTTAATTGAATATCACGGTTTTCCGTGATTGTTCAATGATGATCAGGCGTTTAAAAATGATTACAACGCTGGTCATTGCATCGATTGCGGTTCGGCCCTGTGCCGGGTTCGACGATCTGATCCCGTGGCTATTGATGAAAATAAAATAAAAGCCTTTTGGAATTCTATGATTATGAAATCAGCATCTACTGACTCTGTTGATAGCGGTCGCCCAGATCATCCGCCATTCAATTGGCCTGAAAAACCACATGTTAAGCTCGCTCCAACGGGTGCAGACCGGCAGTTGAGTGAACTAGAAAGCACAATGCAGGACATGGTTCACTCATTCGCTGAAAAAGTGATGCGTCCTATTGGTATCGCCCTCGATAAAATGACGCCAGATGAGGTGATTGCTCCTGGCTCTCCGTACTGGACCTATCTGGAAGAGCTCAAGAAACTGGAAATAACCCCAAAAACTTTCATGGATTTGTCGCCGGAAGAACGTGGCCGTCTGTTCCCGATTGTTATGGAAGAAATGGGGTGGGGAGATGGCGGCCTTTCTATTATCTATGGTGCCTGTTCGTTGCCACCCTTGATGGCATTGGTATTTAACCGGACTTTCCTTATTGAACGTTTTCCCGACACTTTACGTGGTTGTTGGGCTATTACCGAACCGGATCACGGTAGTGATTCTCTGGATATCAGTCGCCAGGCATTTCATGCCCAGGGAAATTATGGACGCCCCAACTGTGTGGCGACCATTCGCGGTGACAAGGTTGTTCTTAATGGTCAGAAAGCGGCTTGGGTATCCAACGCACCAACGGCCGAAGTGTGTGTTTTGTTCTGTTCTGCCGATACTGGCGATGGTGCTGATACCCAGCATGGTGTCTGTATTCTGGTGCCGATGGATGCGCCTGGTGTTACCCGCGGCAAGCCGCTGGACAAGATTGGGCAGCGTGCACTGCCTCAGGGTGAGGTTTATTTCGATAACGTTGAATTGACTACCGATTATCTCGTCGCTGGTCCTGAAGATTATCAGCGGGCGGTGTATCTCATTCACGCCGAAGCAAACAGTCAAATGGCGTGTGTCTGGACGGGTGCTGCCCGTGCTGCTTACGAATTGGCTTTTGAGTATGCGCATCAACGCAAGCAGGGTGGCGTTCCGATTATTCGTCATCAGGCTGTTGCTGCCCGGCTGTTCCATATGTATCGCAAGGTTGAGGCCTCGCGGGCGTTGGCACAGCGTGTCGCTTTGCATAATCACACATCAGAAATTCCCTCCCTCCAGTCTGCCATGGCGGCCAAGGTTACGGCCACTCAGACCGCTTTCGAAGTGGCCAGCGAGGCTTTGCAGGTGTTCGGAGGCAATGGTCTTACCAAAGAGTACCAGATCGAAAAGATCCTCCGTGATGCTCGCGCCTCAATGATTGAAGATGGTTGTAACGACATTCTTGCTCTGAAAGCAGGTTTTAACATGATCGATCCTGATTTGTTCTAAACCTCGTCGATTAAAAACTATTCTGGAGTTCAAATGAAAACGAATGCATTGGTTGCAGGCGTAGGTATGACGACGTTTGGTCGTCATATGGGACGTAACCTGAAATCGCTGGCAGGAGAGGCGATTCTTCAGGCTCTTAAAGATGCCGGGATTTCGCCGGGAGAGCTGGAAGCAGCGTACATGGGTAATGCGGCAGCGGCAGTGATTACTGGCCAAATGTGTGTGCCGGGGGAAATCGTTTTACGCGAAGTTGGCATTGGAGGCATTCCGGTTGTCAATGTCGAAAATGCCTGTGCCACTGGATCTACTGCATTTAACCAGGCTGTTGCCATGGTGACGGCAGGAGCCTACGACGTGGTACTGGCATGCGGTTATGAAAAGCTGGTTCACGAAGACAAGGCGAAAAGCTTTTCGGTTTTTGCCGGTGCGGCGGATGTAGAGCTGCAAGCCGAACTTGAAGCGACCGTCAATGCTCGTATGAAAGCCGCTGGTATGACCGTGACGGAAGGAGGTCAGCGCTCTGTATTTATGGATATTTACGCCATGATGACCGCTGATCATATGCAGAAATACGGTACAACACGTGAGCAGATTGCAGCGGTATCGGCGAAAAACTCATTTCACGGCAGCATGAACCCGCGCGCCCAATTCCGTGATGTCGTCACGGTTGAACAAGTGCTTGCGGCTCGAGAAATTGCTTATCCACTGACCTTGCCTATGTGCTCACCCATTGGTGATGGTGCTGCCGCAGTTGTGGTTGTCAGTGAGCGAAAAGCCCGTGAGCTGGGTTTGAGCAAACCGGTGCGTGTGCTGTCGTCCGCATTTAAAACCGGCTGGGACTTCGCTGAGGGTGAGAGTGAAGCAAGTGTGTTTGAAGCCACAATTGCCCAGGCTTACGAAGAAGCTGGAGTTGGTCCGTCTGATCTGAGCGTGGTGGAACTTCACGACGCCTCTGCACCTTCTGAAATCATTCATACCGAATATTTGGGTTTGTGCCCTAAAGGTGAGGGTGGGCTGCTGGTTGAGTCTGGTGCTACTCGTCTGGGGGGACGTATTCCAGTGAGTACTTCTGGTGGTTTGCTGCGTAAAGGCCACCCGATTGGTGCTACCGGTATTGCCCAGATTGTAGAACTGACCGAGCAGCTACAGGGCCGCTCTGGTGCCCGACAGGTCGAAAGTGCTCGCATCGGTTTGGCTGAAAACGGTGGTGGATTCGTAAAAGACAGTGTTGCGGCACTGATCGTGACGATTCTGGCGGTATAGGGATATTACTTATGAAGAATATGAGCATTATCGCGAATATCGTCGCTGAAGGTGTGGCGCGAGAGCCGGATCTGGATGTTCTGACCTTTGTGGATGGTGAACGCGAAGAGGTTCGTACCTACCAGCAGCTTTGGGATAACAGCCAGCGTATAGCCCTTTCTTTGAAAGAGAGCGGTATTCATACCGGAGATCGTATCGGCCTGCTGATGCAAAATCATCCCGAGTTTGTAGAAACCATGATTGCTGCCGCCATCCTGGGGGCGGTACTGGTGCCGATTGACCCGCGTACCCGTGGTGAAAAACTGACATTCATGCTGAATGACGCCAGTTGTCTGGGGGTGGTCTGCGCCGATTACACCTTGCAGGCTTTGCTTGAGTGTGTGGATGCAGTCCCCAGTCTGGTGTTCGCCTATGTGGTTGGTGAGAACTGGCTGGCTGGGAATAGCTCGTCAATCACACCCGTATCCATGGCAGATGCCCTGGCAACTGCACTTCCTGAAATAGAGCTTGAGGTGATGGCCAAGGATGACGCTGCGCCGATGCAGATCATGTACACCTCTGGAACGACGGGAGACCCTAAAGGTGTGATTGTTCGGCATGGCCGTTTTGGCTTCGTGGCAAATCAGGGTCAAGCGGTTTTTGGGTATACCCAACAGGATCGCCCTTATACCGGTTTGTCCCTGACGCATGGCAATGCCCAGTTTCTGACCCTTGCTCCGTCATTGAAAATGGGATTGCGAGCGGTGATCAGCCGTCGTTTCACCAAGTCTCGTCTGTGGGACATTGTCCGGCACTATGGATGCACCACGTTTTCACTGCTTGGTGGCATGGTGACTGCCATCTACAGCGAACCGCAGCGAGCTAACGATGATGATAACCCGGTACGTCTGGTTATCAGTGCTGGTATGCCTGCTGTTCTGTGGAGCGATTTTGCCCGGCGCTTTGGTGTTGATATTTTTGAATTCTATGGCGCCATGGAAGGTGGCATGACCATTAATCCGCCAGGTGTCGGCCCGATTGGCAGTTGTGGACGCGCACCGTCGGTGCTGAAAGCGATTGTGGTGGATGAACAGGGCAATGAAGTACCTCCTGGAGTACCCGGTGAAATCTGGTTCCGGCCTGCCGATGGTTCGCCTGCTGTCGTGGATTACTTCAATAATGCGCAAGCTTCGGCTGCCAAAGTTGAAGGCGGCTGGTTGCGCACCGGCGACGTGGTGACGATGGATGCTGATGGCTGGGTGTTCTACCAGCATCGCAAGGGTGGTGGTATTCGTCATAACGGAGACTTTATCAACCCCGGTTTTGTGGAAAAGGTGGTGGCTGAGCATCCAGATGTCAGTGATGTGGCGGCTTACGGTATTCCAGCTGCATCAGGCGCGCCGGGTGAAAGCGATATCGTCATCGCTGTGGTTCCGGGAAAAGCGGATGGTTTTGACCCGCAGTCGGTATTCGCCTGGTGTCGGGGCCGCCTCGAAAACAACATGATTCCCGAATTTATTCATGTAATGGAAGAACTCCCGAAAACTGCCACAGAAAAAGTGCAGCCACGGTTTCTGGTCGAGAAATTCAAGGCAGGTCTGGACCCGATATATCGGGATCGTATTGGCTGATCCTGTTGAGTGCCTTGTGCGTTAAATCCCTCAAAAAATAAAAAAGGAAAAACTATGAACTCTCCGAAAGTCGTTGTTTATGGTGCCAGTGGATACACCGGCAAGCATCTTGCCTGGAAACTGGCCGAGCGCAAAATCCCGTTTATTGCTGCCGGACGCAATAAAGAGCGATTGGAAAAGCAACTCGGTGCTATGGAAGAACTGCAAGGTGCTGAATATGAGGTGGTCGCGGTTGAACACACCAAAGAAGCACTGACCAAACTCTTTACCGGGAAAAAAGTCGTTCATAACCTCGTTGGCCCTTATATGCAATTGGGCAAGCCGGTTGTGGAAGCGGCACTGGCAGCCGGTTGCCACTATCTGGACTGTACCGGTGAGCAAGACTGGATGTTCTTGCTGAAGGCTGAATATTCTCAGCGCTTTGCGGATAAAGGGCTGGCGTTATTGCCTGCTACCTCTGCGATGTGGAACCTGGGACTGATGGTGGCCGAAAAGGTACTGGAAACTGATGGCATCGATTCTCTGGATATTACCTACACACTCTCTGGTGTGCCTTCTGTGTCCTCAACCCTGTCATTCATGCGGATGTGCTGTCAGCCGCAATATCGGCTGCAGAACAACCAGCGGGAAGCCTGGCCGATCGAAGGTGTCAATATGGTGGTGCCGGGAATTCATGAAGTGCTGATGGCCTTGCCATGGAGCGGTGGTGGTGAGTCTGTCTGGCTTGAGGACGACAAACGTGTCATCAACTGCTCAACTCTGGTGACCTTCCGCAATCAGGCTCTGATGAATCTGGTTATCTCGCGCATGAAAGAGTTTACCAGTGACTATCAGCACCGCTCAGCGCAAGAGCAGGAAGAAGCTACCAATCGCTGGGCGATGGAAATAGCGCCGCAAGGTGAGCCTCCACGGGAGGATTTTGATATTCATCGGGGTTTGATTACCTGTCATGGCCGTGGCCGTACCACCATGCGTTCGGTGTCTCTACCGGGAGTTGCATTCGGATATGTGGGTACTGCCTCTATGGGAGCTCAGGTGATTGACACCCTGCTGCGGGGACAGCAGCGCGCGGTAGGGATGGTGCCCGCCGCCTACGTGGTGGGTGTCCGTGAGCTTCATGCCGAGCTTGTGAGTCAAAAGGTTGCTGGCGATATGGTCGACATTATTCGCTGATCCATGCGATTCGGCGGGGCGTGGCTATCGGGCCGGATCGCCCCTTCAGAACAAATTCAGGAGACAGTATGAAAAATCTCTGTAACTCAAGGTACGAAGGGCTGACCGTCCTGGTGACCGGCGGTGGTGCCGGTTTGGGTGAAGCCATTTGTGAGCGTCTCGCTGCCGAAGGTGCGGCTGTCGCCGTGCTGGATTATTCCATTGAAGCGGCGCAACGAGTTGCTAGCAAACTGCGGGAGCAAGGTGCCAAAGCACTGGCTCTGTGCGCAGACGTGACCAGACCTGAACAGCTGAAGCAGGCGATTGCCACCTTGCTTGAAGAGTTTGGCCAGTTGGATATGGCGGTGAATAACGCCGGAATAGGCATTCCGTTTGCCCCTCTGGCAGATCAGGAGGATGAGACTTGGGCACGAGTGATTGATGTCAACCTGACTGGCGTCTTCAATAGCATGAAAGCCGAACTGCCGCATATGCAGGAGCGTGGAGGTGCAATTATTAATATTGCATCGGTTACTGCACTGATGGGTATTGCCGGTGTCAGCCCGTACGTGGCAGCCAAACATGGTGTGCTTGGTCTCACCCGTTCCGCCGCTATCGAGTATGGAAAGTATGGCGTGCGAGTCAATGCGGTTTGCCCAACATTTGTGCGAACTGCACTGACTATGGCTGAATTAACGGATGAAGAGCAATGGCAAGCGCTGGATGATATGCATCCTATGGGGCGTTGCGCCACCCCTGAAGAAGTCGCCGCCATGGTGGCCTTCTTGGGCAGTGCCGAAGCGGCCATAGTCACCGGTTCAGCCAATACAGTTGATGGTGGTTTTACCACCGGTCGGTAAGTTACCAACCAAGGAGTGTATCGATGGATATTCGCAACAGGGTTGTCATTGTCACTGGCGCTACTGGCAGCATAGGTCGGGGTGTGTGTCTGGTACTCGCTGCTCGCGGTATGCAGGTAGTGGTCGCTGACCTTGATCAACAGGTCTGCGATCGATTTGCAGATGAATTGGTAGGGCGGGGGTACAAAGCCATCGCAGTGGCGGTGGATGTGACTAGCCGTAAGGCGACCGTAAAAATGGCGGCTACGGTACTGGAGCAGCTTGGCGCCATTGATGTTCTTGTCAATAATGCCGGCATTATCGGTCTGGCACCTCTGCAGGAATTGGAGGAAGCCGTTTGGGATCGAGTGATTGATGTTAATTTGAAGGGCAGTTTTCTATGTGCCCAAGCCGTCGTAACCACAATGATTGAACAAAAGCGTGGACGAATTATCAATGTGGCTTCCGTCGCCGCTGCTCGGCCTGCACCCTTTCAGTCTGCTTATGCTGCTACAAAAAGTGGCGTATTGGGGTTGACCCGGGTTTGGTGCCAAGAATTGGCTGCCTACGATATTACGGTAAATACGGTTTGTCCCGGGTTTGTGGATTCACCGATGTGGTCTGAACATTTGGGCCCGGCGTATGCTGCTGTATCGGGTGTTGAATCGGCAGCTGTTTTGGATGCCTTGTCACGGGCTAATATACCGCTGGCTCGTCCACAGCAGCCAAAGGACCTGGGGGAGGCTGTAGCCTATATTGCTGGAGCCGACAATGTCACCGGGCATACCTTATATGTCGATGGCGGATTTACTCAAGCGTAGTTGTATCAATAAAACTTGATAGATTAATGCTTTTTGATTCATCAATTTATTCCGGCAGCCTCCGAAGGGCGCGGGTTGCTGCCAGCCAGAGTCGAGCGCTGTGCAGGATTAAATAGATGGTTCTTTGGGGATGCCTTTGGTTTTATGTCAGGTGTTTTTGTTGTTTATAACGGGTATCCGGTATTGGTCATTGATGGTTTTTAACTTAAATTAAAAAAGTTAGCAGAGGGGATGATGTTTTCCTCTTAGTCTTTCATCGTCACCGCCTTTTTATCTGTCTCAGTCGGTGCTAGCAGGCACCTTTTACGGCTCCTTCAGGGGCCGTTTTTTTTCTTTCAATAACCCATTCGGTCACCAAAGCCATTAAATTAATCGGTAGACGACGATTTGCATGTAAGAGGAGGCTTGTGTCCGATAAATGATCATAGATTGTCGCTTCAATCGCGGGTAAATCCGCTCCTGCATAAAGAAAAATAATCCGGATTAAGTTATAGGTCACGGGTTTCCGTGATTGTGGACGTGGAGTGTCTGGCTGAGAATAAAAGTTCCCTAATAATAAATAGAAATGAGATGGCGCTTCTAGGGATTGCCATCCGAGTTGAAGGGTTTAATATGACTAAATCTGTTCCAGATCCCCATGGTGTACAAGGTACTCCACAGCGAAAGTGTGTTCTCTCACTTGCCATTGTGGCTATGCTAGGAGGTGGTGTTCCAGAAGCATTTTCTCAATCGATCAATACGGGCAATCCCGACTTGAAAGTCCGTTGGGATAATACATTTAAATACACGGCAGCATGGCGTCTTAATAAGCCTGATAATTATGTAGCCTCTGGTGAGTCCGGTGAGCAGCCGAATACGGATTATGGAGATCTTGCGCATGACCGAGGTCTGATCAATAATCGCCTTGATCTACTTTCTGAGTTTGACCTCCTTTATAAAAACTACGGATTCCGTATATCGGGTGCTGCTTGGTACGATGATCATTATATGAATGAATATAATGACTATCCGGATGGTAATCCTCCAAATACCCAGGCAACACTGGCAGGTGAAAAAAACAATCGTAATTCGTCTGATGTTCAGGACGTCATGGGGCGCCGGGTCGAAATTCTGGATGCTTTTTTGTACGGCCGTTTTATGACGGGTGAAGAATCCGGTATTACTGTGCGTGTGGGTAAGCATACCCAGCTCTACGGTGAAACCCTGTTCCTGGGTGCCAACGGTATTGCTGCGGCACAGGGGCCGGTCGATCTGATCAAAGCATATTCTTTGCCAAATGCCCAATTCAAAGAAATTGCCATGCCCGTAGGGCAGGTGTCTACCGACTTCCAGCTTTCACCTGATGTATCTGTTGGTGCCTACTATCAGTACGAATGGAAGCCGATACGATTGCCGGCAGCGGGAAGCTATTTTGGTGCCGCTGACTTCGTCGGTGATGGCAGTGATCTGTTACTGATTCCTTTTGGATCTGGTGTAGCACCTCGTGTATCCGATCTTGAGGGTGACGACAGCGGCAACTTCGGTGCCCGTATTAAAATCCGCATCAGTGATACCGATTATGGTGTATATGCCGCTCGTTATAGCGAAAAAGCCCCTATTCCAGTAGTCGATGTGGCTACTGAAACTTATCGCTTGATGTATGCGCGAGACATTGACACTTTTGGTGCCAGTATTTCTACCGTGTTTGGTGAAAGCAATGTTGCTGGTGAAATATCCATACGACACAATACACCACTGGCCCCATTGGGAGATCTGATAATTAGCACCATGGCCGATGCCGATAATAAAGATAATACGCCTTATGCACGCGGTAACACTTTTCATATGAATTGGTCTGCCATTTCAGTGTTTACAGAGTCGTCTCTTTGGGATGGTGCCAGCTTTGTTGGTGAAATCGCCTATAATCGGTTGATGAGTGTTACCCATGACCCGGTTAGTGCGACGGGGCTGGCGGCTAAAAACACTACTAGTACACGTGGCCATTCTGCCGTTCGATTTGTATTTCAACCCGAATATTTTCAAGTTCTTCCTGGGGTTGATATGCAGGTTCCAATTGGTGTGGGTTATGGGATTAGTGGTCGTTCAGCAATATTTCAGATGGTTCCTGAGCATGGTGGAGATATTTCCGTTGGTATTAACGCCGATATTCAGAGGATTTGGAAACTCAGCTTCAACTACAAACATTTCTTCGGCGATGACGGCCCGGCTCCGGTATTGGCATCGGAAGATGCGGCAGCATCCAGCTATGCCAGTTATGACCAGTACTACGGCGATCGCGATTTTGTTGCATTGACTGTTCAGCGTTCGTTCTAACGAAATATAAGGATCTGGAAATGAAATTTTTTAATAAGGCTGCGCTGGCATTCGCGGTAGCATCGATATGTTATATCCCGGCAATATCTCAGGCCGGTGTGTCTGCTGAAGAAGCCGCCAAACTCAAGACCACTTTGACCCCGCTGGGTGCGGAAAAGGCGGGCAACGCGGATGGTAGCATCCCTGCCTGGGATGGCAAAAGTGCTCCTCAGGTTGCCAAACTGAATACCGGCCACTCTGCTGATCCGTATGCCGCCGAAAAACCGTTGTTTTTTATTGACGCGAACAATTCTGGCCAATACGTCGACAAACTCAGCCAGGGCACGATCGAGTTGATGAAAAAATACCCAAGCTTCCGGGTTGATGTTTATCCAACGCATCGTACCGCTGCAGCACCACGCTATGTGTACGAAAACACTTACACTAATGCGACCAGGGCCTCTTTAGGTGAAGACGGTGAAGTGAAGAACGCCTTTGGTGGCGTGCCGTTCCCGATTCCAAAGTCTGGTGAAGAAGTCATCTGGAACCACATTCTGCATCCTCGAATCAGCTCTTCAGAGTTCGGTTTGAAGAACGTCGTTGGATCGTCCAATGGCCGCTGGACTATCGCTACCCGTGCAGAAAACAACAACCAGTCGCCGTATTATTCTCGTAATGGCAGTGCCGAAAAATGGAGTGGTGATTATCTGCTAGCGCGGTTCGTAAACACTGATCCACCGTTCAAGGCTGGTGAAGCACTGGTGATTCGGGATAACGTGAGTTTGGTTAACAGCCGACAGGCGTGGCAGTACCTGGTGGGTCAACGTCGGGTTCGACGTGCCCCAACGGTGGCATATGATACGCCTGACTTCGTGGCATCTGGAGCGAATTACTTCGACGAAGTGATTGGCTTCTATGGATCACCAGATCGCTACAGTTGGAAGCTGCTTGGCAAGAAGGAAATGTATATCCCTTACAACACTAACGGTTTCCAGGCGACGCCGATGGATGATGCGATGGTGCCTTTTCACTTTAATCCAGACAAGGTGCGCTGGGAGCTGCACCGGGTTTGGGTTGTAGAAGCAACGGTTGCAGCTGGCAAGCGTCACGTTCTGCCGAAACGCACATTCTATTTTGACGAAGATACCTGGGCGGTATCTATGATTGATGGATATGACGCCGAAGGTAAATTGTGGCGTTCCTCTTATGTTATGCCAACAGTTGAACCGGATTACCCGATCGTCATTGCGGACACAACATTTGTATATGATCTGCAGGCTAAAACCTTCAGTTGTGTGCAGTGCTTTAACGAAGAATATTTTCGAGTTGTGGATGATAAGCCAAATAGCTTCTTTACCGGGGCTTCAATGGGGGCCAGTGGTCTTCGTTAAAACTTCTTAAAGGTCAGTCCCGGTTTTCGTTCGGAAGGCCGGGTTGACTCATTCACGTTTCGGAAATCAGGTAATTTTATGACCAAATATCTACGGAATATCTCACTGATTCTTGGTTTGGCTTTTATCTCAGTGAATGTTTTTTCAGAAGATATGGTTCGTTTGGATCCTCTGAATATGGAGAGCACGAAATCATCACGTGCCCATCATGTATTAATCACCAGTGTGGTGCGGGCAGCCGATCGCTTGGTGGCGTGCGGCGAGCGTGGTGTCGTTATGCTTTCTGATGATTCAGGCCAAAGCTGGCATCAGGCCGACTTTGTCCCTGTGAGTGTCACGCTCACCAAACTGTATTTTGTTGATGCTGACACCGGTTGGGCGATCGGTCATAGCGGTGTGGTGTTGAAGACTGTGGATGGTGGTAAGCACTGGAAAAAGCAGCTAGACGGTTTTCAGGCTGCGCAGATTGAACTTAAGGCAGCTGAAAAGGATAGTGCTAATGACAGTCGCATGCAGGCAGCCCGCTATCTGGTGCAGGATGGTGCCGACAAGCCATTTCTTGGAATACATTTTACCGATGCGTTGCACGGCATCATCGTTGGTGCCTATGGTATCGCGTTTGCAACCCGTGATGGTGGCATGCATTGGGAAAGTTTGATTGGACGTATCGCAGACCCTGCAGGTCGCCATTTGTATGCTGTTGTCCAACAGGAAAATTTCATATACCTCGCCGGTGAGCAGGGAGCCCTGTTTCGTTCCGATGATAACAGCCAGTCATTCTCTTCACTGAATGTGGGCTGGGATGGATCTCTGTTCGGAATTCTGCCGCTAGGTAACAAGAGCCTGATTGCCTATGGCTTGCGTGGTAAAACATTCGCGAGCACGGATCAAGGAGAATCCTGGAAAGCACTCAATCTGCCAGAAACCTCTATAGTCGCTGGTCATATTTTGTCAGATGGAGCGATTGTGCTGGCAGACGAAACCGGTCAGCTGCATTTGAGTAAGGATGCAACATTCTTCAATTCTGTGGGCTTGCCTGCCAATGGACCGATTTCGGCATTTATTGAATCGGCAGACAAACAGCTAATCTTTTCTGGTGCGAACAATCTTTCGCGCCGGTCACTGAAATAAAAATGGAGTATCGTCGTGCATCATGCCCAATCTGAGCACCCGGTTATTCAGGATCTGACCGAATTTAATCATAATTCGGGATCTCGGGTTGAACGTCTGCTATTTAATCATCGACGTATTGTTATCGGAATATGTTTGATCTTGACATTATTGCTGGCTGCGCAGACAACCAACCTGCGATTGGCTGCTTCGTTTGAAAAAATGATTCCGGCTAGTCATCCATATATTGTCAATTATTTTGCAAATCGATCCGAGCTATCTGGCCTTGGTAATGCTGTCAGAATATCTGTCGAAAATACCGGCGGCTCGATCTATGATCGTGAATATCTGGATGTGTTACGTAAAATAAATGATGAGGTATTCCTGACCGAAGGTGTCGAACGCCCTTATATGAAGTCCCTTTGGACTCCATCTACTCGCTGGGTTGCGGTGACCGAGTATGGTCTGGATGGAGGGCCTGTTATTCCTGACGATTATGATGGTTCCCAAAATTCGCTGGAGCAGGTGCGTATCAACATTGAGCGTTCCGGGGAAATCGGCCAGCTGGTGGCTACCAATCTGAGATCAAGTATTGTTTTTGTGCCGCTGCTGGAGCGTGATGATCTTGGCAATAGACTGGATTATCATACGTTGGCAACCCATCTAGAAGAGCTTCGTAGCAAGTATGAGTCGGAAAAAATCCGTATTCATATCACCGGTTTCGCCAAAGTTGTTGGCGATTTGATTGACGGTCTTGTGCAGGTACTCGGATTTTTTGCACTGGCGATCACCATTTGTATTGGTGTGCTGTTTTGGTACACACGTTGCGTCCGCAGTACTCTGCTAGTGGTGCTTTGTTCTCTGATTGCTGTCGTATGGCTATTGGGCCTGTTGCCAGTACTTGGCTATGAACTCGATCCTTATTCCATTCTGGTACCGTTTATGGTTTTTGCTATCGGCATGAGCCACGGCGCCCAGAAAATGAATGGGATCATGCAAGATATTGGTCGTGGTACTCATCGACTGGTTGCGGCTCGATATACCTTTCGGCGTCTGTTCCTGGCGGGGTTGACCGCTCTCGGGGCCGATGCGGTGGGGTTTGCCGTAATGATGGTGATTGATATCCAGATTATTCAGGATTTGGCCATCACCGCCAGTATTGGTGTGGCAACCCTGATTCTCACTAACTTGGTATTACTACCCATTTTACTGTCATATTCGGGGGTTGATCCGAAAGCGGCCCAGCGTAGCTTGCGTTCTGAGCAGTCTGATTTGCAGGATGCTACGCATAAAAAACACCGCTTCTGGGATTTTCTGGATCTCTTCACCCGCCGTAAATACGCGTCTATTGCCTTGTTGGTAAGTATCGGGCTGGGGTGCTTTGGGCTGGTGGTCAGCCAGCAGTTGAAAATTGGGGATCTGGATGCTGGTGCGCCAGAGTTACGCCCGGATTCACGCTACAACCTGGATAACGCCTTCTTGGCGGCCAACTACTCAACCAGCAGTGATATCTTCGTTGTGATGGTGCGTACTCCCCAATACGAGTGCGCCAATTATGGCACTCTGATCAAAGTAGATGCGCTGGAATGGCAGCTGCAGCAACTGACGGGTGTGGAGTCGACCCGGTCTCTGGCCAGCCAGGCCAAGGCCGCTGCGGTAGGGATGAACGAAGGGAGTCTGCTGTGGTATGAAATTCCACGTTCACAGTCGCTAATCAACTCGATTGTTACCCGTGCTTCTCGAGAACTGTTTAACCAGAACTGTGACCTGCTGACGATCTACGCATATCTGAAAGACCATCGCGCCGATACTCTGGAAGAGGTGGTACAGGTGGTAGAAGCCTTTGCCGCAGCCAACAACACCGCTGATGTAACCTTTATGCAGGCCGCTGGCAGTGCCGGGATTGAAGCTGCAACCAATATTGTGGTGCGTAAGGCAAATTCTGAAATGCTGCTGCTGGTATATGCAGCGGTCACCCTGCTGGCTTACATCACCTTTAGATCCTGGCGGGCGGTTATATGTGCAATTATTCCGCTGGCATTGACGTCTGTGTTATGCGAAGCATTGATGGTTTTTCTGGGTATTGGCGTCAAAGTGGCAACCTTACCTGTTATTGCCTTGGGGGTTGGTATTGGTGTGGATTATGCCTTGTATATCCTTTCGGTTACGCTGGCTAATTTGCGGGCGGGTATGACTCTGTCCGAAGCGTATTATCGTTCGTTACTATTTACTGGGAAAGTGGTTGTATTAACCGGGATTACATTGGGGATTGCCGTTTGTACTTGGGTTCTTTCACCTATAAAATTTCAAGCTGATATGGGTATCCTGCTGGCCTTCATGTTTATCTGGAATATGATTGGTGCTCTGATTCTTATTCCATCTCTCGGTCATTTCCTGTTGCGCTCTGAATATAAAGAGATAGCTGATGAAAATAATATGAATATACGGAGTAAAAATACATGTACCAGCACCTGCTAGTGCCTTTGGATCAGTCGCCCCTGGCTATGAGATTGGCGGAATATTCGATCAAATTTGCCAGTGAGATCGGAGCGACGATGACATTTATTACGGTCTGTCAGGACTTTGAAGGCACTGCTGAAGGGGCTCTGCAAAGAACTCTGTCTCCTGATCGTTTTATAGACATAGCACTCCATGAAGCCAAACAGACTCTCCAGGCGGCATTGGATCTCGCTGCCTTGCATGGTGTCAGAGCGGTTACCCAGCTGCGTATAGGTGATGCGCCGTTTGAGGAAATTATTAACGAAGTCCGCAGCAGCGCTTGTGACCTGGTGGTGATGGCTTCTCATGGCCATCATGGATTGGAGCGATTATTGGTTGGCTCACAAACACAAAAGGTGCTCGATTCTGCATCGGTGCCGGTGCTGGTTATGCCGTTGAGATCAAACGGAGAATAAACGTAATGCCTTCTAACGTAATGCTTTCTAAAGGGCGCATCTAAAAATATAGCAAGCGATGAAAGAACAAGGAAAAAAATCGACGAAAAGCGCAGTTTATGAGTAATAAATGAGAATTTCTAGTCGATTTTAAACGCCTTCATTTCAAGCGCAATAATTTATAGATGTGCCCTAAAGCTGTTTTTTTAAAGATGGGATAAACAAGATGATAAAAATAAATGTCATGTACCCGGTCACTGAAGGTGCCGGATTCGACCTGGATTATTATTGCAACAAACATATTCCCATGGTGGCCGGACTGCTGGGATCTGCCTGTAAGGGGATTCATGTAGAAAGTGGTCTTTGTGGGGGGGAGCCGGGTCGTCCGGCACGATTTGAAGTGATGACCGGAATTCTGTTTGAGCGTTTAGCAGACTACGAAAGCAGTTTTGCGGCGGCGGCGGGTGTATTGATGGCCGATATTCCCAACTTTACGACCATTCAGCCCTGGGTCGAAGTGACCGATGTGTGTGTTGATCAGAGGGAGAGTGAATGAAAATTCTGGTATGCATAAAGCGGGTTGTGGATCACAACGTTAAAGTTCGGGTCAAGGCTGATAGTAGTGGCGTGGATTTGACCAATGTCAAAATGGCCATTAATCCCTTTTGTGAAATTGCCGTCGAAGAGGCTGTCCGCTTGAAAGAAGCAGGTATCGCCTCTGAAGTTGTGGTTGTCTCTGTTGGGCCTGATGTGGTGCAAGAACAGTTGCGCCTGGCGCTGGCGCTGGGCGCTGATCGTGGCATTCAGGTGAACACCGATGCCGTTGCCGAGCCTCTTAATATTGCCAAGCTGTTGGCTGCTCTGATGAAGAGCGAAGAGCCGGGGCTGGTCATTCTGGGTAAGCAGTCCATTGATGCAGATAACAATCAGACAGGTCAGATGTTGGCGGCTTTGACTGGACGCCCTCAGGGAACTTTTGCGTCCGTTGTTAAGGTGAATGGCAGCAAAGTTCAGGTAACTCGGGAAATAGATGGTGGCCTGCGCACAGTTGAGTTGGCATTGCCCGCCGTTGTAACTACCGATTTACGCCTGAATGAACCGCGTTATGCAAAATTGCCTGATGTTATGAGGGCTAAGAAAAAATCGATGGCGGTGGTGACTCCGGAAGAGTTAGGCGTTGAGCTGAAGCAGCATGCACTGGTCTTGAGCGTGGATTCACCCGAAGCGCGTCAGGCGGGTATCAAGGTGGCCAGTGTGGATGAACTCGTGGATAAACTGAAAAATGAAGCCAAGGTGATTTGAGGGTACGGTAATGACAATTCTTTTAATCGCAGAACACGATAACAAAACCCTTAATACAAGTACTCTGAATGTCGTCACCGCAGCACGTCGTATCGGTAATGGTATCACCATGCTGATAGCAGGTAATGATTGTGCAGCAGTGGCGGAGCAGGCTGCCAGTATTCCATGTATTGATCGGGTTTTACTGGTCAACGACGCCGCTTATGACAAATTATTACCGGAAAAACTATCGGCCTTGATTATCGAATTGGCAGAAGGGCATGAACACATTCTGGCGGCCGCCAGCAGCATGGGTAAAGACGTAATGCCTCGAGTGGCAGCCTTGCTCGATGTTGGCCAAATATCTGAAATTATTGCGGTGGATGCCGAGGATACTTTTCAGCGCCCGATTTATGCGGGTAATGCCATTGCGATGGTGCAGTCTCTTGATCCGATTAAAGTGATCACGGTGCGTACTTCTGCTTTTGATAAGGCAGCATCAACAGGTGGTTGTGCCGTCATTGATAGTATCGACACACACTGTGATGACCAGACTAGCGTCTTCATTGATGAGGTTCTGGTTCAATCTGAACGCCCAGAGCTGGCGGCTGCCAGCGTGATCGTCTCGGGTGGCAGGGGTATGGGGAATGGTCGTAATTTCGAATTACTGGAAGCCGTGGCAGATCGTCTTAATGGAGCGATTGGCGCATCTCGTGCAGCAGTTGATGCCGGTTTTGTCAGTAATGATTTGCAGGTTGGCCAAACTGGGAAAATTGTGGCTCCTGATCTGTATGTTGCGGTGGGGATTTCCGGTGCGATTCAGCACTTGGCAGGTATGAAGGGTTCCAAAGTGATTGTCGCCATCAATAAAGATCCGGATGCACCGATCTTTCAGGTCGCGGATTATGGTTTGGTAATGGACTTGTTTGATGCATTACCTGAATTGGCACGCAAGCTTTGAGAAAGCGTAGAGGAGTGGGAAATACCGATGCGTGAAGTGATGGAGTTTGACGTTGTCATTGTTGGTGGTGGCCCTTCTGGGTTATCCGCTGCATGTCGCTTGGCTCAGCAGGCTCAGGCAGGAGGAAGGACTCTGACGATTTGCGTCGTTGAAAAGGGGTCTGAAATAGGCGCTCATATTTTGTCTGGAGCGATTCTCGAACCCCGCGCATTGGACGAGTTGTTTCCCGACTGGCAGGCACGGGGAGCACCACTCAATACTCCAGTGACCAAAGATGACGTCTATCTGCTTCACAGCGAGCGTGGCACAGTGAAAGTTCCAAGCCGTATGGTGCCTGTGACCATGCACAATACGGGTAACTACATTATCAGTCTTGGAAATCTGTGTCGTTGGCTGGCGGAGCAGGCAGAACAGCTGGGGGTTGAAATTTATCCGGGTTTTGCAGCCACGGAAGTTTTGTTTAACGACGATGGCAGTGTTAAAGGTATTGCCACTGGCGATATGGGAGTAACGGCCAAGGGTGAGCAGGGGCCAGCCTACACTCCAGGTATTGAACTGAGCGCTCGTTATACCTTGTTTGCTGAAGGCTGTCGGGGGCACTTGGGTAAACAACTGATTGAACGCTTTCAGCTGGATACTGACGCCGATGTTCAACACTACGGCATTGGTCTTAAGGAGCTTTGGGATATTAATCCTGATCTGCATCGGCCTGGGCTGGTGGTTCACGGTACTGGCTGGCCATTGAGTGGTGATACCACTGGGGGTTTTTTTTGTTATCACCTCGAAAACAACCAAGTGGTTGTTGGGTTAATTGTTGACCTGAACTACAGCAACCCTTGGGTCAGTCCATTTGATGAGTTACAGCGTCTCAAGCACCACCCTGCATTGTCGCAATATCTACAGGGAGGGACTCGGGTATCTTACGGTGCTCGGGCGATTACCAAGGGTGGATTCAATTCGTTGCCGAAGATGAATTTTCCTGGCGGTTTACTGATTGGCTGTGACGCAGGCACTCTAAACTTCAGTAAAATTAAGGGCACTCATACCGCGATGAAGTCAGGAATGTTGGCAGCTGAGACGATCTTTACAGCACTGCAAAACGACAGTCAGGGCGGGGAAGATCTGACTGATTTTGCAGATCGATTCAAGAGTAGCTGGCTTTATGACGAATTGTTTCAGTCTCGTAGCTTTGGCTCTGCTATGCATAAGTTTGGCCCCCTGCTGGGTGGTGCTTTTAATCTGCTGGATCAGAACCTGTTCAAGGGAGCTTTGCCGTTTACTCTACATGATCGCAAACCGGACTTTAGTTGCCTCAAACTGGCTGCTCAGAGTCCTAGGATTGCCTATCCTAAGCCGGATAACAAGCTGAGCTTTGATAAACTGTCCTCTGTGTTTGTTTCCAACACAAATCATGCCGAAGACCAGGCGTGTCATTTGGTGATTAAAGACCCATCAATACCGATTGATAGCAACCTGCCCATGTATGCAGAACCTGCGCAGCGTTATTGTCCAGCAGGTGTGTATGAGGTGGTCGATGACGTTGGCGGTCAGCGGTTGCAGATTAATTCCCAAAACTGCTTACATTGCAAAACGTGTGACATTAAAGACCCCGCTCAGAACATTACGTGGGTAGCACCGGAAGGTGGCGGTGGACCAAATTACCCTAATATGTAATTCCTGGTATATCGGAAAAACGGGATCGATCTTTCAAATTTCTTTCTGCTATGGTCGGTTTTATTTATATAACGGATATCAGGGATTTTCTTTCTGTATTTAGAATGCAATATTTTGTTTTAGCGGGAACGATCGGATATGCCTTTGTTTATCGACAGCATTTGTCGGCCAACCCGGAATGCTATCCTGCACTATTCCTTATGAGGTCAAAAACTGATGTGAGAATGTTTTTCATGTCAATGTTTTTCTGAATAAAAAATATAAATATATGGCTGAAAAAAAACCGAATTTCGGGCATCGGCTGGAAGCAAGAATAACAACTGGAGAGAACTGTAATGTTCAATAGACGCTATGAACTGGGGTTGGTAGCCTTGCTGTTCGTCGCTTGGGGAACGGTATTCCTTGATCGTATGACGCTGTCATTTTTGGCGCCCTACATTAAACCGGATCTGGGACTGGATGACGCCCAGATTGGCAAGCTGAACTCGGTGCTGGCATTGGGCTGGGCTGCTTCTACTTTTTTATTCGGTGCCTTATCAGACAAGATTGGCCGCAAGCCGGTATTGATTCCGTCGCTGATTGCCGCCGCCGGTCTGACAGCCGCTTCCGGTATGGTTGAAACCTACGAATCTCTGTTGATTGTCCGAGGTTTGTTGGGGGTTGCCGAAGGCCCGATTCTGGCCACCATGTCGGCTCTGATCAGTGAATCATCATCTGATCGTACTCGCAGCAATAACATCGCCATTGTACTTAGTGCAGGTACTATTATTGGCCTTGCCATCGCCCCGGTACTGGTTACCCAGGTGGCGTCCACTTACGACTGGCACGTGGCATTTTACCTGGCTGGTGCTCCTGTGTTAATTGTTGCTGCTCTGATGGCCTTCTTTGTGGTGGAACCTCGCAAGCAGGGGGCTTACCACCATCATCACGAACCGACCCTGAAAGATTTCCGCAATGTCCTGATGACACGCAATATTTGGATCTGCTCAATTGCCGGTTCCTGCTTCCTGAGCTGGTTGTATCTGTTCAATTCGTTTGGACCTCTGTATATCACGGAAGTACAGCAGCAGGATCCCCGCACTGCCGGTATGGTGATGGGCATGAGTGGAGCAGGTGGTGTGGTAACCGGCTTTATTCTGGTTTGGGCGTCCGGCATTGTCGGTCGCAAGGCAGCGGCTCTGATGATGGCCATTGCCGCGATCTTTACACCGCTGACGCTGATGGTGGTTCCGCTGTACGATACTGTCTGGTTGCTGGCATTGCTCGTATTTATCACTAACTGTAGCCTTGGTATTACGACGCTGGTGATAGTGGTTGCTGCGTCAGAGAGTGTGCCTCGCGCCACAGCTGCGGCCGCCATTGGCATGACCTCCATGTTCGCCGAGATTATTGGCGCGACCATCATGCCTTCGGTGGGTGGTCAAATGGCCAACTCGTTTGGTCTGGAAGCACCACTGTATATGGCCTCTGCCAGTGCTGCGGTGATGGCTGTTGTTATCCTGTTTCTGAAATTCAGCCGGGATAAGGAGTCGCAGCCAGTGGCGAATACCACGATAGCGTGATACTGACTCTGGTTTATTAGCAACTCGTTGAGCAAGTGGATCAGAGCCCTGCAAGGGTTCCCAAATCATTCCAACTCGGTGTTGGCGTTTTTTGGCGTAACCCGTTATGCCTGCACATCGGCTTTGTCATTTGAAACCATTCGGAAACCGAAAGTGGGCACCGAGTTGTTCGAAGTGCCCTTAAAACAATAAAAAGGAATATATCATGTCCATGTTAAATTCACCTTCCATGTTGATCAATGGCCGACTGGTTCGTCATGAACAGATGATGGATGTTATTAACCCAGCGAATGAACGAGTTATTTGTCAGGTACCGTTTGCCACGAGCACAGATGCCATCCAGGCGATTGCAGCCGCCAAGGCTGCATATCCGCAATGGCGTAATGTCAGTCTGGAAGTGCGTAAGAACGTATTACTGAATATCGCGGATATTATCGAACAGAACAGTCAGGAACTGCGTCAGTTAATTACCTTGGAACAAGGCAAACCATTGGCTGGTTCTGATATGGAGTTGATGATGAGTGCAACGGTGTTGCGTTATTTCGCATCACTGAAACTGGCGCCTGAAGTTATTCGCAACGATGATAGCCAGCGAGTGGAGTTGCACCGCCGCCCTTTGGGGATTGTTGCTGCCATTATTCCCTGGAACTTCCCGGTGCTGATGGCGGTATACAAATTGGCTCCGGCGCTGTTGGCAGGCAATACCTTGGTGATTAAGCCCAGCCCGACGACACCGCTGGCTACTTTGCGTTTGGGTGAGTTGCTCCAGTCTGTTGTGCCGGCTGGCGTGATCAACGTTCTGGCAGACCGTGGCGATATTGGCCCACTGCTTAGTCAGAGTACGGATGTTGCCAAGATCTCTTTCACTGGTTCAACCCAGACTGGGCGTCAGGTTATGGCCTCCTCCGCGCACAATCTCAAGCGTCTGACGTTGGAGTTGGGTGGTAATGATGCGGCCATCGTATTGGATGACGTTAACGTTGAACAGGTCGCCGAGCAAATATTTGATATGGCCTTTATTAACTCCGGACAGGTATGCATGTCTATCAAGCGTATCTATGTACAGGAAGGAGTGTATGACGCGATGTGTGCAGCACTGGCCAAGCGGGTGGCGGACAGTGTGACCGGGGATGGTATGGATCCGGCGACCCAGTTTGGTCCGGTACAGAATCGCAAGCAGTTTGACGATATTCGCAATGTTCTGTCTCTGGTGCCGCAGTATGGGCGCATTCTGGCTGGAGGAAAAATCCGCACACCTGGCTTTTTTATCGAGCCGACATTGGTTTGTGATACTGACGAAACCAGCCCGATTGCTAACGAAGAAATATTTGGCCCGGTGCGTTCGATCATGAAATTCAATACCATCGATGAGGCTGTCAGCCGTGCCAATAATAGCCAGTATGGGCTGCACTACTGTCCGGTTAACTGACCCGCCAAAAGAAAGGAGCCCGGTTCCCATGCCGTTTCCGGTAAAATGAAGCTTCTCACAGACATCATTCAGAGGAACCGGGCTTGGCACATTCTAACACCGTACTGGCACAGCGACTCAACATCATCCCTCGTCATCAATTTCAGAAAACCGTCGATCAATACCAGGCCGACAAACG